>Ga0209501_10002367_pt1 | contig 19814 bp, 21 predicted proteins | sample ArcticOcean_MG_C_4_FD_187434 | JGI IMG/M metagenome (GOLD analysis project Ga0209501, IMG submission 187434) | Marine microbial communities from western Arctic Ocean - ArcticOcean_MG_CB4_134 (SPAdes) (version 2) | ecosystem: Environmental > Aquatic > Marine > Oceanic | place: Arctic Ocean...
TGCAAAGTTTTGCGGCCCACGGTTATGCGCTCATTGGCCGGGGAAGCTTCAAGTGCTCTACCCGGGCGCACTTTTTTAGACGCCCAGCGACGGGGCAAATTCCTCACACTCCGGTTCTCCGGCGGTCGCAGCCTGGTGATCAACCCCATGCTCATCGGAGCCCTGCAACACTGCGACGACAGCGTCCGTGTTCTGAAAAAGACCTCGACCGTATTGGGCCTGACCGATGGCATGCAGCTGCGCTACCTCGACGACCGCCAAATGGGCAAGGTGTACTACATCAATAACGGCGAAGCTGACGGCGACTCCCAAGACGAGTTAATCCCTCAATACACCGGACTAGGACCAGACGTTTTATCCGGAATCACCCTACAAGAGTTTGAAACCCGGCTAAAGAAATTCAACGGAGAGATCAAGGGCGTGTTAACCCAGGGAGTATTTATCTCCGGCATCGGCAACCCATACTCCGACGAGATTCTCTTTGCCGCCGGAATCTCCCCCTTCAAAAAATGCCGCGCGTTGAAACCCTCAGAACTGGAAACCCTGCAGCCCAATGCCGTCAGGTGTTGGAAGGAGCCACCGAGACTCTCCGGGGCCGAATGGGCAAGGACATTCACAAGAAGGTGCGCGACTTCCTGATGGTGCACAACAATGGCGGCCAGCCCTGCCCCAAGTGCGGCGGCAATATCACCCAATTGAACGCCAACCAGCGAATAACCAGCTACTGCCGTCATTGCCAACCAGGTTTGCTTATTCGCAACTGATTTCGGCCGCCTTACACCAACTTCTTTCCGATAATCGCTATAATCCGATTAATATCTCCTTGGAGTATCCCCTCCAAGCCTAGCTGATGTGACATTTACTGTTGACATCGTTTGGCCCAAATTATTAAATGTCGTCATACTCTACAAATCCGTCCAACTAGATTTACCGAATCTTTTATATAGAATGAATTTCCCTAGAGAAGGAGGAATGAATGCCTGACCAAAAGATCGCTTTGATGGCCCACCTTCTGCGGCGCGCCGGCTATGGTGCGAGTCGCGACGAAATCGAGACCAGGGTGGCCCAAGGCTACGACAATGTGGTCGAAGAACTTCTGAATCCTGGCAATGACCCGGGGATTGATGAAGACCTGATGTACCGGGCCTATCCTTCCTACTTCGATAAGGCCGCCATCGAGACCGGCCAGACCGAGTGGGTCTACCGGATGATTAACAACAAATACCAGTTGAAAGAGAAGATGTCCCTTTTCTGGCACACCATTCTCTGCGCTGGTGACAATAAAGTAGACAACGCCCGGACCACGGCAATCCAGATTGACAAGTTCCGGGACATGGGCATGGGTAACTTCAAAGAAATGCTCATGATGCTCTCCACAGACCCCGCCATGCTCTACTACCTGGACAACATTGAAAGCCACAAGACGGCCGTCAATGAGAACTACGGTCGGGAGCTTCTGGAGTTGTTCTCCGTTGGCGTCGGCATGGACGGCGAGAGTAACTACTCCGAGGATGACGTTAAAGCCTGCGCCCGTGCCTTCACCGGCTGGAACCTGGCCCCGACGATTCCGGTATTCCCTTACGGTCGGACACCCTTCGAGTTCCGTTTCGACCCGGCAGACCATGATTACGGGGAGAAGACTTTCTTGGGCGAGACCGGCAACTGGGATGGTGGCGACATCGTTGACATCATCTGCAAGCAGCCAGCCACCGCCAGATTCGTCTCCAGAAAACTCTACGACTTCTTTGTGGCCGATGAGCCGCCGGTGCCCTCTTGGACACTGAGCCCGCCCCGTGACATGGGAGCCATCAAGGCCCTGGAGCAGGCGTACTTCGACTCTGGGTACGAGATCACGGCCATGCTAAAAGTCCTGTTCAATTCGGACTTTTTCAAGGACAAGGCAGTGCACTTTGCCAAGGTTAAGAGCCCTGCAGACGTGGTGATTGGCACCATGCGCATGGTGGGTGACCACCTTGAGCCCAAGCCGGGGCTGTTCTTTGTGGCCATGGAGCCCAAGTACATGGGCCTGGACCTCATGAACCCGCCCACCGTTGAAGGCTGGCACATGGGCCGTGAGTGGATTAACAGCGGCAGCCTAATTGACCGCATCAACTTTGCATCATCCATGCTGGGCAACACTGACCTGCCCGGCGTGCGCTCCATCGTTAATAGATTGATGGCCATAGGGGACGTGCCAAGCTCCGAGCAGTTCTTGAACGGTTGCTTGGACCTTGTTGGCCCCATGGACCTGGCTCAAGAGACCAAGAGCCAGCTCACTCAACATCTGGATGCCGGCGGCGCACTGAAACACAGCACAGAAGCCGAGCAGACTGAGTTCACCAAACGGGCCGGTGAGACCCTGCAAATGATTGCCACCACATCAGAGTTCCAGTTCGGCTAAACCTGACTGAAACCGATCAATCACGAATCAAAGAATCAACCCTGAACAAAACAGCCGAATGGCTGTAGGCGGAGGATTAGAGATGGTATCAACGGTAAAAGACCCGGTAATAGCGGTAATGTCACTGTCCGGCGGAAACGACGGATTGAACACGATAATCCCTTATAACAACCCCAAGTACCGAGACTATCGCCCATCTTTGGGCATTGCCGCAGATCAAATCATTCCCATAAACGACCAACTGGGTCTCCACCCAGCCTTGGCCCCGCTGAAGAAGCACTGGGATGACGGCCATCTGGCCATCATTCTGGGCGTTGGCTACCCCAACGGCAGCCTTTCCCATTTCCGTTCCATGGACATCTGGGCCACCTGTGAGCCCAATGAGCTGGGTCTTACCGGCTGGCTTGGCAGCGTCATTCAAGACGTGGACCCCAATGGCGAGAACGTGCTCACCGGCGTGAACTTTGGTCGCGGCCTACCTCGTTCAATGGCCAAAGAGGGCGTGGCGGTTGCCTCTGTGGGCGATCTCAGCACCTACGGCCTGCTGACAGACATGGGAGCCGAAGCCCAACGGGCAGAAGCTCTAGACCTGTTTGGACGCATGTACGCCCCGGCCATTGGCCAGGGAGCAGTAGACGATTACATCCGCCGCACCGGGATTGAAGCCCTACAAGGCGCCGACATCCTGAGCACCGCGCCCGGCCTCTACCGATCAGAGGTTGAGTACGCCAGCACTGCCATGGGCGGTTATCTCCGCGACATGGCCCAGGTGCACAACGCAGACTTCGGCACCAGGGTGATGTTCACCACTGCGCCGTATAACATCTTTGACACCCACGCCAATCAGTCGGTGGGCCATGCCAACCTGCTGCAGGACGTGGCCGTCAACATTGACGCTTTCATGGCCGACATCAGGCAATTGGGCAAGAGTGACAACCTAACGTTGTTCTTCTACTCGGAGTTCGGTCGGCGGGCCATGGATAACGGCTCCGGCACCGACCACGGCACTGGCGGAGTGGCCTTCGCCATCGGCGACCACGTTAAGGGCGGCATCTACGGCGAGTACCCTTCGTTGGAAGAGGGCAAACTGGAAGACGGCGGCAACCTGCAACACAACGTGGACTTCCGCTCTCCCTACACCACCCTGTTGGACCGGTGGATGGGCCTGGATGCCCAAGCGATTGTTGGCGGCAACTACGAAGCCCTCGACTTTATTTAAAGCCTAATCTAGAAAACGAGCCTCTGCTGCGGCGCGAATCCGGAGCGAGGCCAATCCCTAAGGAGAATTGCTATGGCTAGCGTATTCCTGGGCATCAACGACCGGACGTTTACCTACAGCTTCACGGCTGGACGCTCCGAGTTCCAAGGCACCGGTTTCCGCAATCCTATGGACTTTGCTCTAGGTCCGGACGACGTGGTCTACATCGTCAACCGTTCCTATGAGTCGCGGTCGGACGGCACCCGCATCAACATGTTCTGCATCGGCGATGACAAGGAAGAATACATCACTGAATTTGGTTCCTATGGCGAGGAGCCCGGCCAGTTCATCTGGCCCATGTCCATCGCCTTGGACAAAGACACCAACGTCTACGTGACCGACGAGTGGACCCACCGAATCACCGTATTCAACAGAAACGGCGAGTACCTCAGCCATTGGGGCACCCACGGCTCCGCAGACGGTGAGTTGGACCGCCCAGCCGGAATCACCATCAGCCCAGACGGAACAGTGTTCATCGTGGACAGCCGCAACAACCGGGTGCAGAAGTTCACCCTAGACGGCAAGTTCCTGGGCAAGTTTGGCAGCGCCGGTTCTGAAGACGGCGAGTTCAACCTGCCCTGGGGTATCTGCCTTGATAAAGACGGCAACGTGTTCGTCGCCGACTGGCGTAACGACCGAGTCCAATCGTTCACCAACGACGGCAAATGGCTGGCAACCTTTGGAAGACCCGGCACCGGCGGCGATTGCACCATCGCTAAGGAGCAGGGCGGCATGGTCTACGTTGATGTGCCCGTTGGCCAGTTCAACCGCCCCACCGGCGTCTGCGTAGACGGCGACGGCGACATTTACATCGCAGATTGGCTGAACAACCGTGTCCAAGTACTAACCGCCGAGGGCCGGTTCATTACTGAGTTCACCGGCGATGCCGCGCTCTCCAGCCTGGGCGTCGACAAGATCAAGTCCAACCCGGACATGATCCGCCAACGCAACGGCGTGCGCGACTTCACACCAGAGAAGGTACTCTGGACCCCCTGCGCAGTACGCGTTGACCACCGAAACCGCGTCCTAATCGCAGACACCTCCCGCCACCGCTTCCAGGTCTACCAGAAGAATTCGGTGCCGGTGTTGGTTTAACCACTTAAACCGGGTTTATTAAGCAACAAGAAGGCGCTCGGGAATTCTTCCCCACGCGCCTTTTTCATTTTCCAGATCAGAAATTGCCCTTCGACCAACATGGACAGTCGGCTAAACCTTCCACCTCTCCAACCCCCACGCCATATCCCAGAACCCATACTCTAGGCGGACGCTGGTCTCGTAGGCTTGGGTCATGGCGGCTAGTTCTGATGGGCCGGCTTCTTGGCCAATGCGGTCGGCCATCGCTCTGATGTGCTCAGCTATGTCGGCGAATTCTTGCGATGTGTACATCTCGATCCACTGGGCGTACAGCGGAGCGCTTTGGGGCAGGCCCTTTTCCATAAGATGGCTGCCGATCTCCCAGTAGCCCCACTGACAAGGCAGCAGCGATGCAACTAGCTCGCCAAAACTACCCTGATGGGCCGCCTTCAGCAGGAAGCTGGTGTAGGCAAGGTTGCTGGGGGCGGCGACTGTCGCCTCCAGCTCAGCGGCGCCGATGCCAAACTCCTCGCAGTAACTGCGGTGCAGCGTCATCTCCACGTTGAGGGTCTCGTCCAACAACCCGGCAAACCAGGCCATGTCGTCCAGCCGGGGTGCCATGGCCGACGCCAGAGCCAACGCACGCGAGTAATCAATCAGGTAGGCGTAGTCCTGCAGTACGTAGTATTTGAACTTCTCAACGGGTAGAGTGCCATCACCCACGCCGGTGACAAACGGGTGAGCGAGTATGGCCTGCCTCATGCCAAGGGTCTGAGTTTCAACGTTGTCTATAAATCCCATATTTGGCACCAAAATTTAGTTAATATTGTCCTAATATCGCCCGGAAATATTCGTTTCAGATTGGCTGATTTTGCCTGGATTTGTTGGGCAAAGAGGACTATATTCCACTGGTCAAAGCCGATGATAAATCGATTTGCTCTCCCTCTTGACCCACTTACCGGCTAGTTTAACCGGGAAGATGATTTTAGGAGGCGCGCAGCGGGCAGTCAATTTCAGGCACAAAGACATCGGCAAACACAGCAGGACCAGGCCGCAGACCAGCCCTGCTTTCCCCCAAACCGGGCATGCCGTATAATAAGTTGGCCTCTTTAATATGGGGCCTAATCCCTATTTCGATTGACCATACCCATCGGACAACCCATTCGAACGGATCAATGGAAAGGGCCAACACCTAACGGAAGTGACCAATAATGGAAGTAGTTTTCACCCAGGACGTCCCCAACAAGGCCAAAGCTGGCGAGGTTCGCCGCGTGCCAGACGGGTACGCCCGTAACTATCTTTTGCCGCAAGGCCTGGCAGAGATTGCCACCGAAGAAGTAAAAAAGCGGATTCACAAGATTACCGCAGTAGGTGATGAGGTCCGCGTTCGCGAGACCGCCATCATGGAAGAACTGGCCAAGGGCTTAGAAGATGTCACCATCACCCTCACCGCCAGAATCACCCCCACCGGACGCTACTACGGCACCATCACCAGCACGCATATCGCCATGGAACTGGCCGAAAAAGTAGGCCGTGAAGTGGAACGCCGCTGGATAGAGATTGCCGAGCCCATCCGGGAACCCGGCGAGTACGATGTGACCCTCCGGTTCTCAACTGAAGTCAGCGCCACGATTCACGTCAACGCAGAGATAGAAGAATAGGGCAATGTACGCTGAGAAGCTGTTACCCCATGACTTGGAGGCGGAGGAAGCGGTTGTTGGGTCGGTCTTAATCGATGGGGACTGCTTCTCTCGTGTTGCGCCATATATCAAGGCAGACGATTTCTACCGTGAGAGAAATCAGCTTTGTTTTGCCGCCTGTGAGGCCTTGTTCCAGCGGGATGAGGCTATTGACCAAGTTACACTGGCGCGTGAATTAAGCCGCGCCAGCCAATTGGAAACAGTGGGTGGCATGGCCTATCTCAGCCATCTGATCTCCGTTACTCCCACCTCGGCCCACTCCGAGCACTATGCCACCGTGGTCGCCCGCACCGCCACCATGCGGAAGCTCATTGACGTTGCTTCCCGCATCTCTAGCATGGGCTACCAGGACACCGACGACGTGGATGCCACCCTCAGACAAGCTGAGGATGCACTATTCACCATCCGTGGGCCAGACTCCCAGCGCGGCTTCATGCCCCTGCGGCAGATCTATGACCAATACTTGGAAGACCAGGCCGCAGTAGCCGACCCCATTAGAGAAAACTCCGGCCCCGTCATGTGCGGCTACACAGACTTGGACGAAATCCTAGGCGGCGTGCAACGTTCCGACCTAGTTATTCTGGGTGCCAGGCCGTCATTGGGCAAAAGCACCCTGGCCCTCAACATCTGCCTGAACGCCGCCAAGAACGGCTCGACCGCCGGCGTATTTAGCCTGGAGATGAGCCGAGAGCAACTGGCCCTCAGGATACTTTCTTCCGAGGCCGAGATTGACTCGCATCGCCTGCGTCTGGGTCTTTTAACTGAAGCAGAAGGTGAGCGCATCACCGACGCCATCGGTCTCCTGTCAGACTTGCCTGTTTATATCGACGACACACCATTCCAGAGCATGATCGAGATGCGGAGCAAGTCGCGCCGCCTGTCCTTGGAGCATGGTCTGGACCTGTTGGTTGTGGATTACCTGCAGTTGATTCAAGGACGCGGCGGACGCACCGACAACCGGGTTCAAGAGATTTCAGAGATATCCCGGTCATTGAAGATTATGGCGAGAGACTTGAACCTGGCCCTCATCTGCTGCTCCCAGCTCAGTCGTAGCGTGGAACAGCGAACCGGACACAGACCCATGCTTTCTGACCTGCGTGACAGTGGAAGCATTGAGCAGGACGCCGACGTTGTCATGTTTCTGCACCGTGAAGATGTCTACACGACCGAAGACGAATGGGCCCAGCAGAACCCGGGCCAGCCCTACCCGAAGAGCGTCGCCGACCTGATTGTGTCCAAGCACCGTAACGGCCCAACGGGCAGCCTACAGCTGTTCTTCCGTGGTGATTATGTACGGTTTGATTCATTGGCCCGAGTGGACGACTTTTAGTTATGGCGCCTTCCGGGGCCTTTACTGGTTTTTCTGGGAACACGCTCTACACCCCAGTACCCAACCCTGTGTTCGGTCCCATTCTGGAGCAGATCCAGGACCTAGCTGAACTGAAGGTAACCCTGCGCGGTCTCTGGTTGTTCCACCGCAAAAAGGGCGCGCTCAGGTCCGTTTCACTGGATGAGTTCCTGGCTGATCGCACGCTAATCAAGGGTCTCAAAGTAGACGACCAAGGATCGGAAGAAAGAATACGCCAGGGTTTGCGTCTGGCTGTAACTCGGGGAACATTTCTGACCGTTCAACTACCCGGCACCGGCACGGTATTCTTGCTGAACACAGAAGCTGACCGGCGGGCCGTCGCTCGAATAGATAGCAGCGAGCCAACCGACGCATCGGTAGAAACCGGGGTTGTGCCCCCTGTGCTTCTTCCGGATGTACCGGAGTTGGAAAAGCCCAACATATTCGTACTTTACGAAGACAGCATCGGGGCCTTGTCACCGCTGCTGGCTGAAGAACTGAAAGAGGCTGAGGGGCGTTACCCGGAAGTCTGGCTTAGAGAAGCATTTGGCATTGCAGTTGCAGAGAATAAACGCAGTTGGCGTTACGTATCCGGCATCCTAAGACGCTGGACCGCCGAGGGAAAAGAGAACCGGGGTGGAGTCAGAAGGGGGGAAGATGGAAAGCCTGGGCGACATACTGAGGCGGATAACCGCCAGAAATATCTCGACGAATACCAACGGCGGAGAGGTACACCTCCCTGATAGCGAGCCCGCCATTGACCTCTGTGCCCAGTGCAACGGCAGCGGCTGGGTTACGCGCAGAGTCTACGTAGGCCATCCGGACTTCGGACAGGCCATTCCTTGCGTCTGCCAAGAAAGCCAGGACGAAGATACCCGAGCCACCGCGCTACGCCGCTACAGCAATCTGGGAGCCCTGGCACGCATATCCTTTGCCACTACCAATGTAGATGGGCCACAGACCGACGTCCCCAGCCAGCAGATGTTCGCAGACGGGATGAAAGCGGCCGCCAGGTTTGCTGAAGACCCCCAAGGCTGGCTGGTACTGACCGGGCCCAGCGCCAGCGGCAAGACACACCTGGCCGTGGCCATCGCCAACCGGTGCATCGAAAGAAGCCAAACCACTTTCTTCATCGTCGCGTCAGACTTGCTGGATCATCTGCGGGCCACGTATTCGCCAGACAGCCCAGTCTCTTATGACGAGTTATTTGAACAGGTGCGCAACGTCTCAGTGTTGGTCCTAGACGACCTGAGCATGAGCAACGCCACGCCCTGGGCCCAAGAAAAGTTGTTCCAGGTGATTAACCACCGCTACAACAACTCGCTGCCCACCGTAATCACCGTCCGGGGTCCGATCCAGCGCCTGGACGACGCCCTCCGAACCAGGCTCGAAGGGTCAGATGGCACCGCCGAGGTTGTCCAACTCGGCAATTTCAACAGCCGCATGATTCAGGGCATCGGCGAAGTCCGTGCCGAAATGCTGCAACGCATGACCTTTGAGAACTTTGATACTTTGGGTGGCGCTGGTGCGTCCGCGCAAGAGCAGGAGTCGCTGGACCGGGCATTGCATACAGCAGAAGCCTTTGCCGCAAACCCGGAGGGCTGGCTGCTGTTCAACGGACCGCGTGGCTGTGGCAAGACCCACTTGGCAGTGGCCATCGCCGGAGAACGACTCCGGCAGGGCAGCCAGGTGTTCTTTGCCTTTGTACCCACACTGCTGGACCATCTGCGGGCAACTTTCAGCCCGGACAGCCAGGTCGGCTACGACGAGTTATTCGAGCAGATAAACTCGGTCCCGCTACTGGTATTAGACGACCTCGGCGCTGAGAGCAGCACCGCCTGGGCAGAAGAGAAGCTGTACCAGATCGTCGTCCACCGCCATGAGGCCCGTCTACCCACCGTCATCACCACCGTCTCAACCATAGAAGATCTGGAAGACACCAAGTCCCGCATCGCCTCCCGCCTGGTAGACGGCCTGGTCGTGGATTGGCTACCCATCGTTGCGCCTAACTACAGGGATCAGAGGCGGCGGCGGTAGGGGTAACTGTCTAAGTAGAACCGAAAATCCCCCCAGCCCCCCTTTGCGAAGGGGGGTTTTTTATTGCCTCCGGTTGACAAATCCTCTGTTTCAGCCTTTGCTGCTCTTGCAGACCCCACGCGGCGGGCCATCTTAGAACGATTGATTGATGGAGGGTGATTCATCCGTCGGCGTACTGGCTGAACCCTCTGATGCTTCCCTGCCGGCAATCTCCAAACAACTTCGCGTTCTAGAGCGGGCCGGGCTGTTGGTCCAAGAAAAAGACGGGCGCGTTCGGCGATGCCGCCTGGAGGCCCAACCCATGAAAGCAGCCGTCGATTGGATAGCCCAATACCAACAGTTCTGGGATGACAAACTGGAATCGTTGGCCAACTACTTCGACAACATTGCGCCTCAGGAAATCGATCTCATCAAACCTAGGGGCGATTCAGAGACCCGAAACTCGGAAACCGAACAGTCGGAAACCAACGATCCGGATGGAGGAAAATCATGACGCAGCCAACGCCGCAGACCGGCATATCTTTAAGCGTACACAAGACCATTAATGCGCCCCGAGAAAGGGTGTTTTACGCCTGGACACAGCCCGAATTGCTCCATAAATGGTGGGGTGCGCATGAGAGCTTCTCCGCACCCGTCGCCGAAGTAGACCTACGTGTTGGCGGCAAGTATCGCCTTGGGATGCTGGAGCCGGGCAAAGACGCTCCCTACGTCTGCCACGGTGTCTACCAGGTTATCGACCGGCCAGAAAATCTGGTCTTCACCTGGGCCTGGGAGAACCAACCACATGACTTGGATTTTGAACTGGTTGAGACACTGGTCACCATCGAATTCATCGACAAGGGCCAAGTCACCGAGGTCATACTCACCCATGAGAAGTTCCCCGACGAACACATGCGGGACGAGCACCAAGGCGGCTGGAACGGCTGCTTGGACGGTCTCGAGAGGTTGTTCGTCTAGCCGGCAACCAAATAAAACTATTCCCACACTTTGGCCCAATCATTTCTAAATACAGGAGGAAACAACATGGCTAAGATCATCCGTTGTAGCGATATGGGTTCTGACTGCGCCTTTGTGGCGAGGTGAGAAACCTTTGAAGAGGTGATGGAAGTGGGTACCGTGCACGGAAAAGAGGTCCACGACATCCAAGAGTTCACCCCGGATATGTTAGAGATGGTCAAATCTCTAATCAAAGACGAGTAACCAGCACAGCTGGGCTTTGTATCTGCCGGTTGCAGTGGGAAGTTCAGAAAAACAAAAGGGCACCTAATCAGGTGCCTTTTTGTTTTTCTCCACACCTAGTTCCGCTCATCCTGAGCCTGTCGAAGGGCTGGTAGGGTTAAGCAAGGCTGAGGCGGGCACGGGTGGTTCGATAGGCTCAAGATAAGCAGATTTAGGAATACTAATCAACCGCCATGAATGCCGTTACACCACCCGTCTTTCCTCGAAAGCAGGAATCCACTGCAAACCACAGCTCGCTAATTTACCCACCGAGAAAAGTTTTTGGCGAACCTTTCCCTCACCTCCGACTTCGTCGAGAGTCTCGACATAGTCGGACCTAGACCTCACCCTTGAGAGTGGGAGGGTATCTTGCGACTCTGCTTTCGTCATTCCCGCGAAGGTGGGAATCCACTGCGCCACCACGTTCGTTTCCTTTTAGAAGTTGGCCCCACACAGGCTCATGTTGAGTTCGGTTCGGGGCCTAGCGGCTGACTACCGCCGCAGAAGCCAGTTTCGAGATGGCAGCCGCTATTTCTGGGGTGGCCGGTTTGCCCATCTCAACGTGTTGGGACACGTCAAAGGCTCGTTGCACATCAGCCATGACGTCTTCATCAGACTGGTCGATGTCGATAGGAATACTTATTTGGGCCCATGATGTGTTTCCTGTCATCCAGAACACTTCAATCGGGTTGTTCTCTGGATCGCGGAAGTAGCAGCCGATAGCGCTGGCGTGGGTGACGATGCGGTCGATCTTGTAACCCTTTTCTATGATGCGTCGCTTGAAGTCGCGGAGGTCGTCCAGAGAATCCAAGCGCATAGAAATCTGCTGAATCCATTGCGGGTCGTCCAATGAAGGCCGCCCGGCCATCATTGCTATCTCGTGGTCGCAGGCCTCCGGGTCGGCGCTGAAGAAGGCTCCTCTAGCGCTTACCTTGGTCATTGTCATGCCGATGAAGTTTGCGTAGAAATCCTTCATTAGCTCCAAATCCTGAACGTAGAAGCCAATATGTCCTAGGCCGGTTACTTTAGCTGACATTATTAATCTCCTTACTGATCTCATCTGGGTGTAGGGTGGCCGGTCGTTCACTTTTCCATGGGCCACTAAACACGTTGTTAACCGCTGGGGTAACAACTGGGTTTTCTTGCCGCAGATGATAACCAAACCCACAATTTCTGTCCACCACGGCAGTTATGCCAGGGTAACGAGGCTGGTTCTGTAAGTTGGTGACGCAGTGGCTTTCTGGATTCCAGCCTTCGCTGGAATGACGGGCTCGGTGGGGAGTACGGACGCCTCACCCACACCCGCTCGTACTGAGCCCGTCGAAGGAGGCACATCAGCCAGGTTGTCGTAGCGGATATACCTTACGCGTGGCGGTGGTTCGACAGGTCCGATATATCGAGACTCTCGACCCCGGTCGGAGCTCACCATGAGCGGAATCTAGGCCAGACTACTAGTCAGGAATTTGGTCGGACTAGTACTGAAACTCTTCGCGGACGGGGCTGAATATGTCTAGGGCCACGGCTTTCACGTCGTGGGCTTTGGCGTAGTGCTCCACGTTTCCGGGGATGATGTACATGTCGCCCGGCTTCAGCAGTCTGACTTCGCCGTCGATGCCCATTTCCAGTTCGCCTTCAACGATTATCCCGCCCTGTTCGTGGGGGTGGGTGTGCAGTGGCACCAGGGCGTTGGCGTCTACTGTCACCAATGAAAGCAGCATTTCTTTGCCCCAAAATGTCTTGGTATTGGCACCGGCTACCAACTCCATGGGCTCGCGGTCGGAAGCGTTGATGAAATAAGCCATGATTTCCTCCGTTTGTAATCGGCCAGAGACTTAATAAAAAATTAATTAAACCCTTGGCCGTTCTCGTTCATGCTCACGTAACGCTGTCCGCTGCCAATGACCAAATGGTCTAGCACCTCAATCCCCAGTATCTTGCCCGCCGAAACAAGTCTTAGGTGATGGCGATATCGTCATCGCTGGGGGCGGGGTTACCCGACGGGTGGTTGTGGACCACGATCAAAGACGGGGCATTGGCTCGCACCGCCGGTCTAAAAATCTCCGCCGGCCGCACCATCGAACTATTCACGTTGCCCACATAAATCTCGTAGGTGCTGAGCACCTCGTTACGCGTGTTCAGCAGTATAACGCGCAGGTGCTCCTGGTCCAAAATACTCATCTCGCTGGAGAGTAAATTCGCCGCATCCTGAGGTGTCGTGATGATTATTCGCTCTTCCAGGGCCAGGGATACAAACCGGCGACCCAGCTCTAAGGCCGCCAACAACTAGTACGCCTTGGCTTCGCTGAGTCCCTTTTCGGCGCAAAGCTCAGCAAAAGCAGCCTTGCCCAGGCCAGCCCGCCCGCCAAATCGAGTCAGCACCCTAGACGATAGTGTAATAACGTTTTCGCCGGAGTAGCCGGTGCATAGCAAGATGGCGATGAGCTCTGTGTTGCTCAGGTTCTTGGAGCCGTATTCCACCAGCCTCTCACGAGGTCTTTCGCCCGTAGGCATCTCGCGAATTGTTGGTTGCTGGGGAACGGTTTTGATCCGTTGCGGCAGAGGTCGTCATTGGCGTCAATTTCCTTGAGCAAAACTAGAAAATCCACACCTGTGAGATTGCCCAGCCGGTACCAACGCCCAATGGCGATGGCCCCGGCCCTATAGGAGTAACCCAGTCCATTTGAGCCCAGACGCCAGATTATTTCAAAGAGCATGCGTCAATGGGAAGGCTGCCGACGCTCGGCATATGTCCGGTTTTCCAGACTTACACCGTCGTCTAAAACCCATTAGGGTCTAATTGACACTAAGGTTGCCTCTGTTTCAAGAAAATCCGGCGACTCAAGTTTTAAAATCCCTCGCAACAAATAAGCGCCCGATGGAACGATGTTGCCGGTGTTGTCCACCTGTTCCCATAAGGCCGTAAATTCAACCTCTTCACCGGGATCCAAGACTCGCCAGTCGAGACTGGCAAAGACAATTTGCCCACACAGCGAATGCCATACCTCTGTGCCATCGGGCTTAGTCACAATAAAGTCGTAAGCTGGACGACCACCAAGCGACAGCGTCACGGGACTTTCGCTGACGTTGCGCAGGGTTAACTTCATCCTGACCGTCTCCCCAATGGGCAGATCCGTTGCCACCTCAAGCGAGAGACTAAGGGACTGACTCAAGGTTTCCATGAGGTCGGCGTTGGGAATTCCAGGCCCTTTAACGATTGCCCCGCTTGCGCACCCAATATTTACAATGGCTGCTTCACTAGGGATGCCCAGTCGTTCTAGCTCTGCTTCAAGCAAGTCTCGTGTCCCTCTTCATGGCAGTAGATCGAACGACAGCCGGGTATTCATCTCGTCGATGCCACCCGTAGTCACCGTTACTCCGGGAATATTAATCCCCGAATCTCGCAATCGGCCTTCGTGCCATTCCACAAGTTGCGCCATGGTGTACTGACCTTGGAGAATCCCAACCGTGCGCCCCGGGCGGCCGAAGACACACAAGACCGCCTCTACTGAATTCTCATCCGTTGGGACTAAGAGATAGACGTAGACGCTGTTATCGGCCCTCGACTCCACAAACATGCCGCCGAATCCCGGAATATCCTGCCCACGCGACCACTTGTCACACATTCCCTCGGTTGGACGCTCATTCCAGATAGCGGGCAGAACGGGCGTGCCCGATTTTGGTGTGATAGACGCTTCCGGAGCGGACGCCGTAGAACCTGTATCCGTCCCAGAGCTGTCCTGTGATCCGCTGCAGGCAATCGCCAATAGCAATGGCACCAAAACAGTGATTATTTGAAGTCCAAATCACATGCACAAACTTCACTTCCTTACCGTTTATAGCAATTCGCACATGGCTTTTATTCTCCAAAAACAGGGGGTGAAACCGTAACGGGGTATATAAAAGACCGCAGTCGCTGATTGGCGACTGCGGTCTTTCTATCAATAACGGGCAAAAACGGGAGACCTGCTAAGTTACGCGGCGACGGGCACTTGGTTCCACCGGGTAGAGTTTTCGCCAGCCTTCTATACCGCCAGTCAGTACTGCTGCATTGATGCCGTGTTCCCTGAGTTGCTGCGCCACACGGACGCTAGTTTCATCGCCGGGTCAACTACAGTAGGCGATCACATCGCGGCCCGGCGGGTGTTGGTCCATGTATTCAACTACACCATCCTGCAGAACCCGCACAGAATCGGGGATTCTAGTCTGGTCGTGGTCATAACTGGCCCGGGTGCGCACGTCGATAATCAGCGGCGGCTCTGGTTCTATTAGCCACTCCGCCAATTCCTTGGACTCTACCATGGGCACTTCGCCTTAATGGTTGCCAAACAAACCGGCCACCGTGGTTTCTCGCTCTTCAGCCAGGGTCTCTCTGGCGGCGATCCGACCGTACCAGGCCCCAACCGGGGTTGCCGTGCCACCGTGGATGGCGATTGACGTGATGACCACCACACCAACAGTGGCCAAGAGCAGTTCAGAGCCGGGAATTCCAGCCTGCACCACCAGCCAAGAACCCACACCGCCAACGGCAAAGCCGATTGCCGGCCCCAACACCAGCAATTTAGCTAGGAATATTGCCCAGTCAGTAGCGCCGCCAGCTTGGTCTGTGGCCACTGCGATAAGCACCAGAACCACTGGTAGAACGACCAGGTCGTTCATCCCGGCTTCTATCTTGAGTTCTTGCCTAACGGGCCTGGGGATGCGTTGATCACGCACAATCTTCCGTAGTACAACGAGGTCGGTAGACGCCAAGGAAACGCCGCCAAGGAAGGCCAAAATCCAGCCCAAATGGCAAAGCGCCGACGACGATGATTAACGCCGTGCCCGGACCCAGTATCAAAGCGGGGACCAACCAGCGTTTGCCCAGCTCCGACACCTGGAGTTTGACGGCATCCAGTAACAGAACCAGAGCCAAGGTCAGGGTGGCTACGACTTCTAGAAATGGCGAATGGGGGCCGACATCCAGCGCATCAAATCCTTTTCCTCCCAGCAAAAACCCCAACCCAAGGAAGATTAGCGGGAATGAAAGCGGCGAACGCTCAACAATACCGGAGGCAAGGGCAGTCACCGTCAGGACAACGGCAATCACCCCTAATATGAGGATTAAATCGGGCAACTGGCACCTCGGCCAGATAATTTCTTAAACGCTATGTGAGGACAACATCCGTAAAGCCCTAGCTAAAAATTCTAGCCAGACGCCTCGGATTTAACCTCTAGAATTTGGAGTATTGTCCCTCGTCCCTAGTGATGAACTCCAAGACCACCGTGTTGCCGGCTTCAGTTTCAGCCACGCCCCGTTTAATGGCGTTAATAATCTCAGCGGGGTCGGTGATCTGCTCGGTGTAGGCACCCATTGCCCTGGCCACCTCAACGAACTCTCCTGACAGACCCTTAATGTTGTACTTTTCCATGGCCACCGGGAATCGGCTGTCATCGTAGATGGACATGTAGGCGTTATTGATGATGATGGTCATGGTAGGAATCTTACTGCGAACGGCGGTTTCCACGTCCAGACCCACTGTGCTAAAAGCCAGGTCACCCATCACGTTGATGCACAATTTATCCGGCTCTGCCAGTTTGGCGCCCATGGCCAGTCCAAGGCTGTAACCCAACTGAGTGGACTTGCCCCAGCCAATAAAGCTGCGGGGTGCACGGGCCTCCCAGAAGGGAACCAAATACTCCCTGGCGCTGCCTGACTCATGGGTGATAATCGTGTTATCCAGATCAACTGTGTGCATCATGTCCCAGACCACCCGATAGGGGTTCATAGGAACTTCGTTGGAGGTCAGTTTGGGCATCCATTGGGCCAACCATTCCTCTTTGACCGCCTTGATATCGTCCTGCAGGGCTTGGTTATTGGCCCTGGCACTGCCAGCCTGACTCTTCAACTCGTCCAGCAATTGACGCAGCACTAATTTGGCATCACCCAGCATCGCCAAGTCGGTCTTAAACTCGCGGCCAATGGCATCTTCATCGTTGGTCAGATGGACCAATGTCTTGCCGTCTGGTATTGCCTGGGCAAAGTTGGTCTTGGTGAAACTACAGCCCACACCCAAGACTAGGTCAGCGCCCTTCAGGTATTTGTTCACCATGCCGGTAGTGCTGGGGCCGGCGGCCCCTAGAGCCAGGGGATGGGTCTCCGGGAATCCGCTCTTTCCAGACAGCGTAGTCATCACTGGGGCCTGCAACAACTCAGCCAGCTCAATCAGTTCCGGGGTGGCCTCGGCGTATAGGATTCCTTGGCCGGCGTGGATGATGGGATGGTCGGCGGCCAAAATCGCTTTAGCTGCCCGGCTCACGTCAGACGGGTCTGCCTGTTGCAACACCACGCGTGGCGGTTCGTAGTTGAAAAGCTCTTCTGGGAGTTCTGCTGCACCCACATCTGCGGGTATTTCCAGCAGGACCGGCCCCAGTCTTCCGCTGCGCAGCTTGGTGAAAGCGCGACGCATCAGGTCTGGTATGCGCTCCACGGTATTCATCTCTTCAGACCACTTGGTGATGGTCTCGTAGCTACGGGTGGGGTAGAAGTTGGGATGAACTCCCCGTTTCTCGCGGGCCATACCGGCGGGTAGCAGCAGGATGGGCACAGACTCGGAGTACGCTTGGGCCACGCCGCCAAAGCCGTTCTCGGCTCCGGGGCCGTTCTGCATCATAAATACGCCCATGCGCTTGCCGTTGGTTACTCTGGAGTAACCGTCAACCATATGGATGCCGGTACCTTCTTGCCTGAATACAATGGGCCGTATTCCGGCGATGGCCGCAGCTTCCAACAAAGGTTGATAGGGCACGCAGCCGATGAACTCCACACCCTCCAAACGCAGGATATTGGCGATCGCTGTAACTCCGTCCATGTTTAATCTCCTAAAATTAGGCGTCAGCTGGCCGTGACGCGCGTGGGCCTCGATTTCGGGCCAGTGTAGATTGCACCTGAATAGGTGTCAACTGTCGTTCTAGCTACGGGCAGCAATGAGAGTCAACCGTTGATCTAGCTATGGCCAGCCTTGATTGATACCGTCTCAAATCCCGTAATATGCCCGGCGGGCTCTGACGCTTGTTCTTGAATGGACATTGCCAGAGCCTACCATTCCACTCCGGGAGAATTAGATGTCTCAGGTTTTAAAGTTAATCAGCGTCATGCTGATAGGGATAATTCTAGTCGCAGCCTCGTGCTCAGGCGACGAAAAATCCGAAGGAAACACCACACTTATTGAACAAGCTGATCCACTATTTAAAGTTCGAGCGGAAAATACGTTGCTAACCCTGGCAGACCTGCCCCGTGATTGGACTAGCATGCCTTACGAAGAGGTAGATTTCTCAGCTGACTTCAGTGACGAATGCGCCATACTCGACGACGACACCGACACTGATTCAAGTTATACCGTCAATGCCGATGATTTTAGTGGTCCAAATGGCGATTCTGTGAGCAATACTATCCAGATTTTCAGCCTGGGCCTGGAAGCCACTGCAATCATGAATGACCTTGACCTTGCCATGGACCGTTGCTTGAGGGAATTGGAAGAAGTGTTTGAAGAAGATGGGATTGATGCAACAGTGCTGTCCTCAGAACTGACCATCACCGGTTTTGGAGCAACATCCAAAGGGATTCGTCTCACCATGACCCTTCCACTGGTGGGCACAATCATGGTGGACTCGATTATGGTTCACCATGAGCGGATGATCAGCAGCCTAACTTACGCCTATCCAGTTGGGGCCGCTTCTGTCTCCGATTCCAATGCGCTGGTCGGCGGTCTTCTGAACGTAATCATTAATCGGTTGGAACAGACCCAGCAGTAACGCTCTACACATCCACGATTGTCTGAACGCTAAAATTCTGGCTCGAAACTCCAGGGTACAAATCTAGCCGGAGTAAACTTGATGACCGGGCTTTCACTCAGATCCATTGACTGGTATTGGGGATACTTCTCCCGAAGCATGGCAATGGCTTGGGTCCATTCTTCGCCCGATTCCAGCAACCCGGCGTCTCCGGTCACCATTACGTATTGGAGGCGACGCCAGTCCTCTTCATAGTGATCCACCACCAGTGAAACGCGGGGGTTTGCCAGTATGTTGCGCACTCGGCGTAGTTGCCTCAGAGGCGTGGTCTTCGGTTTAGCGTCCAAGACCGAGTAGATGGACTCCCCGTTGAAGACGTAGCAGACAGGTATCACGTGGGGTTGTCCGTTGGCGTCAGCCGTGGCCAGGTGACCAGCGCGCGCCGAACGGAGGAAACGGTCTTGGGAGGGTGAAAGTTTGGGCACTAGAATCTCGGTGCGATTAGGCTGGGCCTAAAAGCCGCCCAAATAGCCTTCCGGGTCTTCGTCAAAAGCCAGTTCGTCCAGCTCCATGCGGGCAGCCTCTTCCAGGTTCTCATCGCCGTCTTTGACCAGGTTTGTGAGTACCTGTTTGGCCAGTTCGCCGCCAATTTTCCCCAGCGCGCCAACACCGGCCAACTGGACCTCTGAATCATCATCTTTCAGCAAGAGGACCAGGTGGGGGACAGCATCTTCTTCGCCCAGTTCTCCGCAGGCGTGGGCTGTTTCGTAACGGATCGTCGGCTCCTCGTTTTGGAGCTCTTGGATCAGTATGGGAAGCCAGCCAACCTCGCCGGTGCGGCCCATGGCAAAGATGGAACTGGCCCTAAAATCCGGGTCCAGACTCTCATAAGCCAGGGTAATGCGCTGGTTGATCTCCATGGTGTTGAAAGGGGCCACGGCCTCCATGCAACGCCGCCGAACGTCTGACGGCTCTTCGTCATCTTCCAGCACTTGCATCAGATTGTCG
>Ga0209501_10002370_pt1 | contig 19802 bp, 29 predicted proteins | sample ArcticOcean_MG_C_4_FD_187434 | JGI IMG/M metagenome (GOLD analysis project Ga0209501, IMG submission 187434) | Marine microbial communities from western Arctic Ocean - ArcticOcean_MG_CB4_134 (SPAdes) (version 2) | ecosystem: Environmental > Aquatic > Marine > Oceanic | place: Arctic Ocean...
ATAATACAGTTGGAACTGCCACATATAGCAGATCTAGTATTGGGTCTCCACACATACCATCTATCACAATAACTAGTATTTGAATCGTCAATTCTAGAACGTCCGTATCTTACAAAAATACTATTGAAACAAGTGTTAACTAAGACGTCATTACATTTGTGCTACCACTAAGTCCGTGACAATATGCTTAAGTCTATAATTTTTACAGAAACAGCATGAAAGAGGATAAAATGAAAATAATGTGTAAATGGTGTAATGTTTCTATATTTTGTCATATTGTTAGTGAAGAAGTATCAGATCATCATGGAGCGTATGGGATAGATAGTATCAAGATGGCTAAAATTAAAATCCACAAGCATTACAAAGGAAAAAATTATTGTAAAGGCTCAGATAGAACAATTACTACACCTCTAGATAAGGTAAAAGATAACAAAGTACACTACCATTAACCATTGAACCTTTTTGGACCATTTTTTTATTTATTGTATGACTATTAAAACTCAGATAATAAATTTCTAGTTTATTGTGAATTGTAGTTATTGAAATTTAAAAAAGTTAGAAAATGAGACTTTCATCTCATTAACTAACTGCTCTACTTAGTTAGAAAACGAGAATTTAATCTCATTAACTAACTAATCCTATTGGTGAGCCAATAGGATAATGCTATCTCAGTATTAGATGATAAAAAACCTTTGAATTAAAATAGATTTCTAAATCGTTATAATTTTAGGCATTGGATCCCGATTTGTAGTCAAGAATAAACGACATCCCTTCGGATCCACTTGATTTAATTCACTCAGACAGCAGATATGCAATGTTGTTTATCTTTGGAATATTTCTATTATTTATCATCGCACTTCCACTAGTATATGCAGAAGAATTTGATGTTGTAATTCCTCTTGGTGCATATGATCCTACACTTGATACTCCAGTTGAAAATTGGTTTGAGCCCCCATCAATTTCAATTCATGTTGGTGATATCATAACATGGACTAGCCAAGATTTGGAAGGGCATAATATTATTTCTGGAAAAGGGTCTGGAAGGTTTGGTTGGATGGGTCAAGACAGTTTTGGCACTCCATCAGGTCATTTTGAAAGTGAAAGGTTCATGAAAAATGAATCTTATTCATTTTCTTTTGAAGAGTCTGGCACATTCATGTATTATTGTACATATCATCCATGGATGGAGGGTGTAGTGTTTGTTGGAGAAAACATTCCAGATTATCCAGAGGATTCATTTGGACAAAAAATTGATTCATTTCCTGTCATACAGTATACAAAAGATGATGCAATCGAAGTTGACTTGACATGGGAGCCAAATGTAATATTAACTGGAGAAAAAGTTTCGCTAATTTTTCACACATATGATCCTACAATTAATACAAATCTAGACAAGATGCTGTATGATCTTGTAATTTTTCAAAACGGCAAAGAATTGTACAGTGATAATGGAATGACTGGAGTTGGAGGTGATTACAGAACTATAGTGTTTGATGAATCAGGTTCTATCGATATTATAATTAAAAACATAAAATCCTGGGGCACTTCTCCAATTCAAGGACCAGGTAGAGATGTTCCTGCAAGTTTAGCTGCACGTACTGTGTCATTTTCAACAATTGTATATGATAATCCAGAACATACAATACAAGAACACGTTGTCATAAAACCTGCAAAAAGAATAGAGATTCAATATGAGATGATTCTTGCAATGCTTCTAATTCCTGCGGGATTGGTTGTGGCGGCAGTTTATTTAATGAAAACTGGAAAGAGAAATATTGAGAAATACTAGAAAAAATATTGGTAGACCAAATAAACCTGAAAAAGCAATAGGTGAAATGTTAACAGCATTAGATATAAAATTCAAATTCTTCAAGGATGTATCTTACAAAACTCTTGAAAACAAACCTACTTCAAAAGAAATGGATCTTGTTTGGAAGGATTCTAATGGAAATAAGAAAATAATTGAGTATAATGGACGATATCATTTTGATCCTCGTGAAAACAAACCTGATGATATAGTTACAATACATGGAAAATCTCGAAACTGTGAAAACATCTGGGATGAAGAAATAATGATTCTAAATCAAATCAGAAAAGAAGGCTATGAGATTCTAGTAATTTGGCAAATGGATTTTCTAAAGGATATAGAAAATACTACAAAAAAAATTCTAAGATTTGCTAATATCTAATCATATTGTGAATTATAGTCATTGAAATTTAAAAAAGTTAGAAAATGAGACTTTCATCTCATTAACTAACTGATCCTATACTATCTTAGTATTAGATGATAAAAAACCTTTGAATCAAAATTGATATAACATATTGATTTCTTATAATTCGATAATGTCACGTGAAAATTTTCTGCACAAGGCAAATTTGCTTTCTGACCAACAAAAAAATGAAGAATATCTAGATTTATGTAATCGGGAACTTGCACGAGATGATAAAAACGCTGATGCATTACTTCACAAAAGTGCTTGTTTAATTAGATTGAAGAAACCAGAAGATGCTATAGTATGCTGTGATAAGATACTTGATGGAAATGCCTTTTTTATTAGTGATATTGAATTATCTACTGCATTTACATTGGACAATAAAGGATATGCATTATCTTTGTTAGGAAAGTTTGAAGACGCTTTAGAGTACCATGAGAAAGCACTTGTAATAGATGATAAAAATGAAAAAACATTTGTTAATAAAGCACTTGCATTTGCGGGATTAGGTAAATATGAAGACTCGTTAAAAAATAGTGAGCATGCAATATCAATTAATCAAAATTATTCCACAGCATGGAATAACGCTGGATATGCATTACATAAACTTGGTAAATCTGAAGATGGACTAGAATATATAGAAAAGGCAATAGAATTGGATCCTACTGATCCAGATGCATTGAATTCAAAACGTGAGATTCTTAGGGCTTTAGGCAGAACCGATTAATATCATACACCTTAATTTACTTGAACGCCTTTCCAGAAGGCGACCATGCCTTTGATATTTTCTGCTTTCTCCAGTGGTGTATCATAATACCATGCACAATCTTCGTTTGTTTTATCATCAACAGTTATTGAATAATAGTTGGCTTTTCCTTTCCAGAAACATGTAGTATTAGTTTCAGTTTTATGATAGTATTCTTTTTTTATAGAATTAATTGGAAAATAATGATTTCCTTCTATTACCACAGTTTCATCGCTTTCAGCAATAACTTTGTTGTTCCAAATTGCCTTCATAATATTACTTGAATCTAACTCAATATTAGGTATCTACTATAGTTAATTTTTATTCATTTTGAATTTTTAGCTAAGTAAAAAGATTAATCAATACTTCAAAAATTATACAGATATGAGCATAGGACCTGAATCTGAAGAAGAAGACAGTGTTTATGAAGAATGTACAAATTTCATAAAGTTCTGTAAAAGTTGGGACATAGAAGTAACATCTGAAGCATTAGCTCATGTGTGGACACAATATCAATTAGTTGACGATGATGATGACGATGACTATGATGAATAATACAGATCATTGATCTTCTAAAGGTGGACTCAAATGGGCTTTTGATGAAATGCATGCCCAGAAATGTTCATTCTCTTTTGTATTTTTTTCGTTTTTATTTTTTTTCTTTTTCAACTATATCATATACATCAAAAGTATATTTTAGGGTCATGAAAATTAGGCTGGCTTTTTTTGAGCAGATATACGAGTGTTCCTATTTCATATCAACCAGTACAGCCATTATACCTCATACCTCTATAATGGAGAATATGCCATAAGCCAGAATAAATACACCTAGCAGTATAATAGATTTTGAAAGTAATCCCATTTTCTTCTTCTTCTTTAAAATTTTCTTCCTTTTCATTTAAAATTTCTAAGTTTTTCAAGTAAAAAAAGAATTATGATATAAAACAAGAAATTACTCATACGGTAAAAAATAATCACGCTTCATAATTCGGCAAACTCATCACTGTCTTAGGAACTCAGAGAGAACCTCGTCTAATTAATAATCATCAGCATTAATGCTAAAATTTTCAATTATAAAGAATTTTCAGATCATTGATTTTCATATAATCCATTTTTAGGCACAAATTGACAAATAAAGATAAACTGATTTTTTTAATATAATTTTACCATAAAATAGATAATATGGGAAAACTTATTTTTGCAATTTTTTCTATAATTTTCTAGATGAAACCATTATTTCAATTAAGTACAAGAAAATATGATGAAGAAAAAATTTTAGTACAAAACGCTATGGAAGATCTTGAAAAAAAATGTAAAGTAAAAAATGGATTTGAGATAAAACCTGCATTATTAAAAGCTGGTTGGGCTTTTTTTGATTTAGAATTAAGTACAGAAATGCTTTCTGTAATAGAAAGTTCAGGAATGATGATAAATGCACAGGGATTTGGATTTAGCGAACAACTGAAAAATTTTATTGGTCATTTCCTTGAATCAAAAGGAAGTGAAGTAAGAATTAAAAATATTAATTATTAAGATCAACTAGTTTTGTCTATGATTTTTGAAACAATCAGAACAGTAAACTGGTCTATCATTACGAGGCTCAAATGGTATTTCACATTCATTACCACAGTCTCCACAAGTTGCTTTGTGCATTTCGCGTGGTCTTCTATCGTCTCTTCCGAATCTAGAACCACCTCTATCATTTCTATCATTTCTTCCATATCCACCTGAACTTCTTCCACCAAATCTTCCTCCACCACGATCACTTCGTTCTGGTTTATGATTTTGGAAACAATCAGAACAGTAAACTGGTCTATCATTACGAGGCTCAAATGGTATTTCACATTCATTACCACAGTCTCCACAAGTTGCTTTGTGCATTTCGCGTGGTCTTCTATCGTCGTAAGGCATATTATATTTCCTATTTTTTAGACCATTACTTATACCTAGGGAATTTAACATCTTAATTCAGCCTTGCGACTATTTGGAAAATCTAAAGAAGAAAAAAATGCGGAATTTAAGAAAAAACAATCTATGAAAAATGGTAAAGAACTCAAAAAACTCCTAAAAACATTCAAAGAAAATCGTGATGAAATAGAAAAACGTACAGGAAAAAGACCAGAGATAGATGATACAACAAAATTATTCATGCAAAAAATCCTAAATGTGTGGCTTTCTGAAGGGAAGGATATTGATGATGAGAAGTTTTGGAATGCAGTTGATCATAATATGCAGTTTGATTATCCAGTTGAATATTATGAAAGATGAATCAGTGAATTAACTACTAATTACTAATTTTACTCGTAAAAATTTTTTTAATACCAGGATAATTAAAAAATAATCATGAATTCAGTATGTCCAAAATGTAAAAAAGATCTAAAAAAACATACAAAAAAAGAGTTGGTTAAATGTTCCTTGAAATATTGGGTATCTGACTGGAAAAAATAACAAACAAAAAAAATAATTAGCTAGTAGTTCTTGCATTATTAATGTCTAATTCTATTGCATCTGAATTGTTGCAGAAATGGGTATCTGTAATAAAACAAGGAGATCCAAATCAAGTTACACTTCTTTATGATAAAAGAGCAATTTTACTAGGTACATTTTCTCCAAAAGAAAGAATCGGTCATGGAGAGATTTCTGAATATTTTGAAAATCTTCTCAAACATCCAGTCGAAGTTAAAATATTATCAGAGAACTCACATGTCTTTGATTCAGTTGCAGTAAATTCTGGTCTTTATAATTTTATAACTTCAGATGAAATTATTGCTGCAAGATTTTCATTTGTATATGGTAGAAATGGAGACTTGTGGAAAATTATCTCTCACCATTCATCAGTTTTACCCGAGGGAAGTTAACATGGGTGATGGCATAGGTGGCCCAGTTGTAAGATGTGTGGCTGGAAATGCATTTGAGTTAGATGTAACCCATTACAGGAAGGATAATCAGGAGCAATACAGCAGAATTGAAAAAATAGTCATTGGAAAAATCGATAATCCAGAGAATCCTGAATATAAAGAAACTACACAAGAAGATTTAGAGTTAGCCCTAAAGGGAAAGTTTGTCTCTTGTAATGTTCAGTATCGAGATGAGAATACAGATGCACTTGTCTGTAATGTATTCGTACAAAAACCACCTGAAGGATTCTAGGTATTACTTGTACCCATAAATGACCAATTTGACAAACATTGTTTATCACTATATTAATGATCGTTGAACTTGTGAAATAACACAATGGAATCACTCTACAGAAAACATGAATGGATTTTGTACCACAAAAAAGAAAAGAATGAAGAATTAGATGAGGAATGAGTAACACTTTATTTCTTAGAATTTTAAGATAATTTGAATTGGTTGAATTAAAACTAGAAGGTTCTGGTGGTTATGTAATTGCAGAATTATCTGAAGAACTTGCAGTTAAATCAAAATTGGTTCCAAATATAGATAAATGCTTTCTTGCACCTGTTGGAAAACTTGTAGAAAAAGACATGCATAGACATTTTTGCAATAAATGTGAATCTGAGTTTGATGGTTCTCCAAAATACCAGATAGAAGAAACACCAAATGAACAAATTGCGGATGGATTAATTCTAGTTGAAAGGGGACAATACATTTGTCATAAATGCTCTTCTATCATTGGTGAGTATAGAGTGTTTGAGAACAAGTGATAAGAGAAAAGTAGATTTTCTACAATTTTTTAATTGCGGTGGCTAATTCTTTATCAGCAATTTCATATTCTGATTTTCCTTCTTTATTAATATCCCAAGATACTACGCCTAATTCTGTCAGTCTTCCCATGGTTGCAATTCTACATGCTTCTACAGGTGTCTGCTTACCTTCATTATTTTGCCTTAGTTCATCTGTTTTATCAATTATATCTCTCTTAATTTTATCAGTGAATTTTATGTCATTTGATATTTTGACAAAATTCTTCAATGTATTCTCAAATTCAATATCAAGTGTTTCTGTAATATCTGATGATAATGCATCTTCATATGTTATAATTTCAGTTGCAGTTTTGATTAGTTTTGTTTCTAATGGTCTATTTGGAATTATTTTTGTCACTAAAAATTCTCTTTCTTCATTTGAGAATGCTGGAAAGTTTGTTCCATTAATTATTGGATTATCCAAGAGATGGAATTTCTTACCCAATTCAGTTAATGTAATTAACACATCTTTCTTTTTTGCAAATATCTTAATTACACCAAGTGCCATAAGTGCACCTTCAAAAGTTGGTTCTCCAGCATCTTGACTTTTCTTTAGTTTTCCAAAATACCGGTCTTTGTATCTTTGTTCTGCTAATGCATGTTTTGCCGTGACTTCATTAATTAATGAAGGTCTTGGCAATCCTGTGGATATTTTTTCCTCCCTTGTTTTCTTATTTTCTTTTTCATAGACTGTAAGCTTTTTTGAAATTTCTTCTGCAAGATCATATGCTCTGGCTCTAAAATCATTGAAATTTATTACTGGTGTTCTTTGTTCTCTCATCATATTACCAAGAAGGGATATTGCAATCTTTACTGGTAAAAGTCTGCTATAATGTGTAAAAAGTAGTGGCCAACCATCAAACTTTATTTCGTCATATTCTTCTTTTGAAATTTCATTGAAGTTAATTTGTTTAACAAATTCTCTTGTTGCATCTAAATTGATCTGAATATTCTCAAATTCATTATCTGACGCAAAAGCTTGTTGGGTTGCTTCTGATTCATTTGTAGTTTTATTTGTATCAGGTATTGAATTTAGAAATTCGGTCCATTCACTTCCATACTTTTCAGGATATCCAGGATAGATTTCTTTTAGTATATCAGGTTCCATCATGCTTTGCATGAATGCAAATTGAAGTATTGTTGGTTCCATATCAGTTAATTTTTCTATTGTTTTGACTGGATTTTTCTCCCATGACAAAAAAACATCAATTGCTCGAAAGATAAAATCATCTGCATCTCTAAATCTATCTGGGTTTGCTTCAACTAACTGGTTGATTTTTCTTTGATGATCTGGGCTTAATCTAATTATTCTATTACCTGAAGTCATACGATTCCAGTCTTTATTGGGCACGCTTTATGTGAAAATAACTTGTATTAAAATTAACATAATCTATTATAAGAACATAAAATATCCATTATGTGGAAAAAATGAACCTTTCACTCGCTATACTTATATTCTGCAACATAATAGGCTTTATGATGAGAAATACAATACTTTATGTGGAGAAAGTAGAACAGAAAACTTACACATTAGATACATGTGTGATAAGGAAAATCTTAGAAAATCCTAACTATATGAGCTGTATAACCACTCATGTTGATTTTTCAGATAGCAAGGTAATTCTCAGTAAAACTGCATTATGGGAAATTAAAAACCAAATTGATTCGATAAACCCTCAATTAACATTAAAAGAAATAATCAAAAATTTAGAAGAAAAATTATGTGTAACTATCAAAATTATAGCACATTCTAATGATTCAATTTTACTAGCAAATGATTTATTGAATAAATACAAACCACATCTTCATCAGCCTGACAATCAAATTTTGGCTTTTTCAATAATTCATAATGCGACACTTTTGAGTTGTGATGCTAATTTAATCCAATGCGCAAAAAGTGAGGGTCAATCATGTGCAAATACAAATAATTTAGCAACAAGCATTTGGGGGTCTATGGCATGAGTAAATTAATACAAGAATCCAGATCAATAAATGATAAAAATCAAATTTATGATTATACTTGGTCTGGACTATTGGTAAATGATGAAAATGCTTCTCAATATTCTGACTTGTTAGAAGACTTGGAGGAAATATAGAAATGAAATATAGAACTAACATGCAAATTATGACTCAGGTACTTGATAAAATGCAGGATGCTGGAACACAAGGTCTAATTATTTCTAGATTGACACAAAAGGCAAATCTTTCACATGATAGATTAGTATCACTTACCGAAAATTTGATTGGTTCTGGTTTAATAACCAAATTTGAATATGACGGTAGAAACACATATGTCATAACTGAAAAAGGTTTGATATTTTTATCAGAATATCAGAAATTTTATGATTTTGCTAGTTCATTTGGCCTGGAACTATAAAATCTCATAATTTTTTATTATGAATAAAGTAGTTTAGTATAGACTTTCAGCAACAGTTCTGTATGGTTGTAACCATCTTTCATGATTACATTCTGTACATTTGAACAGCCATTTTCGTTTTCTTGTGACTATCTTTGGCATGACTACAACTTCATGTTTTGTTTTTGCCATACAAAAATCGCATCGTCTATCTTCAAATTGAGGTGATTGCTTTCTATCTTTCAATAATTCTGCAAGTTTTTTAAAATCTTTTTTTAGTTCATTAACAAGTTTTTGATTGTAAATAGTTGCTGCAGGATGAAATGTTACAAAATACTTTTTTCCATCATTTTCTATGACTTTTCCATGATTCTTTGTAATTTCTTTCCCTCCAAGTAATGTGTTATACGCAGTATTTCCTAAAACACAGATTATTTTGGGATTAATAATTTCAATTTCCTGAGTAATAAAGTCCAAACATGAGTCTTCTTCATCTTTTGTTGGAACTCTATTATTTGGTGGTCTACATTTTACAATATTTGTAATGTATACATCATTTCTTTTGATTCCAGCACTATCAAGCATATCATTTAGTATTTTTCCAGCTGACCCAACAAATGGTTCACCTTTTTGGTCTTCATTTTTCCCAGGTGCTTCTCCAATTAGAATAATATCCGCATTTGGATTACCCTTTCCTGGAACAGCATTAGTTCTTGTATCACACAAATTACATTTTTGGCATGTTTTGACTTGCTCTGCGATATTTTCTAATTTTTTATTCAATTAATTCACCAACAACATATGCAATATTGATTATTAATTGATCATTAATCAATACTATCATTCTAAACCAGATGAAGAATCACATAATAGAACCTTCCTTAAATTATTATTATGAATGAAACACAAGATTTTGAGTCAGAACTAGTAAATGAAAAAAACAGAAATGATCTAGAATTTCTAAAATTTTTTGACCCAACTACAATGAGCATACATCTCAAAGAAAATCAAAAACCTCTTGGGAAAAAAGGTAAACCTGGTAATTTTGAGTTGGTTCAAGTAGGTAATGAAACTTTACAAAGAGATTATCTTGAAATTATCATAACACAGATTCTTTCTAAAATAGATGATGAAACATTAGGGAATACTGAAATTTCAAAACCAGGTGCACTTGTTATTCAATATAGAGATTATCGAATAGCTATTACTAGACCTCCATTTTCTGAATTGTTAGAAATTACAATTGTACATCCTATAAAACAAATGGCACTTGAAGATTACAAGATATCTGAAAAATTAATGTCACGATTAACAAAACAGGCGGAAGGAATTTTGATTTCTGGTGCTCCAGGTTCTGGAAAAAGTACTTTGGCATCAGGTCTTGCCAATTTCTACAACAGAACAGGAAAAATTGTAAAAACATTTGAATCTCCACGTGATTTGCAAGTGGACCCAGGTGTTACACAATATACAAAACTTGATGGTAGTTTTGAAAATTCAGCAGACATACTTCTTCTTGTAAGACCAGATTATACAATATTTGATGAAGTAAGACGTAGAGAAGATTTTAGAATTTTCAGTGATTTGAGACTAACTGGGGTTGGTATGATTGGTGTGGTTCACGCAAACTCACCACTTGATGCCGTTCAAAGATTTATAGGAAAAATTGAACTTGGAATAATTCCAAGTATTTTGGATACTGTCGTGTTTGTTAAAGATGGTGGAATCACCAAGGTATATGAGCTCGAATTAAAAGTAAAAGTTCCAACTGGAATGACAGAACAAGATTTGGCAAGACCAGTGATTGAAATCTGTGATTTTGAAACCAATAATCTGGAATATGAGATTTACACATTTGGAGAAGAGAATGTGATTATTCCTGTGACCAAGAAACATAAGAAATTAGGAATAGAACGTTTAGCTGAAGAAAAAATAATTGATGAACTAAAACGATTTGATTCAAATCCACGAGTTGAATTTTTGAGTGACTCAAGAATCAAGGTGTATGTTTCTAAAGATTCGATCCCTGGAATAATTGGACGGAATGGAAGTACAATCAAAGAGTTGGAAGGAATGTTAAGTTTACATATTGATGTTGAAGAAATTGAATCATCACAAAGTGATGAGACTAAATTAGATTCAGACTTTGGTATACCATTTGATTTTTCTGAATCACGAACATCATTACTTCTAGATGTTGGGAAAAAGTATTCTGGTAATTATGCCGATATATACGTAAATCAAGAATTTCTATTTTCTTCAAGAATTGGAAGAAAGGGTCAGATTAAAATTCTTAAACGTTCAAACGATGGAAAAAAATTAATCAGATTTACTGATTCAAAAAACAGTATAGAAATAATACTTAAAAATCGTTAAAATTCTTTACAATTTTTGGATTTGATTTTAAAAATGTGACAAATTTGCGTATCTGTCTTAAAGTTTTTGTATTTAGATGGTGTTCAACTCCTTCCGCATCTTGATTGGCAATGTCTCTACCAATACCAAGTATTTCAAAAAAGTCTAATAATGTTCCATGCTTTTGACGAATTGTTTCTGCTAACTGATCACCTGTAGGAGTTAGTGATATACCATGATATTTTTCATAGTATAGATACCCATTCTTATCCAGTCGTTTCAGCATTTTTGTAACACTTGGTGCACTAACATTCATGTATCTTGAAATATCCAGTGTTGTGGCATATCCTTTCATATCAACTAATTCCCCAATAACTTCCAAATAATCCTCCATTCTTGTACTTGTTTCTAATTTTTCAGATTCATGTGCAGCTTTAATAAAATCCAATCTTTTGGAACTTTGTTTTTTCATACAGTTTTGTATGACTACTTTCTGATATAAATTCCATAAGTTTGTTACAAATACTTGACAGGTGTGTAATTCAATTTGATCATTGATTTTTAATTAATATTCTTGAAATGTATAGAAAATGTCCGATTTAATGAAGCAACGAATAGAGAAACTCAAACTTATGAGAGAATCAGCTAACAGACGTTCCAGTCTATATTCAGATATCACAAAAATTGATGATAAAAATACGGGAAAATCATTAGGCTCATTGAACAGGGCTTCTGCACCTGGTAAAAAACTACAAAAACTCGGTTTTGTAATGCTTTGGATACCAGAACCAACAGGAGTAACTGTTGCGCTTGGTGCACCTATGATTTTAGCTGGAAGATACTTGGATAAAGTATACAATGGTGCAACACTCAAAGATATTGGCAGTAATACTAAAAAGACAATGTCATCTATACAGCAATTCAAAAATCATATGAATTCATCTTAGTTTTTATCTTGTAATAAAAATCTAAAAACGTGCCAACTAGATTCCAAGTTTTAATTCCAATAGGTATCGCAGCATTAATTGTCGGTATTGCAGGTGTTACTACATTACCATCAGAAATAAAATTAGAACAAGTTGAATTTCCACGTGGAACAATAATGATAGATGATAAAATATTAGAAGTGCAGATAGCTGATACTGAACCTAGACATGTAAGAGGTTTAATGTTCCAAAATGAGTTACCATTTGATCAGGGAATGTTATTTGTTTTTGATAAACCTGGTCCAAAATCTATGTGGATGCTAAATATGCAATTTTCACTTGATATTATTTGGTTTGACGAAAGTGGGAATATAGTTTCTATTTCATATAATGTTCCTCCTTGTAAGACACCTACTGAAATTATGGCATGTGAATCTGAAGGAGAAGTTTCTAAAGATGCTAAATATGCATTGGAAGTAACTGCAGGGTTTGTAGATGAATTTGAAATAGATGAAAATTCAAAACTTAAAATAATTTCAATCTAATGAGTAAGCAAGAAAGATTATGTTACATTATGTCATCTGATTACTCTTTTTTCTTTTTTTCTGTATTAGTAATTTTCTTCATGTATATTTTTTCATTCTATAATCTTAGAATATGAATCAAGAAAGCTCAATTCATTTAATTAGTTCCACCTAAGAATTTCTTTAATGTCTAATGGAAAAATTATAGGTGTCGCTATTGCGACGCTTATTATTGGAATTGCAATAGGCTTTGTCATACCAACTGATTCTGGAATAGAACAAACTACACCACAGTCTGTACAAACAGAGTCTGTTGATTATGGAATTGATAAAATAACAATTGGATTCATTCCTTCTGAAAAAGCAGATGAACTTTCACCAAAAGCTGAGTCACTTGCAGAGTTCTTGGAATCTGAATTTGATGGTAAAGTCGAAGTTGATATTGTTGTTCCATCTAATTATGAAACAATAATTGAAGGTTTAAGATTTGGACACATCCATGCAGCATTCATGGATACAGGACCTGGTTGGATTGCACACGATAGAGCAAACGCTGAAATTGTTATGGCTGAAGTTAAGAAAGGTAAAGTAGGTTATTACGCAACTGTTTGGCAAAGAGCTGATTCTAATTATTCATCAATAGATGAGGCAATTGGAAACAAAGTTGCATTCACTAGCATTACTGGTTCATCTGGATTTATCAGACCTATAGGAACCTTAGTTGACCGTGGATTGATCACCGTAGAAGGTGATGATATTGTTGCTTTAAAACAAGCCCTAGATGACTCATTCGAATATCATGCATTTGGTGGTGGATACAAAGCAGCACTAGAATTACTTTTGAATGGATCTGTTGAAATGGCATTTGGATCTGACATAGCCCCAGAAAAATATCTAACAATTGAACAGCAAGCACAACTCAAAAAAGTTGATACACTTGGTTTAGTACCATCCCACGTCTTTGTTGTATCTGATGATTTGTCATCTTATACAAAACAACATTTGGTGGATTCTATGGTAAAGCTAAATCATCAAGATAACAACCAAATTCTCAAAGATGTTTATGGTGCTGATGCATTGTTACCAACAACTGCTGAAATGCATATAGGAAACTTTGGGCAGTATCTTGATTTGTTACCTGGAATTGAACAGGCAACTTTTGATAAGAAAAGCTACGACCTTCCAAAATAGTCATTTTCTTTTTTTTGTTTCTATTGATTTTTCACGCACAAATTCTCATTCTATATTCTTAGAATAAGTGTTAAAATCATCTAGATTTATTGCCTAGATTTTATGAGAAAATTCTGTTAATTAGAATGAAAAAACAAGAAAATAATCCAGCGATAATTTCCACATTATCAATTGTTCAAATGCGTAATGTCTCTGCATCATACGATTCTAAAAGTTCTGTTTTGAAAAATGTATCACTGAATATTCATCGTGGTACAAATTATGCAATAGTCGGTGCATCAGGATCTGGAAAATCAACATTATTAAAATTAATGAATGGTATGATGATACCAAGTGAAGGCATAGTTCTTTACGACTATCAAAAACCAGATTTAAAAAACAAATCATACAAAAAATCTATGGCAAAAATTGGATACATACCTCAGACTTTAGGATTAGTGAAAAATTCTACTGTAATGGATAATGTTTTGATTGGTGCATTACCAAGATTGGATGGGTTTAAATCATTTTTCAAGATGTTCCCAAAAGATGAAATTGAATATGCACATGATATTCTAAAATTAGTTGGACTAAATGAAAAGTCAGATCGGAAAGTTCACATGTTAAGTGGAGGTGAAAAGCGTCGTGTTGCAATTGCACGTGCTTTGATGCAAAAACCTAATGTTTTACTTGCAGATGAAATTATTTCAGAATTAGACAGCGTTACAGCTAGAGAAGTAATGAATGTCATTAAAGATGCTCAAAAAAAATTAAACCTAACTTCAATCATGATTCATCATGATATGAATTTGGCTTTAGAATATGCAAACCGTGTTGCAGTAATCAAAGATGGTGAGAAAGTTTTAGAAATTGGTGTTGAAGGTGAACAGATAATTGATTTTCAAACAGGTAACCTTACCCAACAAGAGATATTGGAGATGTACAATGAACCCCAAAAATAATCTCTTAATCGGTGCAATTATTGCAGTTATAGTTGTCACATCATATGACGTTGGTGTAGAACCAATTGCATTTTTTGAAGGGTTACCAAATCTTGGAATTATTGCAAAAGAGATGACAGAATTTGAGTCAGAACATTGGGGAACTGCATTTTGGGCTATGCTTGAAACAATTGAGATGGCATTTGTAGGTACAATTATTGGTGTTGTAATATCATTACCACTTAGTATTTTTGCAGCAAGAAATATTTCAAGTAAATTTGTATATGTACCATTACGCGCATTATTAGCAGCCACGAGAACTTTTCCGTCAATACTTTGGGCAATTATCTTTGTAATTGTAGTAGGTTTAGGACCTTTTGCAGGAATACTTGCAATTACATTGTATACAGTTGGTTTTATCAGTAAATTACAATACGAAGCCATTGAAGCAATAGATTATGATCCTGTAGAAGCAACTAATGCAATAGGTTTATCAAAATTACAGTTAATCCGTTACGTAATAATTCCAGAATCTACTCCACATCTCCTAAGTCAAATACTTTACATGTTTGATTACAATGTAAGACAGACAAGTATTCTAGGAATTGTTGGTGCAGGGGGAATTGGGTTTTACATAATTAATTATATTAAATTCTTTGAGTATGGCAAAGCTGCTGTATTCATGTTGGTTGTTTTGATTGTTGTTTTAGCAATTGATTGGGCAAGTGTAAAGATTCGTGATCGATATATCATGAAAGCAGAGCATGGAAGACAATTAAAGACAAGTGGTTAATACTATACATGGATACGTATGGTATTCTTCCTATAGTTTTACCTTCTTTGTATGCAGCAAAAAATGAACTTGAAACAGTATCATGTATTGAAGATCTATCATGCATTGTGTATGTCTCAATAATGACAATTGGAGTTCTTTATGTATTATACAGATTTTTAACAAGAGGTATGAGCAAAAAAGGCAGACACGAGGCTCTCTTGAATTTTTTATTTAGGCAGACCAAAAAGAATTAAATGCATATGCAATAGTCAAAAAACATGCATGAACATATAGACAAAAAAACAGGTAAGCGTCTGTGCCATGAAAATGAAACTACTCTAAATATTGAAAAAGCAATTCTGGAAAAATTTGAACCAAAAAGTGGCAAAGGTCCATCTAGTTACATGCATCGTGATTCTATTGATGAGGATTCAATTGATGTTGATAGAACACTTGATGATGATGGAAAATTGGTTGTACAACCAAAATCGAAACTTTCCTTGTATGATGTAGAATACAAACTTGAAGGAATGATCGTAGTTCCAGTTGATAAAAACACTGGCAAAGTACTAGATGAGAAACAAATTAAGGACATGCGAAAACAATTGATGAAAAATTGGAATTTTGTTGATGAGGATGATGATGACTAATCTTGTGTGAAGAATTAGAAGCAATTCAAGCACAAATGCTGGCAAATGTTATAGCCAAAATGAGAAAAGAATCAAAATTAAAAGAAGAACCGATTATTGCAGTGCAGTAAATTTTTGAATTAATTTTTATTAGAGTAAAAAAATTATGAATTTAGTGGGGGGTATTCCTGCTTAAAATCCAAAGAGCGTTAACTCCTGCTCTTAACGGCAGATGCCACTCTGTCCTCACTACTTCTAATCTATAGTTATATTGCCCATTTGAATATTGAAAATACTTGTCAACTGAGAATTCTAGTCCTTATGAGTCACGTTGTATTGAAGTGAATAATCAAGATGGTGTTAGATTTGCTGCAATAATAGATAATGATTGTAATAAAATTGCAGGTGGTTTTCGTGAAGGAGTGATACCATATGAGGGAGATGAAAAAAAATTACATGATTTTTATAAATTTGCAGTTGAAATATCATTACGAACTGACAGTTATTCTACATCGTTGGGGGCACTAAATTACATTGCATCACGTAGAGATAAAGTGATCTTAATCAGTTTTCCATTTCCTTTAAGCAAGAAAATTCTCTTGGTTTCAGCTGAACCTGGTTTAGATATTGAAAAACTTGCTGATATTATAGTTAAGATTTTCAATGATGGTTCTGGCATCTGATTAGTTATTTAATCAACCACATGAATCAATTCTTTTAACTGTCTTCTAGATTTTGGAGGTCGTTTTTTAACTGGATACCCTATACAAAGTAATGACGTGGGTCGTAACTTCGTACCTATTATTTTTTTTACTTCATTTTCATCAAACATTCCAATCCAGATACTACTTAGACCTAATGCAGAAGCACCTAATTGAGAATATGCAGCAGCCAATGTAGCATCTTGAATTGAAAATTTCATTATCACTTCTTTTGGAAAATTAAGTTTAATTCTATCTGGATTCATACAAAAAACTAGTACTACTGGAGTATGAACATATGGCTGATTGTTTGAAGCTTTTACTAACTGTTTTTTCTTGGATTCACCTCTAACATAAAAAATTTCAAATCCTTGATAATTTCCTGCAGTTGGTGCAGTATCAGCTGCTGCTAGGATTTTATCAATTTTCCATTTTTCAACTGGATTAGCAGAGAATTTCCTAGTTGATCTTCTAGTAGACATTACATTAAAAATTTCAGTACTAGTTTTCTTTTTTGGTGAATCTTTGAGAATACTAGATAATAGACCTAATCTGATAGAAAAATCATTAGTGTCATTTTTTGGCTTGTATCCTTTTGGCCATGACATTTCTTTATCTATTTTTTCAGCCACATTGAAAAATAGTAATATTGGTTAAAAACAGTTTTTATTTTTTGGATTTAGACACAAATTTCTCTGTAGAACTTTTCATTAATTTAATATCATTTTTTGTATGTGAATCTGATATTGCTCCTAATTTTCCAGGCAGAAAGAATATTCCATCATTTGCAATCATTTCAAAATGATAGTCATGTAATTTCGTAATATTACATTTTGAAGCATCAACAGCATTAGTAATTTTAGATATTCCTATTTTTGGGAAATGTGTCATGAACAAGGAGCCTTTCCCAGTAATTATTACATCATCATCAAAAATTTTTGCTAGCATTTGTTTTGTTTCTTTACCTAATCCATTAATTTTTTCATATAATGAATTACCTATTTTTCTAATGGTTTCAAGATTAGTTTCTCCTGCAATCATACTTAATGGATTTGCAGAAAATGTTCCACCTCCAATGTATGCTCTTTTAATTTTTGTATGTGTTGATGTGTTAGCATTTTCCATAATTTCTTCTTTGCCGCATATCACTCCAATTGGAAATCCACCTCCTACTATTTTGCCTAGTGTTACAATATCTGGGTCTAACTTCATTGTATTATAGAGACATCCATATCTAAATCTAAATCCTGTTACAATTTCATCTAATATGAATAACGAATTATTACTTTTTGTAAATTCTTGAATTGCTTTGAGATAATCCTTAGTTGCAGGTATTGCACCACCACCTCCAAGAACAGGTTCAATCACAATTCCTGCCAAGTCTTTTTTAACTGCTTTTAGTATTTGTAATGATTTTTGTATGTTATTGTATGGTATTGAAATTATATGCTGTTCATCAGTTAAGCCCTTACTTTCTGATTCATTAAATGGATAGTTAACAGTTTTTAGAAGATCAGTAGTGTATCCATGCCATCCACCATCTACTTTTGCAATAATTTTTTTACCAGTTATTGCTCTTGCCAATCTAACTGAATACATCGTTGCCTCTGTACCAGTTGTTACATATCGAATTTTTTCTGCAACTGGAACCACCTTTGATATTTTTTCAGATAGTTTGATAGCATTTTGATTTGATGTTCCATGCATCCAACCATTTTTAATTTGCTGAATAGCACTTTTTTTAATTTCATTTCTGGTATGTCCTAGGATTAAACTCCAGTGTCCCATCCAGTAATCAACATATTTGTTTGAATCAACATCTACCAAAAATTTTCCATTAGATGATTTTGTCACAAATGGATATGGTTCGAAAAATCTAATATTATGGTGCACACCATTAATATGAAATTTTTTAGATTTTGTAAACAGTTTAGCAGATTTTCTGGTTTTTTGTTTATAGATTTCTAATGTACTTTTCATTTCTAATTTCACCATTCAGGTTGAATATATTATTGATCGGAAATTTCATTATTTTGAGGCTAATTTTTGTATGGTTTATATGCTTATGTGGTTGCAAAGTTTTTGCATACGTAACGCTTTGGCGGCGCCTTTAATGAAGTATGGCAAGATTGCCATTTAGTGATTTGTAGGCCTCCAGTTACGCATACAAAATGAGGATCTGACCACAAGGTCAAATCTGAGATGTGAAGATTATGTGCATTCCGTTAATTCCAATAATAAAAAAAAGTTGTACACAAGTGTACTTTAATAATTAAGATCAGAATCCGTTTGATCCTGACGGACCTGACTGCTATCAGATTGATATTAAGCCATGTTAGTCATTGTAGTAATACAAGGCGGACAGCTCAGTAACACGTAGTCAACCTAACTTATGGACGGAAATAACCTCGGGAAACTGAGGATAATGTCCGATAGATCATTATGCCTGGAACGGTTTATGGTCGAAACGAATATCGCCGTAGGATGGGACTGCGAGCTATCAGCTTGTTGGTGAGGTAATGGCCCACCAAGGCAATTACAGCTACGGGCTCTGAGAGGAGTAGCCCGGAGATGGGTACTGAGACAAGGACCCAGGCCCTATGGGGCGCAGCAGGCGAGAAAACTTTGCAATGTGCGAAAGCCCGACAAGGTTAATCTGAGTGGTTTCTGCTAAAGGAACCTTTTGTTAGTCCTAAAAACACTGATGAATAAGGGGTGGGCAAGTTCTGGTGTCAGCCGCCGCGGTAAAACCAGCACCTC
>Ga0209501_10002382_pt1 | contig 19733 bp, 20 predicted proteins | sample ArcticOcean_MG_C_4_FD_187434 | JGI IMG/M metagenome (GOLD analysis project Ga0209501, IMG submission 187434) | Marine microbial communities from western Arctic Ocean - ArcticOcean_MG_CB4_134 (SPAdes) (version 2) | ecosystem: Environmental > Aquatic > Marine > Oceanic | place: Arctic Ocean...
GTTTAAGTGTTTTGTCTCTTTGACTGAATTTAGTCAAAATAGCGTTTTGCTAACAAAGTGCTTTTATTGAGAGTTATTTCTCAGCATTTTTGAATACTTCATCAACTTTATGGGCAGCTTCTTCTTGATTGTGCCGCATTACTCTCCACAAAATATGAAAAATGAAATATAATTTTAGGAGGCCCGCCTTCTTAAAGCAGCCTAAACCTATGGGAGTAAATTATGAAATGTCCTGCATGTAATAATGAACTATCGCATATTATTGAAGAATGTTCGGTAGCAATGCGTGATGGAAATAGAATAGAGCTAGATATCTGTAAAGGTAGATGCGGTGGCATCTGGTTCGATAGGCATGAATTTCTGAAATTTGATAAACCACAAGAAAATGCTTCTAAAGGATTATTCGAAATTGAAATTGACCCAAATATTACAATTAATACTTCAAAAAAACGAAATTGCCCTCGTTGTGAAACTGTTCCTATGGTGCAACGTTTTTCTTGCCCAAAAAGAAAGGTTGAGATTGACGAATGTTACACATGCGCAGGTATCTGGCTTGATGCAGGCGAGCTTTTACAAATAAGAAATTCACATGAGTCCGATGAAGAACAAACAAAGCATGAAGAGAAATTATTTGAAGATATTTTTGGAGAAGATCTGAAAAAACTTAACAAGCAGCGTGAAGAAAATAAAGAAAAAAGGCGTAGATTCGCTAATATGTTTAAATTCATTTGCCCGAGCGCATATATATCAGGTAAACAAGACTGGGGAGCGTTTTAATAAAAAATGTTCAATGCGTCATAACCACATTAACGGCTGTCAATGCATTTTTTAATATCTCCCGCTAGTTGTAGGGTGTCGACAACATAGCAGTTATTCCGAGTTCATCACGAAAGATCATCACCATTACAACTAAAAAACACAATATACCAAACGCTACTAAAGCGCTTGAAAAATGATTTGCCGGAAAGTGGAGTCGAATCAGCGACCTACGCGTTATGAATGCTAGAGTGTCCGCAGATTAATGGTAAATCTCTATGGTTGTAGTATTATTCAGTTATGAATTTTTTCGAAGCAGTCAAAACTTGTTGGGAAAAATATGCGACTTTTTCTGGTAGGGCAAGTCGCTCGGAATATTGGTACTTTATTCTTTTTCTTTCTTTACTAGTTATTGTAACAAGTATTATTGATGCAACCATATTCCCTGGTAATGAATTGATGCCAACTTATTCAATATTTTCATTACTTACAATCATTCCAAGTATTTCTACTGCCGCAAGAAGACTGCATGATGTTGATAGATCGGGTTGGTGGCAATTATTATATATAACTATTATTGGTACTATTGTAGTACTTTATTGGTTGATAAAAAAAGGCGATGCTGGAGATAATAAGTATGGCTCTAATCCACTTCAGACATTGCCAGAATAGCCTCAGTTGGTAGAGCAACACATTCGTAATGCGTAGGTCAGTGGTTCGACTCCAGCTTTCGGCACCATTAATGAGTATTTTTTTTATTGATCAATATCAATAAATTACTAATTTATTTTTTACGGCTATGGCATTAAGTTTCTAGCTGCATTAAAACCAGAATTAACTGTATTTTCAGCTTCCCGTTTTAAATTATTTATAACTTGTGTTGGTGATGGGGGTTGTGGAATATTATATTTTTTTATTGCAGTATGATAAGCAACTGGATCATCAATTAAAATATCTTGCAGTTCTTGTTCAACATTCATATTTTTTAAAATTTTTTCATAATCTTGTTGTTTGTCACTCATTGGTATGTCATTTAATGAAATCGCATAAGAGTACCCTTTGTAATTATTGCTTATTGCATCGGTTAACTCAGTAATAACATCTCTCATTGGACCAGTAGTAACTAAAAGTATGCCAACCACAACAACAATTGTATATTCAATCATTGCCTGACCATATTGTTTATTTTTAAAATTTCTTTTTAAATTATATTTCATTAAAATAAACCCTCTGTAACATGTTGTGCAGTGATATATGTATTATTACCACCATTAGTTATAACCAGCGTTATATGTTTATTCATATTTCTAAATCGCAGAGCATAAGAATGATCAAAAGCAACTTCATAATCCATTTCTTCTTGCCATCCATGCTGATCGTAGTAGTTCCGATAAAAATTGACATTACTCATCAGTGAGCGAGTGTTTTTTAATACGGTTGTTTGTCCTTTTTTGCTTCCATCTTCGGAATAAATATCATTTATAATATCTGTGTCATTTAGTTTAGGTATATTTTTACCAGTAGGATATTTTTTATCAGGAATTATCTCGCTGATAGCTATATAACCTAATGACGAACTGGAATCTAATTTTTTAACTTGGACAGTAAGCAAATGATTATCTTCAATCCGACTAATCACAGTCCATGGCGGCATAATTTTAGAGATTTGATAGCCGGGTATTCCAGGTGCGAGATCTTCTCGCCATAGGTTTTCATAAAATTCAATTACTCTCTCTTTGGATTGTTTTGAAGTAAATTGTCTTGACTCCATTGGAATACTATTCACAACAAGTTTTTGACTAATATTCATGCTTTTTGAATTAGGTGGTAGCGGAAAATAAGGATCAGCATTTACCGGACTCGCTATTAAAGATGACGCGAAGTATATAAATATTGTTTCTTTTAAAATTATTTTTAATGATTTCATTTTTTATTAAATTATTTTTCTAGTTCTTTGCTAATTAGGGATTACAAAATTGAATTAGATCGCTTCCCAGACTGGTGTTAGATCCCATATCACCGCTTTGCGGCTTATCTCTCATATTGTTAACAGCAGGATGCGCATGAGGGTAGAAATAAGTATTACTCGCTCCGGTTAAAATACTTGGATCGTTTAGATTATTAGTAACGCTATAAGTGTTTTTGCATATTCCATCAACACAATCAGGTATTGCCTGACCAAAGGTATCTCCGTTTTCATCTACTAATGCATCACCAGGTACGGCTTCTACATCAAGATAACCCAACCAGAGGCTACCGTCCCTGTCAGGGTCAGTTTGTACTTTTATCCCCAAGGGATCACCGATAAAATCTAATGCACCTTTACTGCAGGGCGATAACTCTGGCGCAAGTTCACCCATTAAGGACATCACAGTATTTAGACCTGGGAATCCACCTTTAGGGTTAGCAATATCAGAGAGTATTTTTGTGACTGTGATACCACCTGCCTTATTAAGATAGTGTGGTGTTCCCCCTGCGCTCCAGCCATTCGTTAATACTGATGCAGATGCATCGAATGTCAAACTTGTTTTTTGTTTGATGTTACCGCGACCATCAACATTTATCGTCTTAAAGTCAGTTAATCCCTCAGCAGATGTAATAGGGGTAGTAACTTTTGCTTTCGCATAGCCTTTTAAATCAATGACATCAAAATTTACTTTACTACCGGAAAAAAAACTAGCAAGGCTTGCCACGCCAGTTGTTATTTTATCAAATAAATCAATTAGGAAAGAGAACGCTGCGGTTGTGATGCCACTTGGCGTATCGTTGTCCTGATTAATTGAGCTTGATGTCACATCACGGATTCCGCCAGCTAGTATATTAATTCCACGATGGTCCTTCCATAATGGATTGGGGTCATCAGTAAGCGAACTATCATTTCTCTTGATTTGTGTTTTTTGTTTTGTAAAAAAACGTTGTTTTGCCTCATGCTCAATATCTTGAGATCTTTTTATCGGTAACTGAACCTGCCTTCCTTTTTCATTCTCTACCCCAGTTGGTGTGTTATTACTACTTCTATACCAAACACTATATTCCCATGCTTCATATCGCGCTGCTTGTATTGTACTGTGATTAATATCAATATATTTTCCTAATAGAGGTATTAAAAGAAAGAGTGGTATCAGTATCATTGAAGACGTAACCACCATCTCTGTCATTGCTTGTCCTGATTGTCGTTGACGAAGACTCATGGTATCCAGTTTACAATGTCCCAGGTAACCGTTCTAAATGCTTGCATAGCCGAACCCTTAACTAAATCAGCATTTGAAACCTGAAGATTTGCAACGGCACGGTCAGCATAAGATAACGGAGCGAGTTTTGCCTGCCAGAACGGACTGAAGGCATTACCAGTCTCTAACGGGGGTTTTCCATTAATAGAATCTCCTCTGACATAATAGCTGATATCATTTGGCCTGCTAAAATAAACCTGTCCTTTTGAGAGAACACTTACATTATCTAGTTTTTGAGTAGGCTCAAGTTCTAACTGACCAACAGGTTTCGGTGCGGTAGCACTAAACAAATCTTGATGGTCTAGTTGAAGTGAAATGATGGCGTTTTGTCCTTCGAAATTAAATGGGTCTGGTATTTTTTGAGTACCGGTATACATTTTAAGACCGCTATAAGGAGTATTTTTACTGCTTCCACATAAGGTTTTACTACCTGGTAAGGTTTCACACGTCATTGATTTTGATACAACAGGAACTGCACTAGTCAACGCACCTGCACCACTTCTAAAGGAATTTGCCAGAGCAAATTGTGTTATTGGTTTGCTCGTCACAGGAAGATAACCAGGAAGTGGAGAACCTTTGTGCCAGGCATTTTCAGCCATAGGGCCTGCACTGGCTGATAATGCTGCTGGGTTTAATCTTGCTGCTAACGGTGGTGTGCCGCCAGGGGCACCACCATAGGCATTCAGATTAGTTAGGTTATTAAAATCACTTTCCCTAAGTTCCGCACCAACCTGTGTAGCACCGGCACTCCAGGGATTACTTGCCGGAAAATCAACTGATGGCATGCTTGGAAGTGGCACAACAGAGCCAAAAAAATCCATAAGCGTACCTACAAGGCCCCCTGTATTCAAAGAGCCAATATTAAAACTTACCTGGTTATTTAGGAGTTCTGCATTGATAGCTAAAGCAGGTGGAATTGCAAACTCACTACCAAAAAAATCATGTGTGCTCACACATGCACCAAACACTCTAACTGGCAAAAATATACATATATCAGGATATGTCAGAAATAATCCCCCTTCAAAGTCAAAAGTAAACTCAAAATTTTGTGAGGTGGTATCTGCGCTTGACCAATTGAATTCACTTCCTATCGCTTCATTACCAACAAAGCGTAATTCACTGCCACCGAGGCGCACTATATTTAATAGTGAGTAGATATCAAGTGTAAGTCTGGGCTCAATTGCCACACCACCACCAATACTAATAGTCGGAAAAAGTGGGTCGGGTAAAGTCGGTAGACCAGCGGCTGATAAAACCGTGTTCAGTATTGATATTATGCTGACAGGATTATAATTACCGTCATGAATTGATAGTGGTGCTGGAAATTCATAACTCCAACCTCGGTTTTTGGTAAATTCATCCCCCGATAAATTAGTTACCGCTGCAAAAACTTTAAAACCATCTTCATCATCTTCAGGTTTAGCTAATGCATTGAATGTCTTATCTGGCCAGTATGTACGAGTAAATGCGACGGGCGAACCTAAATTTTTAAATTGACTAATTGTTTCTAGGGCCCCATAAGAATCTAAATGTGCCAATAACGCGACCAAGCCGTAAGGTGACAGTCTGGCATCTTCAACATCGTGTGCTTTCAAAAGTTCAGCGCTATCCAAAAGCTTAAGCGTGTAGGCAACACTTCCCACATGAAACATTGTTTGCGCAGCTCCAAGAATAACATTAGTAATGTCTAGTGCTGTAATTACACCTGCCGCCAGTGGGTCTAAAACACCTTGTGCAGTCTTTCCTGTTGATTTCATTATTGCAGCACCCGCTCTTATTCCACCGCATAATGAGTTAAGTGCTGCACCAACTCCAGCAGCAATTACAGTAGCGTTTGCAATTGCTGCAACAGGCTCGATTCTAGATGCACAGAAAGCATCCGTATAAAAACCAAGTGACTCCCAGTGCTGACCCCATGAGGCCAAACCCACCATTTGACCGATAGCCACTTCGTTAGAAACCATCGCACGATTGGTATAGGCTATAAAGTTTAAGTCACGAGCCTCTATGGTCGCAACGCTGTATGCGATACCATCGGCTGCATTTTGAAGTTTCATTTTCTCGCTGGTAAGAACTCCAGCTTTATAGATAAAAACTAGTCCGAGCAGAACAACTCCCAAAAAAACAATCGCAAAGACACTAGATTGCCCACGTTGTTTTTTTGCAGAAGATAGATTTATGAATCGAATAACGTGTGTACGTTTCAATTACAAAGAGTCCTTAATAAATCTCACACAGTATCTAAAGGTACGTTTGTAGTTTAACGCACCATTAGTCTATATTTTAATTATTACCGCCAGTATAATCATTAAGCCTTTTTTCATCTTCGCCTTGTTTCTCGGCTTTTCCAGCGGCTTTCTGTGCAGTACTTACTGCTGTTGAACCATCATCACCGGCTAGTTCTTGTGCCATACCACCAACTTGAGAGCGCAATGTTTCACCAAATAAACCATAAACTGCAATTGCAGCGATAGCTATTAATGCAACAATAATAATGTACTCGGTCATACCCTGACCAATTTGTTTTTTTAGTTGTCTTATATCTTTCATAATTTTTGAATTTCCCAGCTATATTAGTTTCTAAAAAAAATCTTCTTAAAGCATGAATATTATAAATATTTAAGCACTAAATTTTACTTTCTTTTTGGAAAAAAAACCAATGAATCATGATCCTTTTAAATTTGCGTAGGTTAAATGTAAGATTTTTAAAACTTTCGTCACAAATAGTATTAAAGGGATTTCTTATTAAACTCATGTAACAGACTGAGACATAATATTTTTTTGTTACTATTTAGTCTTAGAAATACTTGTCCTTATCTTCATGCAGTAATATATTGATTTTACTAGTATTTTTATTGATTTATTTAACAATACATACGATAATAGATTTCTTTGCCACCCGGCAGAACAATAATAAATCTGGAATTAAGAGATGGCAGAGTCTCAAAAGAGAATAAAGACACTATTGATTGCTGTTGGTGCAGGAGTACTTGCTGCTGCACTATCATATCTGTACTTAGAAAATAAAAAGAAAGAACTAATTGCAAGTATTGCAGGTCCAGCAGACGAGGAAGTCAGTGTTGTTGTTTCAGCCAAAGACCTCAGTAAGGGTACAATTCTAGATGAGTCAATGTTGCAACTACTTAAAATGCCCACTCGTTTCGCACCTGACGGTGTATTAACGAGTGATAATTACACAAAATTTTTAGGTCGCTCAATCTCACGTAATTTGCAGGAAGGAAAACCTATTTCGTCGTCAGACATAGAATATCTTGCAAGAGATTTTTCTGATGTTATTAAGAAAGAGAGGCGCGGGCTAACCGTAAGCGTAGATGATTTAAATTCTATCTCTGGAATGATGCGTCCAGGAAACTTCATTGATATTTTTGTTCTTGTTGATCCTTTAAAGCTTGGGGCAAATCAACCCAAACCAGGTATAAAGAATATTATTCTCCCGGTACTCCAAGATGTTCGGGTACTGGCCACGGGAAAAGACGCTTATCAGTCTTATTTAGATCAATATTATCTACCACAAGGTCGTTCTACGGATTCGTTTAATAACATCACGTTAGATGTGTCACCAAAAGAGGCAGCATTATTATCAATTGCTATTGATCAAGGTGATCTAGTTGCGGTACTGAGAAATAGAGATGATAGGAGTATGGGGGATTTTTCAATTCTTTCGGGTGCCGACTTAGTTTCTGCGGCAATTGAAGCACAACGTAAAGCAAAATTATTAGCAGCAGCAAAAGCATCAGGCGCAACTATTGATAAAGACGGGAACTGGGTAACAGCTGACGGCAAAGTAATTAGTAAAGATGACATTGTAATTTCTGCCAATGGCATAGTGATCACAAAATCTGGAGAAATTTTGGGAAGTAAAAATCTCAAGGTTGATAAAGACGGAAATTTTGTCGATAAAAATGGCAATGTCATAGCTAAGGATGATGTTGTTGTCAGGCCTGACGGTTCAATTGTATCAAAAGATCAAATAATGAAAGAGGCGGGATACACTAAAAACGAAAATGGAGATTACGTTGATAAGGATGGCAATATTATAAAAGCAGGTGACGTTAAAGTTAATGCTGATGGCTCGATTGTTACCGAAGATGGGAGAGTACTTGGTACTCCAGATACTGTAGTAATGCAAAACGGTTCAGTTAAATCAAAAGATCAAATAATGAAAGAGGCGGGATACACTAAAAACGAAAATGGAGATTACGTTGATAAGGACGGCAATATTGTAAAAGCAGATGACGTTAAGTTACTTGCTAATGGATCAATTATTACTAAAGATGGAAAAACGCTTAGCGGCCCTGAGGTTAAAGTCAACGCAAGCGGATGTCTTATTGGTGAAGATGGGTCGGTTATGACTGCAGATGGACAATTACTGCAAGGAGTAGCAGTCGATGAGGATGACAATGTTTACGGACCCGATGGAAAACTTATAACAGATTGTAACTTAACTGTATCGTCAGACGGTACTGTAAGAGACAGCTCAGGCAATATTGTTAGTGGAGTTACTTCCGAACCCTTAGGAACTGATGATTTTAGTTCGGAACAATTACTCGATTATGTCAAAGAAAATAAGGTTTTTAGTATTAAATTGATACTTGGCGGTGAAAGTGAAGATGGTAAGGCAAAGACAGTTGACTTACCAGTAGAAACACTATTACAAAAACAGAAATCTTCTGGTGAATAAAACTATGTCTAAAATAACTCAGTCAATTATTGCAATAACAATTTTCACAATATCATTATTAGCGCACGCAGATGATAACTTGACGATATTCGTTGGTGAAATAAAAATTATTGAAGTAGGGGAAATTGAAAGGGTAGCTGTTGGTAACTCGGGTATTTTAAGCACATCAATGCTAGATAATGGTCAATTACTTCTCTTAGCACAGTCTGCTGGAGATACATCAGTTCATATTTGGTATAAAGATCTAACTGAAAGCGAACTTAAGATTAGTATTGTAGAAAAAGATCAAGATAGACTGTCGTATGAAATTCAAACCTTAATTGACAATATTGGTGATATTGAGGTCAACAGGGTAGGTGAAAAACTATATCTTACTGGACACATATTAGAATCAGATAAAGACAAGCTGTCTTTAATTACCGACGCCTATGACGGTCTAATCGATCTCACAAAGATTCTTCCAACTCCGCAAGCTCCGGTTGTTTTTCCAAATGATAAAATGGTGTTGATGGCAGTTAAACTCGTTGAGCTATCAAAAGGTCTACAGGAAACGTTAGGCTTACAGTGGGACACAACAACTGGGACTTTTGTTCTTGCTGTTGATGGAGCCCTTGGTTATAACAAAAAAAGCTTCCCAACTCGTCCTGTTAGCCCCACCGTAGATCCGGGATTTGGTGTTACAGGTGTTGAAGGACCTCTTGCGTTTTTCGGACTTTCGAGTTTATTAACGGCTACCTTGAACATTGCAGTTGCAAATAGCGACGCACTAATTTTAGCAGAACCGATTTTAAGTGCTAGAAGTGGAAGCAAGGCAAAGTTTCTTGCTGGCGGAGAAACACCGGTAACTACTGCTGGTGGACTGGGTACAACTAATGTTGAGTATAAGCAGTTTGGAATATCAATAGAAATGGAACCAGTGATTGCAGATAATAATGATGTACTTACAAAGATAATAACAGAAGCAAGTTCAATTGACCCCTCATTACCTGCTGGAGCGGGCGTTGCACCTGGTTTTATAACACGTCGAACAGAAACTGATGTTCGAATGAAAAATAATGAAACATTGGTTTTATCTGGTTTAATTGATCGGACACTTTCTATGCAAGTTAGTAAATTTCCATTTCTAGGAGATTTACCAATACTCGGAGTATTTTTTAGAAACACAGCGGAAATTGATGCAAAAAGAGAGCTAGCAGTATTCATCACACCAACGGTCATGGATTCTAGTAGTGATATCAACCAGTCATACATTCAAAAAAGCAATAAGTTAATTGATGCATATAAATCAAGAAACAACATTTTGGATTAATTAAGTGTTCGATATTGTCGTTAAAAATAAAGCAGAAGAAGTCATACAAGAAGTAAACTGCCCTGATATCGAATGTGGAATAGGAAAAGCGGCTGGTAACTTAATTAGACTTCGCGGTTGGAAGGTAGCGGCGCAACATGCCGAGCTTTTTTTTAAAGATAAAAGTATATATATACGAGATCTTAGCAACGGTAATACACTAGTTAACAGCGAAGCATTTAAAGACGAGAAAGGCCCGCTAAGAGCATCAGATACCATAACTATTGGTGGTTTTCGCATTTTTGTCGGAGTAGATGGAGACCAATCCAACCCAGGAATTCAACTCGTTACCCAAGTGGGGGTTCAGCCCCATGCCGCAATTAAGGAAGATAGCTCTGAAATTGAGGATCAACGTTTTAAATGGCGTAACAAAATCCACGATGAGCTTTTACATAATATGGATTTACGAAGAACTGATATTGGTTCAATGAATGAAGATCAGCTTCGTAAGCATATTAAAAATATGATTAAGGAAATTATCAAAGACCTAGGAGACGAATTACCAAAAAAAATTAATAAAACCAAACTTCTTTCGGATGTTCTAAATGAAGCTATAGGGCTTGGTCCACTGGAAGAATTAATTGCCGATGAATCAATAACTGAAATTATGGTAAATCGTTATGATGAAATTTATATAGAAAAGAAAGGTAAGCTGACACGATCAGAAATCGTTTATAGCTCTGATGATGCAGTTATGTCAGCAATTGAGCGCATTGTCGCACCTTTAGGTAGACGAATAGATGAGAGTTCGCCAATGGTTGATGCTCGTCTACAAGATGGTTCTCGAGTAAATGCGATTATTCCTCCGTTAGCACTAAGAGGTCCCTGTATTACAATCAGAAAATTTTCTAAACAAAAACTATTTGCCAAGGACTTGATAAAATTTGATGCAATAAATCAAGCAATGATAGATTTTTTGGAAATGGCTGTTCTCCATAAGAAAAATATTGTTGTATCAGGAGGGACAGGAAGCGGTAAAACTACATTGTTAAATATTCTGTCTAATTTTATCCCTTCATCAGAACGCATAGTTACTGTTGAAGATGCCGCTGAACTACAATTAGCGCAGCCACACCTTGTGCGACTAGAAGCAAGACCACCCAACACGGAAGGTAAAGGTGCGATTTCTATTAGGGAGTTGGTAAAGAATTGTTTACGTATGAGACCTGACAGAATTGTTGTTGGAGAATGTCGTGGAGGTGAAGCATTAGACATGTTGCAAGCAATGAATACCGGCCATGATGGCTCATTAACAACAGCTCATGCGAATACGCCGAGAGACATGATGGCAAGACTTGAGGTTATGGTGATGATGTCAGGAATGGAGTTGCCTAGTAGAGCAATAAGAGAGCAAATCTCTTCTGCCGTTGATATTGTTGTACAACAAACTCGCTTTAGTGATGGTAGTCGGCGGGTTGTTAATATCACTGAAATAACAGGCATGGAAACTGATACGATACAAATGCAAGATATTTTTACTTTTAAACAGAGAGGTTTTAATAAAGAAGGTAACGTTACAGGTGATTACATAACAACTGGAAGAGTTCCAGAATTTTATGAAGAGCTTAGCGCGCGTGGCATTAAAGTTGATATGTCAATCTTTCAAAATTCAAAATAAATTATGATTGAACTTTATCATAAAATTATTGCATTTCCGCTCCTACTAGGAGCATTAGCGACAATCTTTATTAGTGCAGCAGCATTTGTTTTTTGGTTAATGACTGCGGGCGAAGAATTTATGGCTGAATACAAGGAGAAGTTTACAGAAAATGCTGATGCAAACGCTGCAGATATGTTTATGACTGTTGATGCGGGTCGTTTATTTGTTATTAATCTAGTTTCAGTAGTTCTTATTCCAGTACTTATTCTAGTTATAACGCATGAGTGGATTGTTCCATTAGGTGTTTTTGTTTTTTTATTGTTTGTACCAGTAATTATTTATCGCATTATGCATAAAAAACGATTGAAAAAATTCGAAGAACAATTACCAGATGGATTAATAATGATGGCTGGTTCGATGCAAGCCGGGGCAAGCTTGAATATAGCAATAGACAATCTAATTAAAGAACAGCCAGCGCCATTATCACAAGAATTTGAATTGTTAAATCGCGAACAAAGAATTGGAGTAGATTTTGAATTGTCACTAGATCATATGGATGAGAGGGTACCTATTCAGGATTTCGCTATGTTTACTTCAGCCATTAAAATCAATCGTGACATTGGTGGTAATCTTGCAGAAATACTTAAAAAATTAAGCGACACTTTACGCAAAAAACACCAAATGGAGGGCAAAATTGACAGTCTTACCGCTCAAGGCAGACTACAAGGTGTTGTGATGACAGGGCTTCCAGTTTTATTAGGTGTTTTGCTTTATTTTCTTGAGAAGGATGCGATGTCGCAACTTTGGACAACAAAAGTAGGATATGTTGTTTTAGCTGTAATAATAATTATGGAATTTTTAGGTTATATAATGATAAAGAAAATAACCACAATTAATGTCTAGCGAATTAATTAATGAATACACAATTACAAAACTTAATAAATGAAACTTCTATGATGGTTTATATTATTTGTTTTTTTGCCGGTTTATCAGCATTTCTCTTTATATTATTTATACAGCAATTAAATTCTACGATCGAAGACGAAGAACGGACATATATGGATCCGCTTCCACCAGGATTAAAGTTGGTTTGGCCTTTAATTAAAATCATAAGCTATTTTTTATATTCATTCGCTTTTCTTGAGCAAACAATGAAAAGAATAAATAAGAAATTACAATATACTGGAGTTAATTACTTACTTTCTCCAGAGCAGTTTGCTGCAATAAAGATTCTATCAACTGTTTTTGCTTTTATAGTAAGTATTATTGCTGTCAGCGCATTAAAATTAGATGGAACACTTTGGATTTTTTTTATAACGCTGGTTGGTTTTGCATTACCTAGTATCTGGTTAAATGATAATCGCAAGAGAAGAGTTAATCTTGTTATTAGAGCAATGCCTATTTATCTTGATTTTATTACAATGTGCGTACAGGCAGGTTTAAATCTTCAAGGCGCAATTGGGCAGGCTGTTGAAAAAGCTCCGACTAGCCCATTAAAAAATCAGTTCAATACTGTTCTAAGAGATATACGTGCCGGCGTAACACGTTCTGATGCGTTAAGAAGAATGGCAGATAGATTGCAAATTAAGGAAGTAACAAGTTTTGTAAGTGCGATCATACAAGCAGAGAAAATGGGGGCAGCAATGTCTGAAGTACTTGAAGTTCAATCGGAACAGAGGCGAAGTGAGAGGTTTCAGAGAGCAGAAAAAATGGCCATGGAAGCTCCAATCAAACTCGTTGGCCCATTAATAATATTTATTTTTCCTGTAACATTTATTGTATTAGGTTTCCCAATTGTAATGAAATTTTTATCCGAAGGTATAATGTGAATTATGGTACTCTTTACTCAGGTAATGAAAAAAAAATACTCTTGAATCGAGTTATGAAGACTTCCTCACGATTTGAGGGTATAAGAGGGTTACTTTTTCGCAAACCCTTAAAAGAAAACGAAGGATTAATAATCCAGAAATGTTCTGCTATTCACACAGTTGGCATGAAATATTCAATAGATGTTATTTTTCTCCGCAATGATTTTAGTATAAAAAAAATTTTTATGGATGTTAATCCATACCGTTTTTGTATTTCATTAGGATCTTCAATGGTTTTGGAGACAGTTTCCGGCGTTGTTAAAAAAAATAATATCATTGAAAATATGCTTCTATCATGGGAGAAGCTAAATGATTAAAATTAGATTTCTCAGCTTACTTATACTTGTAGGGCTAAACCTATCTTGTAAAACATTAACTAAAAGCTTGGAATCAGAAGCCAATGACGATATTAATGTTGAAGAAAATTCCCCAGAACAGAGGGGTACACGCGAACAAGTAGCAGAAATTATCATTTTGCAACAGGATGCCGATAAGGCCTATGCTGAAAATAACTGGCAAAAGGCAGCTGAACTTTACAGGAATTTCTTAAACTTAGTCCCAGAAAGCCCGGCGTGGTTTAGATTAGCTAATACATATTCGAGACTAAATTTAAATGCAAATGCTATTGACGCATATAATCGCGCACTTAAGCTTGACCAAACCAATATAAAGGCATGGCATAATTTAGCTATTATTCAGTTACGTGAAGCAAAAAATAATTTCATCAACCTACAGAAACACTCAGCTCCAGATGATCCGATAGGAATTAGAGCAAGAGAGTTAGAAAATGAAATAAATCATCTTTTAAATAATAATTCTAATGCCGGCACTAAGGAAAAGAAAATTAGAGTTGTTAAAGAAATGACGGTTGAGGAATATATAAAAAATAATGAATTTAAAAATGAATATAGTGAAAGTGAAGATAGCAATGCTGATATTGGAGTACTAACTGAAAATAATTTAGAAATAAGTGATAATGATTCTGAAGGATTAAAAAAACAAATTGACAATAAGTTAATAGTAAAAGTGCATCTAGCAAATGTTAGAGTTAAACCTACACTTGATTCAGAAACAGTTATAGTATTAGCAAAAGATACAGTGGTAATAGAGAATAAACGCATAGAAGATTGGGTAAATGTTAAAATATTAGAAAAACATGTTAAAGAAGGTTGGGTACATGAATCGTTAGTAGAAAAAAAGAACAATAACTAAGAAGTTGAAATGAATAAAATAAATTCTCAAAGCGGACAAAGCATGACAGAATTCATTATTGTCTTTCCAATAATGATTGTTTTGGTTTTTGGCGCACTTCAGTTTGCTTTAATTTATCATGCTAAAATAACGCTTAACTATGCTGCTTTTACTGCAGCGCGTTCAGGAGCAGTCTCTTCAGGGCATTTAGGTATTATGGAGAACAACCTGGCAGTCGGTTTAGCACCAATTTACACTCATTGCGATGAAGACGAGGAAGTTGGAAAGGCAAGAGACAGGGTTTTAAAGGAAATAGAGTTGGGTTTTGCAATGATAGAAATTATAAATCCACCTTCATCAGCTTTTGCGGATTTCAATCCAAAGACAAATTCAGCTAATAATGCCTATATTCCAAATAATAATCTTATGTTTAGAGAACCTACAGTTGGTTCAAGTTCCGGGCTATCTATCCAAGACGCAAATTTATTAAAGATACGCGCAAGTTATTGCTATCCAATGCATGTTCCGGTGATTAGTACATTAATCAAAACATTGCTTTTAAATAAACCCAATGACTGTGATGATGTATATCTTGGATTACAAGGCACAGATACTAAATTTACTGAAGGATGCATTGGAGATTTTAAGTCAATGCCGTTTGAAAATGGGTGTTTAATTAATAACCGCATGCCAATTCATTCAACTGCCATTTTAAGAATGCAGTCAGATGCAAAAGAAGATGCTATGAATTCTGGAAGATATCCCGGACCGGCACCAGCAGGCACAGAACTTACAAAGGCAGAAAAAAAAACTACCTGCTAAAAAGTTTTACTAAGGAAGGCATTTTTAATTTTGATGAAACTATTTTTTTGTTGGCTGATAGTGATTAATCTTTAGTATTTGAGGGTAAAAGCCACTAGATATATTTCTTTTTGGATAGAAATATACGCTGTTTGATGATCGCATTCTTTCACCACGTTTTTTTGTATTTTTTTGAATTTTTTCTAAAATCTCATAATATTCTTCCTTACTAAGACCCCCGTAACTAATAAGATAATCTTTGCTCTCAGCAACTTTACTTTGTTCTTCGTTATTTTTTGTGGTTTTAACCGATTCCTCATTACCAGCATTTTTTTTATCAGAGTACTCTTTCAATTTCTTATAAGCAGTCGAACTCATAAGTTCATCAATGTCCTTTTGATAGGTAGAATAAGAGGGATCATTTACTATTGAATTAGGAATTCCCTGAGAATCAGATTCGGCTAATACAGGCATTACCAAAAAAGATAGTAAGGTGATTATTATAAGTCTGTCCATAATTAGAAGAATACTACTATTCTTGTGATAATTCGAGGTATTCTGATGGCGTAAGTTGTTGTTGGTTAAATGGAATTTAGGAATTGAGACACACATTCGTAATGCGTAGGTCGCTGGTTCGACCCCACTTTCCGGCAAATCATTTTTCAAGCGTAGTAATGCTTTCAGATGATTCGTGTGATGTTTAGGTACTCTGTAAAAAGTAAACAAGTGTAGACAAGTTTTGTATAGAGAACTTTTGGATAGGAATAGATAGGAATAGAATTAAAGACATGGGATAGAAGATTGATAAAAATGGAATGGGACCGCTTGATTGAGTTATTGTTTTTGTCTTTATAGCTGGTCTTTTATATCAATGTGGTGGTGGTGAAATACCATTGGATAATGGTCTAAGACCATCGTTTTAAACGATAGTTGTGAATATTCTTATCTTAGCTGTTGATACGAATTATCTCTGTTAATTCTTTTGATTATTAACCGCAGTCTTTGTAATTCTTTTTAACACATTCACGAGCGAGTTCTTGTGCTTTTGCGATTTGTTCTGAAATATAATGTTCTAATTTATGCATCAACATACAAAAACCTAATGTATTGATTTTTTATTATACATCAAGCACCAAAGATATTTTTGTCAGTTCTCATCAAGTCGACAATTGTTCCAATTACCATATTCATCAAAATAAATCCTATGATTATTATAAAACTGACAAAATAAACCCAACACCAAGGATAATAGGGGATTATCTCATGCATAATATTTCCCCAATCATCAAAGGTTGCAACTTGCAGCAATGTTAACATACTTGTTCCAATATCATCCCAACGTTGCGGAGAAATATTTTCAAATAATATAGTACCAATGATTCCATAAATATAAAAAAATATGAACATTAGCAATGAAATAAATCCCACCCTAGGTAAGACTGAAAAAAACGTTCTTATTATTCTTCTAAAAGCAGGAACAATTACTATAATACGAAGTAATCTTGCTATACGAAGTAATCTCAAGATAAAAATTGATTCTGACCCTTGAATAGGAATAAGGCTAATTATGACAACTAAAAAATCAAAAATATTCCAACCTTTTTTCAAAAAAACAAAAATTGATCTTTCAGCAATAATACGAATAATTATTTCTATAGAAAAAAATATAGTGATGAAGTAATCAACACTACTGAATGCATTAATTACTGTAGGCGGCAAGTCATACGTTGATAAACCCGCGTATATAGCAGAAATAACTATTATTATGGTAACTATACCTCTAAAGACTTTGCTATCTCGTAAAGATATAAACTTTTGACTGATTAGGTATGAGAGCAATTGCATATAATAGATATTACAGTATCTTGATATGTATTTCCTATTACAAGTAAGTTAGGTCATGGGAAAGCGTTAGTAAGTGGTAACGCTGAAAGACCTGAGAATGTCGGCTATGGGTAGACTTGAACTACTGCCCCCGGTGTTATAAGCGTGCGTTTCAATTCCTAAATTTCACATAACCAACAGCAACTAAATCGATTTGATCTTTATATTGTTTAAAGCTCTTTTCTTGAATATCACCATGAAAAACATTCTCTACGCCATCATTCTCTCTTTCTTGTTTTCATTCAGTGTGTTTTCTGAAGATGGAGTGAAGAAACTTTTTGATGTTGAAAAGAAATCTGCTGAACAAGGAAATGTTAAAGGACAGTTCAATCTTGGTTGGATGTACAACAATGGACTAGGTGTTACACAAGATTACAAGGAAGCAGCTAACCGAGACCGTATTGCGCTTCAGCATTTCCCTGTTCAGCGAGTGGGTTCCATTTTTTTAAAGCAGTCGCATAATCACCTGCTTTATAAGCTTCCATACCTGCTTGAAAATCAGTTGTTGTGACAGTTAGGTCGCATGAGAGTAACAAGAAAGAGAGAATGATGGCGTAGAGAATGTTTTTCATACCCCAAATTCTACCCCCACCGCTGTGTGGACGGAATAGATATAAAACACGAATTATGATAATTTTTAGGGTATGTTCCAGCAATGGAAAGAGTTATGACGGAATCTATTTGGATAAAACGGGGGAGAAAGATATGGACTTAATTAAACAATGTTTGACAACAAAATACGCAACATTTTCGGATAGGGCTAGCAGAAAAGAGTATTGGGGATTCGTGCTTTTTTATATGAGTTTCCTTGTTGTTTCAGTAATTATACTTGGTGCTACGGGGGGAGGAGAATGGGGAGTTTTGATAAGCGGTATTCTCAGTCTTTTGCTTGGTATTCTTAGTCTTTTACTTGTCATACCGAGTCTTGCTGTTTATATAAGAAGATTACATGATACCGATCACTCCGCTTGGTGGTTATTTATTGCATTCGTCCCTATTATTGGTGCAATTGTAATGTTGTACTTTCTTGTTATAAAAGGAACGGAAGGAACTAATCGATTTGGACCTGACCCCCTCGAAAAATAGGGGAGGGAGATAGCAGTAGTGCTTTTAGTTGAAAAAAGGGGGTAGGGGGGAGCATTTTGCTAACATTTTGCTAACAAACTGGATAAAACCATACGCAATTAGAAGGTACAGGGGAGTATCATAATATGAATAAGTCATTGAAGGAGAACACAAGATACAACAGGGCGGGACTACCTAACATAGGGTACCTAGAACTTGAAAACCGACAAGTCTTCGCAGGCTTCGAGGGTTCGAATCCCTCCCTCTCCGCCATTTTTAAAGGGTTTCAGCATTTTGTCTGTTTGACTGAATTTAGTCAAAATAGCGGAATATCGTGAAAAGATTAATTAAATGGAAATTCAATTTGCCAACGAAATGTATTATCTGCACTACTTTCAGTTAAACCAAACATCCAAACTAAATGCGACTCTATTTCGATATCTCCAATTTTAAATTCATTATAAATTGCAGGCCCAATAATGTGTTGTTGATTTTTTAATGCAGAGAAGTCTTTTATTTCGCCCATTGCTCCATATGCCTCGAAACCTATAGCAAAGTTCTCCGTGATATTTTTTTTACTACGCCAAATATATTCTAATTCTGTACTTTCATCCGCCTTACTTCCAAATTGCTGCTCGAAATTTAAATTAGCAGTGTGTTGATAATTTGCAGATGTTTTTTCAAAGAGTAGGCGCATTTCAAAAACCTTCGGCTTATCATTTTCATCATCAAATTCCAATTCAAGATGAACGCCAGGATCTAACCAGTATTTTCCTTGTTTAGTAAATTGCAGCGTATTTTCCCAACCAAGAATATTGTATTTTAGCGATTCTCCTGACGGTTTAATTAAACTGGCGGTCACTGATGTCGCCCACCAATCAGTAACACCATATTCATATTCAAGTTCATGATATTGGAATCTATCCAGAGCAGCATCATCGTCGATTGTAGTATTTCCCAATATTTCAAGCCCCATTTTTCCTTTTTCAACAATCGGAGAATAAACTTTTAAATCAGATAAATCTGCCCAGCAATTAAATGTTATCAATTGAATTAATATCAGAAATACAAGGTACGCAGAACAGGGGCTTTTTTTTTGCCCGTTTGAAGTTTTATTCATTATTATTTTTATTATTTAATTAGAAATTATTTTATTTCTTTAATCACCTTACCATTTTCAAGTATTTCAGTTTTAGTAATACTTCCTTCTCTATCCCACGATGTCACAATTCCATCTTCTTTGCCTTTTTTATAATTTGCCTCGTATGATTTTTGTCCGTTTTCATAC
>Ga0209501_10002384_pt1 | contig 19729 bp, 18 predicted proteins | sample ArcticOcean_MG_C_4_FD_187434 | JGI IMG/M metagenome (GOLD analysis project Ga0209501, IMG submission 187434) | Marine microbial communities from western Arctic Ocean - ArcticOcean_MG_CB4_134 (SPAdes) (version 2) | ecosystem: Environmental > Aquatic > Marine > Oceanic | place: Arctic Ocean...
GTCTGATTAAAACCACCGGCAGCCATCACCGGCTGCCCTGAAGAGATATTCCCGCCGACTGTGGGCACTGGATTGTTGGGGTCGAACAGATAACTGCTTGGTGGATGGGTCTGTTCAGAAAGTTTCGGCGCAAGACTTCCGCCAGGCTTCAAATAGAACTTCCTATTATCGGCGCGGGCCAAGGGCCATTCCTTCTCGCTCCGCCACTGACCGCCGTGCTCCAATCGAGCAACCGAATTCTTTCGCCCTGAGCCGCCGCCCATCACAAACAACTTCACCGGCGCAGCGTCTTCCCAACCGTTCTCCTGACCTTTGAGCCACCGGTCAAAAAACCGCATTCGCAGGTGATTGAAATCAATCTCCAAGTTGTTATCGATAACTGACGACGGGCCAAAGTCCACATCGCCCGAGTATGTAACCGCACGTTGACCGTGCGTCCAAGGTCCCATCAGCAGACTAACTGGCCCCTTTTTGACGTTGGTCAACGCCAGGTAGTTGTCCGTGGCAGTCCTGGAATATGGGTCGTACCAGGCGCTCATGTGCACCTGAGGAACGTCCGAGAACACACCGTAATATTCCTCGGCACAGAGACCAATCTGCCGCCAGTAGTCGTCAAAACACTCTCTAGACCAGATATCCAGCAGATAATCCTCGTAGTCGGGCGTCCACTGCAGAGGAGAGTGGCCCTTCTTCCAGGGCAGCCGGTTGAACCAGCCAAAGATATCCTGCGCCTCAATAGCAGCCTTCACTGTGTCAGGGTTGGCATTAGCCTCAGGACTTTCCACCGCTTCCTTATAAGCCCAGGTCAGTTGGCGAAGTTCAAATGCGCCGCCGTTACGACAGGCGTTGAGGAAAGCGTTGGAAAACCCGCCCGAGTCCATCCACATGCAGGCCAGATTCGGCGGGTTGAGACAAGCAGCAGCAGCCTGGGTGTGGGCCGAGTATGAGAGACCGTAGGTGCCGATCTTTCCGCCAAACCAAAGCTGCTTACTAAGCCAAGCCATAGTATCGAAGCCGTCTTCGCCCTCAGCCACATACTTTGTGAAGCCACCGCCAGACTCGTAGCGGCCCCGGCAGTCCTGCAGCACTGAGACGTAGCCTTGGGCCGCGTAGAAACTAGCGTCGCGAGCCAGGTCAGCCCTGGTTTTGCTGTAGGGCGTGCTCGATAGCACCACAGGGAAGACACCATCTATGGGAGATCCGTTCTTCGCAGGCCTGTAGATGTCGCAGGCCAGACGCACGCCATCACGCATGGCGACCATGACGTTGGTTTCCGTGTGGACCTCATTAAGGGCTGGTTGGGCTACAAATTGGTTGTCGCCGGGCATGGATTGGCTCCCATTTAGTAATTAATCTTTGCAATGGCCCGTAGCTAGGTGGCAGGACTGTTCAATTCTATGGGTGCACACTTTTTGCCGCAACCTGGTTGACATCCGCGCCTAGATTATGTTGACACAAAATAGGCGTCATCCTATAGTGAGCCCGACGGGCTCAGCCGTTCTTCGGCACGCCTATTTCACGACTATTCGCAGTAATCGAGTCTTGGTATTTTTGGCGATTAATTGGCCGCCTGGCCACTAAGAAATACCCGCAAGAAATAAACCGACGTTTCACCTTGGAGGTGACCCTTTTGGCAGATAACTATGACGTGTTAATCATTGGCGGAGGCGTGGCTGGCATGACCGCCGGTATGTACGCCGCCCGCCACGGCATGCGCACCGGAATCGTTGAACGGATGATGGGCGGTGCGTCAATCATCAACATCGAGAAGATCGAAAACTTCCCCGGCTTCCCGGAGGGTATCTCTGGCGCAGAGCTTGGGCCGGCAGTCCAAGAACAGGCGATGAACGCCGGGGCCGATTTCATCATGGGTGAGACTGCCAAAATCGCCAAGGACGGCGACTATCGGGTGGTGTCCAGCGACGCCGGTGAGATGCGGGCGAAGGCCGTGATCATCGCCGCTGGTTCCACATTGCGGCAATTGGGCGTACCCGGAGAAGAAGAATTCTTTGGCCGGGGTGTTTCCCAGTGTGCCACCTGCGACGGCCCTCTATATATGAACCAGATCGTTGCCGTGGTCGGCGGCGGAGACTCTGCCACCGACGAAGCTCTGGTGCTGACCGAGTACTGCGAAAAGGTCTTGCTGATTCACCGTCGCGACTCGTTCCGCGCACAGAAGGTCTTGGCGGACCAAGTCACCTCCAACCCCAAGATCGAAGTGCTTTGGAACACCGTTATCGAAGAAGTAATGGGGACTGAGACGGTCTCCGGCCTAAAAATACGTAACACTGTTACCAACTTGGAAAATGCCTTGGAACTCTCCGGGTTGTTCGTATACGTCGGGCTGGACCCTGCAGCAGGGTTTGTCGACGGCCTGTTGAAGACCGACAACGCCGGTCATATTCCAGTGAACGTATCCATGGAGACTGAGGTTCCCGGCGTCTACGCCATTGGCGACGTGCGCCAGAATTCATCGTCTCAGTTGGTATCCGCAGCAGGTGACGGTGCAACTGCCGCCATCGCAGCTTTCAAATACATATACACTAAGTCATGGTAAATATTGGTAATAGCTAGAACCAATGGAGGGAGGAACTATGGACCTCATTGACGAGCAACTACAAAACAGCAAGACCATTGCGGTGGTTGGCCTCTCCGGAGACCCGGACCGAATCAGCTATAGGGTTTCCCGGTACATGCAGGAACAGGGCTACCGGATCATTCCGGTTAACCCAATGATTGAAGAAGCCCTGGGTGAAAAGAGCTACCCGGACCTAAAGTCTGTACCGGATGCTATAGACATGGTCAACATCTTCCGGCGCTCCGAGCTGGTGGCGCCGGTGGTGGACGAGGCAATTGAGATCGGCGTGAAATACATCTGGATGCAGGATGGCGTGGTCAATCCGGAGTATGCGGCCAAAGCAGAGGCTGCCGGTATTCCGGTAATCATGGACGATTGAACCCTCAGACAGCATCGCCGCCGGTCTGGCGGCCAACAGAGCCCCACTAGCAACATTTAGCTTTTATTGGATTGGCTGGTTTGGTCTGGGTTGGTTGATGAAACCAAACGGCTAACATATAGACAATCTTATATTGGAATGATTATAATTTAACAATCAGTTGTTATTAGTGGATACTTAATGGTTGACCACAAACTGATCTGTTTCGCTGGATTAGCGATTTTACCCGAAAGGAGAGTTACCGATGGCCAGTGCCGATATCGAGCTTATAGCTCACCTGATGCGACGCGCCGGATTTGGCGCAACCTACGAGGAGTTGGAAAAATTCGCTGCCAATGGCTATGACGCTACGGTGGACGAATTACTCAGCCCCATGGAACAACCTGACCTTGAAATGGACTTGCTGGAACGCTATTTCATCGACTGGAAAGAGATGAACGCCCTGGAAGTAAACCAGGCTTATCTCACCTACCGGATGATTAACACTAAGCGTCCTCTCCAAGAGAAGATGACTCTCTTCTGGCACGGTATCTTCTGCGTTGGTAACTCCAAGTGCGAGCACGGAGCCCAGATTCAGACACAACTGGAAATGTTCCGCGAGAAGGGCATGGGCAGCTTCCCCGAGTTGCTGCTGGCCCTCTCAGTTGACCCCGCCATGGTCTTCTACCTGGACAACTGCATGAGCCACAAGGACGCGATCAACGAGAACTTTGGCCGTGAACTCCTAGAGCTGTTCGCCATGGGCGTCGGCATGGACGGCGAGGCTAACTACTCCGAGGAGGACGTCAAGGAATGCGCCCGGGCCTTCACCGGCTGGACCATTGCCAACGCCATCCCCCGTTACCCCTACGGTCGCTTTCCTTCTATGTTCGCTTTCAACGCCGCCGACCACGACTACGGCGAGAAGACTTTCCAGGGTGAGACGGGCAATTTCAACGGCGACGACATCATTGAAATCATCGTGAAGCAGCCCTCTGCGGCCCGTTTCATTGCCCGCCATCTCTACAACTTCTTTGTGGCCGACGAGCCTCAGATTCCCGCCTGGCAGGGAACACCGCCCCGCGACATCGACGCCATCAAAGAGATGGAAGACGCTTATTTCGAGTCGGGTTACAACCTCACTGCCATGCTGCGGGTGATGTTCAAGTCTGACTGGTTCAAGGCTGCTCGTTTCGAGAAGGTCAAGAGCCCCGCTGAGACCGTTGCCGGGACCATGCGGCTGGTCCAGGACTTCACCAGTCCCAAGCCCGGCCTGCACCCCATCGCCATGGAAATTCGCTACATGGGCCAGGACCTGATGAACCCGCCCACAGTCGAGGGTTGGCACACAGGCCAAGAGTGGATCGACAGCGGAACCTTGGTCGAGCGCATCAACTTCACCGCCGACCAAATGGGCAACACCGACCTACCCGGAGTGCAGGCCATCATTGCACGCCTCAGTTCCGAGAATATTAGCGATCCCGCCACACTAGTAGGACGCTGTCTGGACATGCTCGGCTGCTACTCACTGCCCGACGAGACTCGCGCCTACTTGGTGGAGCACATTGGGAAGTCTGGTGATCTTAACCCTAAAACAGAAGTCTACGGCGCCCAGGTTGCCCAGACCCTCCAACTAATCGTAGCTACCCAGGAATACCAGTTCGCCTAGGCGAACCTAATCACTCAGAAAATCTCCGATTTTTTCCAGGAGCACTCGAGATATGACCTCAACCAAGAAAGATCCTGTCTTGGCCGTTTTGCAACTTTCGGGCGGCAACGACGCCTTGAACACCATAATTCCCTATTCCAACCCTCTGTACGCCGACAACCGGCCTTCAGTCCGCGTGTCTGAAGACCAGGTTCTGCCGATCAACGACCAGATTGCCTTCAACCCGGCAATGGCTCCGATCAAAGAGCTCTATGACCAGGGCAAAGTAGCCATCATCCAGGGCGTTGGCTACCCCAATCCCAACCGTTCGCACTTCCGTTCCATGGACATCTGGCACACCTGCGAACCGGAAACCGTGGGCAACGAGGGCTGGCTGGGCCGAGCCATCCGCGACCTTGACCCCACCGGTGAAAACGTACTGACCGGAGTGAACTTTGGACGGGGTCTTCCCCGCTCCCTAGCCGCACCCGGCGTACCCGTAGCCTCTGTGGGCAACCTTGAGACCTACGGTGTGCTGACCGGAATTGAGGACGACCAGCGGGAAGAAGCTTTAGACATTTTCTCTCGCATGTATTCCCCGGCAATGGGTCGAGGCCAGGTGATGGACTATCTTTCCCACACCGGCATGGACGCCTTGAAGGGCGCTGACATCCTCAGCACCGCGCCGGAGAAGTATTCCTCCACCGTGGAATACGGCGGCAACTCGGTGGCCCAATACATGAGGAATATCGCCCAGACCCACATCGCCGGGTTTGGCACTCGTTTCCTCTATACCACCGCTCCCTATAACAGCTTTGACACCCACGCTGGCCAGATGGTTGGTCATTCCAGGCTCTGGTCTGAGGTATCGGCAGCAGTGCGAGATTTCCAGTCTGACCTTGAAGAGAACGACGCCGCCGACAACATGACTTTGTTGGTCTTCACCGAGTTTGGCCGCCGAGTCCATGACAATGGCTCCGGCACGGACCACGGCTCTGGCGGAGTCGCGTTCGTAATCGGGAACAACGTCAAGGGTGGGCTCTATGGTGAGTACCCTTCACTGGATGAGAGCAAGTTGCTTGAGGGCGATCTGCACTTCAACAACGACTTCCGTGGTCTATATTCCACGCTGCTCGAGAACTGGATTGGCATCGATGCCAAGACAATCGTTGGTGGGAATTTCGAAAAGATGGACTTTATTTAGACAGCCCCGAAAACCAACCTGAGCAGAAATCAACTGAAGACTAATAAGAGGTAACAATGACTACTGAAGTGCTGGGAGTATCCCTTCAATACAGTCATAGCATCGGGCGCGGCGAATTCGCGGGCCCCGGATTCCGAAATCCAGTGGCGCTGGCACGTGGCGCAGAAGGCCTGATGTACGTGATCAACCGGGCCTATGAGTACCGGCCCGATGGCAAACGCGTCACCATCTGCACCGTTGACGAAGAATACATCGGCGAGTTTGCCCGGGGCGTCAATACCGCCGGAATCACCGACATCGTCACCGAGGATGGCTCGCTCATTTGGCCCACCAGCGTTGCCCTGGACAAAGAAGGCAATGTCTATGTCGCCGATGAATGGCTAAACCGGATCTCCATCTTCTCCAAGGACGGAGAGTGGATTGGCAAGTGGGGCACTGAAGGCAGCGGCGACGGCGAAATCAGCAAGCCGTCCGGCATGGTCTTTGACGCCGACGACAACCTGATCATGGTCGACAGCCAGAACAACCGGATTCAAAAGCTCACCAAGGATGGCAAGTTCATCTCCGGGTTTGGCTCTAAGGGCTCTGGTGATGGCGAGTTCAACCTGCCTTGGGGCATCGATTTAGATAAAGAAGACAACATCTACGTAGCCGACTGGCGCAATGACCGGATTCAGAAGTTCACCAAGGACGGCAAGTTCCTGATGGCCTTTGGCACTTCCGGTAGTGAGCCGGGCGAGCTGAACCGCCCCACCGGCGTGGCTGTAGACCGCACCGGCATGATTTACGTGGCCGACTGGGGCAACGAACGCATGCAGATGTATGATCCGTCAGGCAAGTTTGTAACCCTGACCACCGGTGACGGCACAATGTCCAAGTGGGGCAAGGACAAACTGGACGGCAACGCAGAGATGTGGGAGCTACGGGAGATTGCCCAGGGTCTGGAACGCGAGAAAGACTTCTGGGGTCCGGTAGCCGTAACCGTCGACGACGAGGACCGCGTGTTTGTGGTGGAGTCTTGCCGCAACCGCATCCAGGTCTACCGCCGACAAGAGCCCATGTTCCAGGGCGGCGGCCGCCTGTAAAACAGCTGTCAGCCATAAGCTTTCAGTTATCAGCTTTTAAAGGGGGACGAGTAGCCCCCCTTTCTCCGATCATTAATAGGCAGCATCGTTTTGACAACACAGGATGAATTAGGCGCCCAACTTAAGACATTGGGCATACGCCTCACACCGCAGAGATTGGCCATCGCAGAAGTGGTGGTGAACTCTGGCGATCACCCATCGGTAAAAGAGATATTCAGCCGCGTAAAGGAATTCTTCCCCTACGTGACCTTGGCCACGGTCTACTCCACGTTGACCGTGTTGGAGCAGGTTGGGATTGTCCGCGAACTGCCTTTTCAAAAGCAGTCTCGGTACGACGCCAATCTCTCGCCGCACGCTAACCTGGTCTGCGTCGGTTGCGGCAGCGTGCATGACGCTGACGTAGGCCAAGAGATGGTGGCTAAGTTGCGGGGAAAGCTGGAAGGTTCATCCGACTTTACGTTCACCGGCCAACGCGTAGACTTCTACGGTTGGTGCCCCAACTGCGCCAACCGCCGAGACCACCAAGCAGACTCCGCCAATTAACCCTCACATAGGTTCATTTCCTTCACGGGCAGCGTATAGGGCTGTAGTGAGTCCGGCGGGGCCACTTCCCACGATTATCAGGTCGTAGTATTTGCGTTTTGCTTTGGGGTTTATCCCCAGTTTGGCTGCTAAGTCAGCATTGGATGGTTCAACCAATATAGGGCCATCTTCAAAGACGATTGTCGGGATGATCTGCATGCCGTCGTTCAGTTCCTGGAACTTGTTGCGGCCTTCTTCATCGTCGTCAATATTGACCCAGTTAAAGCGGATGCGCTGTTCCGAAAGAAATTGTTTTGACTGTTTCCAGTCGGGGCACCAGGGCGCGCCGTAGACCGTGATTTTAGGTTGTTCCGTTGATCCTCCGAGCACCATTAAGAAATGTGTGTTGTTGGCGCCGCTCTAGAACTATGATGCTCACTGGTTGTTTTAGGTTTCAACCCCGCAACCACTCAAGACCGATTAATCAGGTAGGTTGAAAATCTCCATCGGCTCAATTTGGTCGGCCAAATCGAAGCCAAAGACCTTGGAATAGAAATACAGCTCAGCCTCCAGCGCCCTTTTGATATTCTCCGAGCGCCGAAACCCGTGCTGTTCTCCTTCAAAGGGAATATAGGCCGTGGGGATACCCTTGGCACGAACGGCGTCAAACATCATCTCAGCCTGGTTCGGCGGAACTATCTGGTCCTCAAGTCCCTGGAACAATATCAACGGACATGACAGTTTTTCAGTGTGGTTGATGGGCGACCGCTCTTGGTACAGTTCATTGCCCTCCGGATAGGGAGCTACTAAGCCGTCCAGATAGCGTGACTCAAATTTGTGGGTCTCTTTGGCCAACGCTTCCAGGTCGCTAACCCCATAGTAACTGGCTCCGGCCTTGAAGACGTCTTTGAAGGTCAGCGCCGCCAAAGTGGTATAGCCTCCGGCGCTGCCACCATCGATTGCCAAGCGATCTGGATCGGCGTTTCCCTGGGCAACGATATGCAGGGCAGCGTTACAGCAGTCGTCAACGTCAACGATCCCCCAGGCACCGTTCAGCCGCTCTCGGTACTCCCTGCCATAGCCGGTGCTGCCTCCGTAATTCACATCAAGGACGCCAATGCCGCGGCTGGTCCAGAATTGAATACCAAGGTCCAGTGCCGTTGACGCCGACCCGGTGGGGCCGCCATGACTCTTAACCAGCAATGGTGGTTTCTCTCCGGCTGGCCCATCAAAATCACCGTTCTTAGGCGGGTAGTAGAAGGCGTGGGCTGTTTGACCGTTTTCAGTTGGGAATTCCACTGGCTGAGCCGTTGATAGGTAGCCGTAGTCAATCTCCAAATTATTGGATTTTCGAAGTTCCCACCATTTGCTGGATGCCAGGTCGATTTGAACAACTGAAATTGGCAGTGACGGCGCGCCGCCGATGAACACGATCTTGCCGTCTCCGACCTTGAGATCGCCCCGGCCCATCTCCGAGTACGGAGTCTCAATCGCCAGCAGCATCTTCGACGGGATGTGGAGCATGGCGATCTTCCAGGCGTCATTCTCCGTGTAGCTGCAGGCAATAAGCTCGTCGGAGGCAAACGAGTAGGTGCCAGAGCCGAAGACCCACTGGGGTTTACCAAACTCACCCTCGCGGGTGGTCAACGGCCACAACTGGCCCTTCTCTGAACGCCACAGGTTCCACCATCCGTTGCGGTCGGACACAAAATGAAGGACGTTATCCGGCGACCATTCCGGCTGGAAGATGGATTCGGTTGGGCTGCCGGCCACCAGATGGGGCTCGCCGAGCTTTCCGTTGTCATTGAAGCGGCCAGAATACAGTTGGGTGCCGTCCCAAGGCATGTTCGGATGGTCCCAGGTCAACCAACACAGCGTCCGGCCATCGGGGCTAATTCTGGGGTTAGAGCAGAAGTCAGAACCCTGAAATAGAACTTCCTGTTCGGCCTCTCCCGCAGCATCAATGGAAACGATCAAGTTCACTGGCTCGCCGCCTGAGGCGTGGTCTTCGCGGACGCAGATGATGCGGTTGCGGGTCGCATCGAAGCAGCCATCGGCGTAACGCATATCAGCTTCCGGGGTAATCGGTTTTGGTTCTTCGCCAGGGTCCTGACGGTACATACGTTGGTCTGAGAAATTAGAGAAAAAGACCACCCCATCATTGGCCAAATACGCGGCGCCGCCGTACTCGTGGACTCTGGTGCGTACGCTGAACGGCTCCGGAGTTACATCCACCGGTTCTGACTCAAGCGCCTGCTTAACGATCACCATGCGGCCCCCCTCAGACGGACGCATCTCCAACCAGTAGATATCCTCATCATCCAAAATCACCTGCCCTATACCGATGGCTCCGGAGACGATCAGGTCGGTGGTGACGGGCGATTTCCAAGAGCCGTAGGGCGCGGTGGTGGACATGGAGTTTTCTCCTAAAGGGTGGTCAACTTAATGGTTGAATCGGAAGCACAGACGTATATGCCAAATTATAGCGGTGGCTCCGACCCGGTTAAAAGGCGCTGGCTGCCGGTTGACCGCCACTTTGCCTGCCCCTATATTTGTTCCAACCTGGTTTTCCGGACTCGTTTTACCACCCCGCTTAAAAGGAAAACACATGCGCACTGGCCACGCCCACAGATCTTCCCAGTTGCCTACTCCGACTATGGAGGAAGTTAGTCCCGGCATTTACGCGTACGTCCAACTGGACGGAAGCTGGGGCCTGAATAACACCGGCTTCATCAAGGGTCCAAACGGCCTGACCATGATTGACACCTGCTTCACTGAGGCACGGACTCGGTCCTACTTAGAAGCCGTGCGTCGGGAGTCGCCGCTGCCCATGAAAACTCTGATCAACACCCACCATCACGGTGACCACACTCACGGTAATTATTTAGTGACTGATGCTTCGATCATTGGGCACGAATTGTGCCGAGAGACGGTCATCGAGACCGGTTTGCAGTCGCTGCATCCCCTATTCCCCAATGTGGAATGGGGCGACTTAGAACTGGCCCCGCCGACCATAACCTTCAAAGACCAGATGGACATCTACGCGGGGACTGACGGCGATCTCAAGATTGAGTTAATTTTCATGGGGCCGGCGCACACGACCAATGACATCGTGGCCTGGCTGCCAGAACGAAAACTACTCTTCGCCGGTGATTTGCTGTTCAACCAGGGAACCCCGTTTGTGGCGATGGGTTCGGTGTCGGGTTCCTTGCAGGCAATCAAGCGGCTCCGAGAATTGGGCGCTGAAACCATCATCCCAGGGCATGGCTCGGTCTGTGGCCCTAAAGTTATTGACGATGTTGAGGTCTACCTGACGTTGATCCAGGACACTGCCAGGGAGGCCTTTGAAGCCGGATTAACGCCATTGGACGCCTCACGTCAGACTGACCTGGGCCGGTTCTCCGAGTGGCACGACGCCGAACGCATTGCAGGGAACCTGCACCGTGCCTACTCAGAGTTACGCTGGGAGCCAGCCGGCACTAAGTTGGACTTGGCACCCATGGTTTCTGACATGGTCTCACTGAACGGAGGGCGTCCCGTTAGGTGTTTGGCCTAGCCAAAAAGTTCATCCACTTTGCGTTTTTTCTCTTCATCCGAATCACCGCCGCCTTGGATGGTCTCGTAGAACGCAGTCCCGTATTCACGGATGCGCACCACCACCGGCAGCGGCAGAGCATGACCAAACACCAGCGCCTGTTGTTTGAATTCCAATCGCGACAAGACCGAGCGGAGCGCCCGGCTGCCTGAAGTCCCCGAAAGCACGGCATCAATGTCTCGTTCGTTGTCCAACAGGCAACTAAACCTGGTGCCCACCTGACTGAGAACCTCAGAGTCGATGCCGCTGGGTCGTTGGTCGATTACCATCAGAGTCACGTTGTATTTTCTGAGTTCTCTGGCGATGATTCCGAATATGGTCTGTGAGGCAACGGCTGTATTCAGGAACTTGTGCGCCTCTTCAATAACTATGACCAGCGGACGCGGCTCTTTGCCTGCGCCCCCCATCGCCGACTCTTTGGCCTCGACGTACTTGCGGTGGATACGGCGGGTGAGCAGGTTGCTGACCAGGATGTAAGCGGCTTCGTCATCGCCATAGCGGCCAAACTCCAACACCACATGCTGTCCGCGCTCCAGATGCTCAATCATCTGGGCGGCGGTGTCCACACGACTGTGCTCGACCATGAACCCGTGGCGAGTGAACCGGCCCATTCGGTTGTAGAGCGCTCGCAACGCGCCAGCGTTGACTTGCAGTTCTTCAGCCAATTCCAACAACGAGCCGTTCTTGCCGGCGTCCAAGAATTCCTTGAGCCAGCTGTCCTCGCCGAACTTCTCCCGCAGGTTGTAGGCAGCAGAGGCTGCAACTTCAGACAGGTTCAGCGACTCCCTAAGCAGCTCCACGTCCTCGGGTTCGATGTGGTTGAACCCCAATTTCACGGTTTCGTCGGTGGAAAGGCCCCGTCGCCGAGAGTGTTCTTCATCCAGTGTAAACGTGGAGACTTTGGCGCCGAACAGCTGTTTCAGACCTTTGACCGTGACACCTTTGTCGGTGTCTTGTCCCTGCCAACCATACTCGCTGTGCATGTCAAAGATTAGCGACGATGCCTGGCCACTCTGCACGATGCCAGTCAGCAACAATCTGGTGAGAAATGTCTTACCAGTGCCGCTCTTGCCGAATACGCCCATGGACCGTTTTACCAACTCGCCCAAGTCTAGGCAGAGTTTGGTCTCCATATCGAGGGGACTACCAATCCAGAAATTGCCGTCTTCTTCACTGCCGAAAACCGTTTCGACGTCCTCTTGGGAGGCGGTGTAGGCCCGGGAGAAGTGGGCGGGGATGCTCTTGGCCGCCGCGGGGCCTTGCTCGTCGCCGATCACATCGGGCAGGGTCAATTGAGGCAGCACCGACACGGTGCCAAAGGCTACTGTGCCCTGCAACGCCTGGATTACAAACGGGTCATCTGATGGCAAGGGTGTGTATTTCATGCGTGGGTCGGTGCTACCCAAGCCAATGTCAGTTACCACACCAAAAAAGCGGTTGTCGCTACCCTGCAGAGTCACAAATGCCCCGACTTTTATCTGCTCCACCGAAACACCGGGATCCAAGCGGACCTCAACCCCGTTGGAAACTGAGCCCTCGATGACCATTCCCAACGGCTGGCCACGCTGGGCAACAATCTGACTCAAGTCGGTTCCGTTGGTTTTGCCGTTTGATTTATCGAACAGCGTCACGGTGAGATTCTCCGCAGGATGGCATTCAACCGGGCAACATCGGCAGCTAGTTCCACGGCAAGCGTCCGACAGGCTTCCGCCAGAAAATAGTTGGGCTGGTCATGGGAGGAGGCCGCCTGGCGGATACAAGCTCCAACTATCTCATCGGCGTGGGGTGCACCTGAATTTAGCAAAAGCCTCAGCAGATCAAGTTGGCTGGTGAACCCGGCTATCTCCTCTGGATTACAGGAGTAAACGAACGAGTGAACACGGGGTGGTCTTGGCGGAAGGTACTGCCGGGTGATGCCGTCTTCAATGTGTCCGGTGATGTAGACTTCGAACCTCGAAGTCAGCAGCCGGGCCAGTTGGGGATTGTCTCGAATGACATCTTCTTCAGAATCGGCATCTTCGCCCCTGGCCAACACCGGGCGGGCTGAGTCCAACGGTTCGGTGGTCACGGTTCCAACAACGCCGTAGATGTCTGGCGAATCGGTGCGCACCAATCCGCCCAGTGCTGGAGCGCCTTCCAGTTGATAGCACTGGGCTACGAACGAGGTTGAGGTGGACTCTACTACCTCTCCCACCCTACGTTCCATCAACTGGCCAGCGCCGCTTCCTAATGCTGTGCTCATATGGCAAACACCGAGGAAACAGTAGCGGTGTTGCCTGTGTAATTCGCCCCGAACATACGGCCCATCCTCAACCCTTCCTCAAATATCCCAGGCACTTAACTGAAGCCCAATCAACCTGAAAATGAATGACTGAAAGCTGTACTGGCAACGATATCACGATATGTAAACTGGCTCCCGGTGTCAATGTCACCGGGAGCCAGTATTAGCGCTCAATATCCGCGAATGGCCCGCTGTTTAGCCGAGAGAGACAGGCAATTCCTTTACAGAGCGGAAGGTGATACTCGATTGATACTCAGTCTGAGAGTTCTTCAACTCTAGGTTGGGATACCGCTCTGCCAGCGCGCTGAAAATTTCCTGGCCTTCAACTCTGGCTATCGTTGCGCCCAAGCAGTGGTGGACACCGGAGCCGAAAGCCACGTGGGGGTTGGGCCAACGGGTGATGTCCATAGTGTTCGGGTTTTCGAATTTGTTCGGGTCGCGGTTTGCGGAGGATATAAACCACCGGATACGGTCGTCCTTCTTGATTTGCTTCCCGCGCATCTCAACGTCCTCTGATGCGATGCGTTGGATAGACTTCACAGGAGAGTCATAGCGCAGAGCTTCCTCGGTGGCACGGACCATCAGGCCTTGAGGATCGGCCTTCAGGAGATCCCACTGGTCGCGGTTGTTCATGAAGGCCGTAGTGCCGTTACAGATCAAGTTGATTGTGGTCTCGTGACCAGCTAACAGCAGCAACCCTGTGTTGACCAACACCTGCTCACGAGAAAAGACGCCTGCTTTCTCGCCTCCGGCCAACACCGATATGAAATCGTCCTTGGGGTTATCCATACGTTCGTCGACCAAGGGATTAACATAGTCCAACATCCCCTGCATACCTTCCGTCAATGGACGCATCCGGTCAGGTTCGCCCCGGCCGATGTTGAGTAGCTTTTCCGCCAACATCCGGATGTGGGGCCTCTCTTCTTCGGGCACACCCATCATCTCTGCGATGACAAGCACAGGCAGGGGGATTGCCAAGTCTCGCATCAAATCCACACCGTCTCCTCTGGCTTCGGCAGCGTCCAGAAGGTCGGCGACAGCAGATTTGACCAAAGGCCGCCATTCTTCCATGGACTTGGGCGAGAAGTAAGTGTGAACGACTTTCCGCATTTCCAAATGGTCTGGGCGATCATACTGTATGAATTGTTTGCCCTGGTAGTTTCGCACGAAGTCATAAAGTTCAGTGTCTGACTCGTAGATTGCCGGATACGCCGGCCGCGGATCGTTGAGGAACACGTCGCTCGAGAATTGTTCGTGATTACGGGTTAGCCAGACCAAGTCATCGTGCCTGGTAATCACCCATAATTCGTAAAGTTCATTCCAGTGCACCGGGTCTTCATCTCTGATGCGACCGTAATAGCGATAGGGATCCTGAATAACGTCTGCGGTGAACATATCATCGTTGATAGTCGTTACCATTTCGCCCCCAAAAGCGTCAATTTAAGCCTCAATATAGTTGCCGGAACCGTAATATAATAATCATTGTTTGTCAACGATGGTTAGCGCGGCAACTTCTGATTACGGCGAAATTGGAATGGTTGGAGAAAACCTCACCACAACGAGCCAAACGGCCCTTTGTAATTGAGAAGACCATGGGTGATAATCAGGCGGTCACACTCGGCCTAGCTTGGGCCGTCAGTCAAAATGGAGGACTGAATGCGCGTCCTACTCATCGCCACCAACCGCAATAATAGGTATCAAAGTAGATTAAACGCCCAGCCGATGCCGATAGGTTTGGCCTACATCGCCGGGCACCTGGACCACGAGCGCCACGAAGTTAAAGTTCTAGACCTCATGTTTTCCGATGACCATCTGGCTGACGTCGAAGCCACAGTCAAAGAGTTCCAGCCCCAGATGGTTGGAATGTCGGTCAGAAACCTGAGCAACCACAGCTACTTGAACACTATCTGGGCCTTGCCTCACAGCAAAGAGGTCATTGACCGCATCCGCACCATCAGTGACGCGGTCATTGTCTGCGGCGGCCCAGCTTTCAGCATCATGCCAACCGAATGCTTCGAATACCTGGGCTGTGACATTGGCCTGGCCGGTGATGCCGGTGAGACTTTCGCCGCGCTGGCAGAGAGCATCGAAATCGGCGAGCCCAGTTACTTTGACCTTCCGGGTTTGGTCTACAAGAAAGACGGTCATACCATTAGAAACGAAGGCTATTGCACCTCTGCTTTCGCCCAATCTCCCCGGCTGGAAGACTTGGACATGGCGCGGTACAACAAAGCCGGCTTCGGCATTGGCATCCTGACAAAGCTGGGGGGTTTCTATTACCCGGCCAACGCATCCGACGCACAGATCGACGAGTCTGGCTGGCGGGTGATTCGGCCCATCGATCAAGTCGTGGCCGAGGTCAAAAGCATGAAAGACCGCTTCGACATGAAGAAGGTTTTCTTTGTGGACAACGGTTTTAACCTACCCCTAGACCATGCCAAGTCCCTCTGCAGCGCGATAATCGAAGCTGACATTAACATTCGATGGAACACCTGCCTGGCACCGTTCAACTGCGACACCGAACTGATCGGCCTGATGAAAGATGCGGGCTGCGGGCTGGTGATGATGGTCAACCGCAGCGGCAACCCAGGTGACATGGGCAGCATGGTCGAGGAAAACGACGCACTGGCCGAAGTCTGCCGGATGTGCGACGAAGGCGGCCTGCATTACAACCTCGGGAAGCAGTTCGGCGAGCCCGGCGAGACGCGCGAGAGCGTGGACAACAAGCTCGATTTCCTTCGCAGCGTGAACCCCGCCTTAGCCAGCCTGCGGGTTGGCGTTAGTGTGATGCCGGGAACAGAAGTCGCACTCATTGCCAAACAGGAGGGGCTGATTAAGGACGAACGTGAGTTGGTAAAACCCACCTTTTACATCGCCAACGAGGTTAAAGAATGGATTGTCGACTACCTCAAGGAACAAGTTCAGAGTGAACCCCGCTGGAACCTCAGCTAAGCTCAAAATAGGCTTAAACCAAAAGAGACCTTCCAGTATTGGAAGGTCTCTTTTCTTTTGACCGTTGGTCTCAACCTTGTTTATTCCGCAGAATTCCCTTTGTTTATTTGAATATTCACCGCAGGGGCGCCGCCGCGAATCACGCCGAACCAAATGGTCACCACCAGTGTTGCCACAGCAGTGGCGGTCATCGCCACTCCCCACCCAAATTGTTCGGCGGCCAAAGCCAACGGATAGGCGCCCAAAAAATGGAACCCGGGAGTGAATTGCAGTATCCCCATCACTCTGCCTTTCATTTCAGCGGGTGATTCAAGCTGGATCAAAGAGGTCGCCAACGGCCAGACCGAGCCCAAGCCAATCAACCCCACCAGCAGGAAGAGCACCCATGACACCCGGAACCAGCTAGACCATGAGAAAACCGACAGGAAAATTGCAAATAGGATCAGGTTTATCAGTAGGGAGCGATAGACTTTGGTGGTGCCAATAATCGGCAATAAGAAGTTACCCAAGAACGAACCGATGCCCGAGGCCAAAAATAGCAGTCCTACACCAGCCGCGCCCACTCCCAGAACCTCTTTGGCCATGGCAGGTATTACTTGTTGGTGCGACATTCCAAACCCGCCAAAGGAACAGGTAATGACGATTGCCGTGAGCACCACCGGGTTGTTCTTGATGTAGGAAATACCGTCGGCAAAGTTTCTGAATACCGACCCACTTGTAGCTTTGACAGCCTGGGCAGTGCGACCAATTTTGGCCACGCAGATAATACTCACCGCGTAACACCTGGCGATCACAAAGAGGCTGGCGCTCAGACTCCAAACCTCAATAATGACTCCGGCTACCGGTGGGCCAACCATGCGTCCGGCGTGGACGGCAGCGTTTTGCAGTGCTACCTAGTCCAGTATCGATCGTTGCTCAGCCAGGTCGGACACCATGGTCATCCGAGCCGGCATATTGAGGGATTGCACGATGCCGAGCATGGCCGCGGCAACGTAGATATGCCAAATGAGAACCGCATCGATTAGCGTCAAGACAGCCAGGGCGACAATTATAAAGCCAACGCCAGCCTGGGTCACCATCAACACATAGCGACGATCAAACCGGTCGGCAACGATACCGGCGACCAACAAGAAAGTTACGTTTGGCACCCCGTAGAGAAAAATCACCAGACCAAGTTCGGTCGAAGAACCGGTCACTTCCAGCACCAACCAGCCAATCACCAGAAACTGGGTAGCTTGTCCGATTGCCTGAGTGGAACTGCCCAGCCAAAACCACCGGAACGATGGTTTGCGCAGGAGTTCGGAAACGCGAACCCAATAAGATAGCGGGACTGAACTACTAGCGGTGCTCATTTCGGGTCATTCAACTGCAGCCCTCTATCAAAGTTGTTAGTCAGAGACGTCACAAGTGATTGGCGCAACAGGCTATCGATCGTCTGACGGTGCTTCATCGGGCGGCGACAACGGCGAGTCGGCCGACGGTATTCTCTTGGCGATAGGCTCACCCGCATCGGCGGCAATGGCTATCTGCATGGCTTTAATCGCCACTTCAATCTGCGCATCGTCAGGTTCCCTGGTGGTGAGCTTCTGCAGCCAGAGACCAGGTTGGGCGACCATCTTGCCAAACCATGCGTCCTGGTGGGTGCCGCTGAACCTTAGGAACTCGTAGCTCACCGCAGCAATGACGGGCAACAGAAATATGCGAGAAGCGATTCGCCATTCCAGGGGAGGGCCCAACAGCAGAGCGAAAACCACCACCGATACCACCACTACCGTAAGCAAGAACGCTGTGCCGCAGCGGGCGTGGGGCGTTCCAAATTTCCGCACGTTTTCCACCGTCAGCGGGAGATTGGCTTCAAGGGCGTGGACGGTCATATGTTCTGCGCCGTGATAAGCAAACACGCGTTTAACGTCGTTCAGTCTGCCGATCAGAGTGATGTAACCCAGGAGGAACACCATCCGGATCACACCCTCAACGATCTCGCTGAGCAAGTCCGAGTTCAATACCGGATTCAGAGCCCAGGCAATCATCAGCGGGGTGATGAAGAAGAGACCAATGCCAAAGACCAGTGAGATTCCCAGTGTTGATGCCATGACCCAAGCGGGTATACCTTCTTCGGCGTCTGGGTCTCGGTCTATGGCCGCCATGTTAGCCGAGAGTTGCAGGGTCTTGATCCCAAGCAACATCGTCTCCAACAAGGTGAGGAAGCCCCTGACAAGTGGCCAACGGCGGGGGCGTCCGTTATAGAGTGCACTCAACGGCTCGTGATGAAGTTCAATGGAACCGTCTTCACGGCGCACTGCCAGGCCAAAGTGGTCCCGGCCGCGAATCATTACGCCTTCAATAACGGCTTGGCCGCCGTACATATGTGGGGGCTGATCTGCCAATTTAGGCCCTCTATTTGCTGAAAGATCCGGTGAGACACCGGGTTAGTCTCTAATTCACCCGTATCCGGTTTAATAAAAACTAAGTCTACTTGTGGGTTAAAAGAAAGATCGAGGGCTGACAGCCCTCGATCTTTCAGGTTTTCACAGAGTTTGTAGCCGTCCGGCCAAATACGGCCAGGTTTAGCTGAGGCTGTAGCGGCGCTTCATGCGCTCGATGCGGCCCTGGGTGTCAACCACCCGCTGCTCGCCAGTGTAGAATGGGTGGCATTTGCTGCACACCTCAACACGAACTGTTGGCCGCGTGCCGCCAGTTTGGAACACGTTGCCACAGGAGCAGGTCACCGTGGAGTTATAAAAATAAGGGTGAATTTCTTCTTTCATCTTTGTACTGATCTATCTTTCTAGTTTATTTGTTTTGGTTCGTCCTGTTGGACCAACCGGATGAGTTGAGTTAAGCGACTTCCAAGGGATAGACGCTGACTCGGCGACGACCCTTGGCCGCCCACTCGAACTTCACCTCGCCGTCGATGACTGCGAAGATGGTGTAGTCTCGGCCCAGGCCAACGTTGGTGCCGGGCTTGATGCGGGTGCCTCGCTGTCGAACGATGATGGAGCCGCTAGTAACGCGCTCACCGCCGTACCGTTTCACGCCAAGCCGCTTAGAATTACTATCTCGACCGTTACTTGTGCTGCCGCCAGCTTTCTTATGAGCCATTAGTTGCTCCCTTCTCCGCCATCGGCCTCGGCAGGTGCCGCCGTGGCCGCCGCACGATTCCCGGGGGCGCGGGGCTTGTTTAATTCGATGTCTTGAATCCGCAACCGAGTGTAAGTCTGGCGATGGCCGCGCTTTCTCCGGTAACGGTTCTTGGCTTTAATCTTGAAGACCATCAGCTTGCGGTCTTTGTAATGAGACAAGACCTGGGCTGTGACCTTAGCGCCTTCCACTAAAGGAACGCCAATGGTTACCTCTCCACCGTCAGAGAGGGCTAATACCTGGTCAAACTCGGCAATCGAGTCTATTTCGTTGGGTAGCAGTTCGACATCTAGTGTGTCGCCGGGCTGAACCCGGTACTGTTTCCCGCCTGTTTTAAATACTGCGTAATCCATATATTCCTCGAC
>Ga0209501_10002398_pt1 | contig 19682 bp, 17 predicted proteins | sample ArcticOcean_MG_C_4_FD_187434 | JGI IMG/M metagenome (GOLD analysis project Ga0209501, IMG submission 187434) | Marine microbial communities from western Arctic Ocean - ArcticOcean_MG_CB4_134 (SPAdes) (version 2) | ecosystem: Environmental > Aquatic > Marine > Oceanic | place: Arctic Ocean...
TCTCACTTTGCCATAGAGAATCAGAATAACGGTAATGGAAGATTGGGAAGCCACCTAGACATGCTACATGAAAGTCCGAATGGCATGGGAATTGCCCACGATTCTGGAAACGCCTATTGGTATAATGACGGATATTACGAAGAATTGGTGTTTTACAACTTCCAAAGCGACCACGATACTGGTGGAGATGATCACGACGACGGCATCGTACGCCGCTATGTTGAAGTTATGCCAACTCGAAGTGCCAATATCCCCGGCCACATGATTCTAGACAAGTCGAATGGTATTCTCTACATATCTGATACAGGGGCCGGTCGGGTATTGTGGGTAAACACGGATGACACAACTACCACATCAACAAACATCATGGGTTCTAGTACACGCATGGACTCTGCACTTGCTGAATACAGCGAAATTAGAGGTGTTGAATTTGGTGTTCTTGCAACCAGTCTATCATCACCTTCTGGAATTGCTCTTCATGGTGATACTCTCTTTGTATCCCAAAACGGGAATGGGAAAATTAGTGCTTTTGACCTAGCAACTGATGGTAAGAGTGCTTCTCTTATGCAAACAGTTGACACAAATGCTAACTCAATTATGGGTCTTGAAGTCGGGCCGAATGACAAACTATGGTATGTTGATGCTGGGTTGAATCGGGTGGTAAGACTAGACCCATTCCCCGATTCAGATTCTGATGGTACACGCGACACCCTTGACAACTGTCCTAACATTGCAAATCCTGGTCAAGAGAACCATGACGGCGACTCAATGGGTGACATGTGTGACCCAGATGATGACAATGATGGTATTCTCTCAGACTTGAGTGATGCCGATGACTGTCCGTTTGGAGAGACCGGTTGGACTTCTAGCCCTTCCACTGACCATGATGGAGATGGCTGCAAGGACGACCGACCAGAAGACCAAGATGATGACAATGATGGAGTCAGCGACGGGATGGATGATTGCTCAACAGGCGAGTTGGGATGGATTAGTGATCCTGCCTCAACTGACTACGACTCAGATGGCTGCCGTGATTCTACCGAAGACCTTGATGATGACGATGATTACATCTGCGACGGCTCAACTTCCGTACCTGGTTGTGTCGTAGGTTGGCCACAATTTGACCGATGTCCGACGAGTCCTCTTTCATTCACTTCATCGCCGTCTAACGACGCTGACCGTGATGGTTGCGAAGATAACGGTGAAGATACCGATGATGATGATGATGGGTTTAGTGACTCTGAGGATGGTTGCCCTAACCTAGTTGGCACGGCTAATTCAGGTGAAAACAAAGGTTGTCCAGACGGTGATGGTGATAGTTGGGCTGACATAGAAGATGACTACCCTGTTGATGTAACACAATGGCGTGATAGCGACGAGGATGGTTATGGCGACAATGTTGATGGCACTGATGGAGACATGTGTCCTTTGCAAGAGGGTTACTCAACCATTGACCGGCTTGGATGCCTTGATTTTGACGAAGATGGATACTCCAATCCATCTTCGGTTTGGACAACAGATGACGGCGCTGATGCTTTCCCTGGTGATGATTCACAATGGAATGACTCTGATTTTGATGGCTACGGGGACAACCCCGCACCTGCAAATATGGCTGACATTTGCCCAACAGATCATGGCACCAGTACAGAGGATAGACTGGGTTGTCCTGACATAGACGATGATGGTTGGTCCGATGAGGGAGATGACTTCGAATATGACCCAACTCAATGGTTAGATTCAGACTCCGATGGTTATGGGGATAATTTGGCACCAGCAATTACGCCAGACGATTGTGTGAACATTTGGGGTAACTCAACTCTAGACCGATTAGGTTGTGTAGACAGCGATGGAGACGGTTGGTCCGACAATACTGATGCTTATCCAAACCACAAACTACTGTGGGCGGACGTTGATGGCGATACTTACTCTGACCAAACGGGCACGAATCTCTCAGATGATTGTCCAGAAGTAGCGGGTACCTCAACAATGGATAGACTTGGGTGTGTCGACACTGATGGTGATGGTTGGTCTGATGCGGCTGATTACTACCCACAAGATGCCGAACGGCATATCAAGAGCAAGATGCCAATGATTCTTCTCATTTCTTCTTTGCTGATTGCAGGTTCACTTGGTGTGACTACGCTGATGATTATGCGCAGGAAGTCGGATGATGCACCACAAGCACTTGGACAACTAATGGATGCACCTCCACCACCAATGGGTGCTTTTGAAGCACCTCCGCCGCCAATGGATGCTTTCCAAGCGCCACCACCACCAATGGCTGCCGCTCCTCCGGTGATGGAAGCTCCACCTCCTCCGGCACTTGTGCCAGAGCCGGTTGCACAAGGGCCTCCTCCAATCCCCGCCGAAGGTATTCCTGCAGGCTGGACTCAGGAACAATGGAACCACTACGGCCAAGAATGGCTTGATGACAACAGTTGATGTTGAAACTTCAACTACACCTGCCGCGAAGTAATGCCGGCAATTTGTTTATTATATTCATAGTAAATTGGATACCATGGATGAAGGGGTACCGGATGCGGCTGCCCCGAGACCAATTATTCTAAGAGATGTTGACCCGAATCCAATCTTTTTAGGTGACGTGAATTCACTAGAAGAAATTCTTGAGCCAAAACAAGATAAAATTAATATTCTTGGTTTCATGGGCGGATTTGTTACTCCTCCTGCGTTATTTGTGCTTTTATGGGGGGTTTGGTACATTGGTGATTTTGATTGGATTGGTGTTGGTTTTTGGTATTGGCTTTTTGGGCTTTGTTCATTTACTTGTATTTGGCCAACTGCAGGCGTCATTATTACAATAATGGCCTATAAGAAAGGGAATACCGAAGAGGCAATTGGGGCCATTTTTGCTTTCATAATTTGGATTTTGATTATACTTCCTTGGGTGTTCATCTGATAGATTCACTTTGAACAGCATCATGGCTTTATCTCATGGCATAAAGCCAATCTCAATGTCCGAGGCACTTCATGTCGTGACCGGCGCTTTTGGTTACTCTGGACGATGGATTGCTCACCGCCTTCTTGAGAAGGGTGTGCGTGTGAGAACTCTGACCAACGCGATAGGCAGGGACGACCCTTTTGATGGCAGGGTTGAGGTCCATCCGATTGATTTTGAAAACCATGAGGCATTGGTTGAATCACTGCGAGGAGCAGAGGTTCTGTACAACACATACTGGGTTCGGTACAACCATCATAGCCGAAATTTTGACCATGGAATTGCGGTGGAGAATACTAGAAAATTATTCGCTGCTGCAGCCGAAGCTGGAGTTGAAAGAATCATTCATTTCTCGGTAGCCCATCCTGATAAAGCACCAGATTGGACTTACTTTCGTGGTAAGGTTGCGGTGGAAAAAATTCTCCACGAGTCTAGTCACTCGTACGCTATTCTTCGGCCAACCGTATTGTTTGGTGGGGGGAGGAATGTGCTGATCAACAACATTGCGTGGATGCTTAGGAAATTCCCTGTGTTCGGGGTGTTTGGCATGGGTAACTATCCTATCCAACCAGTGCACGTGAAGGATGTTGCTAGGGTTGCGGTAGAGCAAGGAGAGTTGCGAGAAAACGTAACAATTGATGTTACGGGCCCTGAAACTTTCCGCTACAAAGAGTACATTCGCTTAATGGTAAAATCGATGGGTTTGCGCAGACTAATACTTCCAATACCGTCAATGGTTGGTTGGATGTTTGGAAAATTCCTTGGAGTGATTTTACAAGATTTAGTTATCACTAGAGCGGAGATTAAGGGGCTGAAACGCGGCTTGATGGCATCTGATGAAGAGCCGCTTGGGCTGCTCAAATTCTCGGATTGGATTGCTGAGCATGGTAGCGAGTTTGGTAATCAGTATCAGAATGACTTGAAAGAGCGGAAGTATCGTCTTCCTAGCAAAATTGAGTGATTTTGGCCGTGGCGACTCTGGTTGTGGTGACTGTACTACTCACTGAAAGCCCATTACACGCTTCAGAGTTTAGACTCAGAAGAAGTTGAACCCCATAATCAGATGGATTAACAGTCAATTTGGTAGCGGTATACTTAAATACTAAAAGACACATATAGATAGTGAATTATTGGATGTAGTTGTGATGAAATATGAGGGGCTGTGGTAAATATGATGGATGGATATGATGGAGATGAAAGTGTGGAACACGCTTTTGAAATTGAGGTGGACGAGGATGATTGGGAATCTATTATTCAAATGCAAGTTAATGAGTTGTCTTGCATATTAGAGAAGGAAGGCATACAGAGGCCAGGGCAACTTGCAAATGGGCGCCGTACCTCTTCACACTTAGTCTATCCAATTGTGGCATACGATGCCGAGCGATGCCCTTACCCCACAGTATTAGGATTGGTTTTGACTGGTTTAGCAGGTAAAACATTATTTTTTGGAATGGGGATAAAGGGTCTATCTGTTGCTTTGGTAGATTATATGAATGATTTATTAGAATTTGAGGGTATGCCTACAGGGGTGAAATGGAATCCTGCTGATGTGTTTATTGAAGCAAAGGTGGCTACTATTCTCCTGCCTGATGATATATTATTTGCTCGTGAAAATGGCTGGATTGAAATGATGAGCCAAGTTAGAGAGGGTAAACGGTCTACACATAGGCTTGCTGTAGCTAAACTGGGCCGCATGGCACTTGCGCATGAGAAGCAGAAGAGAGCATACAAAGAATTAGAGGCGGAAGGTTTGGATGGGAAAGAGAGGAGATTAGAATGATGCTAGGATGTAGAAAATGCGGAGCACCAACAACAAGTGGTTACTGCCATATTTGCAAATCACAACGGGAGGATATTTGTCGCGATTGCGGTAGACGTATTCACGATGGAATAAGAATGAGCGAGCGGTTTATTTGTCGAGATTGCTTCAATAAATAAATCACATAGAAAATAGGAAAAAATAAAAAAAAGGGTGTTAATTATGGAAGAGTTTGATTATCTAGTAAATTGGGTCAAGGAATTATGTGATGAAGGCGAAAAGATCCAATTTGAATCTGCCATTGTGGCAGATAATTTACCAGGGGTTTGGTATCTTATTTATTCTAAAATAAGCCCTAAAGTGAAGGACAGTAATTCCCCTCCTAATCCTCGCTACGAAGGTTTGCTCGACCTGTGCAAGAAAAACCCCACATTGGCGAACCCACGTCTAGAGTGCACTAACGATGCCTGCCTTGGTGTCAATCTTAAGGCGGTGATGGAGGCGATGTATCCTAGTGCAAATTACTCATTTAGTTACGGCATGCTTCGCAACCCGTTTGTGGATCAACAGCCTAACCAAACCTTAGAAAGAGCAAAAACCCAATCAGTTTCGACCGAGCAAGCAGCAAGAATTAGAAATCCTTTGAAGGCTAAATTTGACGAACTCGGCAAATAAAATCTTCATCGCTGTTCTTGCGTTTTTCCATCAATTCTAATTATTTAAGATTGTAATTCAATTGATTTATTTGTTTGTTAAGCGTTCAATTAACACAGCCTTTGTGCCAGATGTTGGCAGCCCCCGTTCCTTTAGAAGGGCCATCAACGGTTCCTTATTCATTGAAGAATAGTCAACCTCATCGTTGGCCTCCTCAGGCACGTCAGCATCTTTATCAGTAGAATCCGGTTCTATTTTATCATCCTCTATTGTTGTTGGAATGAGGGTTTTTTCAGTTGCTATTTTTACGGCATTATCAAGTTCTTCCTTGAATTCCTCACCTGCAATTTTAACTTTGTCCTTAACACCTTCTTGTGTGTATAGGTCAAACATCGATTCTGCTGTTAGCGTCCCCGTTCGAGAATATTCATTGATAAATGATTGTAAGAACTCTAATGCTTGGTCAACATACACCAAATCGTTCTCAAGTGAAGTTAGTGATTTGACCAAATCTGAAACCATGGTTTTACTAATTTTCTTTATTGAATCTCTTCTTCTCAGGGTATGTAGCGTTCTCTGGATTATGAAATCAAGAACACCTGGCTCGTAGAATTGATTTTCTCTTGAGGCTAATGAGATAGTTCTGGCAAGACCGTACGCAATGCATGCATTACTGTAGTCATTTGATAGTACATCAACAACGCACACAAATCCGCGAATTTCAGGAACATAAGCAACAGATTCTGTAATTTTCACCATTGATGGATTTAGTTTTTCTTTATCTGCAACGAATATACCTATAGACGATTCACGATTCCAACGAGCTTCAATAATTTGAGACCAAGCAGTATCTGAAGCACCTTGGTCTTTTTTAAAATCTTCAAATTTCCCCGCTTTCAGTCCAGCGTTGAATTTCACTTCCACGGCAACTTTAGATAGTTTTCCATCAGTATCAATTACGCTAATTTCTACATCCCCGGTCTTGTTTTGGGTTTTACTTGACGCTACTCCACCACTATCCCCTGATGGGACAAGGCGATCTTTCCATCCACAGTGATTTGCATGAGATTCTAGAGCTTTGCGCACATCCTCCTCAAGTTGTGTATTGAAATGGGTATCTTTGTGGAAACGTGTTTCCAACAATTGCATTTTTCTAACTATCATGGACAAATCAGCATCAATTTCTTGATTAATTCGAGAAATAATACCTTCAACACGACCTTCCATGATTGCTAGTAAACCAACATTAATTGCTTGTGCAAGAATTTCAGGCCGCCTTGCAGCAGGAACATTTTTCTTATCTCCGAACCAATCAACAATGATAGGGTGTAGGGCAAATTCATGATGAATTGAAATCTTATTTTCATTTCCATCAACATTAATGGTTGTTTTCTGAGCCCCCTTCAATTCAGTATCCAATTTCTTGATTCCCGCTTTGTGTTCGTCCTTCAATTCTTTGATATCCGCTTTGTGTGTATTTTTCAATTCTTTGATATCCGTTTTGTGCCCGCCTTTCACTTCCTTCAACTTTTCTTTGTGTTCAGCCTTCAATTCTTTGTCAGTCTTTTTTGCCATGCAAATCCCTCTTTTCTCATATGTTTTACGAATATTGCCCACGTACTTCGATAGGCATATCATAGTCAGTTTTACCAATTTTGTAATGATTACAAAGTGAACCATTGATTCTATCTTTATCAGAAATGAAATCTATCCATCTTTGTTTTTTGACGACAGATATGCTACCTCCTGCCATAATTGCAGGAATCGCTTCGTATTATTGAATCTACTCTTCAATCAAAGATGAGGTCGGCCTTGCTCTCAATTTGTTTGCGCACGCTTTTCGGCGCATTGACAACAATAATTTCGCCAGCATCAGGCCATACATCTAGGTCAGACCTAGAATTTCCTGCATATCCAAAACCCTTCTCTCCGTATCGTTCAACTAGTGCAGCAGCCTTGTTTCTAGCCGCTAGGTTAACGCCATCATCAGAAGCCATCACATCATCAAATAATCCAACATGTTCAGCAATTATTTCTGCAACCGAGCGTGTTGAAGCAGTGCACAACACGATTTCATCCCGCCTTTCCCTTTCAGCAGTTAGCCAAGTGAGAAATTCTTGGTGATAGACTAACTCAGTAGGGTCAAATCGCAATTTACTAGCCAGTTTCATTTTCCAGTGAGTTCTCTTGCCAGTCAACTCTTTGAAAAGCACCCACGGAACCAACCATGGCCTAAGGAATAGGACGCGTTTTATGGTCACCCAACTCATGTCGGTAAGGATGAGCGTGCCATCCAAATCAACGGCCAGAGGTAGGGGTTTCTCCTCTTGTGTCACACATCGGTGGGGTCTTTCCTCTCCTGTCAATGCTTCGCCTGTAGGTGAGCGGGGTTTGGCACTATTGAAGGGCGGGGTTGAGCAACAGAAGCAAAGAGGGTCGGCTCTGTGCGCAAAGTCGGGGAAGTGGTCATGGGCAGTCAGGTAAGTCTTGAGGAACTGCGCGGTGAGGCGTGGTTTCCTTCAGGTATTGCCCAATCCGTTGAACCAGCCGCTTCTCAAGTTCCAGAGGGATTTGAGTCGTGGCGTCTGCATACTCGTTTTGATAGCGTAATGATGTTTTTGCCAACTGGTGATGTTGAGTCAATTGACTGGTGGAAGCGAGTGATTCCAGTTGGTGGCGGTGGTAAGCGCTGGGGTGATCCACCCAATGTTGAAGGTGGTAAAATTGAGAAAATTCCGCGCCATAATGTCGGCGGTGGTTTGGAATTTTTGTTGACTGAAAAGAGTGGACGCAAAGTTGTGATTCGCTTGCTAATGCTAGATGAGAAGGGTCATGGAAGAACCCTCTCAGAGTTGAGTAGTGAGCATCTGAATAGCGCCTTTGGCGGACTTCAGGTTACCAAGCGAGATTTACTTCTGTTTTTCAGGCAAGATGAGGGCCATAGAGCCGACGAACTTTTGAGTGCTGCACTGAGGAATAGTGATATTGATGAAGGGGGGAAAATTTGTGGCCGAGTGGGACAAGTTTTGGGCCGTTTTCACATCGATTCATTGGCTAAAAAATCACTACCAAATGATGAGCGAAAGTGGAATGCTCGCCTCAAGAGTTTAGAGGATAGGGTATTGTCAAATACGTTATGGCGAGCCCCACATTCATACAACACTTTAGCGACAATTACGCATCGGAATTTTGGCTTACAAGCGGTTTACATTGATGGTGACGAGGCTGTTATCACCTGTTGCCATGATGGTATTCCCAATGCGATTTTACCCGCGTCAATAGATTATCCAGTGATTCGTGATTTGGCCGCAGCATACCGTTCACTTGCCGTTTTGTGTGACGAACTTGGCGTTAGTAGTGGTGAAGAACTGACACTGCGAAAGGCGTTGTTTGAGGGTTGGAATTCAACTGCCCCAGAGAGTGCAACTTCCTCGCGCGCTTTGGACGGCCACAAAGGTGGTGTGGCGATTTGGGAGTATGAGCAGGTCTTAGCAGAGGCTGCAATTTCTCAGGCGTGGGATAGGCCCGTCGAGCAACGTACCAAGTGGTGGCTTGGACATGTCAGCCGAATTCAAGCAGAGATGTATCGCTCTAAATCTCTATCAGCAATTTCCTTGATGGCAGGGGTTGCAGCCCTTTTTGTGCCGCTGATGGAACAATGGATGCCTCCCTTGTCTGATCGTTTATTGTTGGCGGCGGCTCTGGCTGGTGCAGCCATCGGATTACGCCTGCTATATCGCCGCCGCGCCCCTCCACCGTACTAATTCAGGCAAGAAAAAGTGCATCGTTTAAGTAGGGTCAATAATTCTCATATCTCATGGCGAATTGGATACCTTTTGAACATAGAATACCTACCACTGCTGGTGTAATAAATAATCCCGGGTTATTGGTGCCCGGGCCAGAATGCCGGGGTGGAGTAAGACCACCTTTTCACATAATCCACAAGAGCAATATTGTTTGCCATGAATGTGGTGAATTAGTGGATGCATGGGCACCTCATCCTGATATGTTGGATGACCCAGAAATGGCATCTGGCTTTTTTGAAGACGCTGGAATAAATGGTGGTGGAATGAATTGCTATCCCGGAGTTCCTGGTGGTACATGTCATGAGGTTTGTGCAATTCATGTTGATTTAATATCAGCTTCTTTGGGTGCCTTAATTCGTAGGCATCTTCGCTCATGTGGAAGGATAACACGCCATTTCATTATCATTGGTTTTTCTATTAATTCTCTAAAGGAGGCAACACGAAGTAATTTGTTCAAAGCAATACGGGAAACCTATGAGTTTACTCATCCAAATGAATTTAATTTTGAGTTCCGTATTGCTGATGGGACTCAAGTGTACCTATAATAGTCAGATACGGGTAAAATTTCCGTTGTCATATTCGTATGCACGAGGAACACCAGTCGCTATTTCTAAAGAGAGTACTTCCTCTTTTGATAGGCCTTCGATGTGCATGACAATTGAGCGTAGAGAGTTTCCGTGAGCGGCGATTAAAATCGTCTTCCCCGCTTCCAAATCAGGGATAATCAACTCTTCAAGGCATGGGATAGTTCGCTCAGCACAGGTCTTGAGACTCTCTCCACCTGGGGGCGGGATATCGTACGACCTTCTCCAGATTTGCACCTGTTCTGCACCAAACTTGGCGCGAGTTTCGTCCTTTTCAAGTCCCTGCAAATCTCCGTAGTTGCGCTCGTTGAGGCGCCAGTCGTTAATTGTGGGAATTTCGCCTGATGCTGTGTTGTGACTCATTGCAATTATAGCGGTTCGCTGAGCCCGCTTGAGGTCGCTGGTATAGACTATATCAAAGGCGATTTCAGCAAGTTCTTTGCCAGCACTCTTGGCTTCTTCCTCTCCTATTTCAGATAGGTCAACATCAGTCCAACCGGTGAATTTGTTAGCCGCGTTCCAAACCGATTGCCCGTGACGGAGCAAGACCATTGTTGGCAATATTTCACTCTCCGGTGCGACGGATTCGTGGTTCAAAGAAAGTTAGATCTAGCCCTTCAGCTAAGCCGATGATATCAAGCAAGATTTTCTCTCTCTCTTGTTTTTCTTCAAGTCCACCGCTGACATCCCAGTACAGATTGATGCCAATTTCGATTGAATCCTTAGAAATCGCTGATACGTGTGCGTAGGAATCATCTTCTTTCTGGGTTTTTAGATTCTTGCGGATGAGGTCTTCAATTCCGCGGCAGAATGATTCTACAGCCTTTGAGTCACTTGCTAGGTCAAGGTACAGAGTGGGTTGGTATCTACGCCACCTTCGCTTGCCGAAGTTCTCAATGTTCTTGTTTACTAGGGACGCGTTTGGTAGGGTTACTATTGTATCAGCGCTAGTACGGATGAGTGTGGTCCGGATTCCCACCTCAATTACCTCTCCTTCAAGGTTTCCAACTTTGATCCACTCACCCATTTTGAATGGTCGGTCAAGAAGAAGGGTGACCGCTCCAAACAGGTTACCAATAGTGTCTTTCGCGGCAAATGCAACGGCTAATCCACCGACACCAAGTCCGGCTACAATTGTGGTTAAATTGAAATCGAAGGCACTAGCAATTGCAAGGACACCGAACATTAGAATGACAAAGCGCAATATGCTTTCAACAGCGGAAATAAGAGTTTTCTCAGTCCCATCAAGAACACCATCATCATCCCACCAAAGGACGAGTAACTGAATTAATTCAACCATATACATCAGGCCGAGCATTGCGCCCACCATGAAGGTCGTTTCACCAATGGCAGATAGCCAATATTCGTAAGTAGCCGGGAGCGAGATAACGGAACCAGTTTCAGCCGCTTCCGCTGCTAAGTATTGAACTAATTTCCACCACACTAATCCTGCGGCAGATGCCCCAAACGGTGAGCGGGCACTAAGTTCAAACTCGTTAATATTGTCTACATTCTTAGTCCATCGTGCCAGAATATGTGGAAGAATGTACATTGTCAACTGGCGAGCAATCATTCCGACGATGAAAATCCCGAATAGTGCAGCAAATACACCCGTTTGCACGCCAAATACAAGATTATCCCAGCCGGGTACTAGTTGGATAAAAGCATCCATGATGTGCGCCGGTCGCCCATCATTTGAAAAGTCAACGCTGGAGATTTCTTCCACATCTGCATTTTGATTAGTGCTAGAACCCCCTATTATCATCATCACATAGTGGCGGTTGTTTCAAGAGCGAAAGCAGGTTGGACACCTATGGTGTAAACGATGCGCAACGCTAAGGCAATACTCATCACTCTCCTTTTACTCAACTCGTTAGCACTGACTGGTAGCATTGGTGTGGCTACTCAAGATGACCCACCCGAAGGCTTGGCACCAGAGGATATTTGGAGCCAGGATTACGCTAACCACTTCTATCCTTGGGGTGGCAACGAAAAAATTCAATTCAAAGAATTCCATGATTATTTTACAATGCGTGACCGTATGATGCAATTGGCCGAGCAAAACGATAACATCATGTCATTCCATGAAGGATTGAATGGTGGGACCAACGCTCGTGGCGAAGAAACTACGGCTGACACATACAAGGGGTGGTACTACTCCCATCCCTCTCCATGGATGAAAATCACAGGAGGTGGTGAAGCCCTTGAAGGATTAGACGGTGGAACCTGTAACGACTTCGTTGGCGATTGTGGCAATTATGCAGACATCCCCGATATCCAACTTGTTGGCAACCATCATGCCCGTGAATGGATGTCATATGAAGTCCCAATGTTCTTCCTTGAAACAATTGCATTTTACTATGGCACCGCTGGAATCGATAATGATGGTGACGGATTAATCGATGAAGATACATGGGGTGATTCTGATGGTGACGGCCAACTTGATGATGATGGGGATTGCCTTTCACTTGACCCAAGTTTTCAAGATTCAAATGGTGATGGTGAAATGTGTGGCCCAGGTGATCTTGGTGTTGACGAGGATTTCCCTGAACAGCAGATTACAGATTTAGTTAACACTCGTGAAATTTACCTCATACCTATGTTAAATGTAGATGGCAATCGTTACGACCGTGAAGAGTTCTGTCCTGAACCAGCATGGGAATCATGTCCATCCGGTGGCTGGAGAAAGAATCTCCGAAATAATGGACCAGAGCCTTTTCCCGATTTAACACAAGAAGTGGATGAAGATTGTGATGGGGTTGATTTGAATCGAAATTATCAATTTGAGTGGGGATGGCCTTTGGGCGCAACAATCCCCTTGATCCCAGGAACCTGTACTCCTGCGGAAGAAGAACAGGCAGGGGTTTCAAATAATGATGTTTACACTGGTCCGTTTGACACGAGTGATAACGATGGAGATGGCTTGATTAACGAAGATAACGTTGATGGAGAAGATGATGATAATGATGGTAAGGTGGATGAAGATTGGGCAGGTGGAAACTCAGAACCAGAAACTCGATTCATCCAAGATCTTACTGAGATGAATGATGATGATGGTGATGGTGCTTCTGATTACAAAGCCACTCTAACATGGCATTCCTACTCTGAACTGGTTCTGTATCCATGGGGTCATTGTACTGGTTGTGAAACTCCAGACCATGCTGAACTTATCTATCATGGTAACAAGATGGCTGAAATGACAACCTATGAAAACATGCAAAGTAGTGATTTATATCCAACTACTGGTGACTATTGTGATTGGCAATATGGTGTACACGACTCCTACTGTTACACAATTGAAATTGGTACAGCATTCCATCAGCGTCCCGAAGATATTAATCACATAGCGGCACGTAATCTTGGTATCCCATTTTACATGCTTAAAATTGCTGACAATCCTCGGGAGCGGGCTCAAATTGGTATTCAAGAAATTGATAAAAGCCAATGGATGATTAGTTCAGAAAATTTGACCATCCCGGAAAATGGGTTTGTTCCAATCACTATGTGTATTGCCCCCGACTTCCCTTTCACAAACGACCAAAATCACACTCACGTAATGTGGAGAACAGTCAAGCCAACTCGCCAACAGAGTGATTTCGGACCCAAAGAGTGGATTGAAGCGGATTGGAAGATGACTGGTTTTGAGGAAACTCAAACCAATTGTACGCTGAGGGATAATGGCACAGGTACTATTATCGCGGCAAATTTACCAGTACCAGATGATTTTAGTGGTAAATTACACTACAAATCTATGCTTGGAACACGTTCGGGAACATTCCCATTTTCCTATCCAATGCCTGAAGGTACATATGAAGAGGTCAGCATTGCTTACCGCGCACCATATGGTAACACCTTCATGGCCTTACTTCTCTTTTTCGTAGTAGTTAGTACTGTTTGGGGTGGCCTTGGTGTTTGCTTGAAAATTATGGTGAATAGTGGCAAGAAAGAGCCTGATTTAGGTAAACAAGAGGCGCAAAACTGAGGTATTTCTCATGGCTAAAAGTAGTGATCAGTTCGGCAGTCGCGTCGGCTTAATTTTTGCCGCTATTGGAGCGGCAATTGGCACTGGAAACATTTGGCGTTTCCCAAGAATGGTCGGTGCGAATGGCGGCGGTACTTTCTTGATTCCTTGGCTATTTTTCTTATTCATTTGGTCTATTCCGCTAGTGATTGCTGAATTCGCAATTGGAAAGCGCGCTAGAACTGGAACAGTTGGTGCATTCCGAATATTTGTTGGACGAAAGTTTGCTTGGATGGGGTTATGGACTGCTTGGATTTCAACCGCTATCGGTTTTTATTACGCAGTAGTAGCCGGTTGGTGTGTAAAATATTTCACTCTTGGAGCAACCAATGGCTTAGCAAATGTTGACACTGTTGATGTTTGGAATGCCTTCCTTGAAGACCCAAGCCAAGTGATAATGTTTCAATTCATAGTCATTGCAATTACCATCGTGGCAATTTGGAAGGGTGCAAAAGCAATTGAGTCAGTAAACATCTGGATGATGTGTTCGCTTTTCGTGATGCTCTTCACAACTCTTGCATTGGCTTTGTGGATGGACTTTTCAGATGGTTCTCTTGATGGGGCCACATTCATGTTTAGTGTACAATGGGACCTTTTGGCTGAACCTGAGACGTGGATAAACGGTCTCTCTCAATCTGCTTGGTCTTGCTCTGCAGGAATGGGGATGGCGATTACTTACGCGGTTTACATGCGCAAGGATGAGGACACCGTCCTAAATGCTGCAACAATGGGATTGGCTAACAACAGCATCTCAATCATTGCTGGATTGGCAGTTCTTTCAGCGATTTTCGCAGCATCACCTGACCCACTTGCGGTAGTAACTGGTGGTAGTAGCGCAATCACCTTCTTGGCATTACCAGAAGTATTCGCCCAAGCACCAGGTGGTGCTGGTGGCAGATGGGTAATGATGACGGCATTTTTCCTCGGCCTATCTTTCGCAGCACTTACCTCAATGATTTCAACAGTCGAACTTTGTGTGCGCAACTTCGTTGACCACGGAATTGAGCGTAACAAGGCAGTAGGATTTACCGCTTTAGCAATATTCTTGCTTGGTCTTCCAAGCACTTTTGTCTGGATAAAGATGGATTCAGAAGGGGTCGCATTCCCTGAATTCCTTGAAGTCCAAGACCACATTTGGGGTTACGGTCTAATGTTCAGTGGGCTATTCATCGCTTTCAGCATTTGGAAATACGGCTATATCAAGTGGCGTGGTATGATAGAAGATGGTGAAATTGAAGGTGGGTTGGCATCATTTTTCAAGTATGGAATGTCTGGATTTAGAGACGATTTCATCAACACAGGTGACAATGATTTGTGGGTACCAAGAGCTTGGGATTTCATTATGTATTTCGCCTTCCCTATTCTCTTCACCGTTCTCATTGTGTCATACTTTGGAGACCTAATTTCCTCGTTTGACCCGTGGTATTCTGCGTTCAATCCTTCCAACCCACATGGCGCAGGAATCATCCTCTTGTTTTGGGGTGTTGTTGCCGCTTTATTCATCGGTTTCAATGATTATGTATTGACTCGTAGACCTGTTTATCTCGGTGAAGGGCATTGGATTACAGGATTGTTTGATAGAAGCAATTGGGAAATGCGAGATGCTCCACTATTCCGCAATGTCCCAGAAGGTGCTGATGCATCAATTGAGACTCTACCTGGTGGAGATGACCCGCAAATTGTTGAGGTTGGTGAGGTACCTGAGGGTTGGGATGATGTCTATGGCGAAGTCATGGATGCCGAACTCGCTTGAGTGGGTGCATTCAAGTCACATAACTGTTTGAGTGGAATTCGGTGAACCTGTGAGTTGGTTGCTAGATTGGCGTGAGGTAGCGGTCTTTGACGCCAACGCCGAAGCACTCGGTGCTAAAGTTTCAACTTTGATGGCTGTTGCTGGAATAGCACTGGCCCGCAAGGCTGTTGCGATGGTTCCCAACGGCGAGATTCTGATATTATGTGGTCCAGGCAACAATGGCGGAGATGGATTTGCGGCGGCGTTACAATTAGCTGAGATGGATGGCCAAGTTCGGGTAATTGCAAGTCATGATTCTCAAAAAAGTGATGCGTCTAATTCGTTCAGAAAATCATGCGAGGATGCCGGCGTAAATGTTGAAATTTGGTCAAAAGAAATTAAGTTCAATTCACCAGAACTACTAGTTGATTGTCTCCTAGGGGTTGGCCTTGAGGGTGCTCCTCGTGGGGTGATTAATGAGATAATTGAATGGGTGAAACCCAACAATCCATCATTGATTCTTGCTTGTGATATTCCATCTGGTTTGGGTTCAGATATTTTCTTGGCGGCAGATGAAACCCTGACTTTCCATGCTGAGAAGCAGGGAATGGAATCACAAGATGTTGGCGAGGTCACTGTGGCACCACTTCCATTTCCGGCAGGAACTACTGATTGTGGGCCGGGCGATGCTCTGCGCTATCCTCCGTTGGTTGCTAGCGCCCACAAAGGTCAGCGTGGTAAATTATTGATTATTGGTGGTGGGCCATACCATGGTGCGCCAATTCTTTCAGGTAGGGCTGCAGCAAGAACTGGTTGTGACTTGGTTCATGTTGCAATGCCAAGATTTGCTGTTAGCCAAGCAACTTGGCCCGACCATCTAATTTCAAAACAAATATTTGACGAAAATATTCTTGGTGAGAGAGGTACAGAGGATTTAATCAAAATAATGTCAGAAGAATCGTTTGATGCAGTATTGATAGGACCTGGACTAGGTCGCAAACAAGAAACCATAGACGCAACTAGGGAACTATTGGAAAAATTGGCTGAATTAGAAATTCCTACAGTAATTGATGCTGATGCGATTTATGCTTTAGATGATGGTAAATGGCCAAAAAATTTGCTTGGTGTTGCGACACCCCACGCACGTGAATTGAGGATGTGGTTATGGGATACAAAACCTGAAGATGCGCTCTCTGAGGAGGGTGTTTCTGGGGAGAGCCGAGTTATTGTACGGACAGGGCCGGTTGACCAATTAACTGGCCTAGATGGCCGCTATTGTGAGTGTTCAGGAGGCCATCCAAGAATGGCTACAGGGGGAACGGGAGACCTTCTTGCTGGGATGATTGCTGGCTTACTTGCTCAAGGGATGAATCCGTGGCCGGCTGCTCGGTTGGCTTGTGCTGTAATGCGTGAGTCAGGGCTACAAACTGCTCTTGAGTTTGGGCCTGGCCTTCTTGCTACAGACGTACCACCACACATTGCTCGAGTATTGACCAAGTGGACGGCTGATTGAAGAGCATGACTTGATTCGACAGGCTATGCAGTTGAATGAGGTGACGGTGTGGGCCATCTTATGTGCCCTAGTTGCCATCCCTCTTTGCTATTATTTTTGGCGCCGTTGGGACCGACCAACTAGAGAGGCAAAAGCGGAGCAAGAACGTAGACTAAAAGAGCGCGAGACAAGAGAAGCGTTTGCACGTGAAGAGGTAAAAGCTCGTGATCACGAGCGACAGCAAGCTATGGTTCAATTACAGGAGAAGAAGAAAATTGAAGCGATGTCACCAAGCAGTGCAGCAATGTCATACGCACTTTCAAGTCTCGAAGGATCAAAACCTAGTGAGAGTGAGGTGACCTCTGAAGGTCCAATTCGTGGAGTCAATGAGGTTCAACGCAGTGAGGAAGAGATTGCCTTACTTGAGCAGATTCCACAATCAGTTGAAGTCCCAGACATCGAAGCAGATGAATCGGTATCAGAAATTCTTGAGGATGAAGGTCCAGTAACACTAAAAGTTTCAATTTCTTTGCCCGAAGATGTCAAGCCTAAAGCCGCATCTGAGGAAATTGACGACTACATCGAGTGGCCTGAGTGGGAGTGAGTTTTGTGGAAAAAAAGCGTCGCATGACTCGTGAGAACGCCAAAAAACTAGCTCGAAGGACCGGTTCAGGAGCCAAGAGATTGGCCGTAAAGACCGGCTCCGGTGCCAAGCGAGCCGCCTCAGTTCGCAGCCAAAAAGTGAAGCAGAGGATAGATGATTACAACGAGAGGATGCTGGCAGTCGAGTGGACTTCCAAGAAGATGCTACATGATTATTTTCGGTTCAATGTGGTAGGGGTGTTCAACCAACTGTTCACCCTGACATTGTACGCGTCCTTCTATTGGGCCGACCTATGGCCAGAGCATCGTGCGGTTACGGCTTGGGTCCTGTCTGTGTTCATCGGACAGATCGAGGCACACTACATGCACTATCGATTCACCTTCAAGTCGGCAAGTGACTACTGGACCAGTTTCAAGCGTACAATGACTATTTACACCACCATTCTCATCTTCTCCACCATCTCCGAGACCATCCTCGTCGAGAGGATGTTGATGTATCACTGGTATGCGTTCGGAATAAACACGATTCTGTTTGGATATGTCAACTTCGCATTCCTACGATGGCTTGCTTTCCCTCCCGAGCAAGACAAATCGCTACTTGGTGATCTTGAGGAAGAATGACTACTTTATTGCTCATAACGAGGGCGTAATTGAAGAATAATGGGTGTGCGGCTCGCATTATGTTCGAGCGAGCGCGTGGCACGCGCGATTTCGGTCCAGCGGAAATGGGACGACGCTTAGCGTTCGAAAAAATATGTGAAGAAGTAGCATCATGCTATGGTTTTCAGCGTGTAGCAACACCTACTTTCGAGCGTCTTGAATTGTTTACTGCTAAGTCTGGAGACGGAATCATTGAGCAATTATACGCATTCAAAGATAGAAGTGACAGAGATTTGACTCTTAGGCCTGAATTGACTGCGCCAGTAATGCGAATGATTGCTGAGAAACGTGGTCAGATTCCAAAACCAGCTAGATATTCCTACTTCGGCCCGTGTTATCGATATGAGGAATCAAAGCGAGGCCGTTACCGTGAATTTTGGCAGTATGGTTGTGAAGTAATTGGCGCACCAGGCCCACTTACTGAAGCAGAGGTGGTTGCTTTTGCCTGTGCAATCTTGACAGCATCTGGTCTCAAAGATTGGCAACTGAAAATCGGACATGTTGGAATCCTAAATGACATTCTCAACAATCTTGGTTTGAGTGGTGATGCAAAGTCAGCAGCAATGCGCTTGCTTGACAAAGGCGATTTTGATGGCCTCGCAGCATCTGGAATCAACGAGGATGCAGTGCAAAATTTACAGGCACTTTCACAACTCAACGGCGGGGCTGAAACTTTGCTTGCTGCCCGTGAAATTATCTCAAGCATGGGTGTCGAGTCAGAAGCATTGGACCAGTTAGAGGAAATGTTGAGCGCTCTAAGTGCGCTTGGCGCTAGTCCCCCTTCATTAGTCGTAGATCTAACAGTCGCACGCGGTTTGGATTACTATACAGGCATGGTTTTTGAAGTACTAGTCGATTCTTTGGGTGGAGAAGGACAAGTGTGTGGCGGCGGTTCATATCGCCTCTTCCACCTCTTTGATTTGGACGAACTTGACCCGTGCTGTGGTTTTGGAATGGGCTTTGACAGGGTGCTTCTAGCATTAGAAGTTCAGGCTGAAAAAGAAGGTTCTTCCGAAGTAGTTCCCGGTGAAAACTCAGGCCCTGGTGTATTGGCGGTCATTCCTTTCAAAGTTGATAATTCTGAGGTTCTTCCATTAGTTGGAGAGTTACGCGCTGCAGGTCAACCCGTAACCCTAGAGTTGCGTTCACGGAAAACAGGTAGGTCGCTGGCGTGGGCTGATGCTTCTGGAGCGACTTATGTGATGGTGGTCGGTCCGAGAGATTTGGAGTCAGGAGATGTCACAATTAAGCGACTTTCAGATGGTGCAGAGGCAAAGTGTGCAATCAGCGCAGAAGCCATCAGTCAAACGATTTCAGCGATGTGAAATTTTCTTTCGGTTGGTTGAAATACTAGAGTTTCCTACCAATTTTATGGATGACATCGGATTCGCATTTAGTCAAATAACCTTCTTTTT
>Ga0209501_10002399_pt1 | contig 19678 bp, 18 predicted proteins | sample ArcticOcean_MG_C_4_FD_187434 | JGI IMG/M metagenome (GOLD analysis project Ga0209501, IMG submission 187434) | Marine microbial communities from western Arctic Ocean - ArcticOcean_MG_CB4_134 (SPAdes) (version 2) | ecosystem: Environmental > Aquatic > Marine > Oceanic | place: Arctic Ocean...
TCATCGAGTATCAATACCTTTAAATCCCTAAACCCAACCGAACTTGCAAATGTTTTCACCTTATTTCTAACATCATCAACTTTGTTCTCATCTGATGCATTGATATAGAGATAATCACAATCTATATTTTTTGTTATGATTTTGGCTAGTGTGGTTTTACCAGTTCCTGCTCTACCATATAATAGTAGATGAGGAACATCACCACTTTCTAAATATACACCAACCTTCTCACGAAGATGTTCATTACCAATGTAAGTTGATAAATCAGTTGGTCTATATTTTTCTACCCAAAGACTATGACTTAATCCTGCCATCCGTCACCTCTCTTCCAATGAAACCATCTATGTGATATTATCTCTGTAATTAATTTCCATGCAGTATCACCAAAGTAAGCACCACCATCTTGTAAAAGTAAAATATACTTCCACTGTCGATTTTCTGGGTCTGCTAATGATTTTGCTCTTGCCATCTTAATCTACATCCGACATAGCTACTATAAAATAAGTTGAATCATAATCATCAATCTTAAAGTTTACCTTAGCCAAACCTTCATTTGAAACTTCAAGTACTGCTGATTTACATTCTTTGTTAGCCACTAACATTTCTTTAAATAAATTAGCATTGAATGTAACAGGTTCAGTTAAACCATTTGTTTCAGTTTCAACTGGAATGTTTACACGATTTGTATTTGTTGATGAATAACCTATAACAGCATTCAAATTACCATCTTTATCATTAACAAATGTAAACATATCAACATCAGCCAAAGCACCTTTACCTTTAATAAAGGTATCGATAAAACTACTATCTAACTTTACTTTAGTTTGAAAATCAGGTAATCTCTTTAATGCTGGAGGATCTGGTATTACTGTTAAATCACTCAATACAAAATCAACTGATACTGAACCATTTTTTACTTTAAGTGAAACTACTCTATCACCAGCCCTTGTTAAAGATAAATTAATATCATCATCCAAAACACTTAATAGTTTCTGTAATTGATCTGTCTGGTAAACACCCAAATCAGCATCTTCAAACTTAACATTATCAGCAACTACAGTTCCTAATAATGACTTATCAGGTGTTACAAATGATGTCTTTAACTGATTGGAATCAGCTGTCCACTTCACACTATTTACATTTCCACCCAAATTATACTTTTGAATGAACTTATTTAACTTACTTTTTTCCATTTATGGATCTCCTATGCGAAGGGTGGAGTTTCTAATTTTAGCCACTCCACTTCTTCTTTGTTTATTTTATGTTTTCTTTTTAAAATTTTGTAAATTTCTTCTTCTGAATTAGCACCCAACCAAAATGGTGCTTTTGATGGGATACCATTACCTGGTTTTATTTTAATGTGATATAACATTAGTTATAATATACAACCTTTTTACTATACAATCCAACTAAAAAAATCGTTCTAGTGTATTTATTTTGTCTACGGGTAACTCCCACGACATTGCCTCATAGAACATATTAATCTTTTTCTGTAATGCTCCCTCAAATAACCTATCGTAATCTATATATTGCTCAATAAAATCAACTATTTGTTTTGGATCATCGTAACCTTTAAAAGCAAGAGCATCTATCCCTAACGGATTTTTCTTCATATATGCCCACTTAATCTTTTCTTTATTTCGTATTGGTTCTGTATTATCTGCACCAAAGTGTTTCAATAAGTCGTTATATTTGATAGCAGCTTTAACATGAACTGGCGCGCCCTTATGAATATCTGTAAATATAGTTCCATCACCATATATCTTTTTATTACTGTGCCTTTTATCTATAAATTTGGTTAACTTACTAACACCAGTTGGTAGTGCGACATCAACTATTGGCATCTTCTTCATCTCTTTTTTGAACCCAATTATGAGTTCATCCAATTCGCCTTTATCTCTTTTAGATAAAACACCCCGCAATACCTCTGTCATTAAATCTCTCATAGCTGGTGGGAAATTACTCCGTACAATATCTAACCCTTTAACATCCAACCTATCACAAGCTACACCACCATCGTTAATAATCCACTGACCATATCGTTTCTTTGTTACCCAAAATGCTGACTTGGCAATACACTCCTGTTTAATATCAAACCGATGATTACCTTTCACATTTAACATCCTTGCAGCAAATACATCATATGATTTATTGATGTAATCCTGAACTTCATGTGCCACCTCTAATATCTGCGTTGTCATAAACTCCTCATCACTCAAATCAGCATTCGGGTATCTATTCTTAACTAATGGAAGAGCCGGATAAAATACACTATCTGTATCTGTATAAATACAATAATCTTCTTTATCACCTAATTGTTGATTATAATAAAAATTAGCAATCTTCTCTGTAAACTTAATCAAATCTTGACCTGTTAGTGTTGTAGCTTCAGCATTATCTACATCATAGAACCTAAATACAGGTAATCCCAACACACCATATAATGAATTTAATACAATCTTCTGGATATGTTGTCTTCTGTTGAAATAACCACTCATCTCCATATCACCTTCGTCTGCATGTTGTTTCATTAATCTTTTAAATTCCACTCTCTCATTAAACCATTTTTCCAACAATACAGGTATCAAACCTTTTTTATCATAACGATACATTACACCATTAGATGAAATTGAAACTTTATTATTATCAAACATCTTCTTCAACTCATCTTGATCATATTTTCCTTTCTCTTTATCACCATCCATCAAAGTATATGTCTTATTTACACCCCTAACAAACTCTTCAGCATTCCAACCTTTCAACTTACCCAACTTTGTTTCGGGTGAGATATTCAATGTCATAATAGTAGATGGATACATAGATGTTAAGTCCAAATCATATACCCAATCGTAACGGCCGGGTTTAGGATCTTTAACATATGCACCAGTAAATTTCTCCCCACTATTGTAATTTCCTTGTGGTTTATTTGGTGCAACTACTCCAATATCTCGCATATATACCAACATAGCACCTTCTAAATACCTACTGCTGTAATAAATGTCTTCGTAACTTATATGACCCAAATGACTTACACCACGCGCCAACTCAATGAATTTTAATTTGTCATCTAAAGCCTTTACAATCACAACATCATTCAAGTTGTATTCAATATACTTCTTGATATCAGTTTCATATAAATTTTGTAATGTACCTTCATATTCAATCTTACCAATACCAACCTCAAGTTGTCCGATAAAATCTAATCTGTATGATGATTGTTGTGTATATGTGTATAACCTATATAATGGTAAATAATCCATACAAGATACACCTGCAATTTTATGTTTGTTTTGATGTTCATTGTAATAAACACTACCTATAGGTGATAAACAATTAGCCATCTGCCTACCCATAACTCTTTCAGTTCTATTATATAGATAAGGAATATCAAATCCATCAATGTTCCAACCACTTAATATAGTTGGATTGATTTCAAGGTATTTCTGATAGAACCTTTGTAATAATTCTTCTTCTGATTTAAACGACTCAACTACATCTGTATTTGGTACATCACCTAACACATAACAATGATAACTATCAGCCGTTTTATCATATATAGCTATAGCAGTTATTTTGTTTTTGGCTGTCTTTGGTTCTGGAAATCCATCTACTACCTCAACCTCAATATCAAAAAATAATTCTCTATGACCTATAGATGGTTCATTGGAATCACCATATTTATCTATCAATACACGAGTTTCTAATGGAACATCTGATTCAAATATATCACCTTTTTGTAAGTCTTCACCAGTCCAAAACTTAACCTTCTTTAACTTATCACCATACAAAGAATGATGTTGACCTGTTGGAGATTTTTGATATGCATAGGGTGTAAATTGGAAATTTTCATAACCTTTTTTGTCATCCCATATATGCACTAATGGTTTACCCTGTTTGGGTTTTTCTATATAAATGTTTTGATACATACCTTAATTTACAACCTTTTTACTATACAATCCAAGTGTTATTTTTGTCTCCTTTTTTCTAATCTGCGTCTAATAATACGATGCCTGTAATATCCCAATGACCATCCAAATAATAATAAGAATGATATCATCATTTGAATTAGATTTTTATTGATTATGGCCAGGTTCGCGAACAATATCGCTGTTACTAATTGGATATAAAATTGAGCCGCATTTAATCTTCTCAATTTATTTTTCATTAATCTTCTCCACATATAGTTTTAATCAATCTCCAAGCTACTAAATATGGATCACAATTAGCAGATGGTCTTCTATCTTCCAAATAACCTTCTCCGTCTTTCGCTACCTGCCAAGGAATTCTTACTGAAGCTCCTCTGTCAGATACACCCCATCTAAATTCTGTAATAGGACAGGTTTCGTGTTCTCCTGTTAATCTCTTTTCATTACCACTACCATATACATCAATGTGGCCATTATGTAGAGGTTCTAATTTCTTGATTGCTTTATTGATATCAAAAACACCAGCTTCTTCTCTCATACCTTTTGTAGAAAAGTTAGTATGACAACCAGCACCATTCCAATCACCACCAACAGGTTTTGGGTCAAGTGAAACACTTGCACCGTGCCTATCACAAATCTTCTCCATCAACCACCTAGCAACCCACATATCATCTGTTACTTTGTATGGGTCTTTACCGAATATCTGATATTCCCATTGACCTAACATTACTTCTGAATTGATACCTGCTATACCCACACCAGTTTCTATACACATATCCATATGTTCACGAGCTATATGTTCACCGGCATTTCTACCACAATAATAATCTCCTTGTGGTGCAGGCTCTCCACCTTCTGGCCATCCTAATGGTTTTCTATCTTTATATAAAGTATATTCCTGTTCAAATCCAAACCAAGGTTCATCATTTATACCACCATCAATCAATTCGTATAATTTCCATCTTGTATTTGTTTCATGTGGTGTATCATCTGTATTCCATACCTCACATAAAACTAAATGGGAAGAGTGTTTCTCTAATGGGTTTTCATATATTCTGACTGGTTTTAAAACACAATCAGAGTCGTCACCTGGTGCTTGATTTGTAGATGAACCGTCAAATCCCCATACAGGACATTGAGCAACTGAACCATCCCATTCGTGTGATTCTACAACTTTTGTTTTACTCCTTAATTGTGGTGCATCTTCTGTACCATCAATCCATATGTATTCTAATTTAGTCATTATTTTTCTCCGCTATTTATATCTTCATGTTTTGGTAAGGGAAAATCATTAGGTGGAAAATAAGATTTATATTCTTCTACTTCTGATTTTCTATTTTGTAAACAATTATTTAATTTTTTAACTCCATTACTTGCTGTAAACTCAAATAAAAATGGAAATACTGAATGAACCAGTGCCGCAAATGATAACAATTGAAGTTTAATAAAAAACTTACATGCACACAACATATGTTCAAAATATGTTTCATCTACTTTACTTGGATGATCTGTAAATGGATTATACACTTACTTCTTTCTCAAAATCTATCTCACAAGTATCGTTATTACAGAACTTATCTACTATAGCCTCATTACCTTTAACTTGTCTGAATGATAGGAACTTTAATTCGTTAACCATCTTATCATATTTCTTCTGTGTTATTTCTTCATAAGGCATTTGTCTGTAAGCACCGTGTTCCAATTTAGGTAAGAATGATATACCTTTTAACTGATATTGGAAATAGTTAAGTGCATATGATATTTGTTTGCCTTCTGTTTTTGGGTTAAATGTAACCGTACAACTAACTTGGTTATCTGCCCAATACTTCTGCATAAATGCTGCTAATGACATTTGTTCCCACATTGATACATCACTAACAGTTCGTATTCCTTCTCCTACATCTACAGGAACATCTACAACTACTGTACTCGTTTCACTACCATATGCTGGTTCGATTTTGTAGCCTGCTTTTTCTAATGGTTTGATTAGTGGTGAATTTATTGATAGTCGTATTCGTCTAATATAAAATCTACTCTCTGGATAATGTAATCCTGGTGTTGCACCTGCCAACAAAGATACAGTACCACTTGGTTTAACTGATGTGGTTTTAATACTACGGGGAACGGCTAACCAATCTGAATACTGTTTGTCATAATCTTGTATCGCATCATATCCTTTTTTCAACCAACACCGCAATCTATCTATCCCCCTCGGTTTTGATATGAACTGAGCTATACCACTTACTGAACATCCTATTCTTCTGTTTCTTAACATCACACGATTCGTTTCTGGCCAATGTGTCTTACCAAGTGTAACTGTTTTCGCATACAGATATGCGTATTTTAAAGTCTTTATATAATCATCTAAATTTTCGTGGTTTGTGGGAAATGTTTCTACCAAACAACATAGTTCATAACTTTCAAGTGATTGTTCCAAACAAGGATTACCACCTGATACTCTGTGATCTTTTTTATCTCTTCCGTTCTTCATACGGGAATAGTCTTGCATATTCTGTAACCATGCAAATCCTGGTTCCCCGTTATCGTTAATTCTATCTGCAGCATCTGTATAATCCATACCCAATTCAGCAAATATAGAATTGTTTGATGTCCAACCATATGATTCTCTATGTGGATTTTTCTTATAATTTTTTAAATTGATATATTCTTCTGATGTTGAATCACCAAATACGATTTCAGCAGTTCGTCTAACATTACCAGCAACTACACATTTTCCTATTAGGTTCATTATATCTACGATTGTAGTTACTGATATTGGAGAACCTACATTTTTATCTAAACATTCTCTTACATAGTTGTGAACTTCTTCGAGGGGTTTATAACCACTAGCCACACCACCAAAACCTTTGATTGGTGCACCAGCTTCTCTAATTTCTGTATAGTCAAATTCAACAGTAGCAATACCGAGAAAATATGTATCTAATAACCTAGCCATAGATTCAACCCAACCTTCTCTTGTATCGGGTATTATATATAACTCCGGAGCTCTATTTGTTTTAGGTCCTCTTATAACAAATGATTCTGCACCCTTTGTATCAAAACCAACACCTACCCCAACCATACTTGCATCCATCAAGAATGTAAATGGTTTTGATAAGTCGTCTTTTAGGTTTTGTGTTGATACGAATGCACAATTATTGAGGGCGGCATATAATCCTTTTTCTTCTGTTAGTGATGTTCCCATCGACCACAGACCACGACCAGGAGGCAAGAATTTCATATTGAAAATACGGTCATACATTTCTTGTGCCGACCGTTGTGCTTGCCACGCGTTCCACCCCAAATCATATCGTTCAATGTGGTTCTTCTGCATATTGTAAGTTCCCTGTACAACACGCTGAACTGTTTCCCACCACATTTCATTTTTTCCATCCTCTTTAAGTCGAGAATAGGTTCTCATATACACCAATTCACCCAGTCCGTTAAAACCAAATGGTGCTTTCTTTCTTTTGTATTTTTCTACGAAATTATCTGATAAGGTAAATTTCACTATAACTTTCCCTCCTGTTTTGTGATGTGAATCATCTTTTGGAATCCACATATAAATATTTCTTTTTAGCTTTTTTACTCAAATAATAAACATAAATATTTTTTGGTTTTGTGTCAACAAAATGCATATCTTGTTTTGAATCCCAAAATTTATGTCCGCCCTTATTATCCCACCTTCTTTTTAATGCCCTACCGTATGGTTTTAATTTCTGACCAAGCGAGCGAGCATGAAACTTTTTACCATCAACCATAAGGTTTCTACCACCACCACTCTGTCCTAACAAGTGAAAGTTACTAGCCTTATATATAACACCCTCATGTCCTTGTTCCAAATCAGCGTAAGATACAATAACTTCTATATCTGTATTCTGCCTTAGCCATCTTAATGTTTTACCTATAAAATAACTCTCTGTATTTGTAGGTGTGTCATCTATACAACACAATCTTCGTAACTCCCAACATCTTTCAGGGTTATCTCTATTGTATCTAGCAGCTGTTGCTGGCATTGATGGTATAGCGTACATCATAGCTCCAATCATCTTCATACCATCAAACAATGCAAAACATTGTGTTTGTTGTACCCCATTTGTATCGTGTGAATAATGCCATTTATGAATAAATGACTGAATAGCACTACGAGGTACAGGCTCTATTGTGAAATCTCTAACCTTCAACATACTCCACATTGTGCGTAGATGTCCAATAATCTTCTGATACTGTGATGTATTCTGGGTATTTTGTATAATAATCATTCATCATCTTCTCCGTTAAATTCTTCATATAATCCCCACATTAAATCTGAAAATTCATGTTGTTTTCTTAAACATTTGTGCATACAACCCATTTGTGTTTCATACCACAAATCTACTATTTCTTTAACTTTTGTTTTTGCCATAATTAACCTCTGTTATCTTACCTAGTTTTATTTCGTATCTATCTGTGATATCATACCCATTATATTCAACCAACATTGTAGGTGCATCTGTAGCATACCCATTTCTGAATTTTATGATATCGTATTCCCTACCTTCAATTCTTTTTTTCCAATAATCTGTTTTATCTCTATACTCAATGAGTTTAGTTCCGTTGACTATAGCATCAAAGTATTTTCTGTATAAGTTAAGATGGAGTATTTTCATTTAATTGTCCTAACATTTTTGTTGTTGAATAACCTTCAATTCTATCAAAAAATACTAACTTACCAGCAAACTCCTGACCAATAACATCTTTACCTCTCCAATCAGAACCAATAACCATTATATCTGGCTTATACCATCTTATGGTTTTTCTTAAATCTTCTGTTGAATCAAACGAAATAACCTTATCAACATACTTAATAGATTCTAACATAAATATTCTATCTTGCAATAGATTTACAGGTCTACCATCACCTTTATCCAATTCAATTTTATAATCTGTATCAATACCCACCATTAATTCATCACCAAGTGATTTAGCATAACTAAATAATTCTATATGTCCTCTATGTAGGATATCAAAACAACCATTTGTCCATACTCTCATTATAATACATCTCCTTTCACAACTCTATAACTATCCTCATCAAAGTGTTGTGTTGATACTTCAAATACTTCACCATCAGTTAATGCTATAAGTTGATGTGGTTGTCCTACCCGCTGTCTAACTACATCACCTACTTTTAATTTCTGTTCGATAGTTTCAGCTGATTCTGTATCTATCCATCTATAAATAAATTCACCTTTGTTTACATACCAAGTTTCATCTTTAATTAGATGATAATGCATTGAAAACTTACAACCTTCTTTAAAGATTAAGAGTTTACCACAATACATTTCATTGTTTTCTATTATAAGTTCCTCTCCCCAACCTTTGGGAACTTTACATCCTTCACATACTTCTGGTTTTATTTTATGACCCATTATATTTCCTCTATCCTTTTAGTTTTATCGTCAATAAGTAAATCCCAAGATGGTTTTCTTTTAATCTCAATACGAGTATATTGACAACCCCAATTATCTATCTGCCTTTTTGTAAATGTTCTCCAACTCTTTCCAGTAGTTCCACCTCTTGCAGTCCAATATACTATTTCGTGCCCCTCATTATATAAGTTATTTATCTTTAATATATGCATAAAATTTGGTATTGAATTTTCATAGTCTGAATTTTCAGTATGACATATAGTTCCATCTATATCTACATATATTATCATATGGTAACAACACCTCTTTTTGCTACTACTTTACTCGCACAATCTTGTGCAAAATCTATAGCTGCATTAATATTATTATTCTCAACCAAATTTACAACAAAAGCAGCTATAAATGTATCACCAGCACCAGATAAATCTCTAGCTTCAACTTTTCTTGGTGGTGGGTATAAAGTTTTTTTATAATAACATCCCATCTCACCATAAGTTACAATCAACTTATCATAAATTTCAGCTGACATATCCTCTATTTCTATTATAGTATTTTGATATTCATATTGATTTAATTGAATAAATCTGGCATCTATAAAATTCCAACTAAATTTCTTTTTAGTATTTAAGAAAACATTATCGCATGCATCTGTGATAGATTCAATATCTTCTTCCAATAAAAACCCCTTATCATAATCAGCTATTATAACTCCATCATAATTATTAATTCTATTTATAACATCTCCAATATCTACTCTATTTTTGACATAATCATGTTCATCCACTCTTAACAACATTTGATTTGTTTTATTATCAACATATCTAGTTTTTGTAATCAATTCACCATTTGTTATAATATCACAATCCAAACCCAACGCTTGAACATTGGCTTGAACATTCAATGCCATACCACCACTTTTTTTAACTTCAATTGGATTCATTACAGGAACCGGTGCTTCAGGACAAATTCTCTCACATGTACCATAAATAAATTTGTCTATGCAACTATCCCCAATAACTAATATCTTCATTTCAATCTTCCAATCATTTCATCAACAGCATCTATAACCTTATGTTCTCTAATAGGTTCAAATCTATCCCAATCATCAAAACTAGAACATTTCTGTATAGGATTCCAATTCCAATCGCTTGGATCCAAATAATGTGTATTAAAAAATCCACTTGATGGTGATTCCTCGTAAACTCTTATAAAATCTTTACTTTCGTCCACCTCACAAAATGGTTTACTGAAAGAAGATATCATTATAGTTGGCGTTCCAATAGCCCAAGATAACCACGCCAAACCAGATCCCAATCCTATAAAAAATTCTGCATTTTTTAAATCAGTAATTCTATATTCTATCGGAGCGTTTCCCGTTCTATCTATAACACCTTTTGGAATTTCATTAAAAAGTCCCTCACCACCATAACTGGAATGTTTATCTATACATACAACATCATAACCTTTAGATTTTAAATGTGATATCACTTTATCCCAACCACCTTTACAATTCCAATATTTAGCTTGAATTGTAGATTGTATAGCTATACATACATATTTTTTGTCACTGGGCAATGAATCATTTTTAATCTCTGGCACATCAATAATTGGTTTTATTTCCTGATATTCCAATCCAAGTATATCTGGAGCAGCTTTAGCTAAAGGAATAGATATAATATCATTTGGATTTCTATTTTTATCACCCCCATTTACTAAATCAAACCACCCTATCATATACATAGCATATATATTATCAACTTTATCTCCTCTTTCTACAAATTGGAGTTTGGGATACGATTTTACAAATAAATTATTCCAAAATGTTGATACAATAACTTGACAATCATATTTTTTTCTAAATTCTTCTATATGAGGAATCCAAGCCAATGTATCTCCTAGAGATTTGCTGTCAAATGTCATAAAAATTCTCTTATCAGTAGTAATGTTAAAAATATCACTAAAAACTATATTATTTGTAGAAGTATCAGTAACAATAACTTTCCAATTAACAAAATATTTTATAGCGGGTGCAGTCCACATATTATTCTTAATAATATCTTGGTGTAATAAAACATCACCATCCCAAAATTCTACATTATATTCTTTGGATGTATTTCCAATTATTTCAAGTTTAGGTCCATCTGCATAAGAAATATCAAAGTTATTTTCATTTATATTTATAATATTATCTATAGTATAAGGTTTTCTATCTTTATATATTTCAATTAATTTTTCTTCCATATTATACAGCCTCCATTACCATTGGTTCTTCAATTAAATTATTTACAACAACCTTTTTAGATGCATAAAAAAGAACTTCTGTATAATAATCTATAGCATTTTGATCTGTATCCGTCAACCAGAAATTATTTATTAGTTGTTCTGTGATATCCTGTCCATCCAAACTATTTAAAATCAAATCAAAACCTAACTCTTTAATTTTATCGATTAAATGAGGAAATTCTTCTCTATTATCATCGCCATCATCATTTCCTCTTAGATGAATTTCTCCAACTATATTTTTCACATTATCTTTAATCCAATTACTACTCTCATCATCATTAAAAATTTCAAATTCAGCTCCTTCGATGTCCATTTTCATAAAATCTATTTTATCAATTTTATTTTGTTTTACAAATTCATAGAATGATAAAATATCTACTTCATCATCTTTATCACTATATGAAAAAATTCCCACTTTATTTTTTTCTGTGCCGATTAATTTTTTACAACTTACCACATTATCATATGATTCAACATTTTTACATAAATCTTGATATATTAAATCTGCAGCTTCTACACTATAAACTTTACTTGGATTTTTTTCTAACATTCTTAAAGTAACCAACCCTATACACGCTCCCAAATCAACAACAACATCACCTTCATTAACATCACAATATTTAAAATATGATTCAACCTCGTTAGATTGATATTCAAGTTCTTCTTCACTCGTATTTCTAATTGATGTATTGTTGTATCCCAAACTACCATAAGATATTTCAGTTTTCCCAAGGCTATCATAATTTTCTACTTCGAACAAATAATAAGGATATTGATCGGCTTCTTCAGAAAGATTTTTTTCTACATGCTTTCTATTATATATATCCTCATTAAATTTTGTATACTTTCCCAATGAAGGTATAATTTTTTCTTGTGCAGGTACAGATGCAAATTCACGATTATAACTATATATTAAATCATCCGGTGTACTAAATGATATTTTAGCTCGCTTATGCCTATCAATATCTAAATCTTCCCACCCTACACCCAAAAACCTCTCATCAAACCAATTTATAGAATTTAAAAAATTTCTGTCTATAAGAAAATGACTCCACAGATTATTTATTAAAAAATATCCATCTTTTACTAATGTTACTTTGGCATCGAGCCAATCAAAAAACCCACCATTGATTGTTATATCATCATTTAATACCAATACAATATCATTTGATGAATTCTGTATCCCACTGTTCCATAACTTTGAAAGAGATGTAAATTTGGTATAAAATTGAGGATATACATTGTTATACTCCGACATATTAATGAGAGCGTCTTTTTTGAAATCCTCTTTTTGACCTACTTTATAATTTCCGTTTACTTCAACTAATATCTCTATATTAGGTTTTTGTAACTTTATCTCCTTAATAAGAGGTTTAAAATATTTTTCGTATCTCGTATCAAACGTAACTATAACTATTGAATATTTCATATTGCATTCTCCATTACCATTGGTTCTTCAATTAAATTATTTACAACAACTTTTTTAGATGCAAACCACCAAGCTTCTGTATAATAATCTATAGCATTTTGATCTTTATCCATCAACCAATGATTATTTATTAGTTGTTCTGTGATATCCAATCCATCAAAACTATGGAAAAATAAATCAAAACCTAACTCTTTAATTTTATCAATTAAGGGGAGAAATTCTTTTCTCCTATCATCTGTTCCTGAATAGATATGCACCGTCCCAGCTATATTTTTTACATTATCTTTAATCCAATTACTGCTATCGTCATCATTAAAAATTTCATATTCAGCTCCTTCGATGTCCGTCATCAGAAAATCTATTTTATTAATTTTATTTTGTTTTACAAATTCATAGAATGATAAAATATCTACTTCTTCTCCAGAATATTTATAAATTCCATTTTTATTTTTTTCTTCCCCAATCAATAATTTATAAGGTATGACATTATCATATGATTCAACATTTTTACATAAATCTTGATATATTAAATCGGAAGCTTCTACACTATAAACTTTACTTGGGTTTTTTTCTAACACTCTTAAAGTAACCAACCCTATACCCGCTCCCAAATCAACGACAACATCACCTTCATTAATATCGTAATAGTTAAAAAATTCACGATCAGATAGTGTATTATATAAATCTTTAAAATCCTTCTGACCTATGCTGTCATAAGACATTCCACCAGGATTAGGAATATATGGGTGCTTGGCAGCGCACAACGCTGTTGATGGCCAATACGATGATCTATCTCCATTAAATTTGTAATTTTCATATTTATCAACACAACTAATAAACTTTGTAGTGTCTTTGTTTTTATCATAAAGACTAATTGTACCATGTTCTTGGTAACTAGTAGTGTTATCAGGAAAAATAAACCAATATTGAAATTCTAAATTATCAGATTTAAAATAGGAATCTTGAGTTTTATTGTATATATCTAAAACTTTTTGCTTTCTGTTCCATACATCATCATCGATCCTTTTAGTTGTTTTGCAAAATACATAAAATTCATCAGTATTTTTTCTAACAGAATCAAACACATCTTTATGTTGTATGTTTCCATATTCCCCAATAGGATTATGTGTAACTATTTTTGACCAATTATCACTATTTATCAATTTTCCCACTCTATCACCCAATTCTTCAGATGGGAAATGTATATTTAAACTAGCTTCAAAATCCCACATTTCATAATCGATTATCCCATAAAATTTCATAGCCTGTTTAAATTCAACCATACCAGATACTTCATCAGGCCTTAAATGATCAGACACAGATACTACTTTCCAATTATTATCCAAATCTAACTCACTAAAACCAAAAATTGTTTCATCATCTGGATGAGCTACAATCATTAATTTTTTATCTTTCTTAATTCCCTTTCTATCGGAATCCACATATGTAGACATAAAATATAATTCATCCATTTTTTTACCAACCTTAATATCTTTAGGAATAAATAACCATTTATAACCTTGATCTCCAGGAGAAGCAGTATTATTTTTATTGTCAATAACTTCTTTATAAGTATCTCCACTGTCATTACCATCTAAATCTAAATAATTACAAAAATTATTTTCTATAGAATACCTAATAAGTTGATACCACATTGTTTTACCAAGACTAATCTCATCATATTTTACTTTATCATACAATGGTGAATTACAATAAACATAATCATCCCATTTAAAAACAAAATGAAGTGATATAATTTCTCCAGTTTCTTTTGATTTAGCATAAAAACAATGTAATAAATTTTTATTATTCATTTCTTTTAAAAAATCTATTGTCCATTCTCCCCACAAAGGATATCCTTCATGAATTTTCTGGTTGCTCCACATTTCCATAAAATCTTTAATAATTAAATAATTAAAATTATCCTTAAAATATTCAATTTTAGACAATGTTTCTTTCTGTTTTGTCGCTGTAAAACTACTACGTGCAGAGTTTGATAAAGAACTAAAATAATCATCAAATGATTTAAATCTATTTAAAGGTATTAATAAAGGAGATGTTTTTTTTATTAAATGTGAATAATCAGTAATTAATCCCATTAGAAATTCTTTAATATTAATTTCATCTAATATATAAAAATTTGATTTATTTAAGTATGGGATGACATATTCATCTCTATTAACAACTACTTCCATCCCCCATGACAGCGCTTCTTTTACAGTTAATGGATTTAATTCTTTTTTCGAAGGAAATAAATATACATCTGTACAACTCATAAAATCATCTACATCACCTCTCTCACCATATACTTTACAATTGGGTAAATTTAATTGAGTATCGGTTATACCACAATTATCTAAATAACAATGATTTCCTATAAAATGAAACATAATTTTTTCATTTTGAAGTTCTTCAGCCAAATCAAAAATAAATTTCTGATTTTTATTTTCATTAAATAATCCAACATGTAATACATGCAAAAAAGAAGGATTTAATTCCATGCTTCTTAATTTTTCATCTCTATCGGGTCTTTCTCTTTTTTCTATAGGAAGTTCTATTACATACTGCGGAATATCAAAATTTTTATATTGTTCCAAAAGTACTGAACTACAATGTATAAACGCGTCCGGTATACATCTTTTATTTTTATCGGGATTAAATGTTGAAGTATGACTGGTTTCATAAATGTTATAACATCTATTATCTCTTTTATATAATTCAAATAAAATTTCATCAGGAAATCCAGTATATTCAAATGCTTCCGGTATTTCATTTATATGAACTATATCTGGTTGAATTTCATCAATAATATTTATTAACTCCCATCTTTCCTTTGTATATATTTTTTTATCTGTGTTGCCAGATGTATCAACCCACCCAAGAGAATAAAATTTATCCTCTCCTATCATTTCTATTATTTTTTCTCTTTGTATAGTATATTCATTAGAAAAACAATTAAACTCCACAACATAAACATCAAAAATATCTTTAATAGATTCTATTACTTTTCTCAACCATTCAGGTGATCCGCCAGTAGAAAGATGAGGAGCTACATAAATAATTTTTTTCTTACTTTCATACAATTCTGTTATATGATCATAATCTCTAGCGACTTCATACTCTTTATTTAAAACTAATTTATTTTTTTCATTGTCCCAAGAATAACCACAACCATCACTATAATATTTTTTTTGATATTCAATTTTATCTTTTATATGAGAAGGACCAGTTGTATTGTCTTTATTAGTCCAAGTAAAATGATCAGGATGAACCAACTCTTTAGGAACTGCTATATTATTTACATTTCTATACTCAATATTCAGTTCATCACTTTGTATCCCGTATTGGGATTTACCAATAAAACTAAAATGAGCGTCATGATAATAATGACTTATGCCCCCATGCCTTTTAATCCAACCAGCAGAAAATCTAGACCAATCATAATTATCACCATCACCCAACAAATTGTTAAATATAGTATCATATGTGTCATATTCTTGATTATTCATAATAAAATCCATGTAACTTTCAACTTCTTTAAACGAATAAAATTCATCAGCATCTAATTGGATCATCAAATCAACATCATTTTCTCTCATCCAAGGAATACATTTATCTCTAGTAGTATGATCACCCAATAAATTATCGGGATCAGGTTGAAATAAATAATCTATCCATCCTTTATTTAAAAGAACATCAAGTAATTCTATTGTAGGTCCATTCAAATTTTCATAACCCATATCGTGGTAGATTTTAAATTGCCCACTTGCAACCCAAATTTTAATATCATATTTATCCCCAAGTCTTACCCAAGGTTCAATAAGTTTTTCAAATGTAGATTCGCAATTATAAGCTAACATTTGTATTCCTATCTTTAATCTTTCATAACAATATATATTATTTTGTGATTGTTCATCAAATTCATCATGCCTCTTCCACCCTCTATGATATAAAAATGGATCAATATAAGCTCCTTTTCCAATATATGAATCTCCAGTTTCCACTTCTTCTATACTACCATCATCCCAATCCCAATAAATAATTGTCCCAGGTTCATAATTATCATCAACAGCAATAATTGTATCTTTTTTTAAATAATCATAAATTTCTTTTAATTCATTTAAATGGTGTTCTGATGATGGGTGTGGATCTGTTACATTCAAATCAAATGAATCAAGATATATTAAATCATAATCAATTTTTTCAGAAATATTTTTTAAATATTCTACTGAATCCGAATGAATATATTCAATAACATCTGAATATTCTTTTGTAAAGTCTCTACATTTATCTAAATTTTCTTTTGAAATATCAACAGTATATAATTTCCCACCTGTCAAATTTTTGATTAAATATCCCATAACTAAAGTAAAAGCTCCTTGATTATCTGTATGCATAGTGCCAGTTTCTAAAATATAAATTGGTTTATTTTTTGCAATTAGTTTTGGAATAACATAATTATAAAATTTCTGACGAGATTTACTAAAATCCATATATTTAGCCGGTACTATAACATCTTTAATATCAAAAGATTTCTTTTTTATAATCGATACAATATCATTTACAGATAAACCAAAAGAAACATCTGTTTGATTTAAAACTTCTAAATTATTTTTTTCACACATTTCAATTACTTCTTCTTGTGTAAGATTTGCTCTTCCACCCAAATTAAGAAATGAATATTTTTGGCCAGAGTGAAAATTAGCATGATGTATAAATGCATGTCCCCCTACCTTTAAAACCCTATTCAATTCTACTAAATATGATTCTACTACATTTTTATGCATATGAACAAAAGAATCCCACGAAAAAACAAAATTTATTGATTCATCAGGTATCATAGATAAAGATTTACCATCATTTTTAAAAAAAGATGCATTTTCATAATTTTCAAATCTTTCTTTACAACGAGATATACAATTTTCATTTAAATCTACACCTGTTAAAGTTATATCATATTGAAGTAATTTATCTGTCATTCTTCCATATCCAGATGCTATTTCTAATACACTCCCACTTAAAAAAGATTTTATATCATCAAATATATAAGTATCCCAAATTTTATCCGTGCCTCCAAGGCCTTCTGACCACTCTTCTCCATCATTTTCCCACATATCTAAATTATTCCACTTTTTTTGCTCTTCTATATTATAAAACTTTTCATTCAAACATTTATCAATAACTTGTTTCACCGATGGATGACATTTAAAACTTTCATACCCCTCCAAACAATCCATAATTGGTGGTACACCATGAATATCTTCCCACTCTTTTAATCCATTTTTCATATCCGAAGCACAAAACTTATCACATTCACCTAATATATAAGAATATTTATAATCTTGAGTTCCATTTCTATAAGGAGCTCTAAACTTCGGATTAATAGAGCTTCCCAATTGAATTATATTAGTATCTGTAGTACCTGCTAAATGAAGTATTCCGGAATCCATAGTAATAACAGAATCAGCTTTATTTAATACATGCCATAATTGAGATAAATTGGTTTTACCCATTAAATCTAACCCATTATTAATTTCTATATCAAATGTAGGTTTTTTTTGTTCTCCCCAAAATCCAAACTCATTTGATTCCTTACCCACAGCCACTACAGGAATATCCTCTTCTAAATTCTCAATTAAATTTTGCCATTTTTTTTCATCCCAACTTCTTGAAGGCCATGTAGCTACTGGATGAACTACGACATATTTTTCCGGTAAATTAGAAATTAATTTATATTCATCTGCATAAAAATCATATGACATTTCTTCAGGTAAAAGTTGAAAACCTAAATGAAGTGCATGAAATTGTCGTATATCAATTAAATTATGTTTATATTCTATACCACCTTCCATTTTTTTCCCTACCCAATTAAAAGTATCATGAATTATATATGATGAAAAATCAAGTTCTTTATCAAATTCAAAAACCTCTCTTATTATAGGATTATTTTTAAAAACATCTGGTATATAAGTTTGAACTGAAATTAAAGAATCATAAGTTTTATATAATTTTTTAATAGTTGGAATAGAACATAAAGTATCACCTAACCCTCTAGAATCAATTCTAATTAAAACTTTTTTCATGATTCTTCCCCCATCATATCATCATATTTATTTGCCAACATCTTCTTCATAAGATTATCTCTATTATCTATCTTATGTTGTTGTTCTTTACCACCTATACTTGTACTCTCATATATTTCAACTGCACCTGTGTTTGTATTCACTTTAGCTGGGAATGTTAATCCATCTGGACCAAATCTGTTTTTTATAATATGGAATCTACCCGTATTGCCAATCTTGTCTTCTACTTTCCTACTTAAAGATACTACGAAATCTGCTGTCATAATCTTTTGATATGATTCTGCAACCTTTGATGCTTCAATCACATCTTCATCAAGAGCTGAACGATTTGCCTGTGATGCAGTCCATACTGGTATCTGAAACTCACCAGCTAATCCTCTTAAATCTTCATATATGTTTCCAAGTGCATGTCGTACCTCTTTTGCACCACCCGTATCTCTTAAAATATCAGCGTAATCTACAACAACCATATCGAAGTCCATACCCATCATTCTCATCTTTTGTAGGTGAGCTGATATTGTATTTACACTAGCTGATTTTGTTGGG
>Ga0209501_10002413_pt1 | contig 19616 bp, 10 predicted proteins | sample ArcticOcean_MG_C_4_FD_187434 | JGI IMG/M metagenome (GOLD analysis project Ga0209501, IMG submission 187434) | Marine microbial communities from western Arctic Ocean - ArcticOcean_MG_CB4_134 (SPAdes) (version 2) | ecosystem: Environmental > Aquatic > Marine > Oceanic | place: Arctic Ocean...
TGGTTGGTATGTACTTCAGACTGATGAGAATGGACTTCCCAATTCTGATATGCGTGTCCTAGTTCTTCAAGTAACTACTACTGGTTCTATTAGTGGTACTATAAACTACCAAGTGTTCCCATTGGGAGTTGGTGTTGACGATGTACAAATTCACTTAGACTTCGACGGTGCTGGAACATACGGAGGTTCTTTAGGTACTGTAAACGCTTGTGGATGTTTGGATTCAACGGCTTGTAACTACGATTCTGAAGCTGAGTACGATGATGATTCTTGTACTTATATAGGTGCTGAAGAATGTGATTGTGATGGAAATGTTCTCGACGAATGTGGACTTTGTGGCGGAGACGGAATTGCAGAGGGCGAATGTGATTGTGCAGGAAACGTTCTCGATGAGTGTGGAATTTGTGGCGGTTCAGGAATTGCTGAAGGTGAATGTGATTGTGATGGAAACGTTGTAGATGAGTGTGGAGTTTGTGGTGGAGATGGTATTTCAGATGATGCTTGTGATTGTGATGGAAACGTTCTCGACGAGTGTGGACTTTGTGGCGGTTCAGGTATTGCTGAAGGCGAATGTGATTGTGATGGAAACGTTGTAGATGAGTGTGGAGTTTGTGGTGGAGACGGGATAGCTGATGGTAATTGTGATTGTTATGGAAATGTTCTCGACGAGTGTGGAATTTGTGGAGGAGACGGAATTGCTGAAGGCGAATGTGATTGTGCCGGAAACGTTTTAGATGAGTGTGGAGTGTGTGGAGGCTCAGGAATTGCTGAAGGCGAATGTGATTGTGCAGGAAACGTTCTCGATGAGTGTGGAATTTGCGGAGGAGACGGAATTGCTGAAGGCGAATGTGATTGTGATGGAAACGTTCTCGATGAGTGTGAAGTTTGTGGAGGGTCAGGTATTGCTGAAGGTGAATGTGATTGTGATGGAAACGTTCTTGACGAGTGTGGGGTTTGTGGGGGAGACGGGATAGCTGATGGTAATTGTGATTGTTATGGAAATGTTCTCGACGAGTGTGGAATTTGCGGAGGAGACGGAATTGCTGAAGGCGAATGTGATTGTGATGGAAACGTTCTAGATGAGTGTGAAGTTTGTGGAGGATCAGGTATTGCTGAAGGCGATTGTGATTGTGCAGGAAACGTTCTCGATGAGTGTGGAGTATGTGGAGGAGATAGCACATCTTGCATTGGTTGTGCTGACGAAAACGCATGTAATTATGAAGGAGACACTATCGATGATGGGTCTTGTTTTTACTGTGGAGAGGGATGTGAGAGCGGTAGTGAGTCAGTAGAATATACATTAACAGTTGAGGCGTCTACGCCAGCTGTCGTGCCAGGCACAACTTATCGTTTCTATGTGGATATGCTTAACCCTACAGATCGCATGAGCGCAGTATTCGGTAACAGCTATGCGCATCTTATTGTAAATACGCCAGATGGAGCCTATAATAATGCCTTTAATTCAATTTGGAGTGCTGCGGGTATTATTCCTGCATTCTTGACTTTGTTCCCGGATATGGCTGATGATACGTATGCTACTATAGGCCTTGATGGTCCAGCATCGACTTCTGGTTTTGCCGGTGCTGAGGATCCTTCCATTGTGGAAGACGTTTACCAGCAGATTTCTCCTTATTTCACAACTGATGGAGCGACACTTTTAGAGTCATCATCAACTATTGGTTCTTCTTGGTATGTGCTTAATACTGCAGAGAATGGATTTCCAAATTCTGATATGCGTGTCCTAGTTCTTCAAGTAACAACTACAGGTTCTATTAGCGGTACTATAAACTACCAAGTATTCCCACTTGGAGTAGGTGTTGACGATGTTCAAATTCACTTAGATTTTGATGGAGCAGGTATATACGGTGGTCCTTCCGATACAGGAAACGCTTGTGGATGTATGGATTCAACGGCATGTAACTACGATTCTGAAGCTGAGCACGATGATGATTCTTGTACTTATATCGGTGCTGAAGAATGTGATTGTGTTGGTAACGTTTTAGATGAGTGTGGGGTTTGTGGAGGGGCAGGTGTTGCTGAAGGAGAATGTGATTGTGAGGGTAATGTTCTAGATGAATGTGGAGTGTGTGGAGGAGATGGTATTACTGAAGGCGAATGTGATTGTTATGGAAACGTTCTCGATGAGTGTGGAGTTTGTAGCGGTGATAACTCATCTTGTACAGGTTGTATGGATTATATGGCTTGTAATTACGATGCTGATGCTACACTTTATGCTGAGTGCGATTACTCTTGCGTTGGTTGTATGGATGAATCAGCTATTAACTATGATGCTAGTTACTCTATTGCTTGTTTGGATTGTTGTGAATACTGTGAATTTTCTGGTACACTTACTGTCGGTGGAGGATCTTGGGATAGTGAAATAGGGTGGTCTTTATCTTTAAATGGGGATGAGGTGGCTGTAGGTGGTGCACCTGTGATTACAGAGCTATGTCTTGTTGCTGGATGTTATATATTTAATATGACTGATAGCTATGGTGATGGTTGGAATAGTGCTACATATTCTATCGATGGATACGATGGTGTTAACGTTTTCACAGGCAGCATGGATACCGCTGTAGTTGGAGACGGTGTTTCCTTTGGTACTGATTACTTCGACTTTAACGGTGGTGCTTGTGCAATGGGATGTACTGATAATGAAGCTTGTAACTATGACGATGCCGCTTTATTTGAAGACGGTTCTTGTTTAGCTTTTGATGAATGTGGAGAATGTGGCGGAGATGGTATTGCTGAAGGCGAATGTGATTGTGATGGAAACGTTCTCGATGAATGTGGAGTATGTGGCGGAGACGGAGTTGCTGAAGGCGAATGTGATTGTGCTGGAAACGTTCTCGATGAGTGTGGAGTATGTGGAGGAGACAATACAACGTGCTTGGGTTGTACATTCTCTAATGCTTGTAACTATGATCCAAATGCAATTATAGATGATGCATCTTGTGTCTTCTACTGCCCAGGTTGCACAGATCCATTAGCATGTAACTACGATGATAGTGCGATTCAAGATGACTCATCATGCCTATACCCCGGAAACGGATACGATTGTGATGGCATTTGTATTATCGATTCCGACAGTGATGGCGTTTGTGATGAGAATGAAATATTGGGTTGTATTGAACCGGGAGCTTGCAACTTTAACGTTGATGCTACTGAATCTAACTCCTCATGTGAATACACATCTTGCATAGGATGTACTTATGAATATGCCTGTAACTACGATCCAGATGCTTTAATTATGGATAATGATAGTTGTGAGTTTGGTACTTGTGCGGGATGTACGGATTTCCAGGCCTGTAACTATAATCCTACAATAGTCGAAGATGATGGTTCATGTGAGTATTGTAGTTGTAGTGATTGCACGAACGGTTGTACTGATATAGCCGCTTGTAATTATGACCAGTTTGCATACCACGTAGAAAGTCTTTGTTTGTACGTAGATGAGTGTGGGATTTGTGGAGGCGCAGGTATTGCTGAAGGCGAATGTGATTGCGACGGAAATCAACTTGATGTATTCGGTGTATGTGGTGGTGGATGTTTAAGCGATATAAATGGCAATAATATATGTGATAATGAGGAAGTTATGGGTTGTGCTTATAGTGTTGCTTTAAACTATAACCCTGATGCTACCATAGATATAGGAACTTGTGAATTCGGTGAAATAGCGAGTGATTGTCCTTCAGATCTGAGTGGAAATGGTAACGTGGGATCAGAAGATTTACTTATTTTCCTTGCTGACTACGATTTATCGTGCGATGATCTGTAGGGGTAGTCACAGTATTTTTTTCCAATTGAGCTGAGTGAGCGAGTTTTTTATAGATAAACTTGGACTAATGCACATTGTCTATTTTTATGAAAATTATTGTAATTGAATGATTCAACCTTACTTTTGCGGTAAGCCCATATGGCTGTGGGAATAGAGAACCTCGAGAAGTATCAAACTCTCGGGGTTTTTGCTTTTAGCATTTTTTAGTCAGCACATAAATATACTGTTGTTGTACATTTGATGCTAATCATTAATTCATCTATTATGGAAGGGAGTATCATAGGAATTTTTTACATCTTTATAGCAGCACTTATTTTAAAAGGTGCATTATATATGGTGAAGCAAAAAAACGCCATAATTATAGAGCGTTTGGGGAAATTTAATAAGGTTTCTAAAGCTGGGCTACACGTAAAAATACCACTAATAGACAGTATTGCGGGGAAGATAAATCTAAGAGTTCGTGAATTGCCGGTCGAGGTTGAAACAAAAACCAAGGACGATGTTTTTGTAAAAATCGTGGTTTCAGTTCAGTTCTTTGTGATTGATACTGTGGATGGAATTAGAGACTCTTTTTATGAGTTGAATAACCCTGAGCAACAGATTCAATCATATGTTTTTGATTCAATCAGATCGGAAGTTCCACTTATGGAATTGGATGATGTGTTTGCTCAGAAAGAAAAGATTGCTATAGCGATTAAGAATGAACTATCCGACACGATGAAACAGTTTGGGTTTGACTTTATAAAAGCACTTGTTACAGATATCGATCCAGATGCAAAAGTGAAGCAATCTATGAATGAAATTAATGCTGCTAAGCGAATGAAGGAAGCTGCGCGAGAAGAAGCGGCTGCAGGTAAAATTAGAGTTGTAGCTGCTGCGGAAGCAGATTCTGAAAGTAAGAGGCTAGCAGGAGAGGGGATTGCCAAGCAAAGGATTGCTATCGCTAATGGATTAAAGGAGTCAGTCGAGGAGGTGAAACTCGCGATGGAAGATCATGTGACAAGTCAAGATGTGATGAACATGTTATTTATGACGCAGCATTATGAGACGATTTCAAAACTCTCAGAAAACAATACGAGCACGATCTTCATGCCTTATTCACCAGACAATGTCGGTGATCTCCAGATGCAAATTCAAAGTAGTTTGATTGCTGTAGATGGATTGAAAAAATCAAAAGACAAATAATTTTAGACCGATATTCTTAGTGACGGTTATGGATTGCCTTAAGATGTATTACTTTTGCGCCCGCAATAAGCACATTGAAAGTCATATAGCATCATGAAGAGAATTAACGAGTATAAGAAATTATTCGAAGTAGATGGTGCAATAGAGCTTGCTTCGCTTAAAAAGAAGTACCGTCTATTAGTGAAGGAATGGCACCCTGATAAATTTCCTGACGGAGGAGATAAAGCTCTCGAAGCTGAGGAGATGAGTCGCAGAGTTATAGATGGCTATCACTTCCTTGTGAGTATTGCTCCTGCTACAAAAGAAGCGAATTTGGAGGAGTTTACTGCAACGACTACTGAGTCAATGATAGATGATTTACAGCACAAAGGTCTGAGGCTTGAGATTTCTTTTACTGACGGAAATACATATGAGTTCTTCGGTGTAAATAAGCAGCTTTACACAAAGCTATTAAACTCAGATAAACAGCTTAGGTTTGCCCGAAGGAAGATTTTTACTTCTTACGTTTACCGCAAAGCGAAGAGCGGAATGAAAGAAGAGTAAGAAGGTTTTAAATTAATTAGAGAAAGTCAACTTCAACGGAGTTGGCTTTTTTTTGTCTTACATCTCAGACTTATACTTTTAATTTTCCTGTTAGAGTAATTATAATTTGAATGATTTTGTATTTATGTCGATTAGAACAGCGCAGATGTTCTGACAAATGCACTACTTTCACACTCATGATTAAAGGACCGTTTAAGAATCCGTTTTTTGTAGCCGTAGCACTGATAGCCTTGATTACAATCGGAGCCGTAGTAGTACCTAAGATGCAGGTTGATATACTGCCGGCATTCCGAAAGTCTGCTATGCAGATTCTTACTTTATATCCAGGAATGCCTACTGAAGTAGTGGAGAAGGATATAACGAGCAGAATGGAGCGTTGGACAGGCCAGTCGAATGGAATCCTTAAACAGGAGTCAAAGTCTTTGATGGGAGTAAGCATAGTGACGAATCACTACCGTTCGGATATAGATCCAGCGGAGGCGATGGCCAATACATCTGCCTATGCAATGAGCGATATGTATTACCAACCACCGGGAACTCTACCTCCGATGGTCCAACCTTTTGATCCCACTGCTTCAACTCCTCTGATGCTACTTACTGCTTCCAGCGATGTGAAATCGGGGAAAGAGCTATACGATGTGGCTTACTACGCTTTGAGACAAATGTTGTCTGGGGTAAAGGGCATCATTGCTCCGGCTGCATATGGTGGGTCTAAGCGAAGGATTCATATTTACGTGGATCCCGTTATGCTCGAAGCTTACAATCTCACTTCTACTGAGGTAAATGACGCGATTAAGCACAACACAACGATGATCCCTTCTGGGATAGCTGAGATAGGTGACATCAACTACAGTATCGACGCCCAGGGGATGATTAAGAATGTCGAGGATTTTAATGACATCGTTGTGGCGATGGTGGATGGCAGAGTTATTCAGGTTAAGGATATAGGTTTTGCTGCTGACGCAGCGGCAATCCAAACAAACATAGTGAGGGTAGATGGAAAAAATCAGGTTTATCTACCTATTTTCAAGCGCTCAGGCAGTAACACTATTGAAGCAGTAGAAGCTGTACAAGCGGCTCTGCCTAAATTGAAAGAGAGACTTCCAGACGATGTAAACCTCAATGTAATTTTCGATCAAAGTTCGTACGTAAGACGTTCTATTTCTGGATTGCTATTCGCGGGGTTAGGCGGGCTGATTTTAGTGGCTTTGGTCCTTTTGGTTTTCTTACGTAACTTTCGTTTTGCCTCTATTGCTGTACTTGCGATTCCTCTTAGTGTTATTGCAGCCCTTGTCGCTTTGCATGGATTGGGACAAGGCCTCAACTCTATTACTTTAGGTGGAATAGCGCTTGCTTTAGGACTTTTAGTAGATAATGCCATTGTAATACTTGAGGATATTGAGAGGCGAATGTCTAAAGGAGCGGAGTCTATGGAAGCCGCTAAAGAGTCAGCATCTACAATGGCTGGACCGGTACTTGCTTCAACATTAGCGATAGTTGCTGTGTTTGTGCCGATTTTATTCTTCGAAGGGATAGCACGTGACCTATTTGGCCCTTTGGCCTTGACAGTGACAGCGTGTATGTTATCGTCTTATGTGTTATCTATAGCAGTGGTGCCTCTTGCAGCTGGGATTTTTATGAGAGGGCGAATTGTGGGGGGGAAGTCTGATGCGAAAGCGAAATCTGGATTTAATGGCGCACTAGATAAGTTAGAATCGAGATATGAAAGTTCGCTATCGAAGATGGTGAAACGCCCCATGTTTTTAGGGACATTAATGGTTGCCATGACGGCATTAGCTGTTATCGGAGTGGGGGAGACGGGGTATGAACTTTTCCCGAAAGAAGATGTTGGGCAGTTAGAGATTCAGGTGAGGATGCCCTCAGGCACTACATTGAAAGCTTCTGAAGCGAAGATTGAGAGTATGGAAGAAATAGTGAGGAGTGAGCTTGGAAGTGATCTTAATTTAGTGATTTCGAACATAGGAGTTTTCTATGATCTACCAGCTGCATATACACCAAATTCGGGAACGCAAGATGCATTTATAGGCGTTCAACTTGCAGAAAACGCAGAGGTTTCTACGGATGAATATGCTTCGCGTCTAAGAAATAGCTTCACGGAGGTATTTCCTGGGGTGGAGTTCAGTTTTTATACGGGCGGACTTATGACGGCAGCTTTAAATGAAGGTAAACCAGCGCCCATAGATGTTAGGATAAAAGGAAATAAACTCGAAGTCTTGCGAGACTTAGCGGAGCAGGTGAGGAATGAGATAAGGCAGGTTGATGGAATCGTCGATGCAAGAGTGCTTCAGCGTTTAGACCAACCAACGAAAGAAGTTGATATCGACAGAGAGAGAGCGGCTAGAATGGGCGTGGATCCCGTTGATGCTATTAAGAATATGGTAGCCGCCTTTAGTTCGACAGCGACATTCGATAAATCGTTTTGGATAGATGAAGGAAATGGAAATCACTACTATGTGGGTGTTACTTATCCTGAGTATGAGATAGATGGTGAGGATGTACTGGGTAGTGTTTTAGTCGCAAGTAAAACACAGGAAAAGCCTATTCCGTTTAGAAATTTTTCCATTATAAGAAATAGAAATACAGCTGTGGAGATTAATCATCACAATCTTTCTCGTGTTTTTAATGTTTATGCCAATGTCGAAGGGCGTGATGTGGGTAGGACTTCTGCTGATATCGAAGATCGTATTGCTGATATAAAGGCCAACCTTCCTCGTGGATATTCACTCGATCTCGATGGTGAGGTGAGCGTTATGCGTAGTTCTTTTGCGAATTTAGGATTGGGACTTGGCTTAGCTCTACTTTTTGCTTACTTGATTGTAGTCCCATTATTTAGGTCATTTAAGCAGCCCATAGTAATGCTTTTAGCATTTCCTCCAGCTTTAGCAGGAGTTGTGGGTTTACTTTATTTTACCGGAACTCCTCTGAGCATCCAAGCTTTAATGGGAGCTATCATGGTTGTGGGTATTACAGTGTCATATGGCAATCTATTGGTAGATAGAATTAACAAACTCCGCGCAGAAGGAATGCCTTTGGAAGAGGCGTTAACTCAAGGTGCTAAACAGCGTCTTAGACCAATTATTATGACAGCTCTAACTACAGTGTTGGGGCTTTTACCCACCGCTCTGGGTTTCGGTGGGTCTTCCATTAATGAACCCTTGGCACTTGCCGTTATAGGCGGTACGGCTATGGCCGCTCTTCTTACCCTTTATGTAGTGCCGACAGGGTATCGCCTTTTCTCAAAATCTGAACCTGAACTCCGATGAAAATATTTATTCCTTTTATAGCTCTACTCTTTATGGCTACTTTTAGTAGTTGTGAGGATAAGCAGAGCGATGATTCTCCTCAATCGACCTATTCAACGAATTATACAAAGATCACAGTTGAGACGGTTTTTCCTACTATGCAGATGTTTCAAAAGGTGCTGAAAGTTGTCGGGACAGTCGATCCACTTCAACATGTGGGTGTACTTCCTCTTGAGTCTGGCTCAATAAAGAGAGTCCTTGTAGATATAGGCGATCGTGTAACTAAAGGGGATCTACTTGTAATTTTAGAGAACCCAATTATCACACGTGAAGTAGAGACCCTCAAGGTAGAAGCAGAGGCTGCTAAGAAGCAATTAGACAGGTTGAAGAAGGCTGCAGACACTGCCTCTGGCCTTATCCCTGCAGCTGAGATAGACGCGGCAGAAGCAACTTCTGCAAGAGCGTCATCGGCTCTTTATGCGGGGATGGATAGACTGAGCTTTTTAGAAGTCAAAGCGTCGATTTCAGGCGTTATTACGAAGCGCAATGTTCACCCTGGAGCAGTAGTGGAAAATGGCCTCACAGCTCCCAATCAAACCCCTATGTTAACCATCATGTCTTGCGCAGACATAAGAATAAAGCTCCCATACCCTGAGCGTGATATGATATTTATTTACTCAGGAGCAGAGATTGAGTTACACTTCCCAGACTTAGATAAAACCATCAATACGAATGTTACTAGAGTAGCCGCGTCAATAGACTCAGACACAAGGACAGTAGATGTGTTCGTAGATATGTCGTCTGCTGATTGTTCCATACGTCCCGGTATATACGTTGAAGGATCTTTAATTGGAGGATCTCAGGACAGCCTGCTTTCGCTCCCTGCCGGAGTGCGATTTGTAGAGAATGGACTTCCCTTTGCTTCAGCTGTTATAAATGGGGTAGTGAATAAAACTCCACTTACTGTGCTTGCAGAAGATAAATACAGCATTGCTTTTTCTGCAGAAGGAGTGAATTTATCTACAGAGTTTATCATCACAGGTAGAAATCTTGTAAAAGATGGAGAAGCCGTAAATACAAAGTTGAAGAAATGAATCCCCTAAGACACACATTTGCATGGGTATTTCTCGCAATGATATCTTGTTGTTTGAGTCAAGATTTTTCAGCCCAAACCCAGACTCTTTCATCTACGCTCACCACTGATCTAGTAATTGAATTAGCGCTATCATCGCCAGTATTTCACAATGAAGCCACAGCACGATTGAATCTAGCCAGTGGGAAGTTAGAGTCTGCTAGAAGATGGTGGATGCCATCAACAACGTTAGGTGCTACTAGATTTGTTCACTCTGGTAATGCTCTAAACTCTAATGGGGAGATGTTTACTGAAGTAGATGCTCGAAGCGCTGAATTGGGATTCGCACTAAGTTTTAATGCAGATGCCAGTCGCGGATTATCTGGTGTTAAATCAGAGCAACTTTCTTACCAAGCTACAATACAAGAAGTTAAGTCTGATAGAGACGCGTTTGTGCTATCTTGTATGAACACCTTTATTTCTGCAGTTGCAGCAAAACGCGATTACGATTTTCACAAGCAAGCTCTCGAGGAACTCCTTTCATTCGAGATACAATACCAAGCTCTTGCTGACTTAGGGCTTAGGCCCCAATCTGATGCTCTTTCAGCAAGAACTGAGAGACTGCAGTTAGAAAGTCTACTGCTTACACTCAAGGCAAACATTGCTCTTGCAACGGCAGAATTAAAAGGAGCGTTGGGGATGTCAATGAGTCCGGAGATTGATAGTGTTTGGCCTATTCCTAATGAAATGCAATCATTAGAATTGATAGAACAATTTAGCTCGGATGTCCTTACCAATTTATTCGACGACACGAACCTTCCCGCAAGGCAAGCTTTGATCTATAGGGTAGACCAGGCAAAGGCAAATATGAGGGGGGTATTTGAGGAGGTTTGGGCTCCAGAATTGAGGTTCAATCCCATGTATAGTTCTTTCGGAACAGAATTTATTTCTACCTCTTTGGCACCTACGAATGAGTGGGTGACTTCACTTGTGTTTTCTTTCCCTATTGAGAATCTGTTGCCTGGAGGGAAAAGGAAGCAAACCGCAGCTTTAGTGGATTATTCTGAGGCTAGATTGTCGGAATGGGATCTCAGGCATTCAGCTTATGTTGATGGTCTTGTCGAGAGGATTTTACTAATTAGTGAAGCATTAGAAAGCTCAGAACAAGCTGTGTCCTCTGCCGATTTATCGCTTTCAGATGTAGTTCTTCGCATGACCCACGGGATTGTGGATCCAGTTGAACTCCTGTCTGTCCAAAGAGCAAGATTGAATGCTCACTCAAGAGCTATATCTTTGAAGGAGCAATTACTTAAGTTAGAGTTTGAACTTATATCAGAAACCAACCCCCAATGGAATTAAGATTTTTCTTATTTTACGTATTTTCCGTACTGGGAATTCTCTCCTGCTCCTTTGCCAACGCTCAATACTCATTGGTTGTTGAAACAGAACCCTCCGTCTCAAGCGAGATGTTGAGATATCAAGTTTATTTAAAGTTCGATAACCCCACCGACAGGTTGAGCGCTATATATGGAACGAACTTAGATCACATGTGGATAGAGGCGCCTGAGGGTGTATTCAATAGCCCTTTTAATGGGGGTTGGTCTGCCGCGGGTATGAATTCTCAATTTTTTAAAGCTATGCCCACTTTAGAGGACGATTCTTACGGAACTATAAATCTTACAGCATCTGCTTTTCATTCCGCTTTGGGTTCACAAGATCCTATGATGGTGGAGGACAGGGGGAATCCATGGTCTCCTTTTTTCACAGAAAACGGGGCCACTCGTTTAGATATTAATACGTTAATCGGTGGTTCTTGGTTTGCCTTAAAAAGCGCTTCGAATGGTTTGCCAGATAAGAATAACCGTATTCTTATAGCCCAAATCACAACCTCAGGTTCACTAAGCGGTGAGATAAATGCTCAGATATTCCCCTTGGGAAATGGCAAGAAGTCTATGAAGGTGAAGTTTGCTTTTGATGGAGTTGGAGAAACAAAAGGAGTGGAGATTATAAGATAATTTTCTAGAAGATCTCCTCAATAAATCTACTCGCAAATATCGCCAAACGTAGATAAGATGAGAAGGACATCGCTAACTGTTATTGAATTATCTCCGTCAACATCGTATAAGCAATTCAATGTGCATCCGAATTCTGAGAGTATAGCTAATACGTCAGCTACGGTAATATTTCCATCTCCATTTAAGTCTGTGGGACAGCCTTGATCTACATAGCAATAGCTAGGACCGTATACCGCATTTCCTAAGAAGAAAGAACATGCTGGTTCATCTTCGAAGCTTACATCTAGATTAAGCCAAACCCCATTTGACGGTATGTCAATAACATAAGTCGAACCTGACTCTTGAAGTACAATCGAATTTCCATTTACTGAAACCCCACCTGATTCAGGCGCGCCTGTGTAATCAACAGTAAAGCTGACTGAGTAATCTCCTGTGGCTGGATTGCAATCTGTGTATGAAACGACTTCAACATCTAAAATATCACAAGGGATATCCGCACCTGTCCAAAATTCATATCCATGAGTTCCATCCCCTATATATTCAAAAGGAGGTAGGGCATTAACGAAAGTCCCCTGTTCCCAAAAACCTAGCGACGAGCTAACAGATTCGTTTAAGCTTCCTGAGCCTCCCCATTGTATGTAGTCCATTAATACGTTGGTGGGTCCGTACAATTGCAAATCGCCAAATGTTTCGTCAGCGGCTCAATTTATCCATGCCAACTGCATTTCTGCTCCTGCGTCTAAGTATAGATTTTGGCTTCCAGACAGGTCATCAAAGGAGTTATAAACTCCGTTAGAATATACTCCCCAATCACTTATATCACCACCACAACCCGAGGTGTTTTTCACCCTAATTACATTGGAGTTGGGATTTACATATTGCAAACGAATCAAAGCACAGCACGGATCCCTTTGAGTGTAGCAATTTAGTGTGTCTGCAGAGCAAGTTTCATCAGTAGTGACAAATATCTCAACGTCCACAGTTTCACTATTACCAGGTGTATTAGCTAAAGAGATTATCTGCGGACTGTTGTTGATTGCGTGTAAGGTTCCGTTAACGTTAAAAAAACCTGAACTTGGAGTGTTTTCGTAGGAAAGCACCAGCTGTTGGGTGTAGGTGTTTGTCAATGGATTACATGCAAGCTGCGAGCCTGAAGAAATGTCTAGGATAGCACACTCTGGTGCAACATACCCTTCACATCCTCCGAAACAACTTCCGTTATTGTTAATTGATGGTTGTAAGCCATAGATCTGAACTGTAGGATGAAAATTTAAAACATTTGGCACTGAGCCATTTGTATGGCAGTAGCTCATGATCGTTCCTTCCGATACAGGACCACCCTCATAACTACATCCTCCTTCGGGACTTACACAGTTGTCAATTGGGCCACCTGGCCAACCACACCATTGAGTGTGATTCGAACCGAGGTTGTGTCCGAGTTCATGAGACACTACCATAAGATTCCAGGTCCAGCTAGAAATGTTATAATTCGTTGTTCCCGATAAAGCTGCACTAAATCCATAAGCCCAAGTGCTACACACAACGTCTAAGTATGCGATACCACCTGTCCCTGTATCTCCACGCTTAGTTAGAAGATGCGTTTCATCTCTTTGAATACCGCTTAAAATGGGGTCATTAAGCCAAGTAGATCTAAATACGCCAAGCATCTCACTAGCTTGATTAGTGTAATTAGACATGGGATCAGCAGTTTGCCAAATATGCACATACGTCGTCTGTAGGAAAACTAAATTACCTAACTCTTGGGTGTAAATCTGAGATACCCCGGTCATAAGTGCTAAAGCCCAATCGGTAGCACTAAGGACACTTCCAAATGTTGAGTAAGTATAGCTGTCAATATCTACAGCGACCTCAGCACATCCGGAAAGTGATTTCTCGGACCTTTCCTCTAATTCGCGAGCCTTATGTCCATCTCCCGTTCCCACTTCCTCCATTGCACATTCAAAATCACGACCTACAATAAGATTATTTACGTCAAATAATATATGTTCTCCGTCCGTTGCTTTGTCATCAACAGGCTTAACCTCGATTTGCATTCCATTGTGCTGAAAAGTACCTAAAACATAATCAGTCATAAGCACAAACGACCCAGTGCCGCCCCTAACCTTGTAGGTTTTAATTCTCGGAACGTAATCCATCTCTTCATAACCTCTGTCTGAATGAATTCCAACCTTAACGGTTGCGGGAAACGGTTCAAACCTCTCTAAACTTAAATTAACCTCACCTCCATTGAAATCAGGAAGCACAAGTATAAACTCTTCGGGATAACTCTTTCTAAGTTCTTCAAAAACCGTTAGATCTAATGAAATGCCTACAGTTCTTGAATCATCAACTGTGATTGCTCTAACTTCTGAGGTTGAAGGATCGAATAATTGAGCTGAGACAGAGAAATTCAATGATGTAAATGCACACAATAAAAAAGCCCCACAAAATATCGAATTAGAGTTTATCATTTTATTTTAATTTTAACAAGGTGTTAATATAAGGTAAATATCTTAACAGGACTGACCAAAAGCGGCTAATAGAGCTAACACATCAGTCACTGTAACCACGCCATCGTCATCAACATCCGCAGTACAATTTGACATACAATTGAATTCACTCAATACTATTAAAATGTCAGATACTGTAATTGACCCATCGCCATTTAAATCGTTAGGACAAGCACAACTTTCGTACTCGCAACTTTCATCGTCTATTGTTGCTGCTAAGTCGTAGTTACAAGCTGAAGGGTCCATACATCCAGCGCAGCTAGAGTAATCACAAGATCCTGTTAATTGACAGCCCGCATCTTCATCGTAGTTACATGCATATGGAATCATACATCCTCCAACTAAACAAGATCCATCATCTAAAGTAGCAGTCGAGTCGTAATTACAAGCCGTAGAGTCAGTACATCCGGCGCAACTAGAGTATTCACATGATCCATCATCTATATTAGCAGCCAAGTCGTAATTACAAGCTGTAGAGTCTGTACATCCAGCCGAATCACCACTTACGCAGAAGTTGACTGTTTCAGTTGATGCGAACTCTCCACCACTAGCAAGTGTTACTCCTTGAGAAGTTATCACATAATTTCCAGTTCCGTAACCACAGCAAATACCATCACCGTAACTGTCATTAATGGTCAAGTCATAGCATCCGTTATCTACACAAACAGTACTTGAGTATGTTGTTCCGGATGATGAGTATGGTCCACCTGTCATAACTACTGTTCCACTAGCATCTGCTACACTCCAAGTCGTCTCACCAGGATAGTTGTCTGTAAGAATTGTAAACGTAATTTCTACTCCTCCGATGATACATGAACCATCATCTATCGTTACACTGGGGTTATAGTTACAAGCAATTGGGTTTGTGCAACCTGAGCAAGAGGATCCGTCTCCACCACAAATATCACAAATATCATATTCTGCACAATTACCATTATCGTAAATCGCCTCTGGGTCATAGTTACATGCCGTTGCGTCAGTACATCCATATCCGCCACCACAAGAGTACACCGTTCCGGCACAAGTTCCAATACAGGATGCAGAATTAGCTCCAGGTGCCAGAGCGTTGTCGACTACTATTTGGTGAAAAGCAAGAGTGACAGACCCTCCTCCAATTGCGTGACAGTAACTCATCATAGTTCCGAGCTGTCCTGTTGGGTTGTTTGTGTATCCACTACAGCTTCCTTCTAGATCCCCACAGTTGTCAATGGGTCCTCCAGGCCAACCACACCAATGTGTGTGACTAGCGCCGAAGTTGTGGCCTATTTCATGACCTACAACATTTAAATTCCAATTGTAACTAGGGATATTAAAATTTGTCGAATTATCCATGTACGCACTAAATGCAACCCCGTACGAATTACAAAGCCCATCTAACCATGCAACTCCGCCAGTTCCAGTATTACCCCTTTTAGTCATAAGGTGTATCAAATCGTGATTCGAAGAGTTCAGTGTAGCATCGTTCATCCAAGTTGATCTTAAAGCATCAAGCATAGACCCATAATCCTCTACGTAAGAAGCGTATGGGTCAGTAGTTAACCAAATATTAATGTATGATGCCTGTAATGTCACCATGTCATTCATTGACGTTCTGTAAATTTCATCCACACCAGCAAGAATAGCGAGTGACCAATTGATTGCGGCATCACAATCCCCGAAAGTATCATAAGTATACTTGTCAATATCAATAGCAATCTCAACACATTCTAATACCATCGATTTCTGAGATGCAATCTTCTCCACTTTTTCTTGAGCGATATCATCAGTGGCACAACTAAAGTGACTATCTCCACGACTGTCATTGACATCAAACAATACATAGTCAATCGCCACAGAAGTAATGTCTGTTGTCTTAAGTTCAGTTGGTCTCAATTCGAACAATCTGTCTTTGTACCTTATTGACCCAATTAAGTAATTGTCGAAAATAACCATGGATCCGCCTATACCTGGTCCTGTCAAATCGTAGGTGATTAATTCAGTTGAGAAATCTCTTTCTACCACTTTCACTCCGCCAGCTCCGTCGTCAACGCGCTCTCCTACAGGAATGAACATTGGGAAAGGACATGACTCGAGTAAAGTGATCTCCACCAGCCCTTCGCCCGGCAATTGAACTTCCCAAGATAGGAGGGGAGCAGTATTTTCTCTCAGCTCTTCGAACCCCTTCTCTTCCATTTTAAACCAAACACTTTTATCCTCATTAATCGTTGGGATCTCAGCAAGTGCTTTTGTATGAAGAAGCGGTGTGTTTTGGGCAAAAGCAACGATGGCAAATGTTGAAAGCACTGCAGAAAAAATAAAACGAGAAATATTGTTCAACATTGGAATAAGGTTATGATAAATTTTAGACGCTTAATACCTATTAAAGGTTGCCGCGCTCCACAAAGAAATTTTCAACTCTTTCTTTGACGTTTACCTTAATATTTGTGTGAAACAAATTGTAATCTCCTACATGCCAATCATCTTGATGCATTAGTTTCCCACCAAATACATGTGGCGCATCGAGCCACAGTAATCCCTCATGCACTCGCCCTGTAAGTTTCCCCTTAAATTTAATCTTCTGCTTTTCTGTTAAAACGCCCAAGTGATCCTCACGATTATTAACTTGTCCACTGCAATCCCAGGACATTGGATTTATACACTTGGGGATATCTAATCCAGCCGCCATCCTCTTGTCATGCCAAGCGGGCGTAAAACCTGTTGCGTATGTCATCCAGGCACAATAACAATTCACATCTCCATTGCTCTCACAAGGCTCCAGAGTCTCAAAGTCTCCATCATAAACCCCCCATCCTAACAAATAACTTGTCACTAAACGTTCCCCCAGCTCTGTCCCATCAAAAAACTCTTTCAGCAACCGTTTTGCATGGAATGTTCCTTGGCTATGACCAGCAATAATTATAGGTTTTCCACGATCTAAATTTTTAAGCCAAAACAAAAAGGACTCCCTCACATCACCATATGCCACCTCTAAAGCATCGCCACACAACTCACACTCCTTCTCGTCAAATACAAACACCCTATAATGTGCTTGCCTATACCTTGGAGCAAAAACTCTCCCGATATCGAAAAAAACCGATGCTTGATGACGCATAGGCCAAAAATCCACCGTTCGATTTATCGCCTCATCCCCAACATCAGCAACCCAATCTCGACCTTCATAATACATCGTTGGATGAATATAAAAAACATCCACCATCTTATCTTCTGCCACACCTATTAGTGACCAGTTTTCAGTCAGGGCATAATCCGGTTTTTCAGGCAACGGATAAATCGAACTCGGAATCAGATTCTCTTCCTCATTAACATACACGTCATCCTGAACGCTCTCCCCACATCCTGTAATAAATAACACCACTAAAAAAGATGCTACCAATAGTTGGTTTTTATTTATGACTTTTCTCACATCACACATTTTTTCACTTTATAAATCTTCTATTAAAAATTTCATTTAATTATTATCTTCAGCAAAATTAATAAAACATTAGTGTTGAATGAGGTTTTTATTATATATGACATACCTTACAAGCGCTAAATTCTGTAAAATATAGAAATATGAATCGTACGTTTAATTTTTTCTTGGCTACAATATGTTGTGGCACAATGATTTTTGCCACACAGGCAACAGCCCAATATTCGTTAACAGTTGAGACTTCGACGCCCGCTGTAGTTCCAGGTACAACTTACCGCTTCTATGTTGACATGCTTGACGCAACAGATCGTCTGAGTGCTGTATTTGGAAACGACGAATCAAATCTTGTAATTAACACCCCTGATGGAGCTTTTAACAGTGCATTTAATGCTGGTTGGAGTGCTTTAGGACTTTCTCCAGCTTTTGTTGGGATATTTCCAGAAATGGCTGATGACACCTATGCTACCATAGGTCTTGATGGTCCAGCATCGGCTTCTGGTATTCCCGGAGCGGCGGATCCTTCCCTCGTAGAAGACGCCTCTGAAGCTATTACGCCGTACTTCTTGACTGATGGAGCGACTTCTTTGTCATCAACGACATTAACAGGTTCTTCTTGGTATGTACTTAATACTGCTGCGAATGGACTTCCAGATGCTGATATGCGTGTCATTATCCTTCAAGTAACTACTACGGGTTCTATAAGTGGAACTATTAACTTTCAAATCTTCCCGCTTGGAGTAGGAGCAGATCAAATTCAAATTAGCATCGATTTTGATGGAGTTGGAATCTACGTTGCAGTTCCTGGATGTATGGATGATACCGCTTGTAACTATAACCCTACTGCTAACTATGACCCTAATGCTACAATAGATGATGGTTCATGTATTTATCTTGAAGCTAGCGAGTGTGATTGCTCAGGAAATATTCTTGATGAATGTGGAGTTTGTGGAGGAGATGATTCTACTTGTACTGGTTGTACAAGCTCTTTAGCATGTAATTATGATTCAACGGCGACTATAAGTGATAATTCATTATGTGAATACGAATCTTGTGCAGGATGTACAGATGATACCGCTTGTAACTTTGACCCTACTGCTACATTAGATGATGGATCACATTGTATATATATCGCAGCTGGTGAATGTGATTGCGACGGCACTTTAATTGATGAATGTGGAGTATGTGGCGGAGCAGGCATCCCTGATGGCGATTGCGACTGTGACGGGAACATTCTCGATGAGTGTGGTGTATGTGGCGGTGGCGGAAATTCAGTTACATGTTGGGATGGTTCTTTAGTTTGTTCTGAGGCTGATTGTGCAGCTACACCAGAATTCTCGCCAACAGTTGGTATGACACTTGATAACCTTACAGAAAGTGGAACATCAAGCTTGACATACACTATGTCTCAAGACAGTGGAGAGTCTGAGATCTTATCATCATCTATAGTTTCGGATGGTGGATCTTTTAACCTTTCTCAACTAACTGTTGGTGAGGTTATAGGTTCAGGCACGCTATCTCTTTTTCTTTTTGCTGGCAACTTTGATATTGAATCAGACCTGACTGTGTCTAATATCACTAACGATAACTATACAGTATTCAATCAAGTAACGGCATCCAACTCTCCTGTTTATCCAGTTGGTTCCATTGCTGGTGGCTTTGTGATTTCAAATACTGGATCAGGAGTAAGTGTCTACACTGAGATTCCTGTTGATGAGGATTACATTTCCGAGGCATACCATATGTCATTAACGTTTGATGATCTATTCGTTAACCCATCAGGCGGAGATTTAACATTCACAAGTACTCTCACTGCTGAGCTTGGCGATGTTGATGTACAGCAT
>Ga0209501_10002414_pt1 | contig 19615 bp, 16 predicted proteins | sample ArcticOcean_MG_C_4_FD_187434 | JGI IMG/M metagenome (GOLD analysis project Ga0209501, IMG submission 187434) | Marine microbial communities from western Arctic Ocean - ArcticOcean_MG_CB4_134 (SPAdes) (version 2) | ecosystem: Environmental > Aquatic > Marine > Oceanic | place: Arctic Ocean...
ACAAAATTCAATTTAGGGCTGTGGTTAAAAGCGCGCTTATAGTCACGCTTTTTGGACTTTTGTTGGCGGTGTTTTCCGGTACGTCTTCAGCCCAAGATAACGTTGTAATTGGCCGGGGATTCACCGGCGTTGTGAAGTCGGTCAGCCCCGCCAACAGGCTGATGGCCGTGGCGTCCAAGGGCAAGTTATTCCAACTTATTGTGACCGACGCCACCATAATAGATTCTCCCCCAGATACGAATGTTGGACTGGAAGGCCTACCGGCTGAGCTCGGCTTTAAGATTGCCGGAGTGGTTGACGCGCCAATCACCGACGAAAGCGGGTTTGTCCTCCCGGAAGTTCGAATAGCCTCGCGAATCACGCTCGTTCCAGAGCAGACCACCCGTTCCCACCGCCGGACGATTGCCGCAGACAAAGAGGAAGGACACCTGATTGCCGTGGACTCGGATGGTGGTAAGACGAACTTGGTTGGCAACGGGGATGACGTTCAAAAAGGCGAAGAACTCATCGTCTTGGTGCAGAAACCGGGCCGGAACGCGACCGCTGAAAAAGTCTTTGGGTTGATCAAGGCCAAGACTGTGAGTGATCGACTTGAACTTATGGCGAAAGCGGAATCTGACGACCTGGTCAAGTTCAGCATTCTGGCTGATTTACGAGACAAACGAGAGACCGCTCAGGAGGCTCGCCTCAATCAGACTGCCGACAATGTTGAAGCCGGTTTCAGCCAGTTTGTCCTGAGCAAGGTTGAAACTCTGCAAGAGGACCGAGTCGCCAGAGAAGAGATTAGGATCAACGACGGCATCATTGGCACGGGCGTATTTGAGTGCGTAGTGGGCATCCTGGGACGCCAGGTCACCAGTATTGGGGACCTGAACGCTAATGAGAAGAAGAAACTAACCGAGGCCTGCTTACAACCGCCCAAGCCTCCGGAACCCATTCCGGATTTGGCGCCGGTAATTACTATCACCTCCCCCGCAGACGGAGACTCTGTCTCGGCGAAGTCGGTTGTGACTATTACTGCCACGGCCCAAGACCATCTTGGCATCGAGTCGGTGACTTTCAATGTTGGCGGCACAGACCTTGCTCCCGTAACTGAAGCACCGTACCAGGTGGATGTGACAATCCCAGCCAAGATACGTTCCTTGGAGATCAAAGCCACAGCTAAAGACACCGGCGGCAACGAAGTCTCCAGGTCGATTACTTTGAAAGTCACCAAATCCACAGCACTGGGAGTGGTGATCACTAGCCCGGCGGCCAACGTCACCGAAATCAGCTCCGAAACTCGGGCGTCTCGTCCATCAACCGTCTCTGGCGCCAGCCGTGCCATCGCGGAAGGAGACACCATCGGAATCCGCGCTGAGGTCACCGGCCTGGGCGTAATCACCGTGATTTTCAGAGTAAATGGAGTCGAGTAGAACCCCATTTCGACCCCACCTTACGCCATTAAATATTTTGTGCCGTATACGTCTGTGGAGACAGCGCCGTCATTGAAAATCAGCGCCACTGCCACCAACACATTTGGTGGCTCGGAAATAGACCTGTTGAGCGCAGACATCGTACGGAACGTGACCACCGTCAACATCAAAATCGTTACGCCAACCGTGAATACCAAGGTTACGGCCGGAGACACCATAGTCATACGTGCCAAGACTGATAACGATTCCGATATGGCCTTTGCAACATTCTCAGTAGATGGGAAAGAAACGGTGACCACTACTCACCCCTTCACCCATACCTACGTTTTGCCAAGAAAGGCCAGCACCGTTGCGGCAGTCTCAAACGTCCCACCAAACGTGTTTGTTGGGGAGGCGAGACTGGATGGAATACTGGCCCCGGACGGGACCAAGGTGGTTGCTTGGATGGCCGGGTCGGACGCCTCAAAATTAGTGATCCAAGTGACTGATACCGCCAATTCAGGTGAATCAGACACTGCATCACTGACGCTGCTGGTCTCCGGTTCCATCAATGTTGGCGAGACCACCGTGGTCAATGGCAATTACGTCCTGAACGCGTCGCAGCCCACGGGACAGAGTTTTTTGGGTGAACCAATAACGTTTGGGATCGGTGCCAAAGGCGCTGAGCAAACCGGTTTTTGGGAGCAGGGCGCCGCGACGATACTTAACTTAACGGCAGATTAGATGACGATAACCGATACAATTTCAGAGTTTTAATGACGTACCAGGCCCAATTTACCGATATAGAAACTGTTAGTCAACAGCGGAATCGTCTCTTTAGAATCTTTTTTCGATAGTCTTTTGGCAATGAATCTACGGATAGTGCACCATTTAGCCACAATTGTGCCGTTTACAGAATATGTAAAGTCCGGCAATAAACCTGTCCTAGTGTTATTATGGTCTGTGGGGTAAAAACATTGAGTAATTTTCAGCACGACAACATTCGCAATCTGGCCATAATCGCGCATGTAGACCACGGTAAAACCACCCTGGTCGACGCTCTATTAAAGCAGGGGCAGGTCTTCCGCGCCAACCAAGAGGTTGGTGAGTTGATCATGGATAGCAACCCTCTGGAACGGGAGCGCGGCATCACGATTTTGGCCAAGAACGCTTCTGTGACCTATAACGGTGTCAGGATTAACATCATCGACACGCCCGGCCACGCCGACTTTAGCGGCGAGGTTGAACGGATCATGAATATGGCTGACGGCTGTCTACTACTGGTGGACGCTGTTGATGGCCCGATGCCTCAAACGACCTATGTTCTGCGACAGGCGCTGGATCAGAATGTTATTCCCATGGTGGTCATCAACAAGATAGACCGGCCTGAGTCTCGCGTTGCCGAAGTGCTTGAGATGGTTCAAGACCTGTTCTTGGAACTGGCCAACACCGCAGAGCAGCTGGAGTTCCCGGTTATTTACACTTCGGCTAAAGCGGGCTACGCCACCACAAACCCAGATGTGCCGGGCGAAGATATGACGGCCCTATTTGACGCCATCTTAGAATCGGTCCCACCGCCGGAAGGAGACCCAGAAGCTCCACTGCAGATGCTGGTGGCCGCCCTTGACTACGATAACTACCTTGGACAAGTCTCCATGGGCCGCATCAGCAGAGGCTCGCTGAAGCTAAACGACAATGTGGCTTTGCTGGGCCGGAACGACGCCACATCCACCCATCCCCTGGAGCGAATCTTCGTCTACCGGGGCATGGAGCGCGTGGAAGTTCCAGAGGCCAGAGCCGGAGACATTGTGGCCCTAACCGGCCCTGAGGGTGTTTCCATTGGCGATACATTAGCCTCATTGGAAGAGCCGGAAGCACTACCAGTCATTGAGATTGAAGAGCCAACGGTCCGGATGACCTTTGGTGTCAGCACCTCACCGTTCATGGGCAAAGAGGGCGAGCATTGCACGTCTCGCAACCTCCGCGACCGACTGTTCCGGGAGTTGCGTACCAACGTTAGTCTTCAAGTTGAAAGCACTGCGAACTCCGACGTATTTGTGGTTGCCGGTCGTGGTGAACTGCATCTTTCGATTCTGGTTGAGACCATGCGCCGGGAGCAGTTTGAGTTCCAGGTGTCACGTCCTGAGCCTGTTACAAAGATGGTCGATGGCAAGATACACGAGCCCTACGAGATTCTAAATATCAGTACCAATGACGAATACGTTGGTCCGCTAACCGAGTACCTCTCTGGCCGGCTGGCCACACTTAGGGACATGCGCTACGACGAGAACGGCTACGTTCACATGGAGTATAAAATTCCTACCCGTGGCCTGATTGGGTTCAACTCGTTCTTCCTGCGTACCTGCCGCGGTGACGGAGTTAAAAACAGTGTCTTTGCCTCCTACGAGCCGATGGAAGGGCAGATAAAGGAACAGCCTGGTGGCGTATTGGTAGCATCGGAGCGAGGGATGGCCGTGACCTACGGTCTGCTGAACGCCCAGGGACGCGGAGATACCTTTGTTGACCCTGGCACTCAGGTATATGAAGGCATGATAGTTGGCTCCCACCGCCGTGAAGGCGATATTGAGATCAACGTCTGCAAAGAGAAGAAGTTAACCAACATGCGTTCATCCACGGCAGATGTTGCCAAACGCCTGAACTCCACCATCAACATGAGTCTGGAAGAGGCCCTGGAATTCATCTCTGATGATGAATTGCTAGAGGTCACACCCCAGAGCTACCGCCTGCGGAAGATGGCGCTCTCCGCGTTGGACCGCAAACGCAACCGCCGGGGAGATGGTGTCCGCGCCAGAGACTAGACTCTAAAACTTTCATTCACGGATTATTAAAGAAATGCTAATAGCGCCCTGAGTAATTGGGGCGCTATTTTCTTGCATTTTTGTTGGTTACTTTAGAGCTTGCCGCCCACTGTAATCCACGCACGCTGCGCGTATAGCAGATTGTTGGTATTTGGTACACTGGCGGCTGGGAAGCGGAGTGGGATATGATACCGTCTCAACTGAAGCCCCAACCCAGGGAAATAATTTGCTACGGAGAGCGAGATGATCTACGAAGTACGCACCTATGATCTGAAGCCTAGAGCCATTCCCCAGGCGGAAGAAGCCTTTGCTGAGGCACTTCCTCACCGCGAAAAGTACGGCCCAATCGCCGCCTTTTGGCACACTGAGATTGGCCCCTTGAACCAGATTATTCACGTTTGGGCCTACGAGAATTTGGCGGAGCGCGAAAGCGTCCGTGCGGCAGCGGGAAAAGACCCCAACTGGCCGCCCAAAATCACCCCCGGCAACATCTTGAACATGAACTCTGAAATCTGGAACCCAGCCCCTTTCATGAAGCCAATGGGTGGCGACCAAGCCCTTGGTGGAATCTATGAGATGCGGACCTACACCTACGAGCCAGGTGCTATTCCTGAGTTGCTGAGCCGCTGGGCAAAGGCGCTGCCAGAGCGGGAAAAGTACTCCCCTCTAGCCGCTGGAATGTTCACCGAGTTTGGCGGTCTGAATCGGTGGATGCACGTTTGGCCCTATAAAGACCTCGCCCACCGGGACGAGATTCGCGGGACCAAGATCGAAGGCTGGCCTTCCGGTGCCCCTGGCATGATTCGCCAAGAGACTAAGATCATGGTGCCGGCTAGCTTCTCGCCCATGCACTAGGCCTTAGCCGCCTAAGAGTTCGCAGATCAAGAAAAGCCCAGTGAGACAGACCCATGGTTGTAAGACATCACATCTATAAAGTGGATCAACGGATGCAGGTCAAGATTCGAGACGGCGGTCTCCATAGGCCCCCATCAGAGGGGGCCAAGGGGTCTCTGGCTATTATTGCGCCACAGCTGTTTCAGGACTGGACCGGAACTTTCTTAGAACGCGAGCCTGATATTCCGCCGGAATATTACGTGACGGTGGATAATGGAGTGACTGAGACTATCTCTGAAGACTGGTTGGAGCCGGCCCCTTTCGACGCACCGCCGCCTCCGGAAGACTCCAAGCCATGGCCAACCTGACCTGTCATCAGTTTTATTAGTGAATTAAAAAGCAAAGAAAGACTCCCTGAATTAACCGGGAGTCTTTCTTTTTGCTTGTTTCCGGGCCAAGAAGCAGGAGGCCTATTTGGTGGTGGCCGAGTCCAGCAATGATGTTGTTAAAGGACCATGTCCTCTAGATCGGACCAGCGAAACTAGTTGGTCTTGTTGTTCTGGAAAATGCGAGGTAGCGTGTTCAGAATAAGACCCGGCCATCGTCCGAACGGAGATGTGAATCCCGGCGTGTTGTGATTCTGTACCCCAAGGATTGGAACCACTTTCCACTATTATGTAGGCAGGCACGACGACGTCGACCTTAATTGGAATTGGCTTAGGCCCGAGATCGGACGCGCCCATAAATTGGATCGAAGAGACGTCTACCGGAACGGTTATAACCGTGGTTTCCGGTTCAGCCTCGGCGGGTTGTCCCCAAGGTGAAAAAGGCAAACTTGTTGTGTACGCCAACGCGCCAACAACAATCAAGGAAATCGAAAATGTATTCATGCGCCACATGGTTTCCCCAGTGTGATCCGTAACATGGCAATCGAGGTCAGTATTTACAGTTATGGCCATCAGGTAGTGTGATCAAGGTGTGAGTTCACACGATTATTCGTATTTTCCGCCTAACTGTTGACATAAAAACCACTTTGAGCTACCTGTTTACGTTAGGTAACCACATAAACCTAAATAGTAGAAATCCTATATTATTGGCCGTAACACATCGTTTATAGCCAAAATCCGATTTCAATTCGTTAGAAGACCATCAATCAAGTGACGTTTCAGCAGGAGTACCAATCTCGGACGTAGGCCACCCTGAAATAGAACTACTTACTGATTCTTCCAGTTACTACGCAGAATTGCGTTTTGGTGGCACGATTTCCTCTGTTCCGAAATACTCCATCCTGGCCTGTGGGAGATAAGTATCGACATTGGGTGTAGGTCAGCAGACCATCTGGCCCTCGGGGCTGGCAGCAACGATTGCGTAGGCCAGAATTTGGCACGGGCCGAAGCAAGCACGATAGGCGCTGGCAACTCTGCTAATAGAATTGAAGTTTAAATAAATTACTGGATTGCGATATGACGCTTGATAATCAGACCCGCCGGCGGTCCACAAAGACTGGCCTGACCGCCCTAGACCGAGACCGCGTCTGCCCCGGCTATACCCTGTACGCACCTATGAACGGCCCAGGAGATGTGTACCTACTGAACCTGGACGGAGAGGAAGTGCACCATTGGTCGATGCCTGACCCGCCCGGCTTGTACGGCTATCTGCTGCCCAACGGCAATCTGTTCTACGGTGGCAAGCTCCGCGACAAGGAGTGGGACCGGTTCACGTCTTGGAAGCGATTCAAGGGCGGGGTGATGATGGAGGTGGACTGGGACGGCAACAAGATTTGGGAGCACCGCGACAAAGACCACCACCATGACGCGCGGCGGACATCCTCCGGCGGGGCAATCTACCTGACGGTGGAGTTGGTGGCCCCGGACCTGGCGGCCAAGGTCAAAGGCGGAAACCCGATAACGGGCGAGAATGGCATGTGGGCTGATGTCATAGTAGAGGTGGATGGCTCCGGCAAGCGTATCTGGGAGTGGCATGCCGCTGAGCACCTGGATTTGGAGCGGGACGTCATCACTTTCAATGACTCGCGAGACGAATGGAGCCACGGCAACACCGTGGTGCCCCTTGGCGATGACCGCGTGCTGTTCAGCTTCAGGAACATTTCAACTGTCGGGATAATCGACAAGGCCACTGGTGAGATAGTTTGGCGTCTTGGGGGTGAGGTGCTGGCCCAACAGCATGACCCTAGTTTGCTGGCCAACGGAAATATCCTGGTCTATGACAACGGATCGCACAGCGCCAACCACGCCTTGCCTTTCTCCCGTGTGGTGGAGGTTGACCCAAAAACGAACCGGGTGGTTTGGGAGTACTCTGACAACCCGGCCTATAACTTTTTCAGTCCCTACATCTCAGGCGCGCGCCGGTTGCCCAACGGCAACACGCTAATCACGGAGGGTATGTTTGGTCGCATGTTTCAGGTCACACCTGGAGGTGATGTGGTCTGGGAGTACATCAACCCCCATTACCACGAGGACTCGGAAGGCGCAGTTGTGAACCGAGTCTTCCGGGCTACTCACTACCTGACGGAAGAAATCAGCCAGCTCCAGTAACGCCTACCTGCTAAGGTTTTCCTTTGACTGACTCATACATCTGGATGAAGTTAGCGACAGGAGTGCGGGCTATCGCCTCTCCGATTAGCTCAAGAGGTAGGTCATCAATGGTCTTGAACCGGACGCATGATTTACCCATGTTTAGTTTCTTGCCCGTGGCTTTGTAGCGGTCGACAAACCAGGTTTCATCATCCTGGGTTCCGTAGATGTTCATCAAATACACGGTCATGTAATTCTTCTAAGAAGCCAGGCCTGCGAACATCAACGGCAACTTGTTGTAAGTCTTCGGATAGGTCTCTAGAGGTATGACGTAAGAAATCATGCCCTGTTGGCAGATTGCTCAGAATCATGTCTCTGACGGCGTTGATGGCCACCTGTCTATCTTCAGGAAGTACTGCAAGATAGTCATTGGCTGTTTGTTGATTATTTGTCGTCATTAGACTTAACCTGCGGGATTTACTCGAAGTCTTTTCGATTTACCTGCGCACCGATCACTGCACCTACAACCAATCCGAGCCCGATCTATATGGGGCTTTTCGTTAAGGCAAAGAGAGCCAATCCGATGACGAGCCCGAAGGCAACGAACCTGCCGATGATTTTCTGATTTTCTAGCAAGGTATCTGTTTACCTGCCAAGCAGCGCTGCGATGGTTGCACCGACGACTTTGTCCTCGCCTTCATTCAGGCCAAAGGCGTGGAGGACGATTCCAGTGTCACCCTCGCGGACACGCGTCCAGATGGGCGGGTCGCCCGCTTTCAGCCGATCCACAATCTCATGGCAGGAGATGCCGGTAATTGTGGCGTCGACCTCCAGGGTTACGCCGTAGGGCTGATGACCAATGATGTTGTCCATCATATCCACGGTAACGCCAGGGATGCCCTGTAGTGGGGCAAACATGTTTCGGCACTTGGCCTCGGTGTCGGCCAACCGATCCTCATGGTTCATGGTCATCCAGCGTCGGACGGCGGCCACAGCGCCAACCATCTCCTGCCGGTCTACCTTGTGAGGGCGGCCAACGCCCCTCACCCTCCGACCTTCATAACTGACGAAGGACTGCAGCGCCAGTTTGCGAATCATGTCCTCGCTGCCAAAGGCCAGGCCGGTGGACTGCGGCGAGCTCATGTACTTGGCGGCGGTGCATTGGAAATCGGCCCCCATCCGTACGTAGCTACCAAACAGGTTAAGCGGGTAGATCTGCCCGGCAGCGTCCACCAACACCGGCACACCTTTGGCGTGGGCAATCTCAATAGTGTCTTCCAGGGACAGCGCCTGCGGGTCAGGTTCTTGGATTACGGCGTAGTAGTGCACGGCCGCGGTGTTGGGGCCGATGGCGTTTTCTAAGTCCTCACGAGACGTTCCCTCTAAACTGCCGAACTGAACCAACTTGGCCCCGGCCAGCTCCAGGCAACGGTCATACCAATAGCGTTGGCGAGCCTGGATCAGAATCTCATTCTTCATGCCAGTGGTGTCGGGCAGTTGCTGAATCTTGGCGTCGTCATCGCCGGCCATGCAGGCGGCGGTGGCCAAGGTGAGGGCCGAGCCTGCACCTGAGGTTATATACGCGGCTGGTACGTCGACCATCTTGGCGATGGCCTCGCCAGCCCGCTCTTCAAGCTCCATCAGGGGAACGTAAGCGCCGTTGGCCCGGTCCATGGCCTCTAAGACCTCTGGCGCTGGGGTTGATCCGCCCAGCATGGTTACGCTGCCGGTGGCGTTGATTACCGGCCTGGCACCTAGTTCTTTATAGATGCTTCCCCAATCGTTGGTGCTCATTCTCTTCTCCAATCTTGTGCCTGATAGAGCCTGAAATGGTCTTGATTAGTTCGGGACTAGTCCGGAAGTATCGCGATGGCGTCAATCTCAATCTTGAGGTCCGGTGTGCCCAGAGCAGCGACCTGAACCTGGGTGCTGGCGGGGAATGCTCCGGCAAAGCGTTTGAGTCGGACCTCACCGGCGGCGGGGCCTTCTCGCAGGTCGGTGACAAAGCTGGTCACCTTGATTACATTGGCCAACGTAGCGCCGTTCTCGGCTAGGATGTGCTCAAATTTATCTAAGATAGCCTCGGTCTGGGCGGCAATGTCACCGGTGGCAGCATCGGTCCCTCCGGCGGTGCTACCGGCAATGAACAGCATGTTGCCAGAACGCACTGAGTGGTGAAAGGCTCCGGAAGGCTGGGACAATTTTGGGTAGTTCTTACGTTCAAAATCCATTTGCTACACCTCTGCGTCTAAAGTTTTAAGAATGGTGGCGTATTCAAGGGCACGCCAAAGTTGAATCCCTAAGTTGAGCCCAGGGTCGGATAATTGTAACCCAGCCGCGACACAGCCCGGTATCCGTATCGGGCCGCGTTGAGCAATCTTGGGTTTTGGACGCATAATACATCATCATGAACCAGCCCACTCTCCCAGGCGATGGACCAAGGCAATGGATGCGATAGAGTCAAATATTCAGACACAGGGCCAGGACTTCAAAGAAAACGAAAAGCATCTGAAGTCGCTGACCGCCGAATTGACCGAGAATTTGCAGTCGGTACGCGAGCGCGGTGACACGGACGCGGCAAAACTCCACCTAAGCCGAGGCAAAATGCTGGTCCGCGACCGAGTGCAGGCCTTGCTAGACACAGGCACTCCGTTCTTGGAGTTCAGCCCGCTGGCCGGCTGGCAGATGTATGACGATGACAGCCCAGGCGGCGGTATCGTCACCGGCATTGGAATCATCCATGGGAAGCAGGTGGTGGTGGTGGCCAACGATGCCACCGTCAAAGGCGGCACCTACTACCCAATCACGGTGAAGAAGCACCTTCGGGCGCAGGAAATTGCCTTGGAAAACCGCCTGCCCTGCATCTACTTGGTAGACTCCGGCGGCGCATTCTTGCCGCTGCAGGCTGACGTTTTCCCCGACCGCGACCATTTTGGCCGCATCTTTTATAACCAGTCTCAGATGTCGGCGGAGAGCATTCCCCAATTGGCGGTGGTGATGGGCTCCTGCACGGCCGGTGGGGCTTATATCCCGGCCATGAGCGACGAAGTTGTGATTGTGCAAAACCAAGGGACCATCTTCCTGGCAGGCCCACCGCTGGTACGCGCGGCTACAGGCGAGGAGGTTGATGCCGAGACCCTGGGCGGAGCCGATGTGCACACCAGGCAGTCAGGTGTGGCCGACCATTATGCTATGGATGACGAACATGCGCTGATCATCGCCCGGAATATTGCCGAGAACTTTGTTTATTCGGGCAATCCTGGGTTGGAGGTGTTCGACCCTGAGCCGCCGCTCTACGATCCGGAGGAGATCTACGGTGTCATCCCCTCTGACACCAGGCGGCAGTATGACGTGCGAGAGGTCATCGCCCGCATTGTGGACGGCAGCCGTTTCCAGGAGTTCAAAGAGAACTATGGCGAGACTCTGGTCTGCGGGTTTGCTCGTATCTGGGGCTACCGTGTTGGCATCGTAGCCAGTAACGGAGTCTTATTTTCGGAGAGTGCCCTCAAAGGCACCCATTTCATCGAACTATGCGCCCATCGCCGCATCCCCTTGTTATTTCTGCAGAACATCACCGGGTTCATGGTGGGCCGGGAGTACGAAGCTGGTGGCATCGCCAAAGACGGGGCCAAGATGGTGATGGCCGTGACCAACGCAGCGGTCCCCAAGTTCACCGTCATAATTGGCAGCTCCTTTGGGGCCGGGAACTATGGCATGTGTGGCCGCGCCTACCAGCCCAGGTTCTTGTGGGCCTGGCCCAACTCCAGAATCTCCGTCATGGGCGGCCCCCAGGCGGCCGGTGTGTTGCTGTCTGTGCGTTCCGACCAAGCGGAGCGGCAGGGCAAGACTCTGACAGAACAAGAGATGGAAGATATCCAACGACCAATCATCGAGAAATACGAAGAGGAAGGCAGCCCTTATTACAGCACCGCCCGACTCTGGGACGACGGCATAATCGATCCCAAAGACACTCGTGACGTGGTTGGCCTGGGCCTTGCCGCAGCCATGAATGTTCCGATTCCCGAGTCTCGTTGGGGCGTTTTCCGGATGTGATGGGCATGTTTTTTAAGATATTGGTCGCCAACCGAGGAGAGATAGCGGTTAGGGTTTTGCAGACACTGCAGGCAATGGGTATTGCCACGGTTGCGGTGTACTCGGACCCCGACGCCAACGCGCCCCACGCCGTCTTGGCGGACGAAGCCTATCCTCTTGGCGGTTCCACGGCTGAGGAAACGTATTTGGACCGTGGCAAGATTATCGAACTGGCGCTCAAATGCGGCGCGGAGGCGGTACACCCTGGCTACGGGTTCCTGGCAGAAAACCCAGCATTCAGCCGTGAATGTGCTGCAGCCGGGCTGGTATTTATCGGCCCCAGTCCTGAGATCATTGAGCTTCTGGGCGACAAGATACGCTCCAAAGATGCCGCCGTAGGTGCTGGTGTGCCAGTCGTCCCAAGCTCACCCATGTGGTTGCCCGGCGACTCCCCACCCGATGCTCTGGTAGCCGATATTGGCCTACCATTGCTAGTGAAGGCCGCAGCGGGCGGCGGTGGCCGTGGCATGCGAATCGTGGAACAGGCCGGTGACTTGGCCCAGGCGTTGGAGTCGGCCAGCCGCGAGGCAAGCTCGGCATTCGGTGACGGGCGGGTGTTCTTGGAGCGGTACATACCAGCAGCCCGGCACGTAGAGTTCCAAGTGCTGGCGGATTCCTCCGGAAATACCTTGCACCTATTGGAGCGGGAATGCAGTGTGCAACGCCGCTACCAGAAGGTCATTGAAGAGACGCCTTCGCCAGCCTTAAATGACGAACTGAGACAATCCATAGCAGCCTCAGCAGTGGCCATGGCCCAGTCGGCGGGCTACACCAATGCCGGCACGGTGGAGTTCCTGGTAGACGCTCAGACCGGCGAGTACTATTTCCTCGAGATGAACGCCCGCATCCAGGTGGAGCACCCAATCACTGAGGAAACACTCAAGCTGGACATGGTGGAGTGGCAGACTCGAATCGCCGCCGGGGAGCTGATCACCTTCTCTCAGGACGATATTCAGTCCGCTGGTCACGCGCTGGAATGCCGGATTTACGCCGAAGACCCCTTCAGTAATTTTGCGCCATCGGTTGGCCGGTTACTGGCTTGGCGGCCACCCTCAGGGATGGGCATTCGTCTGGACTCGGGCGTGACGGAAGGCCAGGAAATCACCGCTTATTACGACTCCATGTTGGCCAAGTTGGTGGCTTGGGGGCAGGACAGGCAGAGCGCCATTGGCCGGATGCTGCGGGCGTTGGAGTCTTTCCCGGTGCTGGGAGTTACCACCAACATACCCTTCTTGCTGCGGGCTCTCGCTCACCCAGAGTTTGTTGGCGGCGACTACGACACGGGGTTCATCGCAAATCACCCTGACCTGACCGCTACACCAAATTCCAGTCAGTTTCAGGCGGCTGCCGCCCAGATTGCCGAGGGTTTTTGGCAGGCCAATGGCAGCAACACCGCCCGAAGGGAGACCGAAGCAGTCAAAGACACTCAGGGACCCTTCCCAGGGCCCTGGGAAGGGCTTGCAAAGTCGGTGTTCCCATGACAACTCGCAGATTGCAGCAGGTTCAACCGCCGCCGACAGACTCTGCCGAGGAGATTTTTGACGGCGCATTTGATGTGGTTGTGCCATCTCCGGGCCGCTGGGAGGGAAAAGTCAGCCTGGCCGATGGCCGTACTGTGTCGTTTTTGGCCCAGCGAGACGGCCGGCAAGTACACGTTTGGATTGCCGGGGAGTCTTACGTGTTCAGCCCGCCGACTCCAGTTGCGCGCTCGCAGAGGGCCGGCCAGGCGGCCAGCGACGACATTGTGTGTCCGGTTCCTGGGGTGGTAATTGCGGTTCACGTGGCGGCAGACGACGTTGTGGAGGCCGGTCAGGACCTGGTGATAATCGAGTCCATGAAGACCGAGCAGATCGTCAAATCCCCTAGGCAAGGGACGGTTCAACGGGTGTCGGTGCAAGAGGGAGACCGTGTGGGTCGCGGCATGCGTTTGGTGGTGTTGGTGCCACTCTCAGAAGAGTAATATTTCGGTCGGTCTAGGCTCATCGCCGGCCCTTCAGGTTACGGCGAAGGTGTTGGCGTCTACCTGACCAGCACCTCCGGAAATACAGTCAGAGCGATCACTTCAGTTCAGCGAAGCAGTTCTACGGCATACGCCTGAAAGGCTCTTCGACCACCACTTGAGAGATCTGGGTTTGAACCGTGTCGGCATGGTTTGGTATCCAATTGATTACTGGGGACTTGGTTTGGTGGGCGATACGTCGCTTTTCGATTCGGCCAAGCCATACGGCTAAAGAATATAGCGGCTACCCCAAGTGTGTTTGTCCTGATACGATTATTTGCCATCGATAATCCAGCATGTGCGACTTGGAACGTTGAAACGAGGTGCCATTAAACTAGACACCATAGAAGACATCCTGCAACAGGTTAACGATATTGCAGACTTGGAGGGCCGGGATCTACGCCAATGGCTCTACCGCGAAATCCTGCTCAACGCCCTGAAGTGTAAGCGGGACGCATTGGACATACTGGACCTGAAGGTAATCAACCGGATGGTTGATGAATTTAGGTACGCTGCCAGGGTTTTTAAGCCCTACCGCAAGACTCGAAAGGTATCGATCTTCGGGTCGGCCAGGACACCGGAAGACGAGCCGTACTATAAACTGGCCTCCGACTTGGGCAGTCATATGGCGGACGCAGGCTTCATGGCAATCACCGGTGCGGCATCAGGCATCATGAAGGCCGGAATCGATGGCGCCGGGCCGGAAAATAGCTTTGGTGTCAGCATTCTCCTCCCCTTTGAAAGCCCGTCCGTCGTGATGTAAGACGACCCGAAGTCCATCACGTTCCGGTTTTTCTTCACGCGGAAGATATTCTTCGTTATGGAAGCAGACGCGTGCGCGCTGTTCCCGGGCGGCTTTAGGACCCAGGATGATGGGTTTGAAGTCCTCACGTTGCTGCAAACTGGGAAGGTCCAGCCAATGCCCCTGGTGTTGATGGAACTGCCGGTGACAACTACTGGGAGACTTGGGATAGGTACGTGCGCGACCAGTTGTTGCCTCGGAATTTCATCGCCAAGGAAGACCTGTCTCTCTATAAGATCGTCCACTCCGCGGAGGAAGCGACCGCGTGGATCAAGTCATATTACTCCACCTACAATTCCATCCGGCAGGTCAACAGCCACTTGGTAATCAGATTGGAGAAACAGCTTTCAGACGACCACATTTCATGCCTGATGGGTTGGTATTATGACACTGATGTAATATACCAAAATCGTAAGGATACTTATAACGACCAAGGAATCTTCAACGGTTTTGACCCTACCCATTAAGTGAGCTCGAACGATAACCACAAAAAGGCCCCCAACAAACGTTGGGGGCCTTTCTAGTTCCAAAAAATTGGCAGGAGCGGGAGGATTCGAACCCCCGGCCACTGGTTTTGGAGACCAGCGCTCTGGCCAGACTGAGCTACGCTCCTGCGATATGTGGCGTCCATCGAGTATGACGTCGGGCCTGTTATGTAGCGGCTATTGGGATTTGTGCCGCCACCTGATTTTAAATGGTGCCCTTGGAGGGATTCGAACCCCCGACGCGCGACTTAGGACGCCGCCGCTCTATCCTCTGAGCTACAAGGGCATTATGGTGGAGATAGAGGGACTCGAACCCTCGGCCTCGGCATTGCGAACGCCGCGCTCTCCCAGCTGAGCTATATCCCCATGCCAACCCAAGAGACTTGCCCAATTGGGCTCGCACCAAGGTTCGTCCTGGTCTTCCCTACGCGTACGGGAGCCACTCTGAATCGTAAGGCCACCGCTGAACCACTGTCAAGCGGTTCACGCCTGCAAACGCCTGGCCGATCGAACATTTTAGATGGCTACTGTCTTATTAATGCGCAACAGCGTTGACGCTCATTTGTGCCGCTGCTAGAGTGAACCCTAATCTTGTAACCCCGATTCGGTCTTCAGATAACTGAAACCAGTGAATTAGATTCCACTCGGCAACCCGAAGAGAGTGAGCCCATGACTTCGACCAAGAAAGACCCCATCCTGGTGGTGGTCCAACTGACCGGCGGCAGCGATTATATGAACATGGTGGTCCCCTACGCCGACCCCCTTTATTACGATAATCGCCCCACCGTGGGCATCCCCGCCGAGGATGTGCTGCAGATTAACGACCAGTTTGGGTTTAACCCCAACTTGGGCGCGTTCAAGAGCCTCTACGACCAAGGCGAAGTCGCTGTAATCAACGGTGTGGGCTATCCCAACCCGAACCGTTCCCACTTTAGGGCCATGGATATCTGGCACACCTGTGAGCCGGAGAAGATCGCCATGGAGGGTTGGTTGGGTCGTGTTATCCGCGACATTGACCCCAAAGGCGAGAACGTACTGACCGGGGTGAACTTTGGTCGCGGTCTGCCCCGGGCTCTGGCATTGACCGGCGTTCCCGTGGCATCGGTTGCCGTGTTGGAAGGCTACGGTGTCCTCACCGGTATCCAGGGCGAAGAACAACGTGCCCGCGCGCTGGACGTGTTTGAAAGGATGTACTCGCCGGCCATCGGCACCGGAGCGGCCATGGATTACCTGGGACGCACCGGCCTGGACGCCCTGAAAGGCGCTGATATTCTCAAGACCGCCGCCGATAGCTATTCGTCCACGGTGGAATACGCCTCTACGGGCATCTCTCAGAGTCTCCGTGGTATGGCCCAAGTAATCTTCAAAGGACTGGGCACTCGCGTGCTGTACACGTCTCAGGGCGGCTATGACACCCACGCGAACCAGGTGCCGGTGCAGACCCCGCTCCTCAGTGACCTCTCCGCTGGCATCGGAGACTTCTTCGCCGACCTGAAGGAACACGATGCCGCCGACAATGTCATGATGCTGGTCTTCACCGAGTTTGGACGTCGAGTCAAAGATAATGGCTCCGGCTCAGACCACGGTTCCGGCGGCGGATGTTACATCATCGGCCAGCCTGTGAACGGTGGCATGTACGGTGAATACCCATCCCTTAAAGAAGCCGATCAATTGGACGGCGACCTGCACTTTAATTTGGACTACCGCAGCGTTTACTCCACCCTTGTTGAGAAATGGATGGACCTGGACGCCAAGTCCACTGTTGGTGGCAACTACGAGCATCTCAGCTTTGTTTAACCGAGTCCAATAGCTGAAACTAATCGGTACAACCAAACGCTCTAAACCACCGGGACGGAGACTCACATGAAGATTGGAATTGGCTTACCCGGCGCCATACCCGGCGTTAAGGGTGATTTCATCATGGAATGGGCCCAGCGAGCCGAGGCTGGCCCGTTCTCCACGCTGGGGACCATTGATCGCATCGTCTACCAGAACTTTGAGCCCTTTATCATGCTGGCGGCTGCTGCTGCGGTGACCACCAGAATCAGACTTATGACCGGCGTGATGCTGGCCCCGCTCCGGAATGAAGGCGTGCTGGCCAAGCAGGCTGCCAGTTTGGACGCCATTTCCAACGGGCGTCTAACTCTGGGCTTTGGCGTGGGGCGTCGTCCTGACGACTACAAAGCCGCACCAGCCCAATACAACAACCGGGGTCGTCGATTTGAAGACCAGATAGCCACAATGAAACGTATCTGGTCTGGGGAAGATGTTGACCCGGAAAACGGTGTTGGCCCAGTTGGCCCTCCTCCAGTTCAGGTCGGCGGGCCGGAGATCCTCATCGGCGGAGGCACACCCCAAGCCATCGCCCGCGCCGGAAGGCTGGCCGATGGCTACCTGGCCGCCGGTACCCAACCCGAAGCCGTAGAAGCTTCGTATAAGATGGCAGTCGATGCTTGGGAGGCCGAGGGTAAACCCGGCAAGCCCCGATTGGCTGCCGTGTGTTCTTATGCCCTTGGCCCCGACGCCGCCGACGTTGTTGGTGGCTACATCAGGCATTATTATTCGTTCTTGGGCCCGGTGGCCGAGCAGATGGCTCAGAACGCTGTGTCTTCCACTGAGGCCGTCAAAGGAATGATCCATGACTTGGAAGGCATTGGCATGGATGAATTAGTCTTCTTGCCCAGTGCGGCCGATATGGGCCAACTGGACCGACTGGCGGATATCGTCGGTTAACCAGAACGGTCGCTCATTCGATAAGCTAATGACGTTTGAAAATACAAAGTGAGAAATAAAGATGGATAACAATAACCAGGTCGCAGTATTCGGCGGGGGGTGCTTCTGGTGCACTGAAGCCGTGTTCTTGGAGATCAAAGGCGTGAAGGCTGTGGCCTCGGGGTATTCTGGTGGGCACGTGGCCAACCCGAACTATTATCAGGTCTGCGAAGAGACCACCGGTCACGCTGAGGTAGTGCGGATTGAGTTTGACCCCTCCGAGATTTCCTTTAAGGAAATGCTAGAGGTGTTTTTCGCCTCGCACGACCCAACCACCCTCAACTACCAGGGCGCGGACAGAGGCGCTCGCTACCGCTCGGTCGTCCTCCACACCACCGACGCCCAGCGTGATGAGACGGCTGAGTTCATCAAGGAACTGGACGCTGAGGGTAGCCAACCAGGCCCGGTGGTTACAGAGATTTCCCCCTTTGAAGTGTTCTACGAGTCGGAACCGGAGCACCGGCAGTTCTACGAGAACAACCCCGGCAGTATGTACTGTCAGGTGGTCATCAGCCCCAAGGTTGCCAAGATACGCCAGAAGTTTGCCAAGAGTCTTCGTTAAGTTCAGGCGTTTGGCGTCATAGGCGGGGAGCAATCTTTGCCGGAATTCAGATTTAATTTCTCTTTGATAGGGACGGTTCACCACGCAAAAAAATAGTATGAAAACTCTGCCCATCCTCGCGCTTTTTATTGCCGTAATTCTAGCGGCTTGTGGGGGAGGGGCAGAAGCAACTTTGGCTCCGACTGAGACTGCAGCGCCGACGCAAATACCAAAACCAACTGGCGCACCAACAGACCGGGCTCCCGCAGAACTGCTAGCAGACATCAAAATCACTATGGCAGAACTGGAGAGCTTTTCTCTGGAGGGAACCCTGGTTATCAAAACTACGGAAGATTCTGACAGCCACCTGATTTCAATGGAGATGACCGGCAGTGGCTACGTGGACGGCGATAACCAGGTTACGGTTACGATGGATATTGCCACAGAGGGATTTGTCGGCAAAGTAACCACAGAGTCGCGCGAGGTCGCAGGGTTTACCTACACCAAAAATCCACTAACGGAAGAGTGGCTAAAAGGCGAAGAAGTCAACAGCTCTGAAACCTCAGAATTCGTGCCCGAAAATATGGTTGCTACAGAGGCAATTCAGGACGTGCTGGACGGTCTGCCGGTCTACCGAGTTACCGGTACTGTGCCAGACGAAACCGAGAATGAACTGATGATCCTGTGGGTCGGCACTGAAGACCTGCTGGTGCGTCAAATCAGACAGGAAGGTCAGGTCTCCGCAGAAGATTACGTCAACTTTGGGGTGGGAGAATCTGAAAACCTTTACCAGAGCTTTGTGACCCGCCTGAGTAACTTGAATGAGCCGGTCGAGGTAACAGTCCCACCAACCAATGAAGCGACACAGCCGGACATGCAATGGACTGAACCTCCGGCCATGACCATTGACCCCACGGCGAGCTATGTGGCAACCATGCGCACCAACACGGGTAACGTGGTGATAGAACTATTTGCCAGTGAAGCCCCGGAGACGGTCAACAGCTTTATATTCCTGGCTACTGAAGGCTTTTATGACGGTGTGATATTTCACCGCGTTATTCAAAACTTTATGATCCAGGGTGGAGACCCTGCAGGCGTTGGCAGCGGCGGGGCAGGTTACTTCTTCAATGACGAGTTTGGTTCTCCTCTGGTGTTTGATCAGGCCGGCATATTGGCCATGGCCAACTCAGGCCCCAATACCAACAGCAGCCAGTTCTTCATAACCACGGTACCCACGCCCCACCTGAACGGATTGCACACCATATTCGGCCAGGTTATTGAGGGTCAGGACGTGGTGGATGCCATCTCGTTGGTGGCAACTGCAGGGGGCGACCGCCCGGCTG
>Ga0209501_10002415_pt1 | contig 19608 bp, 17 predicted proteins | sample ArcticOcean_MG_C_4_FD_187434 | JGI IMG/M metagenome (GOLD analysis project Ga0209501, IMG submission 187434) | Marine microbial communities from western Arctic Ocean - ArcticOcean_MG_CB4_134 (SPAdes) (version 2) | ecosystem: Environmental > Aquatic > Marine > Oceanic | place: Arctic Ocean...
AGGATGATCACCTCGCCCAACGGACTCACCACACAATTACTCTGGATCGCTCTCCATCAGGCCTTCGAAGTCAACCGCCTCACGGATTCAGGATCGACCTATCCCAATGTGTTCGGTTGATCGCCATTAGAGCTCGTATTGAAAGCAACCAACGATTCGTTGAGGGTCAAGTTACCAGAAGACGCGATACCACCACCGCTCCCTGCTGTGTCGAACGCAGGCAGAGATAGGGAGCCGTTGCCTACGACCCGGCTTCTGTTCAAAGTGAGGCTACCGTTATCGTTCAGGATACCTCCGCCCACCCGATTTGAACCAAACCGAGGAGGCACTCCCCCGGTAATCGTCAAGTCGTTCAATACAACGTCGGCTTCGTGAGCATGTATTATTCGTCGGAACTCGGCGACCTGGTTCGGCTCCCGGTGCCCCCCATCGATCGTTGAGTTACGTCCTTCGATGGTCAGGTCCGCGGTGATGTCTAGATCGCCACTTAAATTGTCGTCCTCGGGAGACCTGTCGTCAGATATGGTCAATACATAAATCACGGATTCTTGTAATAGGATGGTATCGTCACCACTACCAGAAACGCAGGCGTCGATACTTACATCGACATTTGCAGACGTTATCGCCTCGCGAAGCGAACAGTCGCCGTCGTTGTTCAGTTCATCATCGGTTGTCGTGACTTCAATAGTGGCTCCATCAGCGAAAACCGTCGGTGTTAACTGATAGGTGAGGAGCAAGCTACCAATAATAGCTACTGCGGTCACAGCCAACGTTACACTAAACATAGGAAGCCTCCCAATTGATACTCTTTGACGCTACGATTCTATTTCGGGATAACCGGCAGCACTAACCGCGACGGGCGCTCGGCGTCATGAAAAATCGTCTGGTGAGCAACGCGTAGTTCGGTGTCGGACCACCAGTCGTTGCCGGTGTTGTGGTTGCGGTCGAAGTTGGGGAAGTCGGAACTGGCGATATCGAGACGGATGCGGTGGCCTTTCTTGAAGACTATTCCCGTCGGATTGAGGTTTATCGTGTACTCGTAAGGTCTGCCCGGCTCGATCAGTCTGGGGTTGTCGTAGCCGTCGCGGTAGCGGGCGCGCATGATGCCGTACGTCAGGTTGACGGCGAGACCGTCGGGATGCACGTCGATGAGCTTTGCGGCGAAGTCGGTGTCCGGCGCTGATGACGCGGCCCATATCTTGAGCACGACAGGCCCGGTCACCTCGATGTCTTCGGAGAGGGGTGGCGTCTGATACACGAGAACATCTCGACGATGATCGTTGAAGGACTGATCTCGTGGCGCAGCCTGGGAGTCTACGGCCATCAAGCTCATGACCGGGTCGCGAGGGTCGTAGTCGTACTTATCCGGCGGCTCGTCGCTGGGGCCGGTCGTCGATAACGAGCCGTCGCCCGACACCGAATTGGCCGACCCGCCGCTGTGGATGAAAAATTCGGTGAACTGTGTCCGCGCCAGCGGCCATTCGTTCTCGAAACGCCAGGTGTTGTCTCCCATGATGAACATCTTTATGGGCGGCTCGTCGGCGATACTGGTGTCGATACCCTTCAGATAGTAGTCGTACCAGCGCAACAACTCGTCCACAAAGGTGGACTCCAACTCATCGCCGAAGTCGAGCGGGCCCTGGTGACGGCCCATGTTAGCGACGTTGTGACCCCAGGGGCCGATGACTAAGCGATGTTGGCTACGAAGGTGTTCAGGCCCGTTCTCGACCATGCCGGAGAAGTTTTTTATCGTCCCAACCAGCCGGTCGTACCAGCCTGTGATTGTAGCAGTCGGAACGTTGACTTGATGGTGCGTGGTGTCGAAACGCCAGGTCTCCTTCTCTTGCTCCTTCATGTATTTTTTGAGAAGCGGGGCGACATCGTGGAACAATTCGTCGGGCAGATCGATCAATGGTAGGAACCAAATCCACTTGTATCGATGGTCCTGCGCCCACTCCGCCTCAGCCTGGGCTTCGGTCTTTGGACCCATCGCCTCGCCGACCCTGTGTCGAGCATCGACGGCCATTCGATAGCTCCACTGGAGCCGCCGGCCGGTCTCGAAGATGCCGAAGTTGAGGTCGGTGGAGAGAGCGTTCATCCCCGTCGGATAAATGGCTTTTAGGCTCGGCGGCTGCTCGGCGGCGAGCATCCAGATGCACCATGAGGGATATGAGTGGCCCCACGTGCCCACCTGACCGTCACTCTCCGGGAGCCGAGCGGCCCACTCAACAGTGTCGTAGCCGTCGGGGCCATCGGTGGTCTCGTCGCGGTCGAGAAATTGCCAGGTCCACTCGCCATCCGACTCGCCGCGCCCACGTTTGTCCTGCACAACCGCGATGTATCCTCGTTCGGCCATCTCCATCGCGTTCTCCGCGTAACTGTCGCGAGTCTTGATGTACGGCGTTCGGTTGAGGAGCACGGGGTAGCTGCCGGGTTTTGCGGGACGGTACACGTCGGCACGCAAGACAGTGCCGTCGCGCATCGTCGCTTCGACATTGTTTTCGACTCGAAGCGATGAAGCTCCCATATGCATCCTCTCATTGATCCGTATTGCCCGCATCATACCTAGGAATAGATGAATGTTGAAGCGCCGTCTGCAAGACCTTCACACTTTCTTCAAATGTGGTTGATATAGTGAACTCTCGCGGAGGAAGAGGTGAATACCGAACGGAGGTGTGTGTATGAAGAAGGTTTTGGTTGGTTCGCTTCTCATTGTGACGTTGGCGATCGGAGTGACGGGCGGCACAGTGCTGGCGCAAAGTGCCGACGAAGAAGGCGGAGTGGCGAGAACGTTGGCCGACCGGGTAGCCGAGATACTTGGTCTTGACAGTGCGACGGTCGCGGACGCTATCGAGCAAGCCAAGAACGATATGGTGGACGAGCGTATCGGTGAGCATCTCGCTGCGGCAGTCGAAAGTGGCCGATTGACGCAAGAGCAGGCCGACGCGCAACTCGAATGGCTGCAATCTCGGCCAGAAGGCGTAGGGCCGAGCTTTGGCTTTGGCTTCCGTGGTCACAAGTTTGGTCGTGGCGGTCACATGCGCGGCGGATTCCGAGGTCATTTCGGCGGAGGCTTTGGGTCCAGGTTCCGGCAGTCCGAGCCAGTAGCGCCCGCACCAGATTCAACGTCGCTGTAGGAAGTTTATTCACCACGGAGGGCGCAGAGATCACAGAGGATTAGGATTTCTTTCTCTGTGTCCTCTGCGAACTCTGTGGTTAGAAGTGGGAGCGCGAGATGGGAGCAAAAGTCTTGCTGGTCGAGGACGACCCGGGAGTCGTTGACATCGCGCGCACCTACCTCGCACATGACGGGCACGATGTTCTGGTTGCCACCGACGGTGTGGAGGGGCTCCGTTTCGCCCGTGAGAGTAACCCCGACCTTCTCGTGCTCGACCTTATGCTCCCGAAGATGGACGGCACGGAGCTGTGTCGGATTCTCCGTGAGGAGTCGGACGTTCCCATTGTGATGTTGACGGCGCGATACACCGAGGAAGACCGGCTTGCAGGTCTCGACCTTGGTGCCGACGACTACATCACGAAGCCGTACAGTCCCAGAGAGCTGTGCGCACGGGTTCGAGCGGTGTTACGACGCACTGCACGAACGGCAACAGAGGTCGAAAATGAGCTTCTTCAATACAACGATGTTCGTGTGGATCAACAGCGGCGAGTTGCGACCATCGGTGGGCAGGAACTTACGCTTACTCCAACAGAGTTCCGGCTACTGGTCATGTTCATCAACGATCCTGGTCGAACGTTCACGAGAGACCACATTATCGAAAAGGTGTTTGGCTACGACTTCGATGGGCTCGACCGCACCGTCGATGCACACGTCTCACATTTGAGGCGAAAGCTCGAAAATGGCGGCGAGCGGAAATACATTCACACCATCTATGAAATTGGATACAGGTTTGGCGATGCAAAGACTTAATAGCTGGTTCGTAAGCCTCCACTTCCGGCTGATATTGGGTTTCATGCTCGTATTGGCGGTCTCGCTGATAGGAGTGAGTTTGTACGTTCGCTACGCCACCGAGCGGGAGATCGAGCGCTTCACCAGCGATGTCGAAGAGGCCCGTGCTCAACGCATTCAGAACATCGTAACGCGCTACTACGATGCCAACGAAGGTCTTAGTGGCATCAGGCCAATTCTCGACCAGGCGGGATGGTTGTACAACTGGAACATTGACTTGACAGACCCTGACGGTAACATCGTCGCGATCAGCGGTGCGCCTATCTCCACTGTGACGCTCGCTTCACCGACAGCAGAGCAGGGTTTCGGGCGACGCGATCAAGCGGGGCGTGCTGGAGTATTCCCCGGATTCGATATTAGGAGATCGCCCGAATACGGAGTTAGATTTTACAAGCATTTTTCGAAAATACGAGACCACAACAAAGCAACAGATATAGCCTCGATCGCCATGGGGCCGGGTGACCTGCCTGGCAACATTCCCGAACCGCCTATGTCACGGGTGCTTGCGGCAGTCGATACCTCACTCTTGTTCACAGGGCTGGTGGCGGGTATCAGCGGATTGCTGCTTGTGTCACTGCTATCGCGACGGGCCTTGCTCTCAGTTGGAGTGCTCAGTGCGGCGGCTCGGCAGCTTGGCAGCGGCGATCTGTCTCACCGCGTTCCGAAACTCGGGCCACACGAGATCGGCGAGCTTGGGCAAACTTTCAATTCGATGGCAGACGATCTGCAGCGGGCCGAACGGCAGCGGCTGAACCTCATGGCTGATGTCGCCCACGAGTTGCGCACGCCACTGTCAAATATCCAGGGCTACGTCGAGGCGATGAGAGACGGCATCATGGAGCCGAACGAAGAAACACTCGACAGCGTCCACCATCAAGTGCTCCATCTCAACCATCTAGTAGAAGACGTTAAACTCCTCTCACTGATGGACGCCGGTGCCTTGCGCTTGAACTTCGAGGACGACTCCGTCGGCGACGTATTACGAGAGTCGATGGGCGCGTTCCAGACCAAAGCGCGCAATAAAGAAATCATCTTACGTGCCGAGATATCAGAAAAGCTTCCATTAGTGCGAATTGATCGGGCGCGTATGAGACAGATAGCGGACAACCTGACCGAGAACGCGATTCGACATACTCCTGAACGCGGCGAGGTGGTCGTTCGCGCTGAGATGCTTTCTAAAGACCAGATCACTGTTTCGATAGCCGACACCGGGGAGGGCATCGCAGACGATACGATCGGCACGATATTCGATAGATTCCGCCGTGCCGATCCGTCGCGTACGCGTGCCACCGGCGGCGCGGGCCTCGGACTGTCCATTACCAAGAACCTTGTTGAGGCTCACGGCGGAAACATCTGGGTCGAGAGCAAACTTGGGGACGGATCGAAGTTTATGTTTACTATTCCTGTTGGAAACACGCGGGATTGAGTCGACTCACATTATTTCGATTAACTCAATCTGATTGAGCTATACAAAGTATTCGATACAAGCTAACTTACTTCATAGGAGTGCGTTTCAATGATCAGAGGAATGAACCACGCGGGTTTTGTAGTAAAGAACCTCGATGAGGCCGTGGCGTTCTATGAGGAGGTCGTAGGGCTGGTAGTCCAAGACCGACTAGAGCGTACCGGAGGGCCAATCTCCCAAGTCGTCGGCTATGAAGAAGCGCACCTACGAATCGCGAAGATGGGGGCAAGGGGTGAAGAGCACTTCTTAGAGTTGATCGAGTACGTCACCCCACCGTCGGGTGAACGAGCGACAGAAGAGCGAGCAGTGATCGGCGGAGCGCACGTGGCATGGATAGTCGACGATATTCATGAGGCCTTTGACCGAGTCATGGCCAACGGCGCGATAAAGATGAACCCACCGGCTGAGATGGTCCCGGGGCGATGGGCTTGCTACATGCAGGACCCCGAAGGCAATTGGATTGAGTTCATTCAGCAAGACTGACAAACAAGTATACGCAGAGGAACGGACATGATCGGATTCACAAAAATTCTTGAACCTATGAAGTCGCTGCGGCTATGGGCCATCGTAGTCATCGTAATCGTGGTTGCCGGTGGGGGCTACTACGGCTTCACGTCGCTGGGCGACTCTGGTGTCGAAAACGCTACCAGCGAGACACAACTTGTACCGGTGACGCGTGGCGATCTGGTGAATGACATCTCTGTTAACGGGACGCTCACGTATACGACTCGCGAAACGCTGACTTTTGGTCAACAGGGCTTCGTGTCGGACGTGACCGTCGAGGAAGGCCAACGAGTGTCAGCCGGTGACGCTCTTGCGGTGCTGGATGCAGAGACTATCGCAAACCTGGAGAAGGCGGTGGCGCAGGCTCGCATCAATGTTCGCAACGCCGAGGACGCCCTTGAAGACGCGCGAAATCCATACACCCCTGCCCAGATTGCCAAAGCTGAGTCCGACGTCGCGAATGCGCAGGTCGCCCTCCAAAACGCCGACGAAGCGTTGACCGAGTTGACGAGCCCATCGTCGGAGAACGTCGCGAAAGCGCGGATCGCCGTGCTTAACGCTCAGACTAGCCTCGAAAAAGCGGCGGAGTCCCGCGATAACCTGGTCACTCCGACGGTACTAACAATCGCGAAGGCCGAGTCTGCCGTGACAAGCGCCCGAATCGCCCTGCAAAACGCTCAAGAAGACCTGGATACCCTCCTCGATCCGACAGACGGTGATGTAGCTAAAGCGCGGTCAGCAGTCGCGAACTCCCGGATAGCTCTCGAAAACGCACGAGACGGTTTGCAATCGTTGACGGACCCATCGGCTGGCGACATCGCCAAAGCCGAGTCGGGAGTGTCGAACGCTCGAATATCCCTCGATAACGCAAAAACATCTCTTGAAACGCTGACGAATCCGACAGCCGTTGATGTCGCTAAAGCCGAGCTCGCGGCTGCGAACGCGCAGCTATCATTTGAGGCTGCGCAGGAAGCGGTCGAAGACGCCACGTCCGCCGCGACCGTGAACGAGATCGGCGATTTGCAGACCGAGCTAAGTAATGCCACCGCAAATCTGGCGAATGCTCAGTTCGACTTTAGTACCGCAGAGCGGAATTCTCGGAACAATATTCAAGCGGCGGCTGATGCGCTTGCCACGGCACGCGAGGATTACGCCGGTATATTTAGACAGTGGCTTGGAATGGATATCACGTCTTTCGACAGCCCACCCGACGAGATATTTTCTGCGAACGGTATCGATCTGGCAGCAATCTTCGACGACTCGCAGACGGATGCGATACAGCGCCTGTTCCAACAAGGGCAGTTCCGGGACGACCCGGCGACCCCGTGGAACGAGATAGTCGTTTACTCATGGATGGGCCTGTACCTGGGTGATCTACTTGTGGACTGCGGCAACCTGCAAGCAGGACGCGCACGGGCCTGTATTCGAGACGAGTTCGACGCCGCATGGACCGCCGTCGATAACACGATCAACAACCTAGCGGCTGTTGAGATCCAGCAGGCCACCGCTGTCCGAAACGCTGAGAACGCTGTTGCCTCGGCAGAGGATACCGTTGAGCTTCGACAAGAAAGTCTCGACGAGTTGATCGCCGGACTGTCCGACTCCCAGATCAAGAGCAAGGTCGATAATCTTGCGCTGGCCAAAGCGAACCTCGATATCGCGCAGGACGACCTTGTGCAGTTGACCGGCGAGCCCGACCCGTTGGATATCGAGTCAAAACAGAGTGCAGTTGCGACTGCTGAAGCGAACCTGGCCGACGCCGTTGATGCTCTTGCGGCTTTAACCGGTGAGCCCGATCCTCTGGACCTCGAATCAAAGCAAACGGCAGTCGCGACTGCAGAGGCGAACCTCGCCGACGCAGTCGAAACACTCGCGTCCCTAACGGGCGACCCGGACGAGTTGACGCTCGCCTCGAAACAGGGGGCCGTCGCGACTGCTGAGGCGAATCTGGTCGATGCAGAAACAGCGTTGTCCGATCTGCTGAACGCCGCCGGCCTCGATGTCGAACTGGCGAACCGCGAGATCGAGGTGGCGCAGGCCAACCTCGCCAATGCAGAAGAAGCGTTGGCCCCTCTTTTGGGAGACGTTGACCCTCTCGATTTGCTGGTTAGGCAAACGGCAGTCCGCCTTGCAGTCGAATCACTGGTCGAGAAAGAGGATACCCTCGCCGAGTACAGCGCCGTGGACGACTTGATCATCAACCTTCGCCAGACCGACCTGGTCGCGTCGCGAGCGACGCTTGATACGGCCGTCGCAGACCTCGACGGGGTGACTTTGCGCGCACCGTTCGACGGCATCGTATCTCTGGTAAACATCGAGGCGGGGCAGCAGGTCAATGGAAACACGCAGGCTATAGAGATCGTAGACCCATCGGTCGTCGAGGTCAGCGGTAGTGTCGACGAGATCGACGTGCTATTCCTACAAAACGGCGCACCGGCCTTTGTTACACTCGAGGCGTTGGGAAACGAGCCCCTTGAAGGCCTTGTTTCCTCCATCGCGAACGCAGGAACGTCGAATCAAGGGATCGTCACTTATCCGGTGACGATCAGGGTGAACTCTCCACAAGGTGTGCAGTTACCCGAGGGACTGAGCGCAACTGCACAGGTCATCATCCGCGAGCAAACCGACTCGATACTCATTCCGCTGCAGGCACTTTATGGTTCGGTGCAGGAACCGGTTGTCAAGATTGTCAGCGGCAACGACATCATCGAGCGTCAGGTCACGCTCGGAATCAGCGACGACTTCTGGATCGTAGTCGAGGACGGCCTGAACGAGGGCGAGACCATCAGCATGGAAGTCATCGGTAGCGCGACCACCGGATTTGGCGGCATTGGTGCGACATTCCGTGCTGTCGGCGGATTCGGTGGCGGCGGATTCCGAGGTCCTGGTGGTGGAGGTGGCGGGGGTCAAACTGGGGGCGGCGGAGGAGGTCGTTAGGATCGTGAGCAATAATCAAGACAACGTAATTGAGCTATTCGACGTGACTAAGATATACCGGATGGGTGAAATCGAGGTCGCTGCGCTGGCAGGTGTCAGCCTGACTGTCGAGCGCGGTGAAATGACTGCCATCATGGGCCCGTCCGGCTCCGGCAAGTCGACGATGATGAACATGCTTGGCTGCCTCGATGTGCCAACGTCTGGCGAGTACATGCTGGACGGTGAGAATGTCGGACAGATGAGCGACGACCGATTGGCGGAGATCCGCAACCGCAAGGTGGGTTTCATCTTTCAGACCTTTAACCTGCTGCCGAGGCTAACTGCGATGGCGAACGTCGAATTGCCACTTCAGTATGGAAACGGCCATGACAGACGAGAACGGGCATTTCGCGCTCTCGACCAGGTTGGGCTTGCTGATCGTGTCCATCACAAACCAGTCGAGCTATCCGGCGGTCAGCAGGGGCGCGTTGGCATCGCGAGAGCGCTGGTGAAGGACCCCGCGATTCTCCTGGCGGACGAGCCAACAGGTAACCTCGATACGAGATCGACCCAGGAGATTATGTGGATAATCCAGCAGCTTAACCGACAGTCGGGTATCACGGTGATTATTGTGACTCACGAGCCGGATATCGCGGCTCGCGCGGCCAGAGTTGTGACGATGCGAGACGGCACGATATTGGACGACGTGCGGCAGGAACCGGATTTAGTGGCGGAGCCGGTGTGAGGCTCGTGCTCATCCTTCGACAAACTCAGGACGAACGGGACAAAAACCAACACTTGTCTGAAATACGCGATACGAAATACACAATAACAATATGTCACCACTAGAAACAATAAAGACAGCAATCGCTTCGTTGGCGAGCAACAAGCTCCGGGCAGGCCTCGCGCTGCTAGGCATCGTAATCGGAGTCACAGCAGTTATCACACTCATGTCCATCGGGCGCGGCACGACGGAGCAGATCACCGCGACTATCGAAGGGTTGGGAACGAATCTGCTGTTCGTCCAGCCGCAAGGGCAGGACGCCCAGCTTACGTTGAGTGATTCGGACGCACTGGTCGACCCTGTATTCGCACCGTCGGTGTCTGCAGCCGCTCCTCAAATATCCTCACAGGCTACGCTGGTCGCAGGGCGCGAAAATACATTCGCTCAGGTCCTCGGTGTCACGCCGGAGTACCTGGCCGCCCGTAACCTGGAAATGGCGAGCGGGATGTTCATCGCGTTCCCGCACGTCGAAAACAGGGACGAGGTGATTGTCCTTGGCTCGACCGTCTCCGAACAGCTTTTCCAAAACCGAGACCCGGTTGGTCAATACATTCGTGTGAACGCACGCCGGTTCCGGGTGATCGGGCTTTTGGAGAGCCAGGGCGGCGGTGGTTTCGGCAGCTTCGATACGCAAGTACTGGTGCCTATCACCACGGCATACTACCGCCTCAGCAACCAACGGACGACGACCGGCGACGTCACCGTAAACCTCATCAACCTGCAGGTCGAGGACGTAGACGACGTGGACAAGGGCATCGAGGAGGCGAGCGGCGTTCTTCGGCTGCGACACCGAATCACAGAAGAGGACGACTTTACCGTGACGAGCCAGCAGGACACCATCGAAACGCTGGAGGAGACGACCAACACCCTCGTGGTCTTCCTGGGAGTCATTGCCGGGATTTCGCTGCTCGTCGGTGGTATAGGTATTATGAATATCATGCTGGTGTCTGTGACAGAGCGAACGCGTGAGATTGGCATCCGCAAGGCGATGGGTGCGAAACGTCGCGACATCATGTTCCAGTTCGTGACCGAAGCGATCGCGCTGAGTATCGGTGGTGGCTTGCTCGGCGTTGGCTTGGGCTTCTGGATGACTCACGCCATTGATGGCCGAACGCTGATCGGGCAGTCCTTCACGACAAGCTTCAGCAGCGAGTTCGCCATGTTGGCGCTGGTCGTTTCAGCCGGTATCGGACTGTTCTTCGGTATATATCCTGCCGTGCGAGCGTCGCGGCTGCATCCGATAGACGCGCTGAGGTACGAATAAGGGTTGGGTGGCTGGCACTTGCACCCTCACCCTGGCCCTCTCCACTCAAGAGGAGAGAGGACAATCAAGAAGGAGAGATGTATATGAAACGGTCGTTGATTTTATTAATGGTATTGTTCGCACTCGGCTTCACCGCCGCGTGTGGTGCCTCCGAAGACGGAGCGACTGCGGCTTCCCAGGCCGATCTATCCCAGTTTCCGACGCCGACAAGGGCGCAAAACGCCCCGACTCCGACACCAGCAACGTCACAAGTGTCACAGCCACCGACAGGCAGTCAGACCGAGTCTGATGACTCTGCGACCAGCGGTGAGACTGTGGAGCTAGCTGAACTCACGCAGGAAGACCTCCAGCAGCTGCGAGAGCGCCTGCAAAGCGGTGATTTGAGTGAAGAAGAGACCGCAGAATTGATCCAGCAGCTACAAGCCCAGTTTGGCGGAGGCGGTAGACCTGGCGGTGGAGGGTTCGGCGGATTCGGCGAAGGGGGAGGCACTCAGGCCGTCGGCGCCATCGAGAGCATCGATGGGAACACCATTGTCGTTAGAACCGAGTTGAGTACCGTGACGGCGACCGTGGAAGACGAAGCCACTATCAGAATCACATCTGTCCTTGAGCAGTCGGAGTTGACCGAAGGCACCCAGGTGACTGTCCTCAGCGAGCGGATTGACGGCAGAACCCTCGCACGGACCATCACTATCGTCCCTGAGGGCCAAGGCGGCTTCGGCCAAGGCGTCACACGCGGTCAGGGTGATGCCGATGCTGGGCAGACGGCCCCGGGCAGTGGTTTTGGTGGCGTGCTGGTCGCGCCCGGTGGCGCGGGACAAACGACCCCAGACGGTGGTGGTGGTCAGGCTGCTCGCGGCGGTCGTGGCGGAGGTCAAAATGGCGGGGGCGGCGGAGGATTCGCTGGCCGCCGAGGAGGCGGAGGACAGGCCGCTGGCGGATTTGCAGGAGCAGGCGGATTGACTCCGCTGTTTGGCACGGTCGATACCGTTAACGGCAGCGTACTGACAATCGAAACTCAGCAGGGGCCGCTACCCGTCACGATAGACGAAGACACGGTCATAATCCAGACGACGCAAGGCACCTTAGGTGACCTTGAGCCAGGCATGCAAGTTTCGGTAAACGGTGCAGCGGACGACAATGGCGTGATCGAAGCTCGTGTGATCAGCGTTACTCCCGAAGGTCTTGAGGGCGGGGGCGGATTTGGTGGGTTCGGCGGCGGTCGAGGCGGCTTTGGTGGTGGCGGCGGCCGTCAAGGCGGTGGCCAAGGCGGTGGCGGACTCTAAAAACGAAAAACGTCAAACGAAAAACGTAATTGGAGCGGCAAGGTAGTCGCTCAAAGTCAAGTAAGCCTTCGGCATTACGTTTTACGCATTACGTTTTCTCCCAGACATCTCTCCTCTCGCGAACCCCTCGACTGTTGCCAGCAAGTCGAGGGGTTTTTTGTGAAGTTGGCTCTGATAGAATCTGACAGCATGATTCCACGAAGAGGCTATCCATGCCGACGACGATGAACCTGCCCAATATCACCGCCACAGACAGGACTGCCCCGCCGGGCTGGGCGTTGCTCCAACGACAGCTTATCGACACGATGAACGATGGCGCGGAACTGTTCGTCCAGAAGTACAACGAGCGGGCTGGCGGCATCTACTGGGCGGACTGCGTCGACGACTTCTACGAGCGCTACTACAACTGGGGCCTCTTCTACGCGATGGGCGGCAGCGAGAACGTCATGAATCGCGCGTTCGAAGGCTGGAACGCTGTCACCCGCACCAACGACGACGGCATTGTGCACCGACCCAATCACCAGTGGTTCTACCACGGCGAGAAGGCCCGCCGCCGCTTCACCCAGCAGATGCACCGCGAGTATTTCAACAAGCAGTCGAAGTCCGGCGCGGGCTCGGCGGAGTGGCACCATATGGGCGAGGCCAACATGGCCTTTTACCACTTCGGCCTGGCCGACCCGACCATCTCGGAGAACGTCCGGCGCGCAAAGGCTTTCGCCGCCATGTTCATCGGCGAAGACCCGCTAGCTCCCAACTTCGACACGGAACTCGGCCAGTTCCGCTCGAACATTCAGACTTCCGAGGGGCCGATTCTCGAAAACGACGTATACCGCACGATCTGGTGGCTTCAAGGAGTCGCATATGGCAAGCCGATGCGGAAATACGATGGAGTTGGCAGGAGGTCTTCCCTATGGCCGACCATCAAAGAACTTCCCATCGACTGGTCCAATGATCTGGACCTGGCTACGAAGGTCGTCGACTTGTTTGAAAAGGGCGTTCTCCAGGGGGACGGCCCACAAAGTCTGGCTGCCACTGCCCTGATCACAAACGCCTATATGTACACGGGCGACGAAAAGTACCGGAAGTGGGTGCTCGACTACGTCGAGATGTGGATGGGCAAGATCAAGGAGAACGGCGGCATCGTCCCCGACAACATCGGGCCGACGGGCAAGATTGGCGAGCACAAGGACGGCACCTGGTGGGGCGGCATTTACGGATGGGCCGGACGCGGTTACACAAATATATTCCACTCACTGGCAGTCGGTGCCGAGTGCGCTCTGCTGCTGTCGGGTGACTTCGGCTACCTTGACCTTTTGCGCTCCCAAATCAATGTGCTTCTGGACAACGGAATCGTAGCGGACGACGGTACCCTGCTCGCCGCAAATAAGCATGGCCCAAACGGCTGGTACGACCATAGCCCGCTCCGGCCAAAGGAGATCGCACACCTCTATCACGCCTCCATGAGCGACGAGGACCGCGCCCTGTGGATGCGTCTCAAAGAGGGTGATCCCAACACAGATTGGGCCGATACGACCCAGGACTGGGAGAAGGGCCAGGACGACAGCGAAAAGGCCCGTTTCATGTACTACGAGAGCAGCAACCCGACCTGGCCCGACGAGGTGATGCGCCAGGAGTACGAGCACGTACTTCGGAATTTCCGTTACATGGCCGATGACGACCGAGATTATAAAAAAATCATCGCGGAAAATCATGAAGCAGGGAATCCCGTGGCGACGAAGGCGCTAACCAACCTTGCTCTCGGAGCGCCACAGGCCATCTACAACGGCGGCCTCGTCCGAGCGACGGTGCGTTACTACGACGCCACCCGGCAGCGACCCGGTCTGCCCGACGACGTAGCCGCCTTCGTCGACAAGCTGGGCAGCGACCACGCTGGCATTCACCTAGTCAACACAAGCACCGACACGACCCGAAGTCTGATCGTCCAGGCCGGCGCCTTCGGCGAGCATAGTTTTACGAACGTCTCGGTACGGGATGGCGACTCGGAGCAGGTGTCAGTCAACGGTAAGTATTTCTCGGTAACGTTACCGCCATCGACCGCCGTCGAGATCGACACAGGGATGGCGCGATTTGTGAACATGCCGAGCTATGCTTTCCCCTGGCATGGCGACGGCATACCCGTACCGTTTCAATAGGCAGAGGTAATCGTGGCAAGAGCAGGTTGGTATAGCGATCATCCCCCCGCGTGTACCTGCGCGACGTGCAGCGCCGCCCGCCTGGAGCGCGAAATTCGCCGCACCGCCGACACCCGAGCCAACAACCGCCGCAACATCACCAGCGCCAAGAGCACCAAGAAAAAGAGCAAGGCGAAGCGGAAGAAGAAGAAAAAGTAGCTGGTAGAAGGACGAATAAGTGAGGAACTCTTCTATCCGTTCGCCCTGAGCCTGTCGAAGGGTAAGATCGCAAAACAAGCTCGTTCGTACGAATAGCGGTTCGTGCATTTCATACTTCGACAAGCTCAGTACGAACGGACTTCTTAGGCATGATCGATCTGTAAGAGATTCTGTCGTTGACCCCCGCCACCCCTCTTGCTACCCTACAGCGACATTCGCGCGTTGAAGCAATAGAGCATTATGGCGACACTTCTTGAAGTAAAGAATTTGACGACTCACTTCTTCACCGACAACGGCGTCGTGGAGGCGGTCGACGGCATCTCATACACGATAGACGAGGGTGAGATCGTCGGCATCGTGGGTGAGAGCGGCTGCGGCAAGAGCGTCAGCGCCCTGTCGATCATGCGCCTGATCCCCGACCCGCCCGGCAAGATCGTCGACGGCGAGGTCGTCTTTGACGGCCAGAATCTCCTGGAACTTTCACAGTCCGAAATGCGCAAGGTGCGCGGCAACAACATCGGAATGATATTCCAGGAGCCGATGTCGTCCCTGAACCCAGTGCTGACGGTCGGACGTCAACTTACAGAGACGCTCGAACTCCACCTGAATATGAGTGCAACCGCTGCCAACGAACGTGCCCGTGAGCTTCTCGAAATGGTCGGCATTCCCGACGCCGAGCAGCGGTTGAAGGACTACCCGCACCAGATGAGCGGCGGAATGAGGCAGCGCGTTATGATCGCCATGGCGATTAGCTGTAATCCGAGACTCATCGTCGCCGACGAGCCGACTACTGCCCTCGACGTGACTATTCAGGCACAGATTCTCGAACTGATGCAGCGGTTGTCGACCGAACTGGGCACCGCCATGATCATCATCACCCACAACCTCGGTGTCGTCGCACGATACGCCAAACGGGTCATCGTCATGTACGCGGGTAGCATCATCGAAGAGGGCACGTCGCGCCAGATCTACTACAACCCTCGCCACCCGTACACGCTGGGCCTGTTGCGCTCGGTGCCCCGCTTGGACGAGCGGGAAGGTGGTAGGCTGCAGCCCATCGATGGCCTGCCACCCAACCTCATTGGCCTTGGTGAGGGCTGCAAGTTCGCCCCCCGGTGCCGGTACGCCATCGAGAAGTGTGTCACCGAGACGCCGAAACCCACGCAGGTGGAAGGCGTCACGCCCCCTCATTACTCGGCCTGCTGGCGCTCTGAGGAGATACCCGACCTCGTGGCAGCGCCCGTTGTGGCGGGAGGCTGACAATGGTCGAGTCCAACGGCAGCCGCAACCGCACGGGCAAACCATTGCTCGAAGTCAGGGACGTCAGTATGTACTTCCCTGTCACATCCGGCGTCTTATTCCAGCGCAAGATCGCCGAGGTCAAGGCCGTCGACAACGTTTCGCTGACTATTAACAAGGGCGAGGTGCTGGGCCTGGTCGGCGAGAGCGGCAGCGGCAAGACGACCCTGGGCAGGGTCATTCTCCAACTGCAAAATCAGACATCGGGCGACATCTATTACGATGGGCAGCGGCTGAACGACCTTAGTAACAAAGAGTTGCGGCCCATTCGCCGCAGGATGCAGGTGATCTTCCAGGACCCCTACGGGTCATTGAACCCACGCATGACTTGCGGCGATATCGTCGGCGAACCTCTCACCGTTCACAAACTGACCGAGGGCAAGGGCGAGTACGAGGACCGAGTAGCAGAACTGCTTGGCTTGGTTGGCCTGAACCCATTCATGGCCGACCGCTACCCGCACGAGTTCTCCGGTGGCCAGCGTCAACGCATCGGCATCGCGCGGGCGCTGGCGGTCAATCCCGACTTCATCGTTTGCGATGAGCCGGTATCGGCCCTCGACGTGTCCATCCAGGCTCAGATCATCAACCTCTTGGAAGAACTCAAAGAAACGCTGCAACTCACCTACCTGTTCATCGCCCACGACCTTTCGGTGGTACGGCACATTAGCGACAGGGTGGCGGTCATGTACCTGGGCCACATTGTCGAGATCGCCGACCGCCGCGAGCTTTACGAGAACCCGTTGCACCCCTACACGAGGGCGCTCTTGTCGGCCATCCCCATCCCCGACCCGGACTTGGAAGAACAACGCGAGCGCGTCATCCTCCGAGGCGAGCTACCGAGCCCGTCGAACCCGCCTGAGGGCTGTGTCTTCCACACCCGCTGCCCCATCATGATCGACCAGTGCAAGGACGGCATGCCGGAACTCCGCGAAGTCAGCCCGAGCCACTGGGTAGCCTGCATCCGCGCCCCGGGGTACGAGGGTGCGGCGGTTTAAGAGTCTGCGGTTTTGAAGACTGTTGGCGTCTTCTTAGCTCCTTCTAAAGAGACGAATTCTCTCATACCAAAGTGGCTCGCGGATCAGCGCCTTCACCCTAACCCTCTCCCTCCAGGGGAGAGGGGATAAGAAGGGTCAAGAGAGTTCATAATTCGTTCGTCCTGAGCTTGTCGAAGGGCGAAGCCGCCAAGCAAGTTATTTGTAACCAGACTATTTCCGCGCGACGATCATGCCGTAGCCAATCGCGCCGTCGTCGACCAATTCTCGCACCGATGCCATGACTCGTTTGGCTTCGTCTATAACCGTAGCGTCCACGTCGATTTTGCCGAGCTTCACTGCGATCTCGGTCATCATGAGCTTGCCGGTGATGTCGCGCATAAACGCCTGTGCCTCCGCGCGGCAGTCCTCGATGACCTCGACAGCGAAGCCGGTGTCTTCGAGTAGCGACTGATATTCCTGCATCGACACGGCACCGCCAATACACCCGGCCGTCGCCGTCAGACCGCGAAGTTCCGACGGCAGCGGGCCGTTGACCGTCACGTCGGTCATGCCGAGGGTGCCGCCATTTGCGAGCAATGAGCGGATTCTCTCCAAGGCAGCTCGCTTGTCCGGCAGGATGGATAGCACGCACTCGATGACAACATGATCGAAGGTTTTTTGCGAGAGGTCGGCAGTCAGCGCGTCTCCCTCGACGAAGTCGACGAGGTGACTGACACCAGCCTGCTCAGCACGATCACGCCCTATACGAAAACCCTCGGGTTCGAGGGTGACGCCGGTGACGTGACAACCGAGGGTTTTCGCGAGGTGTACTGTCGTAGTCCCGAGCCCCGAGCCGATGTCCAGGATTTTTTGCGTAGCCCCGATGCCCATCTTGGCGGCGAGCCGCTCCGTCAGCCCAAGCCCGCCCGGATGAAACGAGTCGCCCAGCAGCCACCGCGCCAGCGGGTGCCCGTACGAGACGGCGCAGCAGGTGTTGAGGGTAGAGCGCGAATGTGGACGTCTTACGAGTTCGACCATGTAGACTACATTGTCGCCCGGGCGAACTCTTCAAACTGATCGCTGTTCATATACTCCTTGAATCCATGATTGAACTCTACGGGCTTGCGATGCGCGCTGCGAAACTTCAGCTGATCGACTTTGCTTGTGAATCGATTCAGGGTAACTGCGGCCTTCCCACGGTCAACAACATGGACCAAGGTACGTCCCGGAATCGACCCTAGGTTCAGTAGCTCAAACAAGTCGTCATCCAAGCCACTGGTGCCGACAATAAGGAATTTGTGACAATCGTTTAGAAACTCGACCGCGGTATTACGGTGTGCTCGAAACGACACCGTCTCGTCCAATGTCTTGCCTGCAAGTGGCGCTGTGATCAAAGGGTAGTAGTGTGAATGTTTGTTGCCAGACTCATGTTTGCTGAACTGAGACGATTGCCTGTGTCCTACGATTACGTCGTCCTTTGCTTCTCCGCTTTCTATGTGGAAATAAGAGACATCCTCCATTCAGTCGTTCTCGCGATCTGGAGCAACGCGAACTATCCAATCTACGGAGCCATGAAGTTTTAGCACTTTGGCCTGCATCGACGGGTCGGTATAGTTGCCAGGCCCCTTGAAGTGATATGTTCGTGTGTCGAAACGGTTCAGAGCTTTTTCCAGAAAGTCATCATAGTTGAGGTTTATGAAGAGTAGATGATGGGGGTGATCTGCAAGAAACATATTTACCAGTTGTACGTAACTACCCGGCATATCTGCATAGTTAAGAGTACATTCCAAAATCACGTCACGAATATATGGCAAGACGAACTTGAACTTCTGCCTGATTATTGGGCTACTGTGGTCGGCCAACCTTCTCAGTTCAGCTTCCATTCCGACTGTGTTGTCATCAGAAAGCCTAGGCTCGAGTATCTGCGCAAGATAGCTAGCGTCCGGGTATCGGTCGAGGATCGTAGCGTAATAAGGATTGCCCTGGATATCGAACAGCGACTTGGCTAAAGGAGGCCGCCACCGGGCGTCGCGAATTCGGGATCCTTGATTGACTGCATCGTGGCTTGCACCAGCACCCAATATCACGCATGCCTTTGGAAGAGAGTTGATGTCCATAAACTAAGTATGGATGGTCAGACAGCCGGAATCAACGACTAGAGTCAGTCAGACCCTGGTCCGAGTCAACTCAATCCGTTTCCGCGCCCTATCCTTCATCATCTCATCGCGGATTTCCTCGCGGTAGCCTACGTTGTTGTAGGAGCAGAAGGGAATCGAGCGGCCATCGGGAGTGAGGACGCTGACGCAGCACTTCATGAGTTTTTTGATGTCGAAGGTGTAGGGGTCCATGAAGTCTTTGATGCTGACGGCGAATATCTTTTTCGCCAGGTGCTCGTTGTCGAGTGATACGTCGATGTTGCAGCCGGTGCAGGTGAACTGGTGGGCCAGCGACTCCGAGCCGGGCACGGCGCTCGACGACCACAGCGCTTCGAGGGCCGCCTGCACCTCCTCCGACGGGTCGGGCCACGAGCGGTTGGTGATGTAATCGAGGTAGTCCTCGACGTTGATCAGCCTCGGCAGGGGTGTGACCTCGTCGCCGTCGACGTAGGCGTAGGTCACCGACTGACACGCCGGATGACAGCAGGGCACCGGCACGAAGTCGCTCTTGAGCCACTTACCGTCGGACTGCTCCGCCAGCCTCTCGATGACTTCTGGGATTGTTCCCCGATTCGTGGGGTCGAAGTCGGGGTGCCTACACGTGTGAGTCACCGGCTGGATGTTGACGCCGCGCACCGCCGG
>Ga0209501_10002421_pt1 | contig 19590 bp, 17 predicted proteins | sample ArcticOcean_MG_C_4_FD_187434 | JGI IMG/M metagenome (GOLD analysis project Ga0209501, IMG submission 187434) | Marine microbial communities from western Arctic Ocean - ArcticOcean_MG_CB4_134 (SPAdes) (version 2) | ecosystem: Environmental > Aquatic > Marine > Oceanic | place: Arctic Ocean...
CCTTTTGAACCGACAAGTATAAGGGTATCGATGAGAGACTACACGCAATTCACCCAAGAAGAACGATATCAGATTGGGGAACGCTGTCCCAACCAGAATTTTGCAAAAAAGTTTGACTATCGTAACCAAAACTTTTACAAAACTAGGCTTCCCCAACCCTCAGTACTGGGGTTGGATTTTGTGAATCCTTCTCGAAGAGAGGTGAGATGAGAACATTGTTACGAATGGCACTGCTGTCGGTGCTGTTGGCGGCGACCACGCTTCCGGCCTATGCGGCAGGACGGCTGAAGCTTTATTGCAGCACCGACATTGCGTGGTGCGAACTGATGAGTAAAGAGTTTGAGAAACGTACCGGCATTCGGGTCGGTATGACCCGTGCGAGTTCCGGAGAAACTCTGGCCAAGATTCGGGCAGAGAAGTCCAATCCCAAAGGGGATGTCTGGTGGGGCGGTACAGGAGACCCGCACTTGCAGGCGGCAGAGGAAGGGCTGTCACAAGCCTACAACTCACCCAAGTTGAGTGAGTTGCACGACTGGGCCAAAGCACCGCACCAGGCCACAGGCGGTAAAACTGTGGGTATTTACCTCGGAGCATTGGGGTTCGGATACAACCGGGAATTGCTCGCCAAGAAAGGTTTGCCGGTACCCAAGTGCTGGAACGATCTGCTGCACTCGGCCTACAAGGATGAGGTCATGATGGCGTATCCCAGTACTTCCGGAACAGCCTACACGACGCTGGCGACGATGGTCCAACTCTTCGGTGAAGAAGGAGGCTTCAACTACATGAAGGGACTTCATAAAAACATCAGCCAGTACACCAAGTCCGGATCCGCAGGGATCAAGGCTTCGGCACGGGGTGAGATTACAGTCGGCATCGTTTTTGTACATGGTGCGGTAAAACAGGCTGTCAGCGGATTTCCGATTGAGGCGGTCTCTCCTTGCGAAGGTACCGGTTATGAAATCGGCTCGGTGAGCATCATTAATGGTGCCCGCAATGTGGAAAATGCCCGGAAATTCGTAGACTTTGCCCTCACAGCTGATGTGCAGAGCAGGTCTGGAGAAGTGAAATCTTACCAGGTCCCCTCCAATAAAAATGCCATCAGTCCTCCGGAAGCTCCGGATGTCAGCAGCATCAAGCTGATTGACTACAATCATGCCTTGTATGGTTCCAAAGCAGAACGGAACCGCCTGCTGAAGAAGTGGGATACTGATGTCAAGGTGTTGCCTCGGTGACCCCACCCGCACTCTCCCCGGAAGCCTCTCAAGGGTTTTCGGGGAATTTCAGAAAAAGCAATTACTCCTTAAAACTGTGGCTTGGAATTGCCTGGGTGGGATTCCTCACCCTGCCCTGGTATGCCGCTTACGACGGATTCTGGAGTTTTATCTGGATCACGGACGGTTACCCGGCGTTTGACGAGTACTCTCCCGGAATCCTACAAATTACAATGCATCAGCGCTGGTGGCTTTGGCCGGTGGCGCTGTCGCTTTTGGTTCCGCTTCCTGCCCTTTTTTTGCCTAGAACAGATCCCCGTCATATAGCGGCCTTGTTGCTCGGAGGAGGATTTGGTTTTGCCTACATGTTTGCGCAGGGCTTCATCCTCGGCTTGCACGGCTGGGGTTGGGTTTTTCTCGGTGACCTCTTTGGATCTACCACACAGACGCAAATGGGGCTGGGCTACGGTGCCTTACTTGTTTGCGCTGGATTCCTGTTCCTGTTCACCCAGGGACTAGCAGCACGAGGTGCGATCAAGGGTGATATTTTTGTATCCGGTTCTATTGGCCTCAGCATTGCGATGGTCACCGCTTTTGTCTTCTTTCCCGTTGGTAAGATCCTAATTAACGCTCTCAAAAACGACGAAGGAGAGTATGTCTTCTCCCTCTTTCTGAAGAACATATCTTCCAACAACATCTGGAGCCTTGCTTGTCTGAACAGCGAATTCAGCTGCGGAGTCGCCTGGAATTCACTCTGGATGGGGGTTCTGGTGGGATTGGCCACCACGGTGCTGGGTTTGGCCTTTGCGCTCTTAGTGACACGCACCGGGATGCAGGCCAAAGGCTTCGTGCGTACTGTTTCCCTGCTGCCCATTATCACGCCGCCCTTTGTGATCGGACTTGCCCTGATCCTGTTGTTTGGGAGAGCCGGAGCCGTGAATGCTTTTCTGGAGTGGGCCTTCGACATTACGCCAACACGTTGGATTTACGGACTTACCGGTATTTTGATAGCACAGATTCTGGCCTTCACACCGATTGCCTTCCTTGTACTAATTGGAGTGGTAGAGGGTGTCAGTCCTTCAATGGAAGAAGCCGCGCAAACGCTTCACGCTTCACCATGGCAGACTTTCTGGACGGTCTCACTGCCGCTGATGCGCCCGGGTTTGGCCAACGCATTTCTACTCGGTTTTATCGAGAGTTTAGCGGATTTCGGAAATCCACTAGTACTCGGAGGCCAATATGAGGTGCTTTCCACTCAAATCTTCTTTGCCATTGCAGGGGCACAGGGGGATCTGGGCATGGCGGCGGTTTTGGCGATCGTGCTGCTGATGTTCACGCTTTCCGCGTTCTACGCCCAAAGACGCTGGCTCGGTAAAAAATCTTATGCAACCGTCACCGGAAAAGGGGACGCCGGAATGCACGTGATGCTTCCAAAACGGGTAGCGTGGGGGGCATATCTAACTGCAATGCCTTTTATTGCCTTAAGCCTTGTCGTCTACGGAATGATTCTTTTTGGCGGCTTCGTGGAAACCTGGGGCTACAAACACAACTTCACTTTCAAACACTACATTGATGAGTTCTCCATCCATTGGTCCGAGCAATATGGAATCATCTGGGACGGTGCTGCTTGGAACTCGTTCTGGACAACGCTGCAAATCTCTGCAATCTCTGCTCCTCTCACAGCAGGTTTAGGACTGTTGACCGCATACATACTGGTCCGGCAAAAGTTCTGGGGAAAAGACGTTTTCGAGTTTTTAACCATGCTCAGTTTCGCTGTGCCAGGAACCGTGATCGGCGTCGGCTACATCCTCGCCTTCAACGTCCCTCCCATCGAGATCACTGGAACCGGCGTGATCCTTGTGGTCTGCTTTATCTTCCGCAATATGCCCACCGGAATCCGTGCCGGAATTGCAGCGATGAGTCAGCTGGACCCAAGCCTTGACGAAGCGTCCTTGACTCTGGGTGCACGATCCTTCACCACTCTGCGCAGAGTTTTGTTGCCCTTGTTGCGTCCGGCAATTATCGCAGCGCTGGTGTTCAGTTTCGTACGGGCGATGACAGCCATCAGCGCGGTCATTTTTCTTGTCAGTGCTGACTATGACATGGCGACTTCTTATATTCTTGGTCGTGTTGAGTTCGGTGATTACGGGCTGGCTATCGCTTATTCATCGGTCTTGATTCTTGTGATGCTTGGGGCGATTGCGCTGATCCAATTAGCCGTTGGCAAACGAGAATTGGGACGACGAGATTCTGAGCCACTAGCAATTTGAATTGAGATGGGAAACACGGAAACAGCTGTTGAATTTCGGAACGTGACCAAGGCGTATGGAGACGTGCGAGCCGTCCGTAATTTCAGCTTCAGCATTGAGCGTGGGAAACTCGTGACCCTGCTGGGGCCGTCCGGGTGCGGCAAGACCACCACCCTGCGCTTGATTGCCGGACTGGAGATGGTCACAGAGGGAAACATCTTCATCGGCGGCAAGGAGGTCACGCGGCTTTCGGCGTCGGATCGGGATGTGAGCATGGTGTTCCAGTCCTACGCGCTCTTTCCACACATGACCGTGATGCAGAATGTCTCGTATGGCCTGACAATGAGCCGGCTAACGAAGGCGCAAGTGAGCGAAAAAGCCCTAGAGGGTTTGGAACTGGTTGGGTTGACAGGGTTTGGAGGTCGGTTGCCCAGCCAACTTTCCGGAGGCCAGCAGCAGCGCGTTGCTGTGGCGCGGGCGCTAGTACTGGAACCGGAAGTGCTGCTCTTTGACGAACCGCTCTCGAATCTGGATGCCAAGCTCCGGCGGCGGGTTCGTGAGGAAATCCGGGAATTGCAGCAAAAGCTCGAACTGACGACGGTTTACGTCACCCACGATCAGGAGGAAGCCTTGGCAGTTTCGGATCGCATCATCGTGATGAACGAGGCCGTGATCGCACAGGAGGGGACACCTCGACAACTCTATGAGGAGCCAGACAGCCTCTTTGTGGCGGATTTCATTGGCGATGCAAACTTGGCCAAGGCCGAGCTTGTGCAGCTTGACGGCAAGGAAGCGGAGGTGAACATTGGCGGCTTCACGATGCGCCTGCCCCATCGAGGTTTGGCCAGCGGCGCAGTGAATGTCGCCATCCGACCTCAGGCGATTCTCCTGCAAAGTTCAGGCGAGCAAACGGGCATTCCGGGAACGATTCAGAAGGCGATTTACTTGGGGAATCACATTGAGTACACGATTGATTCACCTGTTGGGGAATTGTTTATGATCGACAACCAAGTGGATCAACTGCAGCCCTCCGGAAGCAAAGTCACCATCAGCTTCCTCCGCCGAGGTGTGAGCCTCGTCCGTGCCGACTGAGTCGGCTTAGCACACTCGGTCAACCTCAACCCTCCAAGGAATCACGCCTCCAAGTGCTCCGGATGGCTTTCCTCCAAAAAAGAACGGATACGCGTGAGGGTGTTCTTAGCGTAGGTGCGGTCCGCCGCTGTACGGGGACGGAGCGTTGCGCCTTGCGTGACGTAGGCAACGAAGTCGGGTTCACCCTCATTCTCGTGGTCCGGATTTGGGACGAGGATGAGTTGTGAGGTTGGGCTGATGTGGCCGCGATAGACGATGTGCCCTTCGTCTCCGTCCTCCTGATGGAGTTCGGCGAGGCGGGTCAGCCCCGGTTTGTTGGGATTGAGCATGGGACAGCCTGAACTGGCCTTGCCGAAGCATCCTGGCTCCAACAAGCGGTTTGCAAGCAGACCCGTCCCTGGGCCTCTTGGGGAATCCCCAATAAATCAGCAAGAATCAGGCCCCCGCCTGCTCCCTACTGCTTGACGATGCGACCTTCCAGCTTGGCGCGGATACCCCCGCTGGCGGCAATGTGGTCAATCACCGTGTTGGCCATCAGCGTGCCGCCACTGGTGTTGATCAGCACCTTGCCCTGCTTGAAGACCTTGTAACCATCACCACCACCTGCCATGTAGTCGTTGGTGGCGAGGGTGTACTTGCGCCCGTTGTCGAGCGGCTTTCCGCCCACCGTGACGCTGACGACTCGCTGTCCCGCTGGCGCCTTGGAGTTCCACGTGAACGCCATCCCGGAAACTTGCGGGAAGCGTCCTGCGCGGCTCCCCGCCTGACTGACTCCGTTTTCCAGCGCCTCGCGGATTTGCTGGCCGCTGAGTTCCAGTTTAACCGTGACGTTGCCGAAAGGCAACTCGGTGAGGATGTCACGGCGTGTGAGCATGGCTCCGGCGTCGTAGAGCTTTTTGCCCCGGATGCCGCCGCCGTTGGTGAAGCCCACATCGGAGCCGGTGCTTTCGCGCATGGCATCGGCGATCACGTTGCCAATCACGGTTTCCATTTCACGTACCGACTTCCGGCGGCTGTCGAGATCCACATGGGTTTGGCCGATGTCCACATCGAGCTCCTTGGAGAGAAAGTCCTCGTAGCCCTTCACGAGCTTGGCAATGGCCGGATCGCCTTCAACGCCCTTGGTGTCCATCATGCGCATGGCGGCTTCCCAACGGAAGCGCTGGCGTCCGCCCTTTTCGTAGGACTCCATCGTGATGTCCATGACAGCCACGTTCTCCGCGTCCTCTCCGGATTCCATCCAGACGCTGTTCATGTTGTCCCAAGTGATCTTGTAGTGATCGTGTCCGGAGAGCAGCACGTCCACCCCGGAGTCGTTGAGGACCTCCAAGTCCTCCAAGTAATCCAAGTGTGCGAGCGCGACCACTAGGTTGGCCCCTTGGTTGCGAAGCTGCTTGGCGAATTTCTTGGTGGTTTCCACACTGGGTAGGAACTCCATGTCTCCGGGGCTGGAGATCACCTTGGTGTTGGGCGTGACGATCCCCAGGATGCCCACCCGGAACGGCCCGACCGTGACCATCGCAGTGTTTGAGGTGCCGTCAATCGCAAGGCCGTCCTCGTCCAGCACGTTGCTGGTAATGATCGGGAAGTTGGCCTCCCAGATGCGCTCGTGCAGCACCTCGTTGCCAAAGTCCCACTCGTGGTTGCCTAGCACCATGTAGTCCAGTCCCATCGCATTGAAGATTTCCACCATCTGCTTGCCCTTGGTGAATCCGGAAAGCAGGCTGGGCGAGAAGGTGTCGCCCGCATGGACGAAGAGGACGTGTTCGCCCTTGGCCCGTTGCTGCTGGACCACGGTGGACAGCTTGGCCATGCCGCCGCGCCCTTTGCTGGAGTCCAACTCGTAGATGTCCCCGGTGAGGACGAAGGTGAGGGTCGCGGTTTCAGCCGCCACACTGAAGGCGAGCAGGAGACCACTCAGGGCTACCACAAAGATTTTCAGGGTTCTCATGCGATTTCCGGATGAAAGAATTCAAGTGAAACGCTTGAGCCGGAGGGGGAGTCCGTGGGACAGCCCAAGCAAGAATTACCAAAACAAGATAGTCTCTCAGGAGCAAATGTCAAAAGAAAAGGAACAGGCCGTTCAAAAGCAAAAGCTCATCAGAGTCAGGTTAGGGTTCAGAGAACAGCCCAAACCCAACATGGGTGAGCAGGAAGGCGATCAGGAAATAGGCCACGGCCTTGAGCAGGAAGGGCCACACGGACGGACGTGACGCCCCGCAGTTGGGGCAGCGGGTGCGGTACCACGAAAAAAGCCCCCCGCATTCGGAACAGGCAGACATTTTCAGTCCACCAGCTTAATCTCTGCCTTGCGCTCCTTGTTGAGTTGATTGACGATTTCGCAGCTCACAACAGCCAACTCAATGCAGTCGAGGATGTGCTCCTCCAGCAGCAGGTGATAAGTTTCCGGATCCGAAGGCCGGGCGCCCGGACGCTGCATTGTGAGTCCGTACTTCTCTGCGAACGGTTGGATTTGTGTCTCCAGCCGGCTTGCTTGCGCTTCGGCTTTTTGTAGGGCCGCTTGGGCTTGGATCCGTTCCTTGGCCAGTCGTGCGGTTTCCATCAATCCAATGAAACTGCGGCGCTGGTCTGGGTTCATGGCTTTTTTCCAGATGTTTCCCAAGCCGAAACTGTGGGCGGCATCGCCAAGTCGGTCCTTGAACGACTGTCGGCTCCGGAAGGTTTCAAAGAGATCGAACTTGAGGAGCATCCCCTCGTCTGCGGCGTTGATCGGCTTGGTGAGTTCCTTGATCTTGTCCTCGACCCGCTGGATGTTGGTGAGTACCCGAACCCGAGCCTTACGGGCGGCTTGGTACGGACCCTCATCCGTCTTCTCGCTGGCTTCCAGCGCGGCCAACTTGACCTCGGCCTCCTGAAGTTTCACCCGTGTTTTCTCTAGTTCCCGCTCGGCCTCCTGCACCTGTTTGGCAATTTGCTCCGGATCCTTTTTGACGGTGCGCTCCTCCTTGCGGCTGAGGATCGCACTTTTGCGAATCGCAAGCCGCAGTAGGAACGAGTCCTCAACATAGCTCCAGTTGTTGAAGAGGACAATGTCAATGGTTTCAAAATCAGGACTGGAGAAGATGAAATCTGCCACCGATCCTGTGCCTTTCTCCCCCTCGGCACGGGTGTTCTTGAATTCCGTGTACTTGGATCCAAGGTCGGCGGAGGACATCTCGGAGAGGAATTTCTTGGAGTAGCCGATTTTGGCCATGCCTTCGACCGTCCGGGTGTCGAGGCTGTCCACGATCATCACCCGCACGAGTCCGCGCATGATGTTATCGAGCATGGCGACTCCAGTGAGCCGCTCGATGGCGGTGCTGAAGAGGTAGTGCAGCCCTTGGTGATAAGCGACTTCCACCTCCCCCAAGTCACGCTCCAGCCGGACGTGGAGCGTCTTGAACTCTTTGACGGTGTTGAGGAGTTTGCGGTGGGTGCTGTCCAGTGCCGAGAGTTTGAGAAATTCCGGTCTGCATTCGTTTTTTTCGACAGCTTGTGAGAGTTCCTGAAAATGCTGGACGAGGGCGGTGAGCTGCTTGTTGTCCGTTGCTGAAATGCGATCCGGCGGAATCTGGACACCTCCGGGGGTGCGGTAGAGGAGCTTGCCGGCATCGGTTGCCTTGAGCTTGCCTTCAGGTAGGTGCCACGGAAAGCGGATCACCCACTGAAAGGTGTTGCGCCGTTCCTCTGGAAGCGTGAGCGTCGAAAACTCCGCTTGGCCCTTGTGCCGGACCAGTCGATTTTTCAGGGAGAGTTGGAAGCGCTGGTAGAGCGTGTCCGGCATCATCACAAGGATTTTGCCGTTCTTGGGTCGCTCGGCTGGAGTAGGTTCCGGAGGTGCCGCCATCGTGTCTGTTTATTCGAGGAAGAAACTGGTCATTTTCTCCCGGTCAATCAACTCGCGGTCATCGTAGGTGTTCTTGACCGTGTTTTTCGTGACCACATACGCCTTGTACTCATCGCTACCCTGCGCCAGCCTCCCGTCCTTGTTGTAGTTGTCCGTGAAGCGCATGATCTGCCCGGCATCCTGGAGTTCCTTGAAGTAGATCGCAATCTGGAACAACAACAGGGCCATATGCAAGCTGGGAACCCCGTTGAGGTGTTCGAAGATTGCGTTGGCGATTTTCTGGGCAGCACGCAGTTCGGACTCAGCCTTGTCCTGCTGGTTTTCTTCCATATAGAACTCTGCCTGCACCATGTGGATGGAGGTGGTCTCACGCAGCAGGGCATACTTCTTTTCTGGGTCTATGGCACTTTCCACCAGCTTGGTCAAGGTGGCAACGCCCATGTCGTTGGCGAGGATCGCTATGCCGATAGGACGGTTTTCCGACAGGCAGGACTCCTTTTCGGGTTGGAGTTCTTGTAACAGTGGCTGAATCTTCTGGTCCCAGCCGGACTTGAAACGCTCAATGTCGAACGGAGGTTGGTCGTCGAAGTTGACGTGAAAATGCCCGTAATCCTTGGACGCGAAGCCACAGCCGGGACAGACTTTGACATCCAGCAGGTTGAAGTTGCAGAAATCAAGATTCCCTGCGGATTTGAGGTAGGTGATCACTCCGAAGATGTTGGGCTTGGCGACCATGCTGCGGATGCGCAGTCGGTAGAAGGGGATTTTCTCGGTGCCGCACACAAAGCACTTCACATAGTGCCCGTGCAGGGAATTCAGGCGAGGGTGCAGCGTAGTGCCTTCCCTGAGTGCGTATTTTTCCGGCTCAAGGATTTGGGGAATGCCGTGGATTTCTGCGATGGGTTGCTCATAAGTCGCAGAGATGAGGTAGGTTTCGGCCTCAATCTTCTCAACGTGCTGCCGGGCTATGCGGCAATGCACCGGATCCCAGAACGAACCGTCAGACTTGCCAACGTGGAGCATGATCCGGCCATTGGGAATGACGGCTTTGTGCAAGCGGAAAGAGAAGTGCCTGCCCATCATAGTCAGCAGAGTGATCTTATAGCGTCCTCCGCCTTCGATATCGACCACTCCACGGGGTAGGTTCTTTTCCAGTTCCTGCCGTGCGGTTTTCCAAAGCCGTTCCAGAATCGTGGTGGTGAAGCCCAGTTTCTTGCCGACTTGGCTGAAAAACAACACCTCGGATTCCGTGAGCTTGTGGTCAACCACCATGATTTCCGCGAGAAACTTTAGCATCGTGAAGGATACCTTGGACTCGATCTTGGAAACTCCGAGGGGGGGAATCTGTTTTTGCTTGATGATCGACATGATCGTGGCAATGTCCTCCCGACGGGTGAGGAAACCGATTGCGGCTTTGACAAACTCCACCTCTGTGTTGTCCACTCGGCCATCGGCCACCACCATGCCAGCAATGGCTTTGGCGAACCAGAGTTTTACTTCATCGCTGAGAAAGGAGACGTCTGGGACTTGCTGCATCGTGCGGTACTGTGTGTGTCGTGTCAGAATCCGAAATTCAAGCCGAAGCCGTAGCTGGTCGAACCCACCCGTGCGGCGGAGCTTCCTGATCCGGAATGGCCGTCGAGGACGAGAACCCCGCCTTCAAGCCAGAGAAATTCCGTCGTTTTTACACCCGCCCGCATTTCTGTGACCAGCACGGAGGTGGCCTTGAGGTCCGTGCTCGCGGGCGGGTTACGGTCGTGGTCACTGCTGCCAAAGCCACCACCAGCGGTGAAATGCCAGTCACTGCTGGTGTCAAAGCGGTATTTGCCGAGCAAGGCGAGAGTTGTGGTTGCGTGGTTTAAACTCGCGTTGCTGAGGTCCGGATACTTTTGGGAGGCGTACATGCTCTTGAACCCGAAGGCATCCCACGGCCAGTATTCCCCCCAAAACGAGTACTGGGAGCCGAACACCGCACGGTTCGCGGAATAGTGCGGGGTGCTGAGTACCATGAAGTCGAGGCCCACATGAAGGCTGGGGTAGCCTCGGCCCACACCTTCAAACACGGAACCCGCAGGTTCGGTTGCAACACTGGCGTTTTGTGCATGGGCTTTCTGAAACATTGGCCCTCCCAGCAGGGCAAGTGTACTCAAGCTGATGAGCGCTGCCCAAGCACCTGCTCGGAGTTGCAGGCGACTGGGGAGGAATTTAACTTTGGTAATGAGTGTGATTTTCATGGCTTGTGGAACTCAGTAAGTTTCTTTTACGGTGACATTTTCCAACCGATGCTGCAAACCGGAAACGCCTTACTGAGGAACGGTGGACAGGTCATGTGGCCCACTCCGGAGGTCGTTTTTCAAAGAAGGCAGAGACGCCCTCGCGGGTGCTGTCCGTCTCCCAAGTTTCGGACAAGCACTTGACCGTGTATTCCCGCACGGTTTCCGGAGCTTGGTTTTCCACTGTGCAGATTAACTGCTTCGTGGTGCGCACAGCCTCCGGAGCGCATTTCACGAGCAGTTTCAGTTCCCGTGAGATCGCTTGATCGAGCGCTTCGAGATCGGCGGCAATGTCGGAGGTCAGCCCCAGTGCTTGGGCTTCGTAGGCGTTAAAACGCTTGGCGTGCAGCATCACCCGGCGGGAGTTAGCCCCTCCGAGTTTCCCGACCACAAAGGGAGAAATGGTTGCAGGGATCAGACCGAGCCGCACTTCTGTGAGCGCGAACTGAGCCGTTTCCACGGCAACCGCCAAATCGCAGCAGGCAATGAGTCCAAGGCCACCTCCGTAAGCTGCGCCGTTGATACGGGCGAGGGTGAGGGCGGGGAAATCGTTGAGAGCCGCCAGCATTTCCGCGAGTTCCCGGGCTTCGGCCCTGCGTTGTTCGGCAGGCTGTTGGGCACTACCCTGCATCCAGCGCAAATCCCCTCCTGCGCAAAAGCTGGGACCGTTGCCACCAGAGAGTACCAAACCACGCAGCGATGCCTTGCCGGAAAGCTCATCGAAAGCATTCCGCAACTCTCGAATCATCTCCAGATTCATAGCGTTGTGCTGCTCCGGACGCTGGAGTGTGAGGGTGAAAATTCCTGCGCCGGAATCCTCGACAAGCAAGGTGTTCCAGTCCATCACTCTTCCTGTGGTTGGAGAGGGGCAGGCGCAATTACCCAACCGTCGGCATCGGCGCAGATCCAAGCTCCCGGACGGATGGTAACACCGAGAAACTGCACGGGGCGATCCCGGTAGCCCCAGCCTTCTTTTGCACTGCGTCGTGGGGTGGTGCCGAGGGCAAGGACGCCAAGCGGCATCGTGGCAAGCTCTGCGGAATCGCGGACCGAGCCGTTGATGATGATTCCAGACCAGCCGTGATCCAGCGCTTTTTGCGCGAGCAAATCCCCCAGCAACGCCGTGCGTAGCGAACCGCCGCCGTCAACGACCAGAATGCCGCCGTCGCTGGATTCGGCAACCGCGTTGCGGACGAGCTGGTTATCCTCGTAGAGTTTGAGCGTGGTCACTTTTCCGCAGAAGTTGCGATTGCCGCCAAAGTGCTGGAGTCCGGAACTGGCGACCTGAAGTTGCTCGCTGAACTGGTCCCAAAGATCGGTGGTTTTGATCATGATGTCTTGTTGAAGTTAATGATTGCCTGCGATGGTAGAGCGTGGATTGGGGGGAACAGTCAATCCCAGGTGCCGTGTCACGGTACATTTTACACAAATCTTCTACACTGTGTGTCTTTCCATACCGTTTTCAGGGGGACGGCTCATCCTCAACTCAATCCGAAGACAAAAACCGGAAGGCAAGCACTATGCCCTCAAGGGCGGGCGGCTGGCCGTGATGTTGATTCGGCCTCGTGGCTTGCACATGGAGGTAAAGCACCTGCTCGTGGAGGGCGAATCCTCCTCTGGTTCGCTATCTGGATGTGGGCCTGTACCTCTTCCACAATACCCAGCGTGCACTTGACACGGGAACGGGGTCGTACTTCTACCTGCCGAAAATCGAAGGTCACTTGGAGGCTCGGTGGTTCAATGAGGTCTTCACTTGGTCGGAGCAACGGCTCGGTATCCCACACGGCTCCATCAAGGCGACCGTGCTGATCGAAACCATACTGGCGGCGTTTGAGATGGAGGAGATCATCTACGAATTGCGTGACCACATGGCCGGACTCAACGCGGGCCGCTGGGACTACATGTTCAGCGCGATCAAGAAGTTCCACCACGATCCCGATTCCCTTTGGCCGGATCGTTCGCAGGTGACGATGACCGTGCCGATGATGCGGGCGTACACGGAGTTGATGGTGCGCACCTGCCACAAGCGCGGTGCCCATGCGATTGGTGGCATGGCAGCGTTCATCCCCAGCCGCAAGGATGCGGAAGTCAACAGTAGCAAGGTCACTACCGACATGATCCGCACCATGATTCCGGAAGAGTTGGAAGTGATCCGCAAAGAACACGGAGCCGCCTACCACGAGGAGAGCACGCTTCAGGCCACCAAGCTGTTCGAGTCGCTGGTCACCTCCGACACGTTTGAGGAATTCCTGACCCCGCAAGCCTACGACTTGATCGAGTGGACGGGCTGAGGTGGCGTTGAGGGAGAGGCTGCAGCCTTGCGATAGGGATGACCCTCCTCGGCTTCGGCAAACCCAGTGGCGATGGCTTGCTGCTCGCGAGCGTTGAACTCGGAGATCGCATTGCGGAACGCGGGATCGCCGATCCAGTGGGCGCTGTAGGTGAGCGACGGCAGGAAACCACGTTGGAGCTTGTGCGGCCCTTGCGCTCCAGCTTCAAAAAGCTCGATGCCGTTTTGGATCGCGTACTCAATGGTCTGGTAGTAGCACAGCTCAAAGTGGAGGCTGCGGAATTCCTGTGTGCAACCCCAGTAACGTCCGTACAGCCGCTTGCCCTTGTGGAAATTGAGGGTACCGGCCACGCATTCCCCGTCCTGCATTGCCAACACGAGCAGCACCTGCGAGGCCATGCGCTCAAACACCTTGTGGAAGAATCCACGGGTGAGGTAGGCGTTCGACCACTTGTGGTGAATGGTGGTTCGGTAGAAACGATAGAACAGGTCGGCGTGCCACCCTTGCAGAGTGTCGCCGCTGATCCATGAAATTTCCAGCCCTTGCTCCCGGACCTGCCTCCGCTCCCGGAGAATCTCCTTGCGCCGCCGCCCTTTCAGAGCCTCCAGAAACTCGGCAAAGTCGGCATAGCCCGGATTGCTCCAGTGGAACTGGTAGCTGTGCCGGATGATGAATCCGGCATCTTTGAAGGCCGGAACTTCGGATTCTGGAATGAAGAGAAAGTGGAGGGAACTGCTGAAGGACGAGTCCAGCAGTGTGCGCACTTCCTCAAGCAGACGGGCTTGCACTTGAACTTCCGGAGCCTTCGGATGCACCAAGAGCCGAGGCCCGGTCGCCGGGGTGTAGGGAATCGCGCAGGTGAGCTTGGGGTAGTAGGGGAGTCCGTGGCGCTGGTAGGCGTTCGCCCACTCCCAGTCGAAGATGTACTCTCCGTAACTGTCCGTCTTCAGGTAAAGCGGAACAGCACCGACAAGCTGGCCTTTGTCATGGAGCAGCAGATGTTGCGGGAGCCAGCCGGTGTTTGCACCAACACAACGGGTTTCCTCCAGAGTGCGGAGGAAGTCGTGTTCTAGAAAGGGGAAATTCGCCCCGATAAGAGCATTCCAGGCATCGGGGCTGACCTGATCAAGCCCGTCAATGATGCGGGCATCCATCCGCTACTCAGGAGTACTGGGCGCGTAGCCCTGAGGCTTCCTCAATCATGGCGTTGCGGCGCTTGTTGAGTTTCATCTGCTCGGTGGCCCATTCCAGCACCTGACGGGCATAATCCCGGCTGAAGCCCAACTTGCCGCCCACTTTTTTGAACATCTCGGCCTCGCTCTTCGTGACCCTGCCGTCCATGACGATGATGGAAGAGAGGAAGAAAAAGGCGACCGCGCAAATGTTACGTTCGTCTTTCAAGTCCACGATTTCAATCGTCTCCTTGGTCTTGACCTTTTCCATCAGGGCGGCGGCTTCTTCCTTAGTTTCCAGCAATTCAAGGGCATCGCGCAGCGCAGGCATCTCTGCTTGGCCAATGGCACCATCGGCAACAAGCATGGCGGTCATGGTGTTGCCCAACCACTTGCGGGTGTCTCCGCTGAGTTGCTGGATGAACGCATCTTCAAGTCTGAGTCGGAACATGGACCTCCGTGGAAAGGGTTCGGGCTGCTCCCGGACGAGGGCTCAGTTGCCCCCGACCAAGGATTGCAAGAGCACCAGCAGCAGGACGAAGACTGCGCCGGCGACAAAAAAGAGGTGAAGGTAATAATACGCAGGCTTCGTCGCTTTCAGGTCTCGAAGCACTTTCAAGTAATGCGATAAAATGGTGGTCACGCTCAAGCTATTTCTTTATTCGATTTCTGCGGGGCAGAGACATTCCGCTCCTTTCGCTTCTCGAAAAGAAAGGCGTGGCAGGGCCAACAGTCAATGCCAGATGGCCTCATAACAATTTAGCGTATCGTTCCGGTGAACTCAACATCCGACAAGATCGAGCAGCAAAACTGTTGTGGACTTGCCTCTTGGGGGAGGGTTCTGCGAAATAAGAAGATGATGAAGATAAAACCCATGAGGATTCGGATCGGACTGGTTTTGCTGATGGTTGTGAGCCTAGCTTCTGGAAGCTTTGGGCAGGATCGCACCGAGAGCCTGCGGGTGGCGGTGGAACTGATAATCCGCACCCTCGACCCGGCCCGTGCAAGCGGGCCACTGTCGCGAGAAATTATCGGCAACACCTATGACCGGTTGGTCGAGTACGATCCGGGCACCCCCGGAAGCCACTACGGCTTGCTGGCGGAGTCTTGGACGGTCAGCCCCGATCAGCAGACCTTCACGTTCACGCTACGCACCGATCCCAAGTTTGTTTCCGGAGCCGCTGTCACCGCACACGATGCCGCCTTTTCCCTGCATCGCATGATCCAGATGCGCAAGTTTCCGCCCGTGCCTTTCCGGTTTTTGGGGTGGACCGCGAAAACGGCGAAAGCTCTGATTCAAGCTCAGGATGCCCGGACTTTAGTGCTAAAGACGACGATGCCGATGGCGCCGACTTTTTTGCTGAACACCTTGACGATGCCGATGGCCTCTGTGGTCCAGCGTGACCTCGTCCTCAAGCACGAGCAGCAGGGGGACTTGGGGGCAAAGTGGCTGGCCCAACACCATGCCGGATCAGGTCCGTTTGCTTGGAAAACATGGAATTCTAAGCGTTTTTTACTCACGCGCAACCCCGCTTACTGGAATGGGATGTCGATGATCGGAGGCGTGGAGTTTGTGCAATTTCCGGAATCCGCGTCACGGCTGAAAGCCCTACAGCAAGGTGAGGTGCAGATCGCTCGTGGGTTGGCGGTGGAGGAAGTGTCCAGCTTGGCAAAAACGAGATTGGTGAAACAAACGGTGCCGCGGGGTGCAGTTTACTATTTGGCACTCAATCTGGAGAACCCGCACCTGCGGAAGAACAAGGTTCGGCAAGCCCTGCGGCGGCTGGTGGATTATCAGGGTTTACAGGAACACCTTGAGGGGCAAGTTCGGATGCATCCGGGCTTTGTGCCGTCCGGATTGCTGGGTGCCTTGCAGCAGAATGGCTTTGGGCGGGATGTGGCTCGTGCCCGTCAACTGCTGGCCGATGCGAAACTACGGAACGGGTTTTCCGTGCGCTTGGACGCCGACCGCGACTTTCCCTTGCAGACGATGGCCCGCTCGATCAAGGCGGCGTTTGCGCAGGCGAAGGTTGCGGTGAAGCTGGTGTTGGACTCCGGGAGAAACACGCTCATACGCTACAAGACTCGGCAGCACGATCTCTACCTCGGTGTGTGGTATCCGGACTATCCGGACCCTCACAATAACGCCATCGCTTTTGGCTACAACCCCGCCAGCGACTCACAGCCGCGTTCGCTTCCCTACCGCAACAACTGGGCGACTCCGGAAGCGTGGTCGCAGCGTGTGCTGGAGGGTATTCGCCTTGCGGACGTGGTGCAGCGCCAGCAGCATTACGAAGAGCTCCAGCGCGAACACCAAGTCATCTCGTCCTTCATTGTTCTTTTCGAGAATACCGAAACGCTTGCGTATTCCCCGGAGGTTGCGGGACTGGTCTTTGGCTCGCGCCCCGAACACACACTCTACCAGTTTGTCTACCGTCCCTAAAAGTGCCGGGTTTGGTTGAAGGTGCGGACGGCGTTGGCGATGCCGTGCAATGTGAGGGGTTCCATCGGCATGACCTCCTGAATGAACGGGGCCACGGTGCGAGACCAGTAGGGGGCGGGAGTGGGGTTGAGCCACATCATGTAGGGAAAGTGATCCCGGAGCGTTTGCAGGTTGCGAACGCTGGGAGTAGCGGATTCCTCGCGGTACTCGATGGAGCCAAAGGGGGCCAACAACTCGTGAGCGCCCATGTAGGCATCCCCCACGAAGAAGACGCGGTAATCCGGGCTGTGTTCGAGCAGCTTGCGCAGGGCAATCGGTTTGCGGCGCATTTCGTCCTCATACACCTGATCGTAGATCCCGTTGTGGAAGTAGTAGGATTTGAGGTCATGGGGGAAGCGCCGCTTGATCTTGCCGAAGAGCGACTGCACTTTGCGGGCGTGGGTCCACATAGAGTTGCCACCGTTGTCCAGCAGCAGGATCACGCGGGTGCGGTCAAGCTGCTCCCGGAGAAAGTGGGGCACGACGATTCCGGCATTGCGTCCGGTGTTCTCCACCGTCTGGTTGATGTCAAGGCGGCGGTCGTCGGAGGAGTCGTGCAAATCTTGCAGGGCTTGCAGTGCGGCATCGAGGTGATCATCGTTGAGGGGCGCGTCCAGATCAACCGGATAAAACTCAGGATCGCCCAAGACCTTGCGGGCCGAACCTGCGTGTCCGGCACCGCCGACGCGGATGCCCCCAATGCCTTGTCCAGAATGGCCGTAGGGTGAATGCCCGTGGCTACCGATCCAGTGCCCGCCACCACTGTGGGGTGCCTTTTGCTGTTCGGCCACCCGCTTCATGCGGTCGAGCAGTTCCTCCATTGAAATTCCTGAGTAGTCCACCAGCTTGTCGGAGCGGTTCGGCGGGCCGCCGCCGGTGCCTGTGGCAGAGTCCGCAAGGTTAGGGTTGTCCTTGTCCAAATGCTCGCGAGCGTCCAGTTCTTTGATGATGTTTTTCGGAAGATCGGAGGCCATCACCTCGTTGAGGAAGCGGTCCACCAGTGCTTCCCAGTCTACGGCATCCCCGGCTTTATCGGTGTCGAGCTGCTGGGCAAGCCAGTGTTCAAACGCCGGAGAGTTCCGCACGGCTTCGTTGAGAGTGCGGTGGGCTTTGACATCAATTCCGAGGAAGTGTTCCCAAAACGCGAGGGTGTAGGGTGCGAAATCCCGCTTGGACTTGCAGACGAGCAGCCGGGAGACATCGTGCAGCGAGCCAAGGTTGCTCACCAAGCCCAACTCAAAGGTGCGGTAGAGGTCGAGCAGTACCCGGACATCGGCATCGAGTCCGAAGCGTTTGAGGGTGTGCGGAAAGCTGCTGAACATCAGATCTCGTTGGCCAGTCCATAACGGCGCATGAGTTCCCGGATTTTCTGGAGCCGGGGCTTGTAGCGCCCATCGCGCTCGGCGGCGGCGTGCATGGCCTTGTGGGCCACCCGGATCATCTGCTGTAGGGCTTCGTGAGTGATCATCAGCAGCGGACGATGCACATGGACGAACTGCACGAGGTCCATGTACTCGCCCATTGCGGAGAGGTCCTGATCCTTGGGTTGGTCGATCTTGATGAGTTGCAAACCCTTGCGGAATGCGTTGAACGCCTGTCGGAAGGTCGGAGGGATTCCAGGCCGGGCGGTGGGGTCCCCGTGCTCGTAACGCAGGATGTAGAGCCGGGTGGCCTCCAGCCGGATGCGTGCCTCCATCAGGTAGGACTGCGCGGAGTGCGGCTCGGTCTCTTGCATCCGGGAGGCGACCATCAGTCCAAGCGAGTGCAGGGACGGAACCTCGCGGATGAACTCCAGAGTGGCCGCAACCTTGCGGGCCAGTAGAGCCTCCTTGTCAGGAACTACACGGTTGGCTTCGACATCCCCAAGAAACCCGCCCTCGAAAATGCGAGGATCTTGGCGGTTGAGATCCGAGAGGTCGAGCGGGATAGTGAAGCCGGCCTTGAGCCGCTTCATGAGGTTGCCGCCCTGCCGGACCATGCGGTTGGCACAGCGCATCTCCTGCCCGATCACCTGATGTTCCGGATCAAGCTCATCTTCGTCCAAACCGTCCACGAGATCTTTGATGGAAAGTCGGTCAATGTTGACCCGACCCAACTGCTTGGAGCGCAGTGCTACGATCTTGTGCTTGCCAAAGTGGATCAGGCGGTTGAGATAGCGCTGATAGGCTTGCACGGCAAACTGGAGGTTCCGGGGGGTGACGTGCCCGATGTAAATCGGGAGCGAGGCCTGGATGAGCAAGTCCCGGTAGACGTTGAAGTTCGCCTTCTTCCGCGAGGCTAGGGCGGCATGGACCAACTGAATCCGAGGGGTCAGCACTGCTGGATCAGATTCCAAGGCGTCGATCCAGCCCTTGGCTTGCCGTTCTTCCAGCAAGGGGAGCAGCACCCGGCCCGTTAGCTGCCCGGCGTGCAAGTTCTCTTCTTCGTCTGCGCTGAAGAGAAACCCTCTCAGCTTATCAACAATGGACTGTTTGTGGATGCGGCGCACCTCCTCCGTGAGTCCCACAAGGTGCTGCTGAATTTTTCCGAAATTGATGTGCGTCAAGCCTCGGGATGCTGGTTTTTTTGCATCGTCCGTTTCAACGGAGTCCACGTCATCAACACGAGCCATGCCAATCACTAACGGGAGGAGTTTTGCAAGTAAACATGAACCACATGGGGAGCGAATTCCACCATGGGTTCTGGAAGTGGTGAAAACTGCATGAATTCAACCTGTTCAAGTGCCAACTGGTCAAAATCCTCCAGTCCGCTGGATTCAAGCAGCCGTTGATTGAGCAATTCACCCTTTGCGCCAATTTCGAGTTCGACCAGAACTTTCATGCCCGTCTGGTAAACTTGCAGAGCGTAACTCACGTCTTGGAGCATAGTCATCAGGTGCTGGTTGTACTCTGCAGCCGCCACGTCATAGGGGTCCGGAGCGGGGTGCTCAAACAGCTTTTCGAACGTTTCTGTATCGGCTTCCGGACGGAGCTT
>Ga0209501_10002423_pt1 | contig 19571 bp, 18 predicted proteins | sample ArcticOcean_MG_C_4_FD_187434 | JGI IMG/M metagenome (GOLD analysis project Ga0209501, IMG submission 187434) | Marine microbial communities from western Arctic Ocean - ArcticOcean_MG_CB4_134 (SPAdes) (version 2) | ecosystem: Environmental > Aquatic > Marine > Oceanic | place: Arctic Ocean...
TATGTTGGCGTAAATCTGTTTTAAAATGAAATCCTAAACCATGTGTTATGTGATCTGCCAATAATCGTCCGTTACATGCTCCTCTAATAAGCCTGTCAACTGTAGACCATTGCTTTGCATATATTTGGCGTGTAAGTTTTTTAAGTGGTTGTTCGTAATAAAAAATTTTATCAGGGGATCCATAAGCCAAGGCTTCGTGTAGTAAGCTACTATTTAAATTTTTATCGTTTTTTATTCTGCTGTATCGTTCTGCATGTGAAGCAAATAGCAATTGCTTATCTTTAAAGACTGCTAATGCCGCATCATGTGATAGTGCAGATATTCCCCATGTTATCATTTTTTATTATATTGTAAATATAATCTGCCCATACTATTTGGGCTTCTTCTAACCAATGCCCGCCTGGTCCTTTTGAATAATTTTTAACAATTTCTGTAAAAGTTGTATTATTAGAAAAATTATTTTCTATATCAAGACTAAACAAAAACACTACATGACCTCTACTCTTAAGAAGTTCAATACATGATTCTATTAAAAATTTTTGATACGCTTTTATTTTTTCTTCATTATAATGATATTTAACCCAAGATTTTACTGAAGGTAAGGAAGAAGTAATTAAATATGTGTCGTATGGTGAAGTTTTCTGTTTCAATTTTTTTTCTATAAGTTCGCCTCTTAAATAATGCTTCCATCTAGGGACCACTAAATTAGCCCAAAAAACCCTATCTATATATGTAGACAAAATTACAATTAATGATTTTTCATTTTTTGGCGAATTGCTTATTGCGTTATATATAATTTCTTCATTTGATGATCCACTAAAACCATAATTTTTTGTTTCTAAATTTAATTTATTACCTAATAAATATGGCCAAGACGACGGATATGGATATTTTAATTCAGCTCCTTGTGTATGACTGCATCCAAAGGTTCTTAAAATCATTTTTAATTTAGATAACCAGAAATTTGCAATGTATACTTATTAGATAAACCGGCATTTGCACTTAAATGAATATGATCTTCATCAAAAATAAATCCTTCGCCTGCTTTCCAATTGATACTATCTGTCCAATTATTATTTTTTTCGTATTGAAAAATATGGCCAGGTTTCCAATTTTCTAAATAAATGTTTGCTCTTACTAAATGTTTATTTGTTGTATCTTCTTTAGATTTAATTGCATAAAATATATCTTTATGCATAGTTATAAAAATACCTGGTTGTTGGCATATAGAACTAACTGTTTTTACTTTTATACCTGTTTTATTTTCTAATTCTTCAAAATCAATATCATCTTTTGACCACCATAATTGTTGTATGGTTGTATTTTCATGAGTGTATGTTTCGGGCATTTTGCCTGTATCTGAATATATATTATGAATATCTACACATTCTTTTTTATTATTTTCAAGGCCACTTATAGAATGATTACTGTAATCTGCATCTAAAAATATATAAAAATCATAATCTAAAAAAATAGAATTTATCATACCCAATCACCTTTGTAATTAGAATAATGCTGATGATCAACTGGTGGCCAATGTCCTTCTAAAAAAATATCATCTTTCCAATTACCTTTATAGATTTTTTTATTTGATCGATATAAATCTTCTGGAGGATAAAATATTCCATATCCATTAAATTTATCATTCTCAAAGTTTCCTTCATATTTTGTGTCAGGCAGTTCATTTGAGAAAGAATTTTTCCATGTCATTGTACCTTTTCCGTGTTGCTTCCAGTTCTTCCATTGGCCTTTATATTGTCTACCATACGGCCAAGTATATTCGCCATATCCTTCGGCATAATCATCTATCATTTGACCTTCATAGGTACAACCATCTTTGTACAAAAATTTTCCATATCCGTGTCTTAAATCATTTTTCCATTCGCCGTAATAAGTATTGCCATTACTACCTCTATATACACCATATTTGTTTCGTAAATTATTTTCTAATATTCCGACATATTGCGAATCATCAGTATAATATTTTATAAAATTATTATAGAACGTTGTATCTTCATTAAAAATATCATAACTGTGTATTTTTTTAATATCTTGGTGTGATAATTTATCTTGTGTTAATTGTTGTATACTTGAATCGTTAAGTGACTTTATATTGTTGTTAGCAGTATTTTCATTTTCAGTTTCTTGAATGATTGCATAGTCTTTAAAAAATAATCTTTTCAATATAAAAAAAAGTTCATTAACATCTGTAACATCAATAATGTAATCAAAAAAAGATTGATCCGTAAGCTGTCCTCCGATAAGTTTATTTAAAACACCTATATGAGAATTTGGTTTATACAACCATGATGGCTTTCCTTTTATTGCCATGTCTATATATTCAGATATAGAAAATTTGTAGTTATTACCTGAATTATATGCATGCCATATAGCATAATTATACCAACTAATAATTCTATCCATAGGATTTCTTATAACCAATATTTTTATCCAATCTTTCATGTCATCCGTATAAGGAACATTATGATCTGTTAATAATATTTGATCGGTTATTTTATTTTCTATTTTAATTTTAGGTTCAATATTTATATGATTTTCTGATAGTTGTTTTCTTTCTAACCTATAATCATCGATAGTATCATGATCTAAATAATAGTCATTTACTGTAAACTCTTTTTTACCCCAACATGTTTTAGTTAAAATTGCATTTATAGTACATCCTGCATTTTTATGAATGTGAGGCATCCAAATATTTTTCATAATATATTAACTTCTGGAAAAAAATTATTAAAATTTATTTTTCTTATATTATCTAACAATTTTATGTATCTTTTTGATTTTCTAATTAAGGTATCGTTAGATGGAGTGTTAAACATATTTAGTAGGTTATCTGTCCGCCAAGATTCCCAATTACATGCTTTAAATTTTTTATGACACTCTTGTCTAAAATCCAAAGGTAATGCCAATGGTGATAAAAAATCAGGATCATATACGTAATTATGATGAACGAATATATTTTTATTATTCATATAATTCCAAAATTCTGGCAAATAATAATAGTTATATAAACTTATTGTTTGATTAACACTTACATCCAACCATTTGTGCTGGAGCAGTTTGTTTAAATTTTTCTCAACATCTTGCCACTTAGTAGGAAATCTTATATAATAGTTACGATCTCGAAGATCATCAATACTACAACTAATTTGAACTTTATTAAATTTTTTCCACAAATCAAAAGCATATACAGGTATGTTTGTCATATTAATATTATACCAAAGAGTGACATCTGTTCTACCTACATCTATTAACTTTTTTATAAAATTCCAATGAGTTTTTACTAATGTAGGTTCGCCACCATTAATGTAAAATGTCTTTACGTTTTGTGTCTTATCAAATAAATCATTCCAAAAAAATTCTTTATCGTGCCAGTTTGAAGTAGAACAAGTTTTATAATCTGTTACATAATCTAATTCTTTATTTAAAATTTTATAGTCAGGAATCCATTTACTGCTACTTGCAGGATTACACGTTACACATTTTACATTACAAATATTACCTAATCGCAATTCTACAAATTCTAAATCAGGATCTATCAAACCATTATCGGTTGTTAGTTTTTTAGCATTTTCTATTGTAAAATGCGGATAATTACTATTTTCTATTAATCGTTTACTTGTTATGCTTTTACTTTCTTCAACATAACATCTTTTACACGGATTTGGTATTTTACCGTTAAGCATATCTAATCGAGCATTTTTAAATACTTCACTATTCATATGCTCTGTTATTGTATTTTTATCTAAATTATAATAATTTTCCCCATCTTTGCTCATCCCTGCACCATTTCTAAAATCAGTAACACAACAAAGACTAGTACCTCCATGTGGATGGGTTGCTAAATGTATCCATGGCAATACACAAAAAGTATTACTCATATATATTCTTTTTGGATATTATAAAATTCTTTAAATAAATCACTATATTTTTCATTTCGATATAAATCAGATTCTTCTCGCAATTTTAAATGTTTTTGCCAGTACTTGTTATCATATTGTTCAGTAAACATAAAATCTAACCAAGGTTTAATTTTATTTAAATGAACAGAATTAGAATAATGATTTATAATTTTATTTTTAATAGGTACAGGTAAACATTTTGTGCTATATTGTTTAGGTTCAAAAACCTTATTAAAATGTAATTCAATATCTGATAGTACAGTTTCTTGCCAATCACATATTTCATCTAAATACCATATATTAAATGCACTTATCGTACAGAAAATTACAGACTTTACATGTTCTTTATATTTAAAAATATTTTGTTCTACTTCTTGCCACTTAGCGGGATGTCTAAGATATGTAAATCTAGAACCTATTCCGTCTATACTAAACAATAATTGGACACTTTTAAATTCTTTCCATAAAGGTATTAATTCAGATTTATATATAGAACCATTAGTATTATAACTTAGATTAATATTTTTTGCAATATCTTGTTTAATGCATTTTTCTAAAATGAATTTATGATTTATTAATAAAGGCTCTCCACCAAAAAAATCTATGTTTATAACATGTTCTATATTATTAGATAAATCTTCCCAAAAGAAATTATTTACTCTCGGCCACCGACCTTTTTCTAAATGAAATTTTGCTATAGGTTTTTTATTTAAAACTTCTTTTGCCCATAGTGTACTAGACTTACTAGAACATATTCTGCATTTTGCATTACATATATTACCTAATTTTAAATCTAAATGCTTAGGATAAGGATGATTGTTTAAAATATCCATTATACTATCTTTATATCTATATAGTTCGATTTCTCTTTTACTAGGTATATTACTTTTTTCTTCGTGCCAACAGTTTCTGCAACTTTCTCTAAGTTCACCATTTAAAAAACTTTTACGTATACTTTTTATATGATCACTATTCCATGCATCAGATATTGTATTTTTTGTAAAATCTATATCAATTAACGGTTCTTCCATTACGCAACAAATAGCAGAAGATGCATCGGAGTTTGTTTCTATACCTACCCAAGGCATGATACAGAACTTATCAGGTAAGTTATTATCTTCTATTATTTTTCTTGCATTTTCTTTTATATTTTTATCCACATTGCCAACCTTTATTCTTTCTGTTTAATATTGAGTTAAATAGATTTAGTTATCAGCATTAGACTTATAGTATTCCATATAGTTCTTTCATTTAAATATTTTGCCCAATCTTCATTATTATATTCGTCAAGTCTAAGTATATTACATTTAAACGATTTAGCCAATTGTTCTACGTCTACACCTAATTGTTTATTTGCTACATTGCTTGTTGTTATTAAGATACCACCCGGCACAAGATTTTTTAATGCCCATTTCATACCATTGAGTCTAGGTATAGGATCTTCATTTACATTGCCAACGTCGTTTTCTGCATATGCAATAGGTATATTAAAATCTATTTCATTTATATTTAATTCGTATACGTAAGAATCGTTATTAATATTAAATAAATCTATACCTCTAGTTCTATGTTCGCCAAAATGCTCTTTCATTAAATTAAATGTGTATCCTGTATTAACTCCTATCTGCACACAAAAACCTCTTGTTGGTATTTTTAATTTTTTTACAAGCCCATTAAAAACTATTGTACTCCTATAATTTTTACCTCCTTGATTTGGAAGTTTAAACCAATAATTATATGAATCTAATTTAGCCATTCTTTAATTTGAGTGTATACATTACTAATATCATTTGAACTGTGATACATAAAAAGTTCTTTATTACTTTTTACTTCTTTTTGTTTATACGTTTTTAAATCTATATTAGAATCAATTAAATCTTTCAATGCTAATACTATACTTTCAGGTGTATTATCATGCAAATCATCAAATATATAATACCCCAATTCTTTTTCGTACATTGCTGTTTGATCTGTACACAATACTAAAAAAGGCTGAGAATTATATATAGGCCTCAATGTTTTTTCTGTAAATGGTCCGTGTTTAGGTTCATTATACGTACTTTCAATATTTGCAAAAGATTCTGTAATTAATTCAATATCTACAAATTTTGACCAATCGATTTGAGTTTGTCGAAAGTCATTATCTACTATCAAAGGCAAATAATTTTCTATATAATTATTTTTTATATCCCAATCTAACATCATTTTGTTAATAGTAAGATTATCAATAGGTCCGTCAAATTCATAAATTCCGTTAAATGTTGCTCCTATTGATTTTCCTATACCAAAAGATACTAGGCCGTCATTTATTAAATTATATTTTCCTAAAAAATTTATTACTTCTAATCTGTGTTTAGCCGGTCTACCATTTAAACATGTATATTTTTTAAAAGGGTAATTTTGATCATTTATACTAGCTTCAAACCACAATCTACTCATCCATTTTAAAAATCCTTTAGAAGTATCTATAATTTTTATTTTAGAAGATAATAGTTTATCAAAATTACTAACAACTACCGCAACATCTTCATATTTTTTATTAATACTATCACAAAAATTTTCTATAACATTAAATTGACAATCCCAAAATTCGTGGCAAAAACTTATAAGCAACGGATTTTCTTTTATTAATTTTTTCTGATCAAAATTTAAATTATTATACCAATTGTTAATAGTTTTATCAGGTCTCCTAAAAAAAGACAATTCTACAATACCCGAAGAATTTGATAATTTAATAGGACATTTTAAATCTTTCAAATAATTATATATTTGAAAATAAGTTTTGCCGTACCCCAATTCTTTTAATGAAGTTGAAGGCAAGAGCCAACCGGTATCTAAATGATTATCAATGCTATTAAATATTAAGGTCATATTAATCTTATATTAATAATATATGGGTATTTTTTTAATTGATCTAAAAAATATTTATATGTCATATGTTCTTTCAACGTACCTAGAAGAGCTCGACCTAAATTGTGTATTGGCAATTTGTAATCATAAAATTGTTCTATATTATTGTCTTTACACCAGTTATAATAACGACGAAGGTGCCATTGTCTTGTATATTTTTTAGAAAATTTAGATTTATCATCTAACTCAGAAAAACCGAATTGAAAATTAGGGTTACAATATAATTGTGGTGAAACTTTCTTTTTGGCTACTAATTCTAAATCATTAGTCATCCAACAACAATGTAAATCTTTACCTACTGTAGCATAATCTAAATACAAATATCCTGACTTTATTACTTCAAATGTATTATAATCGTCATCAATTAATTGATATAATGGATATTTAAAATGTTTATTGCTTGTTATTTTTCTTACAGAAATAAAAATTCGATTAGTGGAAGACGGGTTTTCTAATGAATGAACATAATGATTTATTTTTTCTAGTAATATAAAAGTATCTTTATCTAAGTTTTCTTCTCTATCTTGGTTTTCTTTTGTAGTATCTTCAAAATATTCATGAAGGCAATTTAATTTATAAAATTCTATTGTATATGACGATTCATCTAACATTAAATTTTTATCTATTGAATGTCCTCGATTTTCTAATGCACAAATAACTTTGTTTATTTCTTTTTTTATTAATATTGTATTTTTATATTCGTATACATTATAATGCATGTTACAAATTTTATTATCAAGATAAGAATTAACATCATTAGGATTTGTTTCTTTATTATTTTTTTCGGATAAAGGATTCCATACCGAACTTTTAGAATTTTTCCAGACTTTAATAAATTCTTTTGTTATGTTTTTATTATTTAAAATAAAATTTATTTTAAATCCTTGCAAATTTTCTATATGTTCATTGTTACGAAATAAACAAGTAGATGATTTTATGTCATCAATGTTAGGATTTACGTTAGGATTTACCGAACCGAATGTAATTTCTATTTCATTATATAATGATTGCATTGTACTTTCCTCGCCACCAGTCTGTTTCTATAAAGTGTTTGTAATTATGTGTTAATACTTCTTCCATATCGTTGTATAAACTATACCAATCTTGAGCAGATAATTTTTCTAATTTTTTAAGCACGGTACAAATCATCTCCATCCTTTTTACAGGATCGGCTTCTTCGTCATATGATTCGTCCCACCACTTATCAAATGTTTTGAATCCCAACTTTCTTAACCAATGCAATCCATACTTATGGCAAATAATTATAAAAGGATGGTAAGCTCTTATAGGTTTGAATATTTTTTCTGAAAAGAATACAGTAGGATTTCCATCTTCATACAATGATTCAGATATAACACTTAAATATGTATTTAAGTAAATTTTTTTATTAAAATTTTGTGCATAATTAACCGAAAAATCTTCCATGTCATAAGTTAAAGGTAGTTTATTTTTTATAGATGTAAAATTTGGATCTTTAAATGCAGGATGATCGGGCCAATTACTTACTGATAAAGGTTGTTTTAACTTGTTATGACTTACTATATTACTATCAACTAGTCCAAAATAGTTAAGCATTGCAACAAAAGGTGCCCGATGAGTACGTTGCATTCGATTCAAACAATTAAACAATTTAATAGGATAGGTACTTTTATAATTTAAATGATCCTGATACAGAACATTTTCTGCCCAATCAAAAAATTTATTATGTTGAGTTGCACACGCAAAAAAGGGTAGAGCAACAATATGAAATCTTTTTGATTCGGCCACATTGTTTGTACTGCACCAAGAATTATAATTATATTGTTCAATAAGATTTGATGTGCTAAAAATTAATTTGTTGCTTGGAATCCTATAATGGTCTAAATTGTCATGTAATTTGCGAAATGCATCAAACGATTTAATTTTATTATATTGAGTAGACACTTCATTTAATGGAAATCCTTCCATAGATTGAGAAATGTGTATATAGACCTTTCCTTTTTGTGCATGTTCAATCAATCTTGTAGACAAGTGATCAAATAGTCTATCACTGCCTCCAAGCCAATATGTCGGACCACCTATTGTGCCCAGGTTATACACAAAATTTTCTTGTCTATTAACAAAATTATCTATAGTGTCTTCCACAACACCATCAAAATCAAATTCTAACCATTTAGGTGCTACCTTGAATCTATCGTGTAATGGTATGGATCTACCATTAAATAAATATGGTAGATCCATAGCTGGTAATTGTGATAAATTATACTCACCCAATCTATCGTAGGCAATATTAATCTTCATCGATTCCACCATTCATATAATTCTGTATCATGTTTATAGATATCACTTATTGTAATTTTTTCATTACGTATCTTATCTAATTGATTTTGATAATTTTTTCCTTTTTTAAATTCTTCTAAATATATATCAGGCCATTGCTCGGCAAATGTGGGTCTGTTTTTCATTTCTTTAAGAGTGTTAACTAATGTAGTTTGTTTATGCGTTGCTTTAGGTTCTATATAAAAAAGTAATTCGTCTATTTTTTTATTTAATATATGTCTTGGCCATGCAAAAGGAGAAAATACTATATCTGGATGAAATGCAAACATAATTTTTGTTTCAATTTTTACATCTAATTCTAAACTTAAATCAAATAAATCTTTTATAGAAAACATACCTGGTCCTGTTATAGTAAGATCAAATAACATTTTATCCTTACCACCAGGTAATTTTAGACCTTCTTTAAAATTATTTAACCATTCTTTCCATACAATATTTTTTCGTATAAACTCTACAATTTCACTAGTTCCGTCTATACTTGCACACATTAACCAATCTTTAAATTGCGGCAAATAATCATATAAGTTTTTTCCTCTATATCGTATTTTGCTTAAATTGCTATTATATCGTAAATAGCAATTCTTCGCACTACCGTTATTAATCATTTCTTCCAATGCCCACCAATGCATTTCATACATCAATGGTTCTCCGCCTACCCAATAAATTTCTTCTACTATACCTTTACTAATAGCATCTTTAAATTCAGGCTCAACAACTTCTACCTGAAATTTTTTCATTTTTTCTTTTACATCAGGTTGCATAAATGGTTGACTTTCTTTGGTCCACATGTTATGCTTATATTTTTCTGCTTCCCAAGCAGAACTTAATTGTTCGCCACACATACGACATTTAAAATTACATAAATTAGAATATCTATAATCAAAAGAAATAACAGGCATAGTTGTCCTACCTGTATCGTCTGTGTTATCAAATGCTTCTTGTATTTTATGTTTAAATAAATGTCCTGTAAACCAATGTTTATAAGAACTAACGCTTAATATATCTTCATTACAAACATCACATTGTGGTATTTTTTCTCCTGCCATTAACTTTTTACGAATATTACACATATAAGGAGAATTCCAATGTTCTGTTAAATTAACAGGATTAAAATCATCTGCTTCTGTTTTGCTTTCTTTTATTTCTCCATATCGTTCATCATTTGTTGCATCTATGTATTGTTTTTGAAAACTATGTTCTTCTCTACTCGCACAACAAAGTCGGCGTTCACCTTGAGGACTAATATAGGTATGAGTCCAAGGTGCCATACAAAAAGATTTATTATTTTCAGTAAATTTTTTATCTATCATCATTTACATTGGTATTATTTTTTTCATTGCAATAAAGTTGGATATTCCTTAAAAAGTGGAAGTATTTTTAAGTCACAATTCCACGCATGATTTCTGTTTCTTAAAATTTTATCTTCAATACTAAGTATCTTCTTTTGTAACTCTTCGATAGAAATTTCACTTATTCTTTTTAGTTCGTTATGATATGCTGTTTCTCTTTCGCCCATATCTACTATTGCATCAAAAGAGTAATCAAAAATTTCATCATACAATTCAAATCCTAAATTTGTTAATATAGCATGATAATTTTGACAATTAAAAAACAATGATACTTTTCCATAGAGAAGTGGCTTCCATGTTTTTTCAGTAATAAACTTATATCGCGGATCACTTTCAATTCCTATATCAATTAGACTGTCTTTTAGATAATAAAAGTCATCTACTATGTCTTGATTATCCTCAAATTGTAATTTCTCTAATGACATATCAAGTTCTTTTATTTGTTTATAATCGAAAAACCCTCTACTTGCAGTTTCTGAATGATATCCTGGGGCATCAGGGCGGCGCCTCATCCAACTCCAATGGCATTTATCAATAATATTCGTTTCATGCAAGACATCTATTAGTTTTAATCGTTGGTATTGCGGGACTCCGTTCATACATATGAAATGCTTTGTTGCGACGCTGTTGTAATTCATTGTTTTATTATTACAATTTAATTTTGTTAATCTTCTTTTTGTTCTACCCAATAATCCAAAAGGAAATCCATAACAATCAACATGTGCAAAATCTATAGAATTTAATTTAGTATATTCTCTAATATTATATTTTAAATCCATGTCGCCGTTTATAAATATAAACTTAGTATTTGGACATTTAGATTTAATAAATCTAAGTGCTTGTTCGATTAAACCCAAAAAATTAACGTCCATATCTAGGTGTGGTTCATTAGTTTTTAAAACATAAATCTTGTCAAAGCACCAACCTTTGTTATAGTAGTCGTGTAAAGTATTAGATAGTTTTTGAAATACATCAACATGTCTTTCATAATTTAAAGAACACATTGCTGTATTCTTACCGGGACGTAAATCTATAATAATGCCAGGACGTTGCTCTCCGTTTAAATGGTTATTGTAATCTTCATTAGTTGTAATTATTTCAACTGGCTTCATCATCGTTTTTAAATATATCTAATGTTGCAGGATCACCTTGAGCAGATAAACTTTCTTTTGCTAATTCAAAAGGTAAACTATCATACCATTCAACAAAACTAGGAAAACATAATCTAAAATTCCTATCTCGCCTTATGTCATATTGCTCATAGAATGCTCTAAAATCATTATATAATTTTGGTATTTCAGCAGTATCTCTATGAGGTGTTTTAACTACATCTAAATAATCTATTAGACGTTGAACATGTGCTTGCTCTCCATCTGTCAAACACATTTTTTTTGTTAAAAACCATTGTTTTAATTTTGTTTTAAAATAAATTTTTAATTTAATAGGTAATATAGCACAACTTTGAAAACTAGGAAATCGTAATATGTTTAAGGTCATTGTAGGAGCTTTCCCCCCAAATTGTTCTCTTAATAATAACATGTCATCCATAAACTCAGTTATAGATTCTAAGCATAATGCATTTATGGTCATCATCATATGAAGTTGTTTTATATTACCTTCTGTTAATAATCTTACTAAATTATTTCTCCACACATCATATTTCATTCCATATCTAATATATTCACTTTGTTTACCAATACTTTCGTTACTCGTATAAATTTCAAAATGAGGAATATTATGACTTGCAATTAATAATTTTTCAAATGTTTCTTGTTTCTCTGGAACTAAATTACTGTTCATTGCAAATCTCATGTTACTATTAGGATGTTTTTCAAACCATTCAAATAGTTTCCATGTACTTTTATGAACTAAGGGTTCGCCTCCTGTTATTCTAATTTCTTCTAAATTGTTACTTAAAGAATGATCCCACCATTTCCAAAAGGCCTGTATATAAGGATTATCTTCTTCGTTTTGAGATGCTCTAGCTGCCCAAGGTGCTGTATCAGCAAAATGGCCTCTTCCATCACTTATTATGTTTTGGTATGGGCCATTTGTTTTTATATCTTTAACCCATGTACTACTGAATGCAGGATTGCAATAACTACATGCAAAATTACATGCCCTATCAAATGCAATTTCTAAAGTTTTTAAGTCTACATCTTCATCCCAAGGTTTATTAGGTAGGTCAAGAACATCTTCATCTTTAAAAATTTCTGTTTTATATACTCTATCACTAATGTTATTACGATTTATATCTTCTACTTTCCAGCAATACTCACACTCCTGTGGCCGCTTACCTTCCAACATCATTTTACGCATTTCTTTTTTATGTTGGGTATTATGTATTGCAGTAAAATTTGTTGCTAATTCTTCTTTAGGAATCCAATGAGCAGGAGGATGGTGGCAACTTGTGGTTTGTCCATGACCTAGCCATATAGTTGCATTGTACCATTTTGCAGCACAAAAACTAGGACTTATAGAATCTATTATTCTTTTTTTATATTCCTCTAGTGATTCGTTTGGCTTTCTCATACAAGTTTGTTAATTCAGGAAATGTTTTTTTAAAAGTTAAATTTCTTCGTCTATCTAATTCTGTAAAATACATGTAAAAATTTTTCAACTCTATGTGATAGTATAGTTCTTCTTCTTTCAATGATTTTTGTTTAATTAAATCTATATTTCGTTTTAATTTTTCTATTTCATATTTTTTAAAACCATGGCCTGTTTTATAATAATCTTCTTGCTCAACATTGTCTTTCATAAATGTTAAACAATCATCTAAAATAGTTAGTAAATCTTTATCTTGGGCGATTACCATAGGACCTAACCATTTAGGATGATTGAGCATAGGTATATCAAACCAAATACGTTGTTTAGGCTTAATAATTACCGGCGGATGTTTATAACCATCTCTATCGGGGGGTTGTATCTCTAATTTTTTTTGTTTATCTTTACCATATTTAATTCTTAGATCTAAAATTAATTGTAAAAAATCTTTAAATTTGGGAATACTTAGTAGATTAAAAGTATTTATTAAGCATATTTCTGATGTAATAGTATTTTCTAAAAAGTTATGTATATTATCTAATAGTATATTATAATTCAAAGGATATCGTATATATTCGGCTTGCTCGCCAACTGAATCTAAACTAACAAATAACGAAAAATGTTTGCAACTTGCACCAACAAAATTGTTATTATTATATTCTTTATTAATTTTATTTGGGTCTTCCCACCATCTTATTTGTTCTATTTTTTTAATTTTATCAATAAATTTATCAAATATTGATTTTTCAGGAGGACATAAATTGGTTGTTATACTTAATTCTAAATTAGTATTAGGATTTTTAATTACATAATTTAAAATTCTATATGTATTATTATCTACTAATGGTTCGCCACCAGTCATTCTAAATACTTTTAATGTTTTATATAATTCAGGCCACCATTTCCAAAATGCGTTAACATAAGGATTATCATTATTGGAACATTTTAATGGCATATCTAAATATTTAAAATTATTATGATCTGTAGAAAATAATTTGTAAGGTCCGTATTCGTTTATTTCTTTTTCCCATGTAGTACTAATATGAGGTGAACAATATACACACTTAAAATTACATGCTTGATTAAAATTTACTTCTACATATCTAGGTAAAATGGTGTTTGTATTTTCTATTTCTTCCCAACCATCTTGGGCCCACCATTCAGCTGACCTATAATGCCTGTCACTTAAATGTCCTGCATCTTCAATTTTCCAACAATATTCACATTCCTCTGGCCGTTCACCTTTTAACATTCTTTGTCGTTGAATTTGTTTATGTAAAGTATTATGTAATGCACTATTATTTTGTTTTAATTCTTCTAAAGGAATTGTTTTAGCAGGGGGATGGAAACAACTATGTGTCTTACCGGTTAATAAGTGTAAACTAACTTGAAACCATTTAGCCATGCACATAGATGGAGATATTTTATCTAACTTATTTTTAGTTTTTTTAATATCGTCAATATAATAGGTCATGCTATTTTTTGTGCAATAATTACTCGTTCATCACCATTAAATCCCATTAAAATAGTATCACATTCTGTTAAATTATTTTCTTTACATACGTTAGAATATGCATTAGCAAATGTATTCCAATTATAATCTACACTATATTCTGTAATAAGTGCATTAGCAATACCTATGTTGATTCTGTTGAACATATTACATTCATTAAAAAAATCTATGCCATCGTCTATATTTTCTTTTTGTATTCGTACACCGATTCGTAAATATTCTGCACCATAACAAAATTTAGATAAACTAAATGCTAATGTTTCTATACATTTATATTTTTTTAAATTTATATCTATATTTTTAGAAACAGGAAAATGACAAAAATCCAATAATACTGGTATTTCTAATTTCTCGCATTTATCCAATATACCAAACATATCAGGATGTATTTTACCTTTTCTAGTAAATGGAACACTTATAATAAAAACGTCATATGAATTAATGTAATCATCTTCTATAAATTTATAATTAAGATCGTGTTTGCATACGGCCTTATGATACATAAATTCGTCTTTAAAAAATCTAAATCGTCTATTAAAATACTTTAAATAAAAATGATCAAATATTTGAACAGACCCATTAGTTAATGATACATATTTAAAATTATCTAAACCTTTTATTGAATTTAATTTAGACTTTGAAATCCAATTAACAAAATTTTTTTTAAACCTATCAGGTAGATTTTGGTCATATAGATCTGCCTGAGTTACAAATTTTGTTAAGTCTATACTCTTAATACCTTCTAATCTTGTTTGCATAAAATATAAAACTCCTTATATTCTGGAAATATTTTTAAAAAATTAGTATTTCGTCTTTTATCTAATTGATCGACATATGAAACAAAATTTTTTCTTTGAACAGTATATATATTCTGTCCGTAAATTTTATCCTCCATATATCGTATGTTACGTTGAAATTTTTTTATTTCTTCTTTTGAAAAAGTATTTTTACTTGTTATATAATATTCAGCATCATACATGTATTGTAGGAAATCCTTAGTTACAATATCTACTGCCAACCAATTAGGATATTCTAAAAAAGGAATATCAAATAAAACTTTATTATCATATAATTCTCTAAATTCATTAATAAACTCTAAAAAAGATTCTATTTTAACAATGCTTAATATATTAAAAGTATTGATAAAAGATACTGTTGCTCGATTTAAATTTTGTAAAATGTGATGAACATTATTCTTTAAATGTTTAAAATTTAACGGATAACGTATATATTCTGCTTGATTTCCTACAGAATCTAAACTAACATATATCATTAAATGTTTATATACTGAAAAATTATCAACAATACCTTGGTTTCCTTCTTTTTCTAAATCTGTACTACCCAAACATTTCCAATTATCGTTGACTGGTTTCAACCAATACTTTTTATAAAAAAAGTCACCTGTATCTTCATTAACAAAGTTATCATTAAATTTTCCTGTAATTTTATTTTTATCTATTCGAGAAAGTGTGGGCTCCAATTGTTTATCTATTATTTCCTGATCTTCAACTATAAATCGGGGCCAATTACGCCATGTAGTTTTATGATCATTTTTAGCAAAATATGTTATTTCTTTTAAATAATTATTTTTCTTCCATATTTTTAATATTTTGTCATCTATCGGATTTTCTAATTTTTTTAAAATTTTAATAAAATTCTTAAATGTATTATTATTTGACGGACATAAATTTGTTGTAATCCCTATCTGTAAATTAGGTGAAGGATTTTCTAAAATATAATTCAATACTTTGAATGTATCTTTATGCATTAATGGCTCCCCGCCTGTCATTCGAAAATGATGCAAATTATCATATATTTCCGGCAACCATTTCCAGAATGCTTTAACGTATGGATTATCTTTTTTCTTTATTTTATTTTCTTTACGTACTTCAAATGGAAGTTTTCCGGTCTCTTCCAATCCTAATAGATCATTATGATTATAAGGTTTTACTTCAGTGCATCTTTCATCATTATATTTTTTTGCCAACAAATTAAAAGCTCCAAATTGTTCTATTTCTTCGTACCAAGAACTACTTAAATGTGGTGAACAATATATACATTTTTGATTACATGCATGACTAAAATTTACTTCTAAATATGATGGTTTCACATTAAAATTATATTCATTATCAGTTACATAATCATAATTTTCTAATGCCCAATCCTCGGAAGATTTATATAATCTATCACTTATTTGTTTTGAATTGTTAAGTTCCTCTATTTTCCAACAATATTCGCAACCTGACGGTTTTTTACCTAGTACCATCTGTTTGCGTTCTGCTATTTTAAATTTTGTATTATGTAATGCACTAGAATTTTGCTCTAATTCTTTTAACGGAATTTTATGAGCAGGCGGATGGTAACAACTTTGGGTAAGCCCGTGCGGTAAATGTATCTGAACATATAACCATTTTGCTAGACAAAAAGTAGGCGATATATCATCTAGTAATTTTTTTACATTATTCAATTTGATCTTCTCTAATTAAAGGAGCAGTTCTTGTTGGGCTTACATACACTTCTTTAAAAAATTTACTATTTTGTGCATCCATTTCTGCTACGGGCAATCTTAAATCATTTCGTATTTTATCTCCCAAATCAAAAATGTCTTCTAATAATTTTTTATGACTAATATCGTTTCCAAACTTAGGCCATACGTTTGTTTCCCAAAACTCTGTGTGCCATTTAAAGTCACGTACAAGGGTATAATCCCAATCAGTTGCATTGGTCATCCAACATCCTAATCGAGCACCGTATATTGCCCACCAACCATTAAGTGCATCTGCACCTACTGTCATCCATACTAATAATCGTTTAAGATTTTTTTCATGTAACATAGTCAACGGTTTGTGTTTAAGTCTTGCACCCTCATCTAAACTCATTTTAACACCTTCACGGAAGCCTGCTCTATATGCTTGGTATGGTGATGTATTATTTTGTACATAACTATAAACATTATTCATTTGTACATAATGCACATCCCAACAAAATTCTATAAGTGATTTTTTCGATCCTAGTACATTTGATGCCTCATGTGTTCGCATATTTTCTACTACTTTTTTTGGCCAACATTTTAAACCACCATTGCCATATACTAATCCGTTAACATCATTTCTTCCTGCCCAACTAAGAACCCAGTCGTCTTCTATTTTATCTGTGTCAATTTCTGCACCGAAAAAATCTGGATCAACAATATTATCGCCATCTACTCCTACAAATCTATCTGTTTCGGATAAATTTGCGGCGGCTTTGTGTGCGGCATCACTACCAAATACACCATGAGATCGTTTTGCCCAAGGGCACTTGCTTTGCAAATCTGCGAAATTTGCATTAGCATTAGGTTCGTCATACGAGATAAACACAATATCTAATTCAGTTATCGGTATTTTCATATTTTATTTTTATTTTTTTTGAGTTGATATGTATTTTAGTATTTGATAAATTTACTGTTGAAGGTATATCAATATGAATATGAGATTGATCTTTAAATTGTTGAAGAACAAAAGGTATATAATATTCTAAATAATTTCTATTTTTACTAAAAAAACTTATAATAAATTTATGATTTTTTATATCTTCCAGTTCGTCCCAATAATTTATATTATTTTGTATTAGTAATTCTTTACCAGTATTATATAGTTTGATATGGTATTCGTCGTTTACTAAATTTCTATCAACAATATCTGATTTTTCAAAAATTTCGTATGCATACTTTTCAAAACATCGTTGTGTTTTAAACTCTAAATCGGTTATATTTACTTTATTTAAAACAGTAGAAATATCTTGTTCATATTTTCCTGTTTTAAAATATTCATTTAAATCTATTTCAAGTGTACCTAATAACTCTAGACTTTTTTTATAATGTACAAATATTTTTAATATTGGTTCTGTAAATTGTATATTATCAAATTGATAGGGGTCTATATATTGTTGTAAAAAATACTTATCTATGTTTACTTTTATAATTGCATCATCCGGATATATATTTAATTTAACAGTTGCGTTCTTACCATATTCAATATTTGTAAATTGTTTTTCTTTTGACGTTCGTACTATGTTATCTTTTTTTATTAATTCATTTTTATAAACAATATAATCTCGTAAGTTTTTATTGTTTATTTCTTCAGATGAAATAGATATACAATAATCCAATTTTGTTAAATCATGCCCGGTTACTCGGCCGATCCATTTATTATAGTGTAAAAATTTCTGCATTTCGATAATGTAGTGGATAATATTGTTTAAAATTTTCTATGTAGAATTCTTTATAATCTCCCCAATGCTCTAAATCTTCATCCCATTTTTTTACATTAACATTTATACAAGACAATTTCATGTCTACATATTTAAATATATCATTTCTATCATGCACAATATCGTCAATTCCTAACATTTTTATGCAAATAGGAAAAATATAACTTGTTATACAACTTTGGGGTTTATAATCAGAAAAATAATCAAAAGAAAATTTTTCAAAATTTTTAATTACTTGTTCCATAATAGTAAAGAACTCTTGGGCAAATTGTCCTTTTCTAAAATAAAACATTTTTTCATAGGATGGGCGTATATTATTATCTGTTAAAATTCTATCATATTGTTCATGTCTAACTATTTCTTGTTTATAATTTATTATTGTATCAGGAAATAATATATCAAATTTGGATAGATAATCCCACCAATATGAATAATCATTTAAAAATAACATATCAGCATCTAACACAATGGTTTCGTCATATGGTGTTGCCCAATATATTTGCCAAAAATTATGTATTTTATGTTTTTTACCAAATGTTGCATCGCCATCCGGAAACTTATCGGATAGTATAGTAATAGTATCATTTGTATGATGCATTATACTTTTTTTAAGAGCATTTGCCTTACTTATATATGGTTCATCTATTGCATATATTAAATACCCTCTAGACATATAGTTCCATTAATTTATCATAATGCCTATCGATAGCACGTTTATTCATCATATGCAAATTTTCACCTTCACTATATGTTAAAATATTA
>Ga0209501_10002425_pt1 | contig 19557 bp, 20 predicted proteins | sample ArcticOcean_MG_C_4_FD_187434 | JGI IMG/M metagenome (GOLD analysis project Ga0209501, IMG submission 187434) | Marine microbial communities from western Arctic Ocean - ArcticOcean_MG_CB4_134 (SPAdes) (version 2) | ecosystem: Environmental > Aquatic > Marine > Oceanic | place: Arctic Ocean...
TGAGCCTTCAGGGAATGCGGTCACAGCTTCGGTCTGAATAAAGCTTGCCGAGACAGCGTTTACGGCGATGTTTTTCGGCGCAAGTTCCAAAGCAAGATATCGTGTGAGGGCCTCCAGCGCTGCCTTTGAGACACCGACGATGAAGTAGTCGGGAAGGACGGAGGTCGAGCCCGGGCTGGTGAGATTGACGATTGTCCCGCCGTGCGTCATCAACTTCGCCGCCGAGATAGCGCACTTCCACGGCGCTTTGGCATTGATGTCCAGCGTCCAGTCCCAATGTCGATCCTCAAGCTCGGACGCCGGGCGCATGACGCCGGAAGCGGCGTTATTCACCAGGATGTCCAACCGGCCGTACTCCATAGAAACTTTTTCAAATAGACCATCTATGGCCTCAGAGTCACCAAGGTGGGCACGGACACGGAGGCAGCGGACACCAAGCGCCGATATCGCCTCTTCAGTATCGTGTGCGGCTTTGTGATTTCGGAAATAGTTGAAGGCTATGTCGGCGCCACGTGTGGCGAGCTCCAGAGCAATGGCACGTCCGATGCCGCGCGAACCACCGGTAACGAGTGCGACCTTGCCAGTAAGGTCACCAGAATTTGATGCCATCTACCTAGCGCTCCCTATCCCGGGGGGACTGCATAATTGGCCCGTACACGGGTTCGTTAGTTGGAACCGGAAATGGCCATGCCACCATCGGTTCGGAGGATGATTCCAGTTGTGTAACGGGCCGCGTCTTTGGCGAGGAATTCGGCGGCGACGGCGACCTCATCTGGAACGCCGAATCGACGCATTGGAATCCAGGTCATGATCGTGTCTTTAGTTTTCTGGGGCAGTCCGTCCACCGTAGCCGTTTCGATATATCCTGGAGCGATGGCGTTCACGGTGATGTTCCGCGAAGAGAGTTCCTTCGCCAGCGAGTAGGTCAACGAATGAATAGCGCCCTTCGAAGCCGAGTAGTTAGCCTGCCCAATGTTACCGCTGATCCCAACGACAGATGAGATGTTAATTATGCGGCCCCAGCGTGCTTTCACCATGCCAGGAACGGCGCGGTGGCAACAATAGTAAGTGCCGTTCAGATTGGTCTGGATCACACGGTCCCAGGCTTGGTCCTTCATTCGGAGAATCAGGGCGTCGTCGATGATCCCTGCATTGTTCACAAGGATCTGTACGGGACCAAACGCCTCTTCCGTAGCGGCGAACATGGCGTCCACCTGTTCGCGCTCTGCAACGCTGCCCTGTACGGCGATCGCCTCTCCGCCCTCAGATTTGATGGTCTCCACCACCTCCTCCGCGTCCCCAGGGTGGGTGTTGTAGTTCACGGCGATGCGGTGGCCCTGCCGGGCCAGTCGGAAGGCGATCGCCCGCCCGATTCCCCGGGATGCGCCGGTTATAAGCGTGCTGCGTGATTCTTCTGACAACGGAGCGTCCAGTTCTGATGCTATGTGCCGACCGCCCCGCGGAGTCTGTTCAACTCCGCCTCGGCCTGCTCTACGTAATTTAAGGCGACGGTCGTTCTGGCGGTTTGGATAGCGCGGGAGACTGCCGGCGCCATGGCCTTTCCGTGACCGACGACGGCCACGCCCTTCACTCCGAAGAGTGGGCCTCCGCCGTGCGCTTCTGGGAGATTCGTCGTTTCATATATTCGTCGGCAGATCTCTTCGATCTCGGCATCGGGTACTCGGTCAGCCATCATTTTCCGGATATCTGCTGATAGCGTCTCGCCGATCCCTTCCGTCAATTTCATCACGACATTTCCAACAAAACCGTCGCACACAACGACCTCAGCTCTGCCGTATGGGATGTCGTTGGCTTCTATGTTGCCAATGAAATTCAGGCCGCTGGTCTCGAGAAGCGTAGTGGCTTCCTTCACTTGTGTATTGCCCTTGCCTGCCTCAGCACCAACACTTAATAGTGCTACACGAGGATGCTCGGTGCCGAAAACTATGCTGGAGAACACGGCGCCCAGTGCTGCGTAGTCGGCAAGCTGCTGAGGCTTGCAGTCCAGGTTCGTGCCGATGTCCATGATGATAGTGCCCGGCGCAAGGCCGTAAAGCGGCCCCCCTAGAGCGGCGCGTTCGATTCCCTTAAACGTGCCGAAAATCACGGTCGCCGCCGCGATCGTAGCGCCCGTCGACCCCATGCTCACAAGTGCCTTTGCCCGCCCGTGACGGACTGCGCTGGCGGCACGGAATATCGAAGCGTTCCGTTTGGTCATGTACGCCGTTGCAGGGGCCTCGCCCTCCAGCACTACGCCTTCGGACGGCTCAGTGAAGACTGGAAGTCCGTCCACGTTGTGCTTGGCAAGCTCGGCTTCCAGAGACTCAGGGTCGCCGACCAATATGATTGAAACACCACCCTCGCGTGCGGCCTGGACAGCGCCAAGTACGATCTCCGACGGGGCGTTATCTCCGCCCATCGCGTCAACCGCAATTGAGATCAAATTTTGTGTCTCTTGGGCCGTCAAAAGCTCTACCTAAAAACCGGCAAACTTCCGGAACTTTGAGCCGCTTACGCGGTGTTGCATAAAGGTCAATCTAGCTGGACGAACGCTTGCCCTGTAATCACGTCTTCGCCGTCATCTTTCTTGACGCCGACGGTGATTTCCGCCGACCGCACGCCATCCGACTCGGTTACTTCTTTGACCTCACCGGTTACGTGTATAGTCTCGCCCGGGAAAACCGGAGCGCGAAATCGTACTTTAAGGCGACCCCCGTATGCCCAGTTATTCGGATATGCGGAAGTGAGCATTTCTGACACCATCGCAAGGGTAAGCATACCGTGGGCGATACGCTTACCGAACGGTGTTTTGGCCGCGAACTCGGCATCTAAATGGATGGGGTTGTGGTCTCCAGCGGCGTCGGCATACGCTTCAACCTGCGCCTGCGTCACCGTACGGTCCATGGAATCCAGTATGTCTCCGGGACGGACCGTCATGTCGCATTAACCAGTATTAGGCTGCTCGCGCTCGCGACCTCTTTCCCGGACTCGTCAACGAACAGCATCTCTACCGTGGCGAAGCGGCTTCCTCTGCGCTCGGCGTTTGATTTCAAAGTTGCCCGTATCTCGAGAGTCTCTTCTGGGGTTACCGGTCGGTTGAAGGATGCCTCTTGCGAGGCATGGACTACCTCAACGGTGCCGTTCGCCAGCCCGAGGTGTTTGATGATGCGCGACAACCCGGCGGCGATCACCGCCATAGATGGAACACGCTCAGCTGGTTGTGCCGAGGTATTTCCCACCGCCGCCGTATAGGCAGCAGCCTCGGTCGCAGTGATGATCAGAGACTCTGGGGGGAACTCGTGTCCGGCCGGAAGATCTTGAAGTGGCATGTGCTCTTACGTACAGGTAATAAATCGAATTCACTGTGAATTCTAGGAATGCCCCCGCCAAGTCGCAACGAACCTCTGCAACGCAACCCCGCCCGGGTCAACCAATTTGCGGAGCTAGGCTTCCGAGGTGCCGCGTGTCCCTTGCATATCTCTGGCCTCGGCGATCAGACGGGTGGCAAGTTGAAACGACAACTCGTTGCGATAGTCGAGTGCCGATAGCGCTAGGACTCTGAACACCACCCCGGACGATACGCGTGCATCGACGCTTTCGCCCAGTTTTGGTACCCGCACCCGCAACGCCTCGCCCATCGCCGCCGCCGCCGAGAGACCGCTGCGATTTACGAATACCCGTGTCATGACGCGACCATCGTAGTAGAGCGACAAACCTGATTTGGTCTGGGTCAGCGTCAACCGCATATGAGCGCGGGGCTGTTCGAGAACCTTGTAGGCGTGCTCAAGTGCCTTTGAACGTGAAATCGCCACTGTTTTGAAATTGCCAATCCGGGGTTTGTTGCGAAACCTGAATCTCTATAAATTGGATCGAAAGTATAATCCGTGGGCCCGTTTGGAACCAATACATTGGAGATTGACTTGGAACAAAATGAAGAACAGAACGGGGATCGGATGGGAGACCTCACCGGACGCGTAGCCATAGTGACCGGGGGTGCGACGGGCATTGGGCGTGCTATCGGGGTAAAGATGGCCGAGGTAGGCGCGGACATAGTCGTATCAGACATCGATGCCTACACCTGCCAGCGCACCGCGACCGAGATCGCAGCGATGGGTGTTCGCTCTGTGGGGATCCCGGCCAACGTTACCGACCCGGAAGACGTGAGCCGGATGGTGTCGGAAACGATCAGCCAGTTTGGCAAGATAGATGTGTTGGTCAACAACGCCGGGGTGGCCGGCGCGCCCGGATGGTACGAGCATGAGACCTCCCGGGAAGAAGACTGGGCTTTTACCTTTGGCGTGAACGTCAAGGGCATGGCGATAGTGACAGACGCCGTGATCCCGCACATGCAATCGGCGGCATTTGGGAAGATCGTTAACCTAGCGTCCATTGCAGGGCGACAGGGCCGTTCATCGCTCCCGCACTACTCCGCCACCAAGGCGGCGGTCATTAACTATACGCAGTCGCTCGCCAACGAACTCGGGCGGGACAACATCAACGTAAACGCCGTGTGCCCAGGCCTGTTATGGACGACGATGTGGGAACAGGTGGGCGCCCAATACGCGCTCGCAAATCCGAACTACAAAGGCCTGACAGCCCGGCAGGTATTTGATCGCACCGTGCAGGACTTGATGCCGCTCGGCAGGGAACAGACCCCCGAGGATATCGGGGACGCCATCGTATTCCTCGTATCGGAGGACGCCCGCAACATTACAGGGCAGTCGCTCAATGTAGATGGGGGAGCGTTTCTCAACTGAACTCAGAGGGCCCTTATTTGGCCGGTGGAATTGGGAGATATTAGTGCCACAACTAGATGGTCGAATCGCAGTCGTTACCGGCGCCGGGAGCGGCATCGGGCAGGGAATTGCACTTGTGTTAGCTCAGCGTGGGGCCGACATCCTGGTCTCAGATATTGATCTTGTGGCGGCAGAGGCTGTGGCAGATGAGATCCGATCGTTTGGCAAGAACGCGCTTGCCGTGCAGGCTGATGTCACTGACCGAGAGTCGACGGACGGACTGGCCTCGACCGCAATAACGGATCTTGGCCACATCGACATCCTGGTCAACAATGCAGGGGTCGGAGGCGCGCCCGGTTGGTGGCAGCGAAGCAGCCCTAGCCCCGAAGATTGGGAGGCGACTTACGACGTCAATGTGATCGGAATTGTCAATACGACGTCCAGCTTTCAGGACCACTTGTCGGACCGGAGATCGGGGCGAATTATCAACATTGCTTCGGGAGCGGGGCGACGCGGGGCCGGCGGATTCGCCCACTACTCAGCCTCGAAAGCTGCTGCGATCAACGTCAGCCAGGGCTTTGCGCTCAAATTGGCAGAGTTCAACATTAATGTGAACTGCATATGCCCGGGACTGCTGTGGACCCCGTTGTGGGAAAACATTGCCGAGCGTGATCGGATCAAATCCGGGGAGACCGTGCTAACGGGACGACAGGTGTTCGACCAACGACTGGAAGCATCGACTCCGCTCGGCAGGGAACAGACGCCCGAGGACGTTGGTAAACTTGCTGCTTTCCTAGCCTCTGACAGATCCAAAAATATCACAGGCCAGAGCATTAACCTTAACGGCGGGTCATACATGAACTAAATGCGTCGGATTGCGCGGGTGCCCCCTCTACCACTGGAAGACGCCCATATGCATCGAGGGCGCGGGAGAACAAAGATTCCACGGGAGCGCTATGTTTTTGCTGAATGGACTGCCAATGAACACTGCTATTGCAGCTGCAGCTGCAGCGCCGCCGCCGGTACCGGACTCATCTCCAGTACTTCCCGAAGCTCCAACCCGAGCTTCTCTCGCGTCATCGGCCCGGCGTACTTCTTCACGACTCGACCCTCGCGGTTTACGAAGAACTTCTCGGGGATTCCAACTACACCCCATTCAACGGCGACCCTACCGTTTGAGTCGGACACGATCGGGTACTTGAGGTCGAAAGCGTCTCTGAACTTGCGGGTCTCGCTTTCGACATCCCATATGGCGATGCCGACGAACTCGACTCCCAGATCATGAAAATCCTTGTAAGCGGCTTCCAAAGCGGGACTTTCCTGTCGACAGGGCGGACACCACGAGGACCAGAAGTCAACTAGCACGACCTTCCCTAGGAAGTCAGATAATTTCACCATGCCGTCGCCATCGATAGATGGGAGCTCAAATCCGGCCCTTTCTTGAGCAGATACGTTTCGCTCGCCGAGGGTTTGATTGACAGCCAGCCCGCCGGGATTGCCGTCGTTCTGAATGACCGCCCAGATCAGCAGTAATCCGATCAGCGTTGTGGGTAATAAGACTGCGAAGCCGATGATTTTTCGTTGTGTCATTCAGAGGTGGTGAGAAACTCGGGGCAGGTGGATAGGTCGTACTGCAATTCTACGACCTCATATACGATGCAAACTCCGCTAACGCCTTAGATTCGAACTTGAAAGTGACGCCTCTGTCGTGACACCGACCCGTACCTACCCTGGGAAGGAATCCTCCTTCTTGGGAGCCTGATCCGGGCCTTCGGATAGATGCGCTTCGGTGTCCATTACCGCAAGAGCGCGTGCGGTTAGCGCCTTTCGGCTCGCCTGGTGTTCATTGGCGTCTATCTTGCCCTTCTCAAATTGCTTGTCCAGATTCACGATCTGCTGGAGAATCCCCATGCGGCCGCGACGGCGAGTGGTGAGCAGAACATACACGACCAATCCCATCATCACGGCTACGACAATCATTACAGAGCCGAACATGACGGCGTTGCCGCCGGGGATCGACTCGTTCATGCGTTTGAACAACCCCGGTTGAGGAAGATCAACGATCGCAAAATTCATCTTGAAGCCCGGCTCGTAACCAGTCCCCGAATACTCCTTGTAGACCGTATCGCCAAGCTCGGTCGTTTTAGTGGGTTTCATGCCTTCCGCCACGACCTCGCCAAACTCAGGTGGGATCAGCACACGGAGTTCATCGACTCCAAACGCAAGCGTTCTGATGAACTCAAGTTTGGTCCCGGAGTAGTTAATGGCGTAGCTGTATAGGATTTCGTGCTCACCTGGAGGGATCGGGTTCGTCATGGCGAATCCCGTATCGATCTCGAGCAACTGGCCCTGCGGCAGGACACTATCTACCGCCAGCTCTTCATATCCCCTGGGAAGGCTGAACCTGAGCATGTCCAGGCCTGTGAAATTAGGATTAGAAGGGTCCGGTACGAATGTGCGATCGCCGTCATTTCGGATCGTAACCAGGTCCAGTGCACCCATAAGGCGATCAGATCCGACCACCGTCGGAATAATGGTCGCGTGTGCACCTACTCTGATATTTTCCAGCGAGTCTGTCGTCTCATAAATGACGACCGAAAGATTCTGTGGATCGACTTCATCAACTAGGAAGATCTGATCCGTAACGCCTCCGTACTCCCACGCGAGTCGATACTGAATGTCCTCGTCCTGCATCAGATTCGTGAACTCGAACAATGGAACGTCCGGGCTAACGGTCGTGATCTGTTGATCAACAAAATCGCCGTCTCTGAAGCTCATGAGAGCAATTTTGAAACCATCCGGAACGTCGGCGCCCGCGGTGCCGTTATTAACCGTTCCTGTCACGCGTTCCGGGGTAGGGTGTTGTGCAAGGACGTTGTTGCTAAACAGGGACATAACGGCAAATAACGCCGCGATAGCCAGGATCTTTATGTAGGCCCTGTCCCTTCTTGAAAATATCAATTGGGCAATTCTCACTGGTTCCTCAACTCCGTCTTTCAGGCGCCGCTGGACTCCGAATCTCCACCGATCCCAGTATTCCTTTCGGAACCGGCCTGCCTCAGCGCTTCGATCTCTTGCTCGAGCACCTCTCGCTTCAGTGCCGCCGGGGCGTCCTGAGGTTCATCTTCATAACCGAGCTGGTCCAGGAGTCTTATCGTTTCAGCGGCGCCTATCCTCAGTTCAAGGAGTTGGTGCTGATAATCCTCATCCGTGACCGTATTCGCTCCATAGTCGGTCTGTAATTGACCGATCTGATCGTAAAGATCAGACCTGAGCCTCGTCAGCCGTTCAACCTCGCCGGCGTGCCGCGCTGATAGCACTGCGCCGGATCGACGTATGAATGGGATGGAGATTACGACCAGCGAAATAAGGGCCACTATGGCCCCCAGGGCTATTGGCATGACACGTTGTTTCGAAACAAGATTCACACACCTACGGAACTGGCAGCGCGAGGCTTGGGTGCGGTTCGGGAACGTGCTGGTACGGCACGACGCTCGAGAAGAGGAGCCGGCCACAGGGCGATCATCGTCCCAATGACAAATATCGGACCCGACACCCAGAGCCACCATGCCGCCGGATTGATGCTGATACGTAGTACTACGCGTCCATCTTCAAGAAACTCGCTGGGGACTAGGTACAGGTCTTCCAGACCCGGGTCCAGATATGACGGCAAACCGGGGATATCCACGAGGGGGACGTTGTGTACGGAGGCACGCACGGAAGCCATATTGAACACCGGGTAGAAGGCGCGCCACGGCGCGAGGCTGGCGATTTGTTCCTCGTCTTTATATACGTTTACGTTCGCCCACTCTGAAATCCGGTCTGCGCGCTGTTCGTTTTCCGTGCTGATGTATTCGACCCGGTATTCGTCTAGGGTGAAGCTTTCCCCTGGGGCGAGCACTACATCGGCTCTCTGTTGAAAGAAGTTGGTGCCGATGATTCCGATGCCAAGGGCGATTATCGCGATGTGCACGATATAACCGCCGTGTCGAGGCCGGTTTCCGCTCACCATGCGCCACCACCCGGTCGCAAAGTTGAGACCGGCCCGGCGTTGCGCCATCGTGCCGCGGTACCACTCCTCAAGTACCGCCGACATGACCATGGCGAGTGCTCCAAACCCGGCGATCGCCCACAACTCGTGTATGCCCGAGATCCAGAGCAGGGCCATCGTCGCGATGCTGATACCGATAGGGATACTGAGCCATCGCTGTGCGCTTGTCAGGGTGGTGCGACGCCAGGGCAACAATGGCCCGATGCCCATCAGAATGACAATAGCGAGCAGGATCGGGCCGTTTATCTGGTTGTACCAAGGGGCCGAAACGGTAACTGTCTCATTGTTTGCGAACTCAGAGAACAGCGGGAACAGGATGCCCCAGAGGGTCACGAATGTCACCCCGAGGAACAGGAAGTTGTTTACAAGGAAACTTGCTTCACGGGATAAGAACGATTCAAGGGGCCGGTCACTTTTGAGCATCGGATAGCGCCACAAGAACACAACGAGTGCAAATAACAGGCTAAACAACATGAAGCCCAGAAACACGCTTCCTATCGTTGAGGCCCCGAATGAGTGGACCGATACAACCGGACCGCCACGGTTGATGAACAGTCCAAACTGCGACAGCACAAACGCCATAGAAAGCAGGGCGATGTTCCACATTCTGAACATGCCACGTCGCTTTTGGACCATCACTGAGTGAATGAACGCTGTGAGCACCAGCCATGGCATGATGGCCACGTTCTCGATCGGATCCCAGCTCCAGTAGCCACCCCAGCCGAGAATCGTGTAAGCCCACCATGCGCCTATAAGCAGGCCCGCGCTTAGGGTCGCCCAGACGGCGATTGCGCTGATCCGGGCGGCGTCCAGCCACTGGTCACGCGTCTGACCTGCGATCATCGCCCCGCCGACGAACGCGAACGGGATAGCGACGCCTACAAGGCCCGCCATCTGGAGTGGCGGGTGTATGAACATCCCCGGGTGTCGCAGGAGTGGGTTAACACCGATGCCACGGCCGTCATCGAAAATGGCGGGAGCGAACGGGTCGGCGAGCGTGACTAGAACGGTGAGGAAGAAAACGCTGATCGCCATCAGAATGGCGATTATGTACGGACGTGACGGCTCGAGACGCCGAGGAGTGACGTAGATTGCGACCATAGACATCACGGTGAAGATGGCGGTGATGTAGAGGAGAGAGCCTTCGTTACCGGCGTACATCGCTACCCACGTGAACGCCTGGCTCTGCTCCCTGTCGCTATGACCTCGTACATACTCAATCGAGAAGTCATGTGTGACGAATGCGTACACCAACGCGCCGACGGCTACGGTCAGTGCGAGGCCGGCCACATAGGCGCTACGCCGTGCGCTCATCACGAGGTCGCCTGAGCCAAGCTTGACGCCCGCTACCGAACCAACTCCCGCGTAGACCGCCAGCGCCAACGCAAGCAACATAGACATCGTGCCGAGATCTGCCATCTAGGCTTCAGAGCTCCTGTCGTTATCGTCGCTCTGGTCGTCGTCCTGATCGCGATCGAGGGAATCATCTATCGCCAGATCGCGATCCACCTCCGCTAGATAGTCGTCCAGTTCGCCACCCACGGAGTCGCCGGGGATCATACCTCCAACTCCCGCCGCAACTGGATTTGCGCTGCCCCGCCGCATCTGTCGCATCACGAAAAACAGCCCGACGACTCCCAGAGCGATGCCGACGGGCGGGACGATCCATGTCACAAGGTTGAACCCGGTCCGTGGCGGCGCTGCCAGCACGCTTGTGCCATAACGAGCTACGAAGAACTCTTTTATCTGGCCTTCGTCTTGACCCTCCTGAAGTTTCTCCCTAAGAATACGCTTCATATCCTGGCTAATTTGGACGAAGGACTGATCGAGCGTCTCGCCGGGACAAATAGGGCAGATCAGCTGTTTTTCCAGGCTCTGAGCGCGCTTCTCAAAATCACGGTCCTGATCGGGCCCTATCGTGATCTCTGGCGATACGTCGTTGCCGGTCGAACCGCCTGATTGGGCGTGCACTGACACACCGTCGAACAACGGAAATGTTACCGCGAACAACAGGACGACTATCGGGAGGGTGCGGATTATGACGGTGTAGCTCAATTTGCTTACAGCGCCCAGGCACCGTGCTTTGAGGGTCTGGTTAATTCCGTTACAAGTCCCATGGTTCCATGGTGTCCCCGGGTGGTGACTTCCGGGTCTTACGACTCGTGTTTAAGACCGTGCTGCGTCGGAACTTACTGTCCTAGTCCGGTTCCTGATGTGTCGGAGATGTACCGCACCACGTCCCATCGCTCGGCTTCCGAAAGAATCGGACCAAACCTGGGCATTACGAGGATTCCGTTGCTGATGATGCCGAATATTGCGTCTTCATTTAGTCGGGCACGCGATACCTGGAGGTTTGGCGGTCCGTTATAAGGAGACCCGTTGTCTGTGGCCCATGCCGAATTTGGTGATGTGATGTGCGCTGCGGCCGGTCCGTCTCCGAGGCCTGTCTGGCCATGGCATGCGGAGCAGTTAACCCGGTACAACTCAGCTCCGGCTTCCGCGTCGTAGGCGTGTGCCTCTCGCGCTGGGAGTATGTCCGACACGGTCTGAGCGTTGCCCTCGCCGTTATATGCTATCGCAGACTCAACACCACTCAGGCGTGGAGTCTCCTGCGAGCGATACGCCTGCGAGTAGTGCATTTCCGTGAAGGTCTCAATTGGGTACGCGCCGCTTTCCTGCACACATGCGGTTGCCAGAAGGGCAAACGATGCGGCAGCGATGAGCAGACGATGGCCCGCGAAGCGGGATCGGAAGTTGCGCGAGATTTTTGTCATTCGAAGACTCAAGCCGTTTTGATCTCCAGAGCGCCGGCTGTCTGTAGCACTCCGCGTGCCTCTTCCAATCGGTCGTCCTCGCACTCGACCACGACACCGATGTAACCCTCGGTTATCCGTGTGTCGTAGGCACCAAGGTTGAGGTTCGGTAGACGTGACTCAAATATGATGCCGACCACGGTCGCTACCACCGCGCCAAGCATGGTTAGTTCGTAAGCAATGATCAGCATGGCGAATACGGCCAGGATTGGCTTACCACCGGTAATTACTGGATATGCGAGCTGTGTTCCGGCTGTAAACAAAATGGCCAGAGTGATGCCCACCATCGCCCCAAAGAAGGGGAACCGGAATAGCCTGTGCTGGGGGACGTATTCGCCGAACGCGCCCTCCGGGTATGGCGTGCCGGTCAGCACGTCAAAAGTGCCAAGCTCAAACCCGGCGGACTTGAGTCCGTCCATGGCGTCGGCGCCTGCATTTGGTGTGTCGTACAGCCCTAGAACGCTGTTTGAAGCTGCCATCGTGCGTTACCTAATCCAATTCCCTGATTACAGCCGGCATGGTCACGCGCCCGATCTGGACATCAGTCGTGAAAACCTGGCTTTCTTTGGTCTCGAAGAGCGGTATCAACGGGAAGAACTTGGAAAACAACAGCATCAACATCATTACCCATGCGAACGACCACAACAGGAGACCCCATTCCAGGGGGCTGACCTGATACGAGTCCCACGTGAATACGAACGGCTGTTTTCTTGAGAGTCCCGGGACGATGATCAAGAAACGTTCAAGCCACATCCCAATGTTCACCAGGATGGACGTCCAGAACATCATCGCGATGTTGTTCCGGACACGTTTAAAGAACCATAACGGCACAGGTATAGCGAAGCCCGTTAAGAAGAAGATTATGAATAAGAGGTTCCACGGCCACTCGAACATTTGCATTTCACGAAGCGCACGTTCGGGAGCCTCCAGGCTGTAGACACCGAAGATGAGCTCGGCAAATGTCAAAGCCAACCAGGCACAGGCCACGACAATGAGCAGTCTTGCAAGCGCATCAAAGTGTTCTGGACGGATGTAGTTGTCCCAGCCCCAGAGCCAGCGCATGAGCGCCATCATCGTTACAACAGCAGACACACCGGAGTGGACCGCGCCGACGACGAAGTATGGGGCAAAGACGGTGGAGTGCCAGCCTTCGACTGCGGGTGTGACGGCGAAGTCCCACGAGACAATGCTGTGGACCGATACGAATATCGGGAGCATCAGAGCCGATAGGAGGATTCCCGCCACGGTCTGGAGCCGCCACTGCCGCGGATTACCGCGCCATCCAAGCGATGCAACCGTGTAGAAAGCGCGCTTCCAACCGGTCGTCCGGTCACGCAACACGCCAAGGTCTGGGAGGAGCGCAACGTACAGGAACAGCGTGCTACCCGTGAGGTAGGTGCCGATCGCAAATGGGTCCCACACCAGCGGAGAGCGGGCGTTCGGGAAGATGCCGCGTGCGAAGTCGTACGGTGTAATCCAGTAAAAAATTCTCCACGGTCGTCCGGCGTGGATGAGGGGGAAGAACAAAGCTGTCAACAGCGAGAACACCGTGAGGAGTTCTGCCGCACGTGTCACAGGTCTGCGCCACTCCGCCTGAGTCAGCCGGAGAATTGCCGAGATCATGATCCCGGCGTGGCTAATACCAACCCAGAACACGAAGGTAGTAATGAACAATCCCCAGTAGACGGGCCTGCTCAGACCGGTGACACCAAGGCCACGGTTGAACATGATTCCCATCAGGGTGAAGCCGAATAGCACCACCACGAGGAGGCCAAGAACCGTAGGCAGCCACCACTTGGGCGTCGCCAGATTCCCGCGCAGAAGCTCGTGGTTTACGGTGAATTCGTCGAGTATGCGTCGCTGTTGCATTAGTCGGGTTTACCCACCAACTGGACGTGGCTCCTTAGGAACCGTACTGGTTTGGTTATCAGGCGTGACTGTTGAATTTCCCAGAGTGAGACCAGCGGAACCAGCCGGGTCACCAACAGGATTGAAAGAAGACCCAGCGCTGGGAGGCCAACCATGATGAACACGTCAAACACGTCCGGCCACATGGTGTCCGGCATATCTTGCAGGATGCTTGTTGTTGCAAGTTCGAGATCGTCCGGAACCGCGCTCCAGGATGATACATAGATCCTGATGCGATCCAGAAACAGTCCAAACAGGATGATAAAAGCCGCAATTGGCGGCCCCCACACGCTGTCTCTGACCTTGTTCCAAATCATGATCCACCAAGGAATGATGAACACCAGGAAGAAGACCGTCCAGAACAAGTAGATGTAGGGACCGGACACGAGCAACTTGATTGTGGCCGAGTCAGAATCAGATCGTCCGTACCAGAACACGATGAAACTGGAGTAGAAGAAATAGAACCACAACAGTGTCGTTGCAAGCATGAACTTGCCAAGGGACCACATCTGTTCATGGCCTACGTACTTGTTCATTCCTCCCCATCGACGTGCTGCCCAGACACCAATGATGGTGAAGGCGATGCCTGCCTGGAAGGTAGTTATCGTGTGATAGAAGGGGAAGAGCGAGTCCTTCCAACCGGGAACCAGGCTCACGGCGAAATCGAGACTGAATGTGAAATTCGTGTACAGGAGCATTGCAAAATAAAGGGCGCCCGTGATGCCGATACGCATCTTCAGCCATTCCCACTGCTGCTGACGGCCGTAGAACCCGCGTGCCAGTTTCTTACCCCAGCGCTGTTTCCATCCAGTGCCGTGGTCTCGTATTGCAGCGAAGTCCGGGATAGCCATCACGTACGCCATCGCCATCCCAACAAGGGCCAGAGTCAACAGAATTAAGACATTCCAGAAATGCGGTGCGTAACTAGGGGAGTCAAACCATATCGACCTGCGTCTCACGTCGTCGCCGAGGACTTCCGAGAATTGGGTCAACGCCGGGAACTTGAATAACAGCGGGATCATCAACAGCGCAATAATCGCCGTAACAATAGCGCCAAGCGACGCGATACGCGCCACTGGCCTTACCCAGTCGGCCTTGGCGAGGGCGGGGGCGATCGCCACCATCGGCGCGCCGCCGAAGATGGTCAGCATCCATGCGAGCGTTGCGGCGTAGAAACCCCAATCCTGCCTGCCATCATCATTGATGAAGCGGAAGACAATTCCGACAAAGCCGATTACAGACAGTGCCGCGAGTAGCCACATGAATCGCTTCAGGCCAGTTCCGGCAGCTGTCCTACCTTCGCCGGCGAGAAGAGCCGTCGATTCTATATTGGATGGTCGGTGATCCGGGGCGTCCGTTATCAGGCTAGTCGTGGCCACCGATTGCTCCTCCGGTAGCGTCTACCTGCGCCAGGTAAAGGACATTGGGATCGGTATTCAGGGCGTCTAGGTGCGTGTACTTCCGGTCGTCTTTTGCCATGATCGAAACACGGCTGTTTTCGTCGTTATAGTCGCCAAATACAAGGGCGTTGGTCGGACAAGCGTCGGTGCAAGCCGTTCCGATGTCCCCGTCCTGGAGATCACGGCCATCGCGAGCGGCCTCTCGGACGCCGCGTCGAATCCGCTGCACACAGAAACTGCACTTCTCCATGATTCCACGACTTCTCACCGTGACATCCGGGTTCAACTGGTTGCGTAGCGAAACCGGCCAGACGGGCTCCCAGTAGTTGAAGAACCGGACGTTGTAAGGACAACCGTTTGCGCAGTATCGGGTACCGACACAGCGGTTGTAGATCTGGACGTTCATGCCTTCAGTGTTGTGGTACGTGGCATACACCGGGCATACGGGCTCGCACGGCGCGTTTTCGCAGTGCTGGCACATTATCGGGATGAACCGCGCCTTCACATCCGGAAAGTCGCCATACCAGTAGCGTTCTACCCGAATCCAAGCGAAGGTTCGCTTCTGCCTGTATATGTCTTCTGTTGAGAGGGGAATGTTGTTTTCAGCCTGGCATGCCATGACACACGCCTGACATCCGGTGCAACGGTCGACGTCGACGACCATGCCCCATTTGTGGCTGGCAACCCTCTGTGCAGCTGTTTTTTCAGTAACTTCAGTAACCATTTATAAGTTCGAAACCCTCAGCTACTCGTCGTTCGAGATGAAACGGAGATGAAGTTCATGATTGTGTTCCTCGGCCTCGTGCGCGGTTTGACCGGGCTCGACGATAAGGATCGGAACCCCGTGTTCGGCGGGACGGATAATGTCCTTCGCGTCGCCCTCGAATTTCGGGAATTCTTTCTTGCCACCGGACTTGCTCACAACTGCCCGTGTTGCGGCCCATGCTAGAGCACCGGTCTCTGATTCTTTCTTGTCGACAAGGATGTTCAAAACATTCTCGCCCCGGTCTTCGGCATACCGTCCGCCGATGTCTTCTTTGTAACCCTGGCCGATCGGGATGGCAATGACGTCAGGTGAAATCCCGGGATGTGGGTACGCCTGAACGGTGATCTCACCAACCGTTGTTCGGACCTTGATCCATTGGCCTTCGCTGATGCCCATTTCTTTGGCCTTTTCGAAATTGATCTCCGCCCACGTTGACCATGCCACCGTGGTGATCGGGTCTGGAGTGGCCTGGGCCCATGGTGTCGAGGCGTTCCGCCCGTCGAGAAGAGACTGGTGAGCGAAGGGCACGAGTGTGAACACGTGTCCTTCAACCCTGTCCTCAAGTCCAGATAGGCCCGGTCCCGCCGCCTTGGCGATGGGTGATGGGATGCTGGATGGTGAATCGGTGGCTATTTTGGCATCCACGTCCCACCAACCGCCGCGCTGCAGAACGCCGTTCATGAACAGCCGGGCGTCTCCAGCAGTTACGGACCCACGACCGTCAGAGAAAATATCTGCGACCGTATCCTCGACGAATTCTTTTACGCTGTTGACTGATACCCGTGATCCAGCTGCCTGTATCAAAGTGTCGAGGAAGTTACGGCTGTCATACAGCCGTGCTTGTGTCTCGCCGTCCAACGGAGAGTTGACGACGGGCTGCCGAATGCCGACCACCTCGTACCCGGGCGCCGGTTCCGGCACGTCGAGGCCCCAGTTCTCCAAGTAGGAGTTTTCGGGTAGGACAAGATTGGCGTGTGCGGAACTTTCATCCAGGACGCTTGTGAAAGCAACAACGTTATCGACGTTATCCAAGGCGCCCTGGGCGTCTACGGATCGAGGCAGACCGTGGACTAGGTCAGCGCCCCGCAATATCACGGTCTTAACATTGCCTGCGCGCCATTGGGAGAGTTCTTTCTCCCAGACTTCAAATGATGCGCCGGTGGCTGAGTCTGGCAGACCCTGTGACCCTGCAGGGTTGAACTGAATCCCGCCGGCTTTGCCGACAGTTCCTGCCAGGATGTTCAGTGCATAGATAGCGGTCAGGTTGAACACGCCATTTGTCTGTGCTCCGGCCGAACCACCGCCAAATGCGATGCTCGGGCCTTCTCCTGCGAACTTGTGTGCCGCATCAACAATGCGCTCCACAGACACGCCGATCTTGTCGGCAACAAGCTCGGGCGCCCAGTCGTCGAGTGCGCCGTCGGGAATGTTGGCGGTGTAAGCAGAGATGTTGGCGTCTGGGACTAGTTTTTCTTTGACGATGACGCTGGCGATGCTGATGGCAAGGTCACCCTCATATCCAGGGTTGACCGTCAACCATCGGTCGGCCGCAGCGGCGGTGATCGACATGCGCGATTCGGCGTGCATCATGAAGCCGCGATGCTCGCCGCCCCGGAAATCGCCATACTTCGTGCTGTAGCGAACCGGGGAGAGCCAGGTTCCGAGCCAGTCACCACCAAACGAAAGCACGGTGTGTGCGTTGCCGATATCAAATTCTGGAATGCGGTTCTGGTTGAACAGCGTCTTTACCGCCTGGTGAAGAACACCCTGTTCAAGCGGGTCAAAGAACATCAGCCGGCCGTTGAAGGCAGATGCCACGTCTCCGGCAATTCTGGCGTCTCCGCCACGAATCGGGTTTGTGACGACTGCGAGGTTGCCGTCTGCGTCGGTCATCCACTGTGCCAGAAGGTCGTTCGCCTCATCCCAAGAGATCGGAACAAGGGGCTGGCCGACTGACCGGCGACGCATCGGCCCCTCCACCCGATCCGGGTGGTAAAGCGCCTGCAACGCAAAGTCTGAGTGCACGGCGTGCTTTCCGACGTTGATCGGGTAGTCAGGGTTGCCTGCGATTTTCTTCGCACGGCCTTCCATGACACGAACTATGACGCCGAGTCCGGAGTCATCCGTCGTAGCAAACCAACTGTCGATGCCATTTACAAGGTCTTCAGGCAGATCGAGTGGAGCTTCTACGAGTAGTTCATCCGCAGGGACGCCACACGCGGTGAAAATGACAGCTCCAACAGTGGAGCCGCCCGCGAGGGTCATGAATTCCCGTCTGGAGAGCTTCATGGGATTCGGGTCGCCATCTCTTCCTTGTGTTAGTTCCGGAATTTTCATGCCGCAGAGAATCCTGCAGACATGGTCCAATAATTCTTTTTAGAAGTGACAGGTTGTGCAGTCGGTTGGTGCGTCGTTCTTCCGATGGCAGTCGACGCACTGTCCCATCTTCAACGGTTCTACTTGCGCTACCTGTTCCTGTGACTTGATGTCACCGTGGCAGGTAGAACAGGTGACGGCGGCCACCACGGAGCCGTCCATCTGCGTGCCGGCGAGGATCGCAGCCTCATCTCGGTTAGCGATTACATGAGTGTTGTCCGCCGCCGTCAGGAACCGTATGTGGGGCTCATGTACGAAGCGGACGTGGTCCGGCAAGCGGTGAACCCGCTTCCATTGGATCGGCCCGGGATCTTCTCCCAGTCCGATGGTCCTCAGCAAAGTCAGGGGTTCACTGTCGGTTGCGCCGATGACTCGGTGGCAGGTGACACATGTTTCCACCGGCGGGATGCCGGCGACGTTGGTGATCGTGACCGTGCGATGGCAGAAGGTGCAGTCCAGGCCGATACCCGTGAGTTGGTTGCCATCGGCGTCCAACTTAGGGCTGCCGTCTGCATTTACAAGCGGCTCGCTGCCGGCGTGTGCGGTGTGGGGAAATGCAATTGGTTGCTCAGGACTCTGGTCGAAACCGAGAACCGGTAACGGGTTACCGAACCACGCCGTAATGATGAATACCATCACGAACCCCATAACGGCAGTGACCCCAACCCCACCGAGCGCGAGCACAGGGATAAGGACCTTGACCCATGTGGGCCGGCCGTTTTCCGTATTAGGTTGCTGGTTCAGTGTCTTTTCACCACTCGCAGCAAGCTGCGATTCTTAAGAAGATTGGCCGGTTTGGCTGCCGGTCGTTAATTACGCGTTTTGAGCAACACCTCTGGCGTTACTGGTACCACCTCGGGTAAATGTCTTCGATCCAACCTCGGCTGATCTCAACTATAAAAAAGGCGTTAGCTAGGGCGATGACGATCGCAATCGTTCCAATCACGTATAGAAAAGGGCGAAATCGAGACGCTGTTCGGGAGAAAGTGCCACTATCGACGGCCGATGGGATGATCGCATGTGCGAACCCTAGAGATACAGCGGCCGTGGCCATCAACAGGAGGTTGACCCACAGGAGCTTTAGGGCAAGTCCGTTACTCGACCAATCGCCTTGTAGAAGGGGGGCGGGGTCCGGCATCGGTTTCGGCGGTCCATCCTGTTGATTTACCCGACGCAATCGTCTGGCCGGGAGGGTTGGTTACGGTGCAAAACGTACGTTTGACTCGAGGTGGAATTTACGCCTCGCCAAACGACCTGTGAAAACTATCATTTGCGGGATTCGCGGTCAAGAGACAATTATCCCTTATGCAACCAACATTCCCCTATCTCTTTCTGAGACACATGGGGTTAATTGTCGGGAGCTGCTGGGCCGATACAACACGAATCCTTGCGGGTGACATCTCCTCGATCCTATAATTCCTTGAGTCGATTGATCGTTGAGAATATCCTCCGTTTCTTCCTTATGCCAAGGCACCTTCAGGGCGTCTAAAGAAGAATGCTGGGGGGG
>Ga0209501_10002429_pt1 | contig 19529 bp, 22 predicted proteins | sample ArcticOcean_MG_C_4_FD_187434 | JGI IMG/M metagenome (GOLD analysis project Ga0209501, IMG submission 187434) | Marine microbial communities from western Arctic Ocean - ArcticOcean_MG_CB4_134 (SPAdes) (version 2) | ecosystem: Environmental > Aquatic > Marine > Oceanic | place: Arctic Ocean...
AAGAAGAACCTGTAGAAGAAGAACCTGTAGAAGAAGAACCTCCAGAAGCAGAGTCAACTGATGCTGAAACATCAGAAGAGGAGGCGGTTGAATGACCCATCTATCTACTCGTGAAATTGACAATATGTCTCTTGAGGCACGCAAGAAGCGCATGAATGAATTGCAGGAAGAGATGCTTCTTCTGCGCGCGGAGCAAGCACTGGGTGGGTCTGCAAGTAATCCAGGATCATACAAGCAAGTGAAGAGAAGCATCGCTCGTCTTAAGACAAAGATGCAAGAAGCAAGACAGGAGTAGGGAATTAATGGCAAGTATCTGTAATCTATGCGGCCTACCTGAAGAATTATGTATTTGTCAAGAAATAGCCAAGGAGCAACAAAAAGCAATAATTTCAACTGTTCGAAGGAGATATGGTAAAATGGTCACGATAGTAGAAGGCATAGAAGATACTGCCATTGATATCAACAAGCTTGCCAAGACTCTGAAGTCATCATGCGCTAGTGGTGGCACAGTTAAAGGAAGAGTCATTGAACTTCAAGGAGACCACAAGAAAAGGGTCGCCAAAGTACTACAACAAAATGGTTACCAAGTGGAGGTGCGTTAAATGGAACACTGGCATACTTCATGGTTATCTTGTACTCTAGAGGTTGTATCCGCAACTGACCCAAGTTTGGTCGGCCGCTCAGGTATTGTGGTAAGCGAATCACGGAATACAGTTACAGTTGAAGAGCACGATGGTATGTCCATTTTTGCTAAGAATACAATCCAATTCACAATCAACAACAGTGAACCTGTTGTTGGGTCTATGGTCTGTCAAAGGCCAGAAGACAGGGTTCAGAGAAAGTACAGGAGGAACTGAAATGCGAGACATCGGTATTGACGTGATAGAGCCGAAGGGCAAATGGGATGGCGATTCAAATTGCCCATTCTATGGTAGTTTGAGGGTTCGTGGCCAGATAATTGAAGGGACAGTGTCAAGAGTTGGCATGTTGCAAACTATTGTTGTAGAGCGGGAACACACTCGGCACATGAAAAAGTTCGAAAGAATTGAGAAGAGAACCCGCCGTTATTCAGCTCACTTACCAAGTTGCATTGGAGACATAAATGTTGGAGATCCCGTACGAATTATGGAGTGCCGTCCAATTTCCAAGACAGTGACTTTCTGTGTTATTGAGAGAGGTGAGTCAGAATGAAGGGGATTTCAAGTCGGGTAACCCGCGGTCTACCAACAGAGTCAAAGATGAACTGTATTGATAACAGCGGAGCAAAGATTGTTCAGTTAATTTCAGTACTAAATCTCGGTGGGGTTGCTCGCCGATATCCATCTGCTGGTGTTGGTGATATGATCAATGTCACAGTTCGAAGAGGAACACCAGAACGCCGCCGCCAAGTTTTCCGCGCAGTAGTTGTTCGTCAGAAGCGCGCATACGCACGTTCAGATGGCACTCGTGTGCAATTCGAAGACAACGCATGTGTGCTCGTATCAAACGAGCGTGGAGAATTGATTGGAACTGATATCAAGGGACCTGTTTCTCGAGAATCAGCTGAAAGGTGGCCAAGAATCGCAGCAACTGCGAAACAAATTGTGTGAGGTGATATGATGAGTAGTACAAAACCAAACAAGCAGCGAAAGAACGCAGCCAACGCCCCACTTCATACTAAGCGCAAGCGCATACGTGCTCGCTGCCTAGACCCAGCATTTCCTAATGTCCGTAATGTCACTATCAGAGTTGGTGACCGTGTCTCTGTACGCAGGGGCGACTGGGGTAACCCAGGTCATGACAAGGATGAGGGTGGTAAGCGCCTTGGGAGTAGCCGCGGTAAAGAAGGTGTTGAAGCCGATGTTATTGCTGTTGATGTCAAGACTGGACGTGTGTTTGTAGAAGGTGTTAGCCATTCAACCTCTGAAAGCAAGGCAGAAGGTATCCCACTACACGCATCAAATGTTGTAGTCATTAAAATCGATGATGGCGATGTTGTTCGCTTGAAGAAATTAGAAGAGCGCAACGGAGGCGATGAATAATGAGTGCAAATCACAAGAAACGATTAGCAATGCCACGAAGTTGGGCTGGGGCACGAAAAACTACAGTTTGGATTTCCAAGCCAGACCCTAGTGGTCACCCGATTGACCTTTGTATGTCCTTAGCAGTTATCGTGCGTGACGAACTTGATTTAGCACAATCAAAGCGGGAAGTTAAGCGAATGCTCGCAACTCGAAAGTTGATGGTTGATGGCAAAGTACCAAAGAGTGTTGACAGAGGTGTTGGATTAATGGATGTCTTAACAATTGGTGACCAAAATTACCGTTGTATTCTTGACCAAAACGGAAAACTTCGCTACCCTAAAATCACAGCAAAAGAAGCAAACTCAAAGGTTTGCAGAATTGATGGCAAGAACACCATTCGTGGGGGGGTTACTCAGTACAATCTTCATGATGGCAGGAACATCTTAGTTGATGATGCAAATCTATACAAGACCGGAGACAGTCTAATTATCTCTTTACCAGACCAGAAAATAATCTCCCACATTCCATTCGCTGATGGTACTAACGCCTACCTTGTAGGTGGTAGTCACGTAGGCACTGTAACCGCAATTCAAAGTTTGGCTGTAAAGCGCTCAAGCATGGAAAATGAAGTATCCTTCCCTGATTTCGGCACAGTTGAGAGAAATGTATTCGTTATTGGTGACACCAATTTACCAGAGGTGAATGAATGAGTAATGTTAACCCAATGCTAAAGCCTCAAATCACTAAGGTCACTTGCCACATCGGAGTTGGTGAAGGTGGCGCTCGGCTACAACTTGCAGAACAAGTTCTTTCCTTGATTACTGGTGGAAATCCAATTCGAACAATTGGAAAAACCACAAACCGTGAATTGAAGATTCGCGAGGGCGCTCCAATCGGTTGCAAGGTTACAATGCGTAACCCTGAAAAAATCAAGAAGTTCCTTGAGGATGCTTTTTGGGTTCGTGAAAAGACTCTACCTGCATACAATGTTGATATGCAAGGCAACCTATCTTTTGGAATTGCAGATTACACCGATTTCCCTGAAATGAAATATGACCCAGATATCGGAATCTTTGGTATGGACATCAATGTCGTACTAGAGAGGCCCGGTCACAGGATTAGCCGGCGCCGACGTTTGAAGGCAAAGGTCCCAGGATCTCACCGCATTACACGCACACAAGGGCAGGACTGGTTCAAGGAACAGTTCGGATTGACGCTACTGGAGGAGTGAAGATGGGAAAAGATGCAGGAGTTCGAATAGGCCGAGAGTTGGGATGCCGACGATGCGGCCGCAAAAGAGGTATGATTCGCCGCCATGGTCTGAGACTATGTCGCCAGTGCTTCCGGGATATCGCGCCGGAAATAGGATTCAAGAAGTATAGTTGAGGAGGGATGAAGAAATGCAATTTGACCCATTAAATGACGCGTTTGTAAGCATTTTTAATGCTGAACAATCCGGACACTACGAAGTTACAGTAAAACCAGCTAGCAATCTGCTAGGTAGCCTACTCGGCATTATGTCAGAGCGTGGCTACATTGGAGAATATGAAAAGATAGAAAATGGCCGCGGTGGCGGTTACCGAATCGAATTAGTCGGTGCAATCAACAAGTGCGGGGTCATCAAACCCCGCCATGCTGTGAAGTTTGCAGAATTCGATAAGTGGGAGTCAAGATACCTTCCTGCTCAAGATTTTGGTCTTCTATTGATGACAACAAATCAAGGTGTAATGCACCATTATGAGGCTAAGGAGGGTTCAATCGGAGGCCGCTTACTGGCCTACGTGTTCTGAGGTGATTATTATGGTAAAATTAGATCAGATTCTACATAAAATACCTCTCGCAGAGGGGGTTTCAGCAAGCATTGATGAGGCTGCCTTATCCTTGGACGGCCCCAATGGGTCAACATCTCGAGAATTTTCCCATACCAAAGTAAATCTCTCTTTGGATGGAGATAATGTAGTTGTTCAATGCGAATTGCCTAGGCGCAAAGAAAAGGCCATATGCGGGACTTGGAAGGCCCACATCAACAACATGATTACCGGAGTTACCAATGGATTTGAGTATCGCCTCAAGGCGGTTTACTCTCACTTCCCAATGACTCTAACTGTAAATGGTTCAGAACTTGAAATCAAAAATTTATTCGGTGAAAAAGTCCCACGGGTTGCAGACCTAAAGTGGACACCAACAGAAGTTCAAGTCAAGGTCATGAACAAGAGCGATGTTATCGTTTCTGGTGTGGACAGGGAGAAGGTTGGTCAAACGGCAGCAATTATTGAGCGTTCATGCAAGATACGTCACCGTGACCGACGAATTTTCCAAGATGGAGTATATATTGTCTCGAAGGGGGCAAACTGAGGAGGTGTGATGAATGTCCGAATACAATGACATGACAGTTGCAGAACTGAAGGTACTGCTGAAGGCAGCTGGCCTACCGGTTTCAGGTAAGAAGGCTGACCTTATTACTAGACTAGAAGAAGGTGCAAGCGATTCAAGTGAAGAAGTTGAAGAAGTTGCTACTGAATCTGTTGATGAAGTCTCCGAAGATGATGATGATGACTTTGATGATTTAGATGAGGAGTGGGACGATGAGGTGTTGATTCACGTTGCACGCCAGAAGCCAGAACTAACTGATGCTACAAGAGAAGCCCTAGCAATCCGTTCAGCACAAGGCAAGAAACAACCAGCATTCCGCCGCCAAGAGTGGTATCGATACAAGCGATTGTCCCGAACCGGATGGCGCAAGCCGAAGGGTATGGATAGTAAACAACGTAAAAACAAGCGATGGCGAACTCCAATGGCTAGAGTTGGTTTTGGTAAGATTGCAGAAGTTCGTGGACTTCACCCCTCTGGATTCAGTGAAGTCATGGTCCACCGACCTGATGACTTAGAACAGATTGATCCCAAAGTTGAAGCCGCCCGCATAGGCAAGCGAGTTGGAAATCGCAAGCGAGCGGCAATTCATGAGAAGGCCGATGAATTGGGAATTCGAGTATTAAACAGAAGGAGGAATATCTGATGCAGTTGAGTAACCAGAAGCGATTAGCGGCAGAGATTCTCTCAATACAACTAGGCCAAGAAGTTGGTCTAAACCGAGTTTGGATTAACGATAACTACCTCGAACAGGTTAGTAGTGCTGTCCAAAAGGAAGACATTCGCGAACTGATTGAGATGGGCTACATTAAGGCCAAGCCAGTTCAAGGCACAAGTCGTGTACGGGCTAACAAAAACGCCTCTCAAAGAGCAAAAGGACGGCGCAAAGGACATGGGAAGAGAAGTGGGACTGCAAATGCACGTTTCCCTCGAAAGCAGCGCTGGATGCGCACTATTCGTTCCCAGCGCCGAATTCTAAAAGGGATGCGTGATGACGGTACATTAGATGCGAGCAAATATCGATACTACTATCGAAAGGCAAAGGGTAATTCCTACAGAAGCATTGCTCACATGAAGACCAACATGAAACTTGATGGTATCAAAATAGGAGGCGATGAATAATGGCATACGGAAAGAATCAGAGGCGCAAGTACGCTCGCCGTGAACACGGATTAACGGATTACCGCCGACGACTCAAGTTACTTAGAGGAGGACAGCCAAGAGCTGTAGTGCGTGTAACCAATACTCAAGTTATTTGCCAACTTGTTACTTACGAGCCTGATGGTGACAAAGTGGTTGCAGCATCAACTGGAGCAACAATCGTTTCAGATTTCAAATGGCCAAAGGATGTTTCTCGAAAATCAATTCCTGCTTGTTACATTGCAGGAATGGCATTAGCACAAAAAGCAACCGCAGCCGGTCACAGCAGTGCCGTTCTAGACATTGGTCTAGGTGCTTCAACCAAAGGCAACCGCGTCTTCGCAGCCCTCAAAGGGATGGTCGAAGGCGGACTTGAAATTCCACATGGTGAAGATATTTTACCGGATGATGACAGAATTGCAGGCAATCATATTTCTGATAAACTTGCTAAATCTGTTGAAACTAGCAAGAAGGCAATCATGGGGGCCTGAATAAATGGCAGATGAACAACCAGCACCCGATTCCGTCGAAGTCGCTCCAGGTCTTGCACTTGCATACACTCCCGAACCAGAAGCAGAACAAGGTCGCCATCGTCGCCGAAAGGGCGGTTATGATGCAATGGCAAATCTTCGCTCTTGGACTCCTAAAACACGTCTAGGAAAGATGGTCCGTGATGGTGAAATCACAACATTTGAGCAAGCAATGAATAGCCGCTTGCCGGTTCGTGAGGTTGAAATCGTTGACGCATTACTGCCTGGCCTAGAAGATGAAGTCATTAACGTCAATATGATTCAGCGTATGACCGACAGTGGTCGAAGAGTCCGTTTCAATGTCATGGCTGCAGTTGGCAACAACAACGGATATGTCGGCCTTGGCATGGTAAAGGGCAAGGAAGTCGCAGCAACAATTCGCAAAGCGATTGACAGTGCAAAACTCAACATCATCCCAGTGATGCGTGGTAATGGTTCTTGGGAATCAGGTGGTGGTGCAGGTTCTAGCGTACCATTCAAGATTACCGGCAGGTCAGGATCTACTAGAGTAACTCTCATCCCAGCACCAGCTGGTAAGGGCTTAGTCATAGGTTCAAAGGGCAAGGTTGTACTTCGCTTGGCTGGAGTTACCGACATCTACTCTCGAACACACGGACAAACTCGGACAACAATCAATTTCGCACGGGCAACTTACAATGCATTACAAAACCTCAACAAATCCAAGGTTAGTGCTGACCAGAAGAAGAAATTATTCATGTCTACAGGTAGGGTGAACGAATGACTTGGTTAGTAATTAGAGTACGATCTAACATTGGTGTTGAACGTTCAATCAAACAAACAATGGGTCATCTAAATTTGACTCGTGTAAACCATGCTGTTCTCATTCCTGAGAATGATGTTTATGCTGGAATGCTTCAAAAGGCTAAGGATTACATCACTTGGGGACAGGTTGATGAGTCAACAATCGCAAATCTAATTGCTGAAAGAGGGCGATTGATGGGTGATAAGCCAATTACGGATGCTGTTGTGAAAGCAGAGACTGATTTCAAGAATATCAAAGAGTTTGCATCTTCAATAGTTTCAGGCGATTCATCAACTAAGACTATCACTGACATGAAGCCAGTATTCAGACTTCACCCGCCACGAGGAGCAGCAGGATGGGGCGGGATCAAACGCCACTTTACAGTTGGCGGAGCATTAGGATATCGCGGTGAGGCAATTATTGCCCTCGCTGGGAGAATGATTTGAGGAGTTGAAAAGTATGCCATCACGAACAAATAAATTCCGAGGACGTAGCCGATACCATGGTCGTGGCAAGAAAGCTGGACGTGGTGCAGGTAAGAGAGGCGGGCGTGGTAATGCTGGCCTAAACAAACACAAAGTCATGACTCGAATCAAGTATATGCCAAACCATTGGGGTATGCACGGGTTCAATCGTGACCCATCTCTATGCACAGTCCATGTCACTGCAAATGTCAGTCAACTTTCTGACATGATTGATGATGATGGGAATGTAAACTTACGGAATTACCAAGTGGACAAGTTACTAGGCAGTGGCCAAGTTAACCAAGCCATATCGGTGACCGTCGAGCACGCAAGTGCGAAGGCGATTGAAAAGATTGAGGCCGCAGGTGGTTCAGTCACCCTATCTGGCGAAGATGACAACGAACGGGAAGAGGAGTGATTTTCTCTCCCCGATTAGAAACTCTGAAATGAAGAAATAGAAGGCGTGAGAAAATATGGCAGTACGTAAGCCCTCAGCATTCGGCATAACAGCCATTTCTGTCATTTACTTCGGTGCTCTATTTTGGTGGAAGAAGGAAGACCTTCTTGGCGCTGATAGAGATGCTATGGTTTACGCCGCACAAATGATTGCGGTGGCAGTAGCGTACGTGGCTTGGGTTCTATGGGCTGTTCAGAAAGACCTCCCCGCTGGAATCAAGCAAATCAAGTTCTTTGGTTCAGCGGCTAAATTCCTGATGTGGCTTTCCATAATGGCAGGGCTCTTTTATTGGGCACTACAGGATGATACACAAGTTGGATTCCTATTCGTCGGAATAGGTTTACTAGGATTAGGTGCAGCGTTAGCATTAGCCTGTCTTGCCTACACTGGAGAAGAAAGTAGCCGGCTCTACGCTCTCAAACGTCTCGTCGATGTTTACCCATCTATCACCAAACCAGATGGTCACGTTCGCTTCAATCAGAAGTTGATGACCACGACAATCGTTCTCATCATTTACTTCATGATGACCAATGTAATGATTTGGGGATTAGCTGATTCCACTATGGATATCTTCTCCTCCTTCCGAGCAATTATGGCTGGTGCATCTGGTTCAATTATGCACCTTGGAATAGGTCCAATTGTTACCGCATCAATTGTCATGCAGTTGTTCGCTGGTGCAAAAATCATTAATCTTGACTTACAAGATTCCGAAGACAAGCAACTGTACCAAGGTGTACAGAAGATTCTCGTTTTGTTGATGATTCCTGTCGAATCTATTCCCCAAGTGTACGGTTTCCTTGACCCTCACGAGAACATCGTTGCGATGTTTGGATTGGGCTGGTCAAATGCATTAATTGTTTTACAACTATTCCTTGGTTCTTACCTGGTATTCTTGATGGATGAACTGGTCAGTAAGTGGGGTATTGGGTCTGGTATTTCGCTATTCATTGCAGCGGGTGTGGCACAGTCAACTTTCGTTGGAACTCTGTCGCCCTTACCGGTTACTGCTGGGGCTTATAGCATGCAAAACCCACCTTCAGGGGTACTGCCGATGATATTCTATACTCTGCGAACTGCAACCAATTCTGAGTTGGTTTCGGAGAACGGATTCGAGACGATATTACTTAATCACGCGAATCCCCTGATAGCGCTATTTTCGTCGATTATTGTATTCCTGATTGTAGCGTATGCTGAATCGAGTAAACTGGAATTGCCGTTGACTCACGGAAAAGTCAGAGGTCATCGCGGAAAATACCCAATTCGGTTGGTATATGCTAGTAACATTCCGGTCATTTTGATGGCTGCGTTACTCGCTAACCTCAATATGTTCACTTTGCTGTTCTGGAGCCACCCGGTGCTCTCTACAGTGCCCTTACTAGGTGCTAATGGGGCTTGGAGCATTGCGCCTTGGCTTGGTTCATATGATGTCGGTTCGACAACTGCTTCAGACGGGTTTGCTTGGTATGCCTCAATGGTAAGTGGTGTACAGTCCTGGCTGTTACCGCTGTTAGATCAACGAGGTGATGGCTTTGGCCACGAACTGTGGCAAATTATGTTACACGTATTCGTCTATGTATTTGTGATGACAGCCGGTTCCATGGTGTTCGCAAAATTCTGGATTGAAACTACCAATATGTCAGCAAAGGATGTGGCTAAACAAATTGAACGGACGGGTATGCAGATTCCCGGATTCCGGAAAAATCCGGTGGTATTGGAGCGCATTTTGGAGCGTTACATCCCGCCAGTCACCCTGTTTTCGGGGGCTTTCGTCGGGCTGTTAGCTGCAGGTGCCGACCTGCTTGGGACGGTTGGAAATGCCTCTGGAACCGGACTGCTCTTGGCCGTAGGTATCATCCTCAGAACGTATGAACAAATTCAAAAAGAGCAAGCGATGGAAATGCATCCGTTCATGCGCGAGTTCTTCGGTGCAGAGTGATTTTCACTGCGTAAAATCACTCGGCCAGACCATTTAAAAACGGTTTAGCACCGAGTAATTTCAGTAATTTCCCAGTCTTGATTGAATTGTTTGGCAACGGGAATAACTACAAGAAAATGAGTGGATTTTTGATGGTTTCAGCAACGATTTATTGTTAATTTACCCCTTTATCCGTGCTAATTTCGGTCTCGTTTAGTTTTAATTCTTGGCTACTTATACAGGTTACTTATTTTCATCTCATATCAGATTAAAAACGTGGTACTGCATTGCATTGCCGTGATGGCTCAAAACCAGTCTATTGGGTCAGGTTGATATAGGGACGGTAGGTCGGCGGGATGCTACAGCAATGCACGGCGTTGGTGTCTGAGTCCAGCAATGGGCGATGAAGAACACCATCTCGCATACGCTGTAGCCGAGGTAATGCAACCGCGAGCTTGGCTTGTGGTGAAGAGGTGATACATGTAATGACACACAATGATGTGTGTAAAGGAACAAAATAAGGTGCAAAATAACCTTGTCAAAACCAATAAGTAACAGTTAGCGAACCATGTCTCCTAGGGATTGAAAAGATTGAAAGTCGGTTTCGGCCGACATGAAATCCGGTTGATCCTGCCGGAGGCGACCGCTATTGGAGTTCGATTAAGCCATGCGAGTCTAGAGGCTTAGGCCTCGGCGTACCGCTCAGTAACACGTGGATAACCTGCCCTGTTCAGGGGGATAACCTCGCGAAAGTGAGAATAATACCCCATAGTTCACCATGCCTGGAACGGTTGGTGGATGAAAGCTCTGGCGGAACAGGATGGGTCTGCGGCGTATCAGGTAGTAGGGGGTGTAATGGACCTCCTAGCCCTCGACGCGTACGGGTTGTGGGAGCAATCGCCCGGAGATGGATTCTGAGACACGAATCCAGACCCTACGGGGTGCAGCAGGCGCGAAAACTTGACAATGCGAGAAATCGTGATCAGGGAACTCCAATTGTCCCCGTTTTTACGGGGTTCTGAATTGACTCTAAACAGGTCGAGTAATAGGGGCGGGAAATATCGGTGCCAGCCGCCGCGGTAATACCGAAGCCCCAAGTGGTCGTCGTTCTTATTGGGCCTAAAACGTCCGTAGCCGGTTTGGTACATTCGTGGGTAAATCAGACAGCTTAACTGTCTGAATTCTGCGAGCACGGCCAAACTTGAGACCGGGAGAGGTGTAGGGTACCTGCGGGGTAGGGGTAAAATCCTGTCATCCCGTAGGGACCACCAGTTGCGAAGGCTCTACACTAGAACGGATCTGACGGTCAGGGACGAAGCCTAGGGGCACGAACCGGATTAGATACCCGGGTAGTCCTAGGTGTAAACGCTGTGGACTTTGTGTCGGGAAACCTTAGAGGATTCTCGGTGCCGGAGTGAAGATGTTAAGTCCACTGCCTGGGGAGTACGGTCGCAAGGCTGAAACTTAAAGGAATTGGCGGGGGAGCACTGCAACGAGAGGAGCGTGCGGTTTAATTGGATTCAACGCCGGAAAACTCACCAAAGCCGACTGTTAGATGAAGACCAGCGTAACGAGCTTGTCGGATTTTCAGAGAGGTAGTGCATGGCCGTCGTCAGTTCGTACCGTAAGGCGTTCTGTTAAGTCAGATAACGAACGAGACCCCCATCGTCATTTGCCAACCCTTTCTCCGGAAAGGGCGCACTATGGCGAGACCGCTGGCGTGAAGTCAGAGGAAGGCGGGGGCAACGGTAGGTCAGTATGCTCCGAATGCTTTGGGCTACACGCGCGCTACAAAGGACGGGACAAAGGGCCGCTACTCCGAGAGGAGATGCTATCCCGAAACCCGTTCGTAGTTCGGATCGTGGGCTGTAACTCGCCCTCGTGAAGCTGGATTTCGTAGTAATCGCGTCTCAAAATGGCGCGGTGAATATGCCCCTGCTCCTTGCACACACCGCCCGTCAAACCATCTTAGTTTGGGGTGGGTGAGGCTACCTTTAATTGGGGTATTCGAGCCTGCCTTAGACAAGGAGGGTTAAGTCGTAACAAGGTACCTGTAGGGGAACCTGCAGGTGGATCACCTCCTAAGACCTCTAAAACGCGGAGGGTAGGGTGCTTCGGCACCCTGCCTTCCCAACTTTTCTTTTTTTTATTCAAATCTGAACCAATCGTATCCTCTAACTTTTGTATACTGAATATTCAGGACATACTTTAATTACCTTCGGGGAATTAGGTGTTTCATGGACGGAAGTAAGTTTCGAACAGCACTGATTGTAGCCGGATTGTTGACCTTGAGTATGATTTCTACGATACCCATGGTATCGGCGGAAACAACTGATTCAATTACTTGGGGCGTAGAATATGAATGGGCTAACCTGAATGATGATATTGAGGCAATGACGGGGTTGCCATATAATGACATTATTGAAGACATAGAAGACTCAGCAGATTATGGTGGATTTAATCTCACTATTTTGAATATTTACAGTGGTAGTACATCATTTTATGTTGAGCAGTGGGATGATTCTACTGAACAACAAATCACAGATAACAGTGGAGATACTCACACCGTGTCAACCAGAGTTACAGAAATCACTCTACGTCACGGAATGTTGTATGATGCAGGAATTATGGTGGATTGGGATGATAATACTGTAATGGGTGCACCTTCAATGGAAGTTGTACTTTCTGCCGATTATGAAACAATTGTTGTGATGGACTTAGTGTACACAGAATATGTAACTTCAGACATGATGTTGGTTGGTTCCGACCTTGATGCATCCGCAAATTTGGGGATTGGGGCAGGAATGGGACTCTATACCGATATTTCGGGTAATGGGGACTCATTTGAGATGGACCTTGATGCTGGAATTGATTTGGGTTGGACTGCTGATTCCATTAGTAGTGAATGGCGCCTAGAGCACCCTAGTAATGTTCTCAACATGATGAATAATGGTAATGATTTTGATTGGGAATGCGGCACTTTACAGTGTGGTAAAATCACTGGTTCTTATGCAACTACACAATCATATGACATTTCTCTAACTGGTCTTCCAATGGATCAATTTGGATTTGAAGCAGATGCTTTAGATTTGCAGATTTCAGATACAATACCAGATGCAGGTACATTTGATTCAGATAACGATGACTGGATGATGGAAGATGGATTGGGTTTTGAAATACCATATACATTCGGTGACCAGCAAACAATAACCATTGATGATGGTGGAACTACTACTACAGCAACAGAAGTTATGATGGATCCTTATCCGCCTGGAATGGGCATAATGCTTGGCTATTCTTTTGCTAATGCAGTTATGGGAAGTGGTGACCAAACTACTGCTGCTGAAGCAATGATGGAGGCGTTTGAAGGTTGGACTGAAGATGCAGAGGAAACTGTTGTGTTTGATACATTCACTTGTGATGATGGTGAAGAAATCCCTCGAGATTATGTAAATGATGGCGAAGATGATTGCGCTGATGGCTCTGATGAAGGTGTAGATGAAGAGGACTTAGCATCAGAATTGGAGGAATTGGCAATGAATATTTATGGGGCTTTTGATGAGTCTGACTTCGTCAAGAATTTGGAATCAGTTGGAGAGAAACTAGAATTTGAGATGGAAAAATATGAAGATCTTGAACTTGAATTCCCATATGTTGATGGTGATTATGCCGCTTTGTGGAGCAGTGAACATTCACGATTTGTTGGGTTCCAACTTCTTGGGGAAACTGAGGCTGGTAATGTCTACTCAGTTCTAGGCCCTGAAACATCAGCCTACAACAACAATCCACCAGTTGAGATTCATCTAGAATATTTGGTTGGTACTGCTGCTGAGGAAGCTGAGACTGCTGCCGAAACAGCTGTCACAATAGAGGAATTGGCTCCAGTTGCAGCGCATGATGTAGCAGCAATCGTAACCGCTCTAGGGGAACACGCACCTGAGAGTATGGTAGTTGAACCACCTGCTCCACCAGAAGAAGGCGGAGAGGAATCTGATACCAGTATGGAATCAGAATCTGGTGGTATGTTCGGTTTACCGGCACCAGGTTTCATTTCTGTAGTATTCGTAGTGATTGGTGCAGCGATGGTAGCAAGAATCATGCCTCGCCGTCAACAGTGAATTAGCGCGAGTGAGGCCAATGCGGACTGAACATGTGCGCCAAGGCGTAGTAGCGGTAGCAGTGGCGCTGCTTGGTTTGCTCTTGGTTCAAGGGGTGTGGTATGAAGTATCTGCACATGGCACCTATGTCGAGGGCCTTAGTCGTGAACCAACTATTTGGGCAAATTATACCCTTGATTCTGAGCAGGAAAATATTGAGGTTGAAATAACCAATGCTACGCCACTTATCTTTTATCTAAACAGCCGAGAAAACCTTAATGAAAACCAAGAAGAGGTAAATGTGGATTCTAATTTAGATGCAACAAGAAATCTTGTTGAAAAAGGCGTAATTCTCACAGTCGCCTTTTTTGCTTTAGGGTCTTTTAGAAGATGGTTTTCATGGCTCGGATTTGGGATGTGGGGTTTTACCGCATTTTTACTCATCGTAATGGTTCCGATGAGTCTGTTTGGAGGCTATTCTGATGATTCTGGGCCCGAGGCTAGAGGTGCATTAGAAACTGGAGATGAGGCCGGCGAAGAGCAATTTGCGCATTCAACATTTGATTCAACACTTTCATTACATTCAACTGGCATTGAATTTGCATTTGATTCATCGGGATATGATCTTGGTTTGGTAAATGCATCGCAAAGAGATGCTGTAAAAGAAAGCCCACCAGATGAAGGGGAAGATGGAGCTGAAGCCTTCATACGTTTTGCGGGAGAGGTGTCAATAAGTTTGGGTGATGGAATAATTGCCTGGTTGGTTGCCCCATCGATTCCATTACTTTTCCACTTTTTAGGTTCTAAGAATGAAGAAAACTCTGAAGAATTGGTGGCCAAAAGTGATGATGAATCCGAGTAATTTTTCGGAACAACACCAAATTTTAAATTTCATATTCTAAAAATACTTGATAATTCCGATTACGACACTTTTTCATCTAATAGTGTATGGAGGTAACAATGACTCTTGTAGATTCGGCTCTAGAGTACTGGGCGATAGTAGACGGAATGGATTGGTGGGTGCGATTATTAATCGGACTTTCCGGCTCTATTATTGCAGGCGCTTGTGTCCAATTGATAGCCAAAGGCCCTGTTATGAAGTTGATTTCTAAAAGTGACAATAAATATGATGATACTATTTTTGATCTTGCAACACCACTCATCAACGCAGGGGTGGTGCTGGCTGGGCTCTGGTTCACGATAATGTGGGTCTTTGAGGGTGATTCATCAAAGAGCATGATGCTTGCTAAGTTGATATTAATAATTCTGGTTTACCTGTTCGCACGTTTCGCAGTTCAATTAGTTGAAGTGTTCGTACCTCTCGTTATAGAAAATCTGAATAAACGGGCAGATATGGATCTTGCAGGGGTTGAATCACTAGTTTTCTCTGGTCTGAAAATTGCCATTTGGGTCGGAGCGGCGATGGTCGTTTTCGCCCAATTAAATATTGATATCACAGGAATTCTTGCTTCAGCGACAATCATTTCGTTAGTCGTTGGTATGGCTTTGAAGGAGACCGCATCAAATTTGGTGTCAGGAATGATGATGGTTATGGATAAGCCATTTGAAGTTGGGGATAAAGTAACGGTAATGGGTGTTACTGGGAAGGTGGTTGATGTAGGGATAATGTCAACAAAAATCAAGACCAGCCAAGACCATCAAGTGGTTATCCCAAACAAAAGTATCAGTGGAAAGGAAGTCATTAATTTCGCTAAGGGTGGACCAGAAGATACACCAAAAAGAGTTAATTTGCGATTAAACATTGGAGTTGGATATGATGAGGAACCTGCTCACGTTAAGCAGATGTTGCTTGATGTAGTTCGGGAATGTGACTACATTATTGACAATCCCCCTCCTACAGCACTTTTCCGAGATATGTTAGATTCAGCTCTATTGTTCAGACTCAACTGTTGGGTACGTGATTACTCAGATGAATGGGTGGCTAGAGATTGGATTCTAACCAGAGTCCTTGAGAGGTGTATTGATGAACATATTGACATACCATATCCACATATGCAGTTGAAATATGACCCTGCATCAGTGGTGGAAAAGGAAGCAGAAAAGAATGCTGCCGAGGGAGAGAAGAAGTCTGCTGAAAAGGAGAGAATCAAGGCTGAGGCGAGGATTAAAGAAGAAGCCGATTCAACTGCTAGGATGAATGCTCGTAAGGAAATGCGTGCACGTATTGAGGAATTGAATATCGCTCTTGAAGCAGAGGAAGCAAAGGAATCCGAAGAACCTGAAGATCCTGATGACCCGGAAGGTGGAATTAGTCAGAAGCGATTAGACATGCTTGCAGAACTACAAGAATTAGAACATAAACTTGATGAAGGCAGTGGCGATGATGATTGAGTTGGTAATCTACTAATCATTCAATCCAATGAGCGAGTTTGTCGACCAATTTTTCGCGGAAAGTGAGCAATTGCAGTTTTGGTCCGTCAATAGACACGGTTACAGTTGAGCCACGGGTGAAGTGCCACTCATCCCAACCATCAGGTACACAAAATCCTCTGTGCATGTCTGAATTAATTACAGTGGGTTTGTTTGTCCATGCAAAGTAAGAACCATCTTCACTTCTTTCATCCCGAGGTAAATCTCGTGCACAATATAAGTAATGGTCATGAATCATTTCGGGGTCGAATTTCATGCCTTCTATTACACAAATATGGCGGAACCATGCCCCCTGTCCTACAAATGTGGAGAATAACACACCCGAAGAGCGTTGCATCAAATCGACTTTGTCATGCACGTCATCAGCATCTCGTTTGAGGCGATATCTGCTTGGTTGATACTGATGTGTATTTGCAATTAGGAGGTCGTTTAGTGCCGGGTCACAAGTGATTCGATTACCACTTGTTGTGACAATTTCTGCTGATAATCTAGGCAATAAATTGACAATTGCTTCGCCATCCAAAGCGGCTCGTAGGTCGTTGGCAAAAGTTGTTGAATCACTACCCATAAAGAATCCAAATGAGCCGTTTGGGTCATCATCCATAGGGTGGCTGTTAACCCCTAAAATTTGAGTGTCAGCATCAACATTGTGAGCGATTGAGGTTAAAGTTCCATCCCCACCCACAACTATTACGAGGTCGCGTCCAACGAAATCGGATCTCTTCACAGCTTCTCTAGGAACAAGTTCGTATGATGTGCCTCGTTCTTCATTCAATCCATCCAAATCGGCTTTCAATGAGGCCATTGAAAGGTCATGGACCTCTTCAAAATTCTTTTTGTAAACAACTAGAATGTCGGCTCCCATACCTCACACCCCCTATGTGCTTCGCACCGCCGTTGGCTCCCTTGTCTTTAGAGGAGTTGTAGGCTAAAGTATGAAAAAGGTAGTCTTTCCCGTTTAGAATCATGAAGAGAGTGTTCATGCTACTTGTATCAGCCAGTCTTTTATTTGCGGGTTGTATTCTTGCCCCTCAGAAAATAGATGATGGTGGTGTCATCGTAATTGATGGCGGTGGCAGTGATGCTTCTGCCATGTCTGGTGCTCAGGTCGAAGCGTTTCTCAATGATGAATCAAACATGAATATTACTGCACTTGCCGAGTTAGAGGATATGATATCCGTTGAGGTATATACAAAGGATTTAGAAGAAGGCGAATTGTTGGAAATGACATTTACCATCGGTAAGGATGATATCGCCCAACTTTCTAACACTGGGCTTGCAATCCAATCAGGGATGATGGGTCTTGAATACAGAGTAATTCAAGGTGATTCAACAGATATCAACATCATGGTAGGGAATCAATGGTTCCTTGGACGTGATTTAGTTCCAGAGTATACTGACCCATTTGTGGAGTTAGCATCTGAGGATGATAGCGAGGAGAGTACTGGTGATGACGGGCAATTAGGTGATTTAACACCTGATTTTGACGCATTCGATTTGGATTTATCTGGCATGATTTGGACTGTGACGGTAGATGTTCCATCTACCCAACAGGTAGCCACGTCCTCAAATGATACCCACAGCATTATGGTTGAATTCCTTGAATTCCCACCTCGATTGCATCAGTTAGAGGTTAATTCTCACGATGGTAACCAAGCCATGAAATTGAGCATAGTGTGGGGTGATGATGCAGCATTAAGCGTGCAAAACACCTATCCAAAGACTTCTGTAGATATTCAATTAGGTGAGGGGTCAGGGCAAGTCGATATTGAGGGTACATTCACTTGCGACAATAATAATGCAGTACCATGGGATTACGTCAATGATAATTGGGATGATTGTGGTGATAATAGTGATGAAGGCGTGAATGAATCAGAAATCCCAGATCCCCTTTTTAAATTCTCAGGGATAGTAAATAGTGACCATGAGCACGAGGTATTAGTTGGTGACATTGAACTAAGGATTGGCTCAGAGGATAGCGAAACAGAGGAGTTTAACTATTCACTATCAATGAACATTGGGGATGGTTCGGTAAACTTGACTGACGCTGAAGGTTCATGGTGGGCGATTGAGTGGCAAGATTCTGACAATGATGGTTTTGTTTCTGCAGGTGATGAATACATTGTTATGACAAACAGTTCAAGCGCCTCAGACCTAGAAGTTAGGTTCTATGATAACTGGTCGCAAAGTTACGAGGGTGGCCCATTACCTGGGTTCGAAGTTTTCCTATTACTGGGGGCTTTGGTGCTTGCTGCACTCCGAAGAAACACCATATTTCCGAGATAGAGTCATTAATTAGGCAACACTACCAACTAGTATGGTTGGTGATGAAAGAGAGTCTGATGGCTCAAACGATTTACCATTAGATGATTCAGTTTACATTCCCGAAGAAGAAGACACAATGGAAAAAATGAAGCGTGGTTTGAAGAGATTTGGTAAAGATCTAAAGAAAGGCGCAGAAGACATCGCTGATAGTTCAAAAAAATTTGCTACTAAATCAAAGGAAAAAATGGATGCTGCACGCGACGAGCGGAAAAAAGCAAAGGCAATGAAAGACCCATTGAAATTCCCTTGGAGTACACTATCTGTGGTAGAGTTGAAGGATAATTTGAAGGGCCTTGGACTCAAAGTATCTGGGAAGAAAGATGATTTAATTGAACGAATTATGGAGCATTATAGGACAGAAATTCCTGAGATGGAAGATGGTACACCTCATCTTATTGAGGATTTAGAGCCCATTGATGATACTCCTGAGGCACCCGATATTGATGTACTCATCAAGGAAGAAGATGAAGTGGTTGAAGAATTGACTCCAACATTTGAGGAAGTTGGTCCTGAAACATCTGCAATCCAATTTGAAGGGTCTGAGCAATTGTATGTCCCTGATCCTGTAATCAAAAATCAAAAAAGAACCAAAACGGTTCAAAACAATAATTGGCGGGCAAGAAAAATAGTTTCCACAGTCAACTTAATTTTTGGTGGATTAATACTTTTGTTAATGCTATCAGTATGGGACTATGGCTTTGGGATGAATTTTTTCGGTAATGATAGCGGATTAATTAGTTGGTTTGCACATAGTTTTGGTGTCAAATTATTGAGGCCATATGGTGGTATGACTGAGATGGAAGTTGGTGCTTTGGCAGGAAGCCTTTCCATCATGTTATTCATGGCATCCATGCTGTTCTTTACGCGCAGGCATTCAAAAACAGCTGCGTTGATGGTTAATCTTGTTTTGATTATCAGCCTTGGAGTCAGAATTTCTGCAGGAATCATTTCAGATTCTTTTGAAATGATAGGAAACGAATGGGGTTATGTGATTGTTGATTTAATGTTCATAATCCCATTTTCATTTACCTGTTGGGTGCCTGCCATGGTTGTATCTGAAATATCATACAGCCG
>Ga0209501_10002441_pt1 | contig 19464 bp, 10 predicted proteins | sample ArcticOcean_MG_C_4_FD_187434 | JGI IMG/M metagenome (GOLD analysis project Ga0209501, IMG submission 187434) | Marine microbial communities from western Arctic Ocean - ArcticOcean_MG_CB4_134 (SPAdes) (version 2) | ecosystem: Environmental > Aquatic > Marine > Oceanic | place: Arctic Ocean...
GAGGGACTACCCGACGAGACACCTGTCGTGGAAGTGTTCGGTGAATCGCGCGACGCGATTTACGGTTACTACCGCGTTGAATCGCAACGTACGCGACAGCTCTTCAAGCAGCTTGTGAAACGAACAAAGTTGCCCATATCAAGTTTCTACGGCGTCTACAGAGCGGAATCCACAATCCGCATCCATCAGGTGCAGGACGACCCGCAGCTCGATGTGGACTACCCTCACGTTGACGCGGAGGGCGTTGCTGATGTGCAGTTTCTCGCCGCTTATTTCGTGCAGGGGCGGCGCCCGTTTGATACGGCAGCGTCGCTGGGGGTGTACTCGCTAACGGGTGGCCCGAAACTCGACTCGCTCAGGAATACGCCGAAGAACTGTTCGTGGTATGCCTTCGATCCACAGTCCGAGCAGTGGTACGGACTGCATGAGAACCTGTTCGCACTGGATTTGACGAACCGCACCGCGAGTTTGCTGGGAGATCAGACAAACGTCCGGTTCAGTCACGGTCGCGGTGTCACTGTGGACACGAAGCGAAATCGTCTGCTGTTGCGTGCCGCCGGAGAACTCTATGCCTGTTCTCTGGACAACCCGAAGCTGTCGGTCGTGGCTCAGGTCGGTGGCATTGATGTGTCCAGCCTGTGCTATCACGAAGCCGATGATTCGCTGTACGGAATCCATCTGGGTTACGACGGGAATTCGCACACGATACCGCGGCTGGCACGAATGAATGTCAACGGAGCCATTCTGTCAGACCGGCGGCTTGAGGGGCCGTTCTTCGACGGAATGCTGGGAGATCCGCATCACGGCGGTCGCAGTCAACTGCTGTCGGTGAAAGATCATCTGGTACTTGTCACCAGCTCCGCCGGTTACGACAGCGGCGATGGTTCCCGGTACGACTCCGAGACGTACATCCTGCTGGTCGATCCGCAGAAGTCGTCGGCGCGACTAACGTGGAAGAGCCGCAATGGCGAACGTCCAGCTCCGCGACGTACGTCGCGCACAAAGGCACCGCCCGAGAAAGAAGGGGCCGGGATACAGGCGGCCGGGAACATCAACCTGGACGGGTTGCCCGAACTCAGATTCGATGCGCTCTTCCAGGTCAAACTCGATCACCACGGTCAGGCGGCGAGCTGGGGGCAGTTCACATTGGGCGGAGCGGATACCGCAACGCTTTATCCCGTCCCTGGCGGCCTGAGCCGAGTGGTTCAGGATCCGGAATCGAAGCAGTTCTATGGGATGGACCGTCATCGCGTGTTTCGGTTTGACCTGGTCGAACGCGACAGGCAGGAGCTGAAACCGGGGATTGACGTCCCCAAACCGAGCTGGCCGTCAGCACTGGCATTTGACGCGAAACGTCACCGCCTGCTGCTGGCGGCCCGAGGTCTGCTTTATCAGTGCGCCATTGGAGACGATGGCACTTACAAGTGGTCAGTCCTGACGGAGATTGCCCGTGGGAATTCCGTTTATGGAATGGCTGTTGAGCACGAAAGTGATGTGCTGTATCTGTTGACGGGATCGCCTGGCGGGCGTGGACCGGTCACTCTGCAGGTCCGGGACGCGGCCGGAGCCCTCAAGGACAGCAGGGCACTCAAGGACGGCCCTGACGCCAGCGCACTCGGACGCGGCCCGCTTTCGAATGCTCACCTGTTGGTAGTGAATCGCCACCTGGTGCTGCTGAACTACCCGGGCGACCGCAGCGGGACGGACACGCTGACGCGCATGTTTCTGATCGATCCCGCGGATGGCCAGACTCGGTTGACGTGGCAGCAGTAAGGTGAGCCCCGAATCCGGCTACCGGTGAGCGTTTTTCGGCGGCTGGCTTTATCGCGTCAGGATTCGTATCTCTGCTTGAGCGTAGACCGGTAGTTCGTTGCGGGATGACTCAGCCTGAAGCTGCAGACGAAAATCTGGTGGCAGTCCTGCCTCGGAGACGATTTGCAGTTTCATGTCCGCCTGCGACTCGCCAACGGCAATCGTTACTGGCTCGGCGGTGATTCCCGTGATCCCCGCCTGTGGCAGCAACGAGATCGTGACCTTTCCGCAGTCGACTCGCCGATTGATTGTGATCCTGATGCTGGTCGATTGACCGGATTGCCACTTGAGTCTGGACGGGCTGGCAGTCAACGTCAGATGATTCGGCTGACAGCCCATCCCCATCGAGCCCTTCGCGATATGGAAGACCGGATGCCGCTTCCCGTCCGGTCCGGCGACTTCTGCGATCCCCATGACACGGCAACGATGAGTCGTGCCCTCGATCGCGGCCGACTGAATGATCAGCGGAATCGTGCCGGTGTCTGAATCGGCAGCGATCTGACCGCTCAACGGGACGACTGTCCCACGCCGATCTCGATCAACACCGACAAGACGGATTTCCGATTGAAACTTCTCATCGCGCGTCACGGTGACTGGAAAGCGAAAGGCTGCCAGTCGGGGCGCTTCCAAAATGGATGGTTGTGTCTTCAGCTCGAATGGAATCTTCGGACTGACCGCCAGCCACATGAGTGGGCCCGTCGCAGTCGAACTCAGTTTGGTGGCCAGTCGGGCCACTGCGAGAGGCTGCGCAGACGCCTCACCACTCGTCGCGCGAGCAACGATGTCGAAGGGGCCGGATGTGAAATTCGCCTCAGGAATGGATTGGAACTCCAGTTTGATGTCGCCAGCCTTCTTCGGCACATGTTTCACGGGTTCGACGCTGACACCGTCCGGCAGATTGATTGCGACCAGTTCGATCTCCTGATCGAACCCGTTCAGGGGCTGAACTCGAACAGGTACGCTGAGCGTTTCACCAGGGACAATCGCAAACTCGGCCGTCTTCACCGACAGTCGAAGCTCTGGAAGGGGCGGATGGATATGCAGCCGATAGACAAATCGTGGACCACCGCGAGCGGCCCGCTCTGCCAGTGAGATGCGATAAGCACCGTCTGCCGCCGCCGTGAATAAATACTCCGGATCACGTGACGGACCGACGTCGTCGATTTCCTTGATGAGCTTTCCTTCGTTGCTGGAAACCTGCAGAACGGCATCGGTTGGAAACCCGAGCCCGGCAGACTCGACTCGAATAACGAATCGATCTCCCTTGGTCGCCTGAATTTCGAACACGTCGACGTCACCAGGTTCCGCAAATCGACCGTTAATGACACGCGAGGTTTCGATCTTCTGTGGTGCCTCAGTTGAGTTGTTCGGCTCACGTTCGAGTACTTCAGGCAGGTCGCTCAGTGGAATGGTCAGCCGGTTGGCACTACCTGCCGGTTGTGTGGTGTAAGTACTCCCTGTGGCCTTAATGGTGTGTTGCAACGACTCGCCTGGCAGGTTCCAGCCGTAAAGCGTGATGGTCGACCCGACACCGCTTTGCGTCCCCGCCGGGAAGGCGTAGTCCAGATATGGCGCGTCAGTCACCGTCAGTCGATAAACATAATCGGCACCGCCGGCGAGGCTGAAGTCGAACACCTGCAGGCGGAATCGACCGGTCGACGGGGCTCGCCACGCCAGCAGGGGATCGAGTCCCTGTCGGACGCCGCCGGTCGCCACAACGCGTCCCTGTGCGTCAATCATTCGTAGAATTGTGTTGCCCGGCGAACCGAGCGACTGCATGGCGAGGGCACAAACGACCTGCTGCCCTGCAGTCAGCGTCAACTCATACTCGTCGATGTCGCCTTTGGGATTCAGACGCCCATTGATTGTGATGCCCGGAGAAATCGTTTGAGACGCTGCTTCAGCCTTCTCAAGGATTTCAGGTAGTTCGCCCACAACGAAGGAACGAGGTGACGATCCACCCTGCACACTGTGAATCCGAATGGGTCGGGGACCAACCGTGGCGTTTGCATCAATAGTCAGCGAGAGAGTGCCTTCGGTAACCGCATGTTCTGACCGAACACCTTCGCCACCGACCCAGACCCCACACGGCCCAGGCATGTACTTTCCACCAACGGAGACCTGGGCCTGAGTGCCGCGTTGGGCACCCCCAGGAAACAGGTAGCCGATCTGCGGAGCAGTCTGGCCCCACAACGATCGCGACGGCACCAGCGCCGCCATGAGGACCAATAGAAACAGTCGGCGATTCATCAAAGATACATCTCGATAGGTCACGTCAGATCAGGTCCGCGATCGGCTTGCCGCCTTCGACGATGGGCAAGGGCCGACCGAGGGCATCGAGATAGACCTTGTGCGGATCGATGCCCATCTTCGTGAAAAGTGTCGCCGTGAAATCTTCGACAGACAGTCGGTCTCTGGCGGGGGCAGCGCCTTTCGAATCGGTCGCTCCGATGATGTGACCACGTGGGACTCCGGCGCCGGCAGCAGCGACAGCCATCGCCTGGGGCCAATGATCTCGGCCAACATTCTTATTGATCTTCGGCGTGCGACCAAATTCCCCCAGTGCCAGCACCAGCGTGTCGTCCAGCATACCTCGATCGTCCAGGTCGCTGATCAGCGTCGAAAACGCTCGGTCGAAAATCGGCAGGTAGCGGTTCTTCAGGTAGGTGAAGATGTCGCCGTGGTGATCCCAGCCAGCGTGCTGGACGATGATGAACGGAACACCCGCCTCGACCAGTCGGCGTGCCAACAGACACTGTTGGCCGACCATCGTTCGACCGTAAGCGTCGCGCGTTTCTTTTGATTCGGAGTGGATGTCGAACGCCTGTTTGGCCTGAGCGGACGTAATCAGATCGACCGCCTGTTCGTAAAAGCTGTCCAGTCCGGATGCCGGGTCTTTCGCGGAGGCTTCCGTGATGCGCTGCAGATTGTCGACGCTCTGACGAAGTCGTTCCCGTCCACTCGCCCGTCGGTCATTAACACCTGGTGGAAGCGTGACGTCCTGCATCCGGAAATCCGGTTGGTTCGGATTATTGGAAACATAAAACGGTGCGTACTTCGCGCCCAGGAAGTTGGGCCCGCCGGAACGCAACGGCCCGGGTAATGCGAATTGGACGTACGGCGGCACTCCGTCTCTGGCACCACGTTCTTTGGCGATGACCGAGCCGATGCTGGGATGGAAGCTGACCTTCGCTCCGCATGCCACCGGCATGGGCGTGGGACGACCGGTTGTCAGATAGTGATTTCCGCCGCCATGTCCGGGGTCGTGATGCGCAATCGAACGGATGATCGTGAGACGGTCCATCACCTGAGCTGTCAGTGGGACATGCTCACTGAAATTCACTCCCTCCACGTTGGTGGGAATCGTGTCGAAGATCCCGCGGATTTCTGTCGGAGCATTCGGTTTTGGATCGAACGTCTCATAATGACTGGGACCTCCATCCATCCAGATTAAGATACAGGCTTTCGCAGGCCGAGATCCCGCAGCGCTGGCGGCCTGAGCCCGCAGCAGTTGGGCCAGTCCGAGTCCACCAAGTCCCGTCTGAACGAAGTTCCTTCGTGGGATTCCATCGCAGTAACGCTGTGACATTGAGGACTCCGAAAAGCCTGATGGAACACTAATGACCGCTGATTTGCGCTAATGGCTGCCGCAAAGGAATGACATTCGATCATTAGCGTGGATTAGTGACGATCAGTGTTCCTGATTGTTGACGCTGGTCGGGCAACGAATGCTTTACCAGCCGTGAAGCGACGGATGTAGCCGAACTCGCCAGAGTTTGGTTTCCCTGGACCCGACCAAAGTCTGGCGACTTCGGCTACTCCTCAATACACGACTGACACAGCATCTAGTGATTTAACACGAATTCGGCAGTATTGATCAGCGCCCACAGAACATCTTCGGTCGCCTGGCGACGGTTACTGTCGGGCGAATTGAATGCCTTTCGTGACGCTTCCAGTTCGGCTGGTTGCGGATTTCGATTGAGAGCCGCCAGATACAGCTCGGTAATGATCTCATCAGTGGTCGCTTCACTGCCAGCCAGCTTCGCTGCCCGGCCGGTTGGCGAAACAATGCGATCGTTGACCGGCGCGGCATTCATTAGATGCAGTACCTGCGCCAGGCTGGTGTCCGATGTGCGTTCGCATTCGCAGACCGTCTTGCGTTCCGGTCGACCAAACACGTCCAGGAAGACCGACGGCAGTCGATTGTTCCAGAGTTGGACTGCGCGCGTTCCTGGCGGTGCCCCATCAAACGTCGGCTCGGTTCCCGTGACGTCATTGACCGCGTCCAGCAGGACCTCGGCGGGCAGCCGCTTCCGGTACGCTCGTGAGAAGTTGTCCGTATCTCGGACGTTCCATTCATTGGGCAGCGAACTGAGGCTGTAAACCCGGGAACTCGTAATCGTGCGAATGAGGTGCTTTATTTCGAAGTCGTGGCTGACAAATTCCGCAGCCAGTGCGTCAAGGAGTTCCTCGTTCGTCGCCGGATTCGTATCGCGCATGTCGTCAACTGGTTCGACCAGCCCACGACCCATGAAATGAGCCCAGACTCGATTGACCAGAGTTCGGGCAACAAACGGGTTGTCTCGACTCGTCATCCACTCTGCGAGATGAGCGCGACGATCGGACAACTCCGTCTCTTCGAGAGGCTCACCGCCGAGCACTTGTGGGATCATGATCTCGCCGCTGCCTGGATGCTTGACGTCTCCTCGGACACCGGCAAACAACAACTGCTCTCCACCGGTCCCGTTCTTGAATTGCAGCCTTGGGAAAAACGCGGCCAGACCATAGAAGTCATCCTGTCCCCATTTCTCGTAGGGATGGTGATGACATTGAGCACACTCGAGTCGGACTCCAAGAAAAATTTGACTGACAGCAATGGTCCGATCGTTTGGCTTTGGAAACGCTTTGTAGAAATTGACGGGCAGCTCGCTGAACGTGCTGCCCTGAGCGGTCATAAGACGACGTATGAATTCGTCAAACGGCAGATCGTCACGGAACACCTCGCGCAACCAGCGGTCAAACAGCATGGCATTCTTCGGGCCGAGCTGTTCAGAATTCACGTGCAGCAGATCCGCCCATTGCACAGCCTGGTAATCCGCGTATTCATCACGCTCAAGCAGGGCCATGATCAGTCGTCTGCGTTTGTCGGTGGAGTTGTCGCTTAGAAAGCTCCGAACCTCGGCGACGTCCGGGAGTCGGCCGATGCAGTCCAGGCTGGCGCGTCGCAGGAATGTGGCATCGTCACACGGCGCCGAAGGAGCCAGGTTGAGTTTCCTCCACTTGTCGGCTACCAGACGATCGATGAAGTGCTCTGTATTCCATGTGGCCAGTTCGGTAACCGGTGCGTCGGTCGGGTTCATGGGAACCGAGATGCGGCACTTCGAGACGAATCCCATGTAGCTGGCCATGATCGCAGCCTCGCCGCCCAGGTCGCTTGTGTTGACGACCCCGTGGTCATCGACCGTTGCCGTTGAATCGACATTGGACGCATACAAAGCCAGATGCGTGACGTCCCGTGTGGATCCGTCCGAGTAATCAGCCGTCACAATCACGCGCTGCGTTTCCAGGGGCTGCAACACGCGAGCGGACGGAGTCATCAGAATGCCGGCCAGCGTCGGTTCATCAGGTTTCGACAGCTGCATCCCCTGGCGGATCCACTGCAACACCTGCTGGTACTCGCGAGAGTCTTCCGCGAAACGCTGCCCGCCACCGTGTGGAATTTGATTCGATGCTTTTGCCAGCAGAAGCGATCTTTCTGGAGCCGCCGGAAAAACGCGGCGACCCCGTGATTCGCTGGCCAGTGCACGGAAATCAAACTGCGGATCGAATCCGAACAGGGAAAGCTTGAACCCGTTCCGTCCGGCCTGCTTACCGTGACAGCTACCGGAGTTACATCCCGCCTTCGACAGCAGCGGTCCGATGTCATTCACGAAGCTGACGGGCCATTCATCGACAGCGCGAGTCACGGCGACCGGAACGGAAAACGACTCTCCATCCACACTCGCCACGACGGTCGCAGTGCCATTCCCCGACGGTCGCACGATTCCATTCGCGCTGACGACGACGACATCGGGGTTCGATGACGTGAACATCGCTCTGGTCGTCGCGTCGACCAGCCGGTCGTCTGCTGATACAGAAACAAGCAGCTGTTGCTGATTCATCGGCCCGACCAGTGTGACGGCCGGGGGATGAGCCAGGATGCGCTTCGACTGAGCTTCGCACGAACGATCCGGCAACAGCGTGCAGACGACGAGCAGTGCAACGCCGCACCACCGCCTGCCATGCATTGCTATGAGTTCACTCATTCAACGGATTCCGATGCGAATGTGGTCGACGCCGCAAGAAACTTGTGTCCGGACAAGGCCGGACGAACTCCTGGGAAGTCAGAGTAGCCGACCTCGCTCGCAGGTGTCCATTCCGGCAAGGGAGACGATGAGTTCACCACACACCCAACCGACTATGTGGCGGGGTTGTTTCCGAGGACTCGCTCAGGATGCTGTTACCGCCGAGACCGCCAGCGTTTTGTGATGTCTTCCCATGTCGGGCCGGTGCCCGTCGGTAATGACTGCAATCCGGGCGATCTTTCGACAACCTGTTCGAAGAGCGATGCGATCGCTTCGCCCATCTTCCAAAGGGCGTCGCGAAAATTCGCCTTGTCCGCCAGTTCAATCATCTCGACGTAACTGAGTCCGCCCGTCTGTCGGCTGAGCTCCTCTCGGCAGTGCCACTCTCGTCCTGCCGTTCTCAGCGCGTACAGTTTCAACAGCCGCGGGTTGCGTACGGCCTGATATCGCCGATTCTCCTGCAGGACAACCTGGAGCAATTTCGCAAGCTGTGGTGACCACGCATTGGGAAAGTGCACGGCGAGCTCGCCTTGCGGTCGTGCGGCGCGCATGTAATGCAGTTGCACAGGTTCGACAGGCGTTTCCGCCAGATCGCTCAACAGCGCTGGCCAGTTCAGGCCGAGTTCCTTCACGCCAATCTCGTGATACGTCACGAGGTCCTGGATTGGCCGATTCCTCGGCGTGTATTTTCCGTCGAGCAACTCGAGTTCGATCCCAGGCTGAATCGATTTGATCAAACTGTCACCGACAATGTGTGCCATCCAGCCAAACAGGTATGCCAGCTTCCGCTCGCCTGAGCCGAACAGCTCCATGGCGTCCTGAACAACGGACGCGCAATAGTCCGGCAAGTGATCCCACGGCACAGTTTGATTCCTCTCGGCCGTCGTCCAGCCGAACACCAGGTGTGATCGTCCATAAAACAATCGGTGGATGTCGCGCGGTCGGTACGACTTTTCATCAAACCGGAGTGACCACGGTGTGACTTCACCACCAGTCAACGGGCTGATCTCAAGCGGCGCAGTTCCGTAACCGACATCTTGTCCTGTATCGACACAGACAGCCTCGGGCATTGTCTGAATGTCGCAACCAAGATACGCACCGCACAGGTAACTCGCGTAATGCCGATGAATCACAGTAACGATGGGCAGCTTTCTGTGCCGGGCTGCCATTCCGCCCAGGATTGCGTACATCGTATGACCGATGATTCCACTCATGGCGTGTCCTTACCTGGCGCGTCTCGGGCAATCTGCGTCCGAATCTCCCGCAACTGGCCGATCACTGATTCCGTGATCTTTGTTGAGGCTTCTATTTCTGATCTCGCACCAGAATCTGTGGGTGCCTCGAATGCGTTCGGCACCTCTCAGTCCCCGTGACTGCCGCTCGCGTCGAGGGCCGTTTCGATCGTTGCCCCGGCGGACCGGTTGTTGCCGTCGCGCGATGTGACTCCGATCGTGTCGAAATACTCGCAGAGGGGAATCGAGTGCTTGCGCGTCATGCCCCAGGCGTCTCGAAGCTGGGCGACTGTTGCTGTTCCAAGTTCGCTTAACGTCTTGTGGCAGATGACTCGTGCTGCATCCAGTGCCTGTGGTGTGAAGAACAGACCATCCGCAATCTGGACGATGAACTCATCTTCGACCATCAGATTCAGGAGCTGATTGATCTCCTTTGCGGGCTCGCCGATCGTCTCGGTCAGTTCCTTCGCCAGCGGTGGGGTCAGACGTCCGGCTGTGATCAGTTCCAGCATTCCGTCGCGCGTCCTGCGCTGTCGCTTTGTCAGTTGCACCTGGAGATCAGCCGGACCGAGATTGTCTCCAATGCGGACGAGCTGCTTCTTCTGGATCAACTGGTCGATGACCGCTTCCAATAGACCGAGGGACGTGATGTCCCGACACGCGGTCAGCAGGGTTGGTCGAGGCAGCGAGCGACGTGGCTGGTGACGAATCACCTCTTCTCGGATTGTTCGCAGGACCGATTTCGACAGACTCTCCAGACGCCCGGTGTGGATTTCGAACGAGCGATCGCGTGATCCGATTTGCATCAGTTCGCCGCTGGACCGCAATTGTTCAAGTAGTCGATTCAGTTCGTCCGGCATGATGCCGACAGAACTTGCCAGCGTCAGATTTCTCGAGTCGATCGCGTCCTGCTGCGTCAGCCGCACCGAAAGACGGGCGTCTGCGGATGGGCTTGCCAGTTGTTCGGCCAGCGACTCGATGTCGCGGATGCGGCGCAGATCGGCAATTGCCGGGTCCAGGATCGTGCCGCCACCGATCGTGACCGCTGGCGAGACTCGCCGCAGAATGAACCTCTGCCCCCATGCCGCGACGATCGGTTCACTGAGTCGCAGTTCCGCGTAACCTTTCTCACCCGGCTCAAGACGGCGGCCCTTGAGGACCACGCGGGTCTGCACCTCTCGCGTGCCGATGTGCAGGTTGATCTCGGTCCGGTCTTTGAGCGGGATGGGCGAACTACTCAGCACGCGCAGGTCCACCAGCAGTCGACGCGTTGTCTGAAGATAACCCGGCGTTGCCAGTTCACAGCCACGCGACACGTCTTCGTGTTTCAGTCCCGCCAGATTAATCGCTGTTCGTTGTCGGCTGCCGGCCTGATCTGATTGTTCGCCGTGATGCTCGACGCTGCGCACCCGAAGTTCGCGGCCTTCCGGCCAGAGCTGCAATGTGTCCCCCGCATGTACGTCGCCGCTAAGAACCGAGCCGGTCACAACGGTCCCATGCCCCGTGATTGAGAAGACGCGATCGATCGCCATGCGAAACAGCGGCAGCGTCTCTGGCAATGTGATGCCCTGGCAAACTTCCAGCAGTGTTGCCTTCAGTGTGTCGAGACCCTCGCCCGTTTCCGACGACACGGGGATCACTGGAACCCCTTCGAGGAAAGTTCCTGCGACGGATTCCTCGACGTCGAGTTCCGCCAGTTCGACAAGTTCGCGATCAACGACGTCGATTTTTGTGATCGCGATCAGACCAGCACTGATCCCCAACAGGTCCATGATCTCCAGGTGCTCACGAGTCTGAGGCATGACGCCATCGTCTGCCGCAACAACCAGCAGCGCAACGTTAAACCCCGTGGCTCCGGCGACCATGTTGCGAACAAAGCGTTCGTGTCCCGGGACGTCCACAACACCGAAGCGAAATCCGCCAGCTTCAAAGTGCGCGAATCCGAGATCGATCGAGATACCGCGCGCCTTTTCCTCAGGCAAACGGTCCGTGTTAATTCCCGTCAGTCTTCCGACGAGTCGAGTCTTGCCGTGATCAATATGACCGGCAGTTCCCAGCAGGATCGGCTTCAACGGAGTGTCGGTCGACATGTCTATGTGCTCATCTTCCAGACGCTCACGCATGTTTCAGCCGCTCGCATGATGGGCTGACAACGAAAAAACCCGGCCTTTCTTCAAAAGCCGGGCTTCAAGTTTCGTGTAAAAATGACAGTCCAGCCGCGTTGGGCCGCAACGGCTTGCCGGGGTGATGATTGACCGGCTCAGTCCCGAGTCACGATGTGTGCTACCGACTCACTGGGGATCACGTATTCGGAATCAACCACAACACTGCGTCGGGCGATCTGTGCGTTGCGATAGTACACGCGTCTGGCAAGACGGTGGTTTGGCACGGTCAGCTTCCAGCTCGTCTCTCCGTCCACCCCGGCCGGTTTCAGCACGCCTTCGGGAAAGGTCGGCGATTGCGTTCCGGTTCCTTTTTCTTCCGGAACGACGCCCGGTTTCGGCGGAATAAACGAGCCGCCTGGCGCACCCGGAGCTGCCGCCGGAGTCGCATCTGGTGCCTCGGTGACCGATCCTGGCGGTGACGAACCCAGGATTGTCTCCACTCCCGGTCGTTGTCAGAGCGCCGGGTGCTGCTGGCGTCCCGACTGGCACGGCGGGTACGTTGATGTCTCCCGGTGCTGCCTCTGCTGCGACTGCCGGAGTGGCCGGCTTGGCGACCTCACTGTCTTGTTCCGACGGATCGGCGCTTTTCGTCACGGCGCTGCCGCCGTCCGAAAATGTTTTCGTCGGCGCGGGTGCCGGATCGACGGGGCTCGGCGCTCGTCTGTCGAGGTCGCTCGCTTTAAGAGTCTGCGTCACCTCAGATTTCCAGCCAGTGACTTCCTGACCGGTCTTGCACGACGACCTTGGGCCATAGGAGACGTAGGTCGGACAACTTCCGCTGGAGCACGGGGAACACGGTGAAGGCCTGCAACTGAATTGCGCGGGCGTCCTGCATGGTCCACAGCCGTAGCCCGCCGCCCGATAGCCCGCCGTCATTGGGTACCCGTGTGGATAAGCTGGAGCCCCGTAACCCGCAGGGCCATAACCGACAGGCCCGAAGAACACGTTGTAAACCCATGGAATAATGCCAGCCTGCGTCGAGCCGATCAGAGTAGCCACCAGCGCGACGGACAGAGCCGCGATTCCAAATCGCCGGAAAAGTGATCGCATTTGTCGATTCCTTGAACGAGAGGCCGAACTGGCTAACTTGCCGGGTCGGTAAAGTTTTATCAGTCCTCACGACGCAGTTCAATGTGTGGACCAGCGTTTGGCATTCAGGATTACGGGGTATCGCATGGACTTCGCAGCCAGGTTCGAAACCGGCTTGTCGTACACAGGTTTTCTGGATCGATTCGGTACGGACGAGCATCGTACTCGCTGGGCTGCCGTGCACGACCAGGTCTCGCTGACCGATGCTCAAACCGAGCTGCTGGCGAGCTTCACGCGAGACATGAAAGTGATCGTGCTGGCCGGAACGTGGTGCGGTGACTGCGTGAACCAGTGTCCAATTTTTGATCGGTTCGCTGCCGCGACGTCAAAGATCGACGTCCGCTATTTTGATCGCGATGACAGCGCCGACCTGGCGACGGAACTGTCTGTCTGCGGCGGGCAGCGCGTACCGGCGATCGTCTTTCTAAGCGAAGACGGTCACGTCTGCGGACGGGCCGGTGATCGCACTCTGGCAAAGTATCGAGACATGGCCGCAACGCAACTGGGAGCAGCGTGCCCGTCTGGACTCGGAGGTGCCGACCAGACCTTGCTTGATAAAGTGACGCAGGAATGGCTTAACGAATTCGAGCGGATCCAGCTTATGCTGCGACTTTCCGGTCGACTGCGAAAGCTCCACGGCGACTGACTGTTATTATCTCGCTCCGTGGCCGGGTCCGAGCGGTCCGGCGCCGCCGGTCGTCTGAGGAATCACCTGCTGGAGAAACGGGACGTTATGTCGGGTGCCATTCGTTTTAATTTCGTCAACAAGCAGGATGACGAGCTTGAGCTGGATCAGGTCGCGGAATCTCACAACTCGGAAACGTTCCTCTGGGCCAACCTCTCCGGAGACGATGTCAGCCGCGCCTCCGAGTTCATCGAGATCTTTGACATTAACAACCCGCTTCTCGGTAGTGAGGACATGATTGGGACGCCTCGATTCACTGACCTTGGCAACTGCATCTATTTCTCACTGCAGGACATATCCTTCAAGGACAATCGCGCCGTTGTCGTGCCGGTCCAGATTTACTTCGGCAAGACGTTCATGCTGACAATCCACCGAGGCGAGGCTCGTTTCATTGACGGCGCCTTTACCAGTTGCCGCCGAAGTTTCCGGATGCTTGCGAAGTCGCCGGGTTTTCTGCTGTTCGAAATCGCGGACCACCTGACGCAGGCTTACACGCGGACTGTGCAGTCCGTTGCCGCGCAGACTGAAGAAATCGAAGGGGGTCTCTTTACCGACGGAACTGACGACCAAATCTTCGCGCAGGTCGCAGAGTTGATGCGCAGCATTCTGGTTTTCTACAAGCTCATTGTCGGTTCACGTGAAGTTGTGCACGACATGGCGACACGTCTGTCGCCGTTCATTGCGGAAACGACGCAGCCGTTCCTGGAGAAAAAAGCCGCTCTGCTTGATCGCCTCAGCGTTGACGTGACGACCGAGCGGGAAATCCTCTCCGAGTCGCTCAATCTCTACATGGGCATCGTGACTCACCGGACCAACCACGTGGTCAACCGCCTGACGATTCTGAGCACGTTCTTCCTGCCCCTGGGATTTCTCGTCGGTGTGTACGGCATGAATTTCCGTGTCATGCCGGAGCTGACCTGGACGTTCGGCTACACCGGCTTCTGGCTTCTGGTGACGTTCATCGTGGGTGGTCTGACGATCTACATGAAGAAACAGGGCTGGCTCTGAAAACAGCCACCGAACCCCCGATCCGCGAGGATCGGCGCAGGTCTCCGGACCTCGCCGAGACGCCGACCGAAGGTCTCCCCCAAGTGCGTCTCCCCCAAGTGCGTCTCCCGGAGACTGCGACGCGGTGGGAGACCTTCGGTCGCGGTCGCGGCGGGGTCAGAGACCCGCGCCGAACGATCGTCGCGTCTACCGGCGTCGCTTGCGTCGGCCAGGTTGTCGACTCGTTTTCTTGCGTTGCTCGAAGTTGTCCTGACCACGCTTCGGCTCCGGGACCGGTCCCTTGTCGGCTCGTTTATCCGACTTCCCCTTGCGGGACGACCGGCCACGCGACTCGACCAGTTCCCATTCGAGGACTCGCTCGTCGGGATTGACGACTGCGACTCGGACTTTCACGCGATCACCGAGGCGGAATTTTCGACCGCTGCCGCGTCCCGTGATGGTCATAGTGGGGCGGTCGTAATCGAGGAATTCACCGTTGCCCAGCTTGCTGATGTGGACGAAGCCATCCACTGGATACTGCTGACACCGACAAAAGATGCCGAACTTCTCGATGCCGGTGATCACCGCGTCCAGAACCTCGCCGCTTTTTTTCTCCAGGAACATCAGGAGTTTAACGCGAGTCAGTTCACGCTCCGCGGTCGCCGCCCGACGCTCCGTCGTTGAGCAGTGGGTACCCAGGCGAACGGCATCCGATTCGCTTAGTCCGAGTGTCTTCTTCCGGCCGGCAAAAATGTCGTCCAGAATCCGGTGGACGGTCAGGTCCGGGTAGCGGCGGATGGGACTGGTGAAGTGGCAGTAGTTCTCGACCGCCAATGCGTAATGCCCTTCGACGGTCGCAGAGTATTCAGCGGCTTTCATGCTGCGCAAGAGTGCGAAGTTGACCGCCTGCTCAAACGGTTTGCCTTTAACTCGATTCAGCAGTTCCTGCAGGTCGAACCGACTGTTGTAGCTGTCGAGCTTGAAGGCAAGACTCGCGACGAACTGAGCGAAGGCCTTCAACTTGACTGGACTTGGGCTCCCGTGCGTCCGACGTAGAAACCGAATGCGGCGATCATGCAGTTCGGTCGCGACGGCGCAGTTAGCCGCCAGCATGAACTCTTCAATGATCTGATGGCTCTCGTCGTGCACCACTTCCGATGCGCCACAAACGCGGCCGTCCTGATCCAGCTCGACTTTCACTTCGGGCAAATAGAGTTCCAAAGAGCCGGCTTCGAATCGACGGCCGCGCAGAACCATGGCCAGTTCGTGCATCCAGCTTAGAAGCTGACGCACCTTCGCACTGATCCGGCCGCGGAACTGTTCCGGATCTTCGATTACGGGCATGACCTGTTCGTACGCGAAACGCCGACTCACTTTGATCGCGGAGTTCTGAAACTCTGTGTGAATCGGCGTACCTTCGGCCGTGAATTCAATCAGTACGGATTTCGTGAAGCGAACCTTCCCCTGCTGCAGACTGGCCAGGCTGTTCGAGATGGTTTCCGGCAGCATGGGGATGACGCGTCCCGGAAGATAGACGCTGGTACCGCGACGTTGAGCTTCGGCATCCAGCTCACCACCAGCCGGGACGAAGTGACCGACGTCGGCGATATGAACGCCCAGATGCCAGTGCCCGTCGTCGGTTCTCTTCAACGAGATCGCGTCGTCGAAGTCACGCGCGTCGACCGGGTCGATGGTGACGATCGGCTCGCCGGTCAGATCGACACGGCCGTCGAGTTCCGACTCGTCGAACCCATCAGCCTGTTCGTGAGCCTCTTCGAGCACCGCTTCCGGGAACTCGTCCGGCAATCCGAACTCATGAATGATGGCCTGCAGATCGACGCCCGCTTCGCCGCGAGGACCCAGGAGTTTCGTCAAAACGGCCTCGCCGGATTCCCGATGCGTGGGAAACCGGACAACATCGATGACGACCTTGTCGCCGGGCACAGCACCTTTCGCTCCGGGATCGCCAACGGAAACCGGGTCCGTGAACCGTCCGCCGTCAACGCGAACGCATCCTCGATCGTCCTCTTCGAAGTACGTACCGACAAACGTGTGTGTTGCCCGCTCGATGACCTGCTCGACGCGACCGCAGCGTTGACCACCGCCCCGTCGTCGACTGATTAAACGGACCAGGACGCGGTCACCATTCTGTGCATCGGCGAGCTGTTCACCCTCGACAAAAATGTCGGGCACGAGTCGAGGCGGTGCCGCCGATGCCTCGTCAAACTCTTCCGACGCAGTCCGATCTGGAATCAGCCAGCCGTCGCCGCGCATCGTGCGTTTGATCGTTCCGGCGATCAGGTCATCACCGCGTGCCGTGCCGGGAAGAAACACCCGACCGTTTTCAGTTCGCTGAATCTTGCCCTGTTCGGCGAGGGCGTCAAGCTGCGATTCGAAGCTCTTGCGGCCACTTTTCGAGACACCGAGCTTCCTGGCCAGAGCCCGCATTTTGATGGGTACATACGCAGGCCGTGCAAGGTGATCAAGAATCTCAGTCATCGTTGGCATCGGCACACTGTAAAGGCACGTTTCGCCAAACGATACGAGGGGCACGTCTTTCTGGCTCAATTCGGCGGGCGTTCCAGAACTGATCTGATCGCGAAGCCGATGACTTCGTCCTGGCGAACGTTTTCGATTGGCGCCACGGTTTTGGGTAGGTGGCGAGTTTGCTGGCAAGTTGTTTGGCAAGCTCCGGATGGCTGGCTGCATGGTTTCGTGTGGATCGGTGTCGTAATCGTATAGTTCGTACACCGCGTCACTGATGGGGTCTTTGGGGTTTCGCCATTCCACCAGCCGATAGCGTTCCGTACGGATCGCGCGGCCGAGTTTCCCGCGAGGGAAGGCGTGGTCACGCACGCGGGCGTCGGGGTTCTTCGGGACGGGAACAAGACTGACGCCGTCAATTGGCTACGGCCCGTCGGGCAATGGAAGGCCTGCGAGTTCACAAAGCGTCGGGAAGATGTCGACCGTCTCGGCAAGCTGCCTGGCCGAACTGCCTGGTTGCGTGACTTTCGGAAAGACAATCAGAATCGGAATATGGTTCGCGAAGGCAGAGGATGGCCCTGCTGCAGGTTGGCACAGGTTGATTTCAGAGTGAGCGACTTGACGCTGCCGCTACACGTTTTACGGAACGGGCCTCAAATAAGTTCCCGATTCAGAATCCGAAAGACCTCTGAGCCGTAGGCGCCTGTCGAGGCTGCGCACTGGTCCGGAGCTGAGCCGTAGGCGAATTTCTCCGAAATCCGCTGCCCTGGACATGGCAAGACTGAGCGGCGGTCGATGTGCCGGCAGGTTGCGATGTCGTCTGGTCCCGATTTCGGAGAAATCGGGCTACGGCTCACGATTCCGGGACTATTCCTACGGCGATCGCGACAGTCGGAATCCGAGATCGTCGCTGCGGGTGACTTGATCTCCGTATCCGCGAAACGCGGACCGACAGCGGACGGCGTTGGTCCACCAGTCGCCACCGCGAATCACTCGTCGCGTTCCAGAGACAGGGCCGTCTGGATTGCTGCTTTCAGCGAGTCCGTAGAATTTCGGATCGTAGTAATCCTGACACCACTCACCGAGATTGCCGTGCATGTCGTACAGCCCGAATTCGTTGGACAATTTCGCACCGACCGTTCGAACCGGATTGCTGCCCGACTTGAAATTGAACCAGCCGTATTTCGACAACGCCCTGTGTCGGTCGCCGAAATGATACTGTGTCGTTGTGCCCGCCCGGCACGCGAATTCCCACTGTGCTTCGCTGGGCAATCGGTAGCCCCTGGACTGAGCATCGAGCACCCATTTGTTTTCGGCGTCCCGACGGTACGCGAGCGTTCGTTTCTCCCGCTTGCTTAACCAGTTGCAGAACACGACGGCATCATTCCAGCTCACCTGCGACACGGCGGCCTGTTCCTGCTGCGCGAAGCCCGGCGAGCCCCAGGTAAAGTCGTTTCTGTCTCGCGGAGCAGCCTTTTCTGTCGTCGACGAGTTGCCGGTCCCAAGCACTTCTGCCTCGGTCCGATAACCAGTCTCTGTCACGAACGTGCGAAACTGGGCGATGGTCACTTCCGTAGCAGCCAGCAGAAAGGGCTCGGCAAGAACCATTCGATGCTGAGGACGTTCCTGATCGCGGATTCGATCCTGAGTTCGTTGATCGATCTTGAGTTCAGTCGCTGCTTTCAACGCCGCAGCAATCTGCACGTCGCTGCTACCCATCAGGAATTCGCCCGGGGGGATGAGCACCATCGTCGTGCCCAACGAGTTGATCGACGTCACCGTCGTCCCCAGCTGTTTCGCCCACGCCGTCTGAAGAGCCTTCGCCCGCTGTGTATCAAACGGAGCTTTTGCTACCGGAGCGTCCTTGTTCTTTGTTGGTGTGCTCTGCTGTGCCACGGAATCGGACGACACGCAGCCCAGCAGGACGGCGAAGTAAGCGAATCTTTGAAGCATCGTGATTTGTCTCATGATCGCAGGCAGAAACCAAACAGGAAGCAGGTCCAGGGACGGTCACTTTTAGCGGTATCGCTGCACGCCCGACAGCGATCTCCAGGCCAAATCTTCTGACGCAGCTGTTTGGCTATGACCCGACTCAGTCCCGGAGGAAATCCGGGCACGAGACGGTCCGGGGTCGTCAACTGTTTGACGCGGAGTGGCTTTGAATCACTCTGGCTGCGCCGGCGCAACGGTTGGCACTGCATAGATTCCTGGCTGAGCGTCGTGCACCAGGAATTCTCCCGTCACCTCGTCACGTTTCAGACGGATCGGATGGGGGAACTCCGGCGCGGTGACGCATCTCAATGCACGAATGATGTCGATCCGCCCATTCAGCCTGCCGCCCCACAATTCGGCAATCTCTTTGGTGTCCAGCGACATGGGCTCGATCACAAACAGGGCATCCGCAACGCGCGACAACGAGTGGGCGTCGCTGACATTCTGAAACTGGCTGACACAGATGCACGTCACGGAATGCTGATGATTGCAGGATCGGAGTGCCGCCACGTGCCGGGCGACATCGGGGTGAGACGGATTGAGCAATGCCAGCGAGTCGATCACGACCAGTTCGACCGCTTCCGTTTCGAGTAGAGCGCGATATCGCGACAGAAACTCTTCCCAGGTCGCGTTTTCGTACGCAGGAACTTCCAGCACGCGAGTGTTGCTGAGCA
>Ga0209501_10002448_pt1 | contig 19432 bp, 23 predicted proteins | sample ArcticOcean_MG_C_4_FD_187434 | JGI IMG/M metagenome (GOLD analysis project Ga0209501, IMG submission 187434) | Marine microbial communities from western Arctic Ocean - ArcticOcean_MG_CB4_134 (SPAdes) (version 2) | ecosystem: Environmental > Aquatic > Marine > Oceanic | place: Arctic Ocean...
TGAAGCTGTAATAGCGGTTGCATTCCAGGTAAGTCCAGCTGCAGTTGCAGCTATAACTCCTGACTCTCCTACTGTATTATCTACTACTGTTCCACTCATAATTTTTTCCTATGCACTTAATGAATACCCTGCTGCCGCTAAGTATCCTCTAGCAGTTCCTACTCCTGTTACATCTGCCGCTACTACACCAGAACTTGAAACTAAATTTGTTATTCCTGTGTAACCACTTGTTTGTCCATAACCAAAGATAGCCTTATCCCCACCATAAGATGAAGCACCTAAACCTCTTCTTGCAGAACCTACACCAGTAACATCTGCCGCTACAACTCCTACATTACTAACTAAATTAGTCATTGAAACATTAGAACTAGTGTAACCAAATCCAAAAATTCCTTTATCAGTACCATAACCAGCTGCAGCTGGATATCTTCTGGCTGTACCTACACCTGTAACATCTGCTGCAACTACTCCAGTATTTGAAACTAAATTTGATACTGCAGTATTACTACCAGCAAGACCATATCCAAATATTGCCTTATCCTCACCATAAGATGAAGCACCTGGTCCAGTTCTAGCAGTTCCTACACCAGCTGTATCTGTTGCAACAACTCCTACGTTTGAAACTAAATTTGTTATTGCAGTATTGGGTTCTCCAAAACCAAATATTGCTTTATCTACACCATAAGATGCTGCTGCTGGACTTTGTCTAACAGTACCTACTCCTGTTACGTCAGTAGCAACTACTCCAGAATTATTAACTAAATTAGATATTGAAACATTAGCACTACCATCGTTACCATAACCAAAAATTACTTTATCTGTTCCGTAAGTAGCTGCTCCAAGAGCTGATCTAGCTGTACCCACTCCTGTTACATCACTTGCTACAACACCTGAACTAGATACTAAGTTTGTTATTGCTGTTGGTCCAGTACCATATCCAAATATTGCTTTTTGTGTTACTGGTGCAACAGGTTCAAGTGCTGAAACAATATCAGAAGCTGGTGTCCAGCCAACAGTAGAACCAGAATAAACTAAATTGATTGCTTGACCAGCTGTGTCATAGTCAACAATATATACATCTGTTTTGCCTTGAAATAATAAACCATTACTATCTATTGTGATTGCGTTCGTTCCCCAGGTTCTAGCGTAATCTGCTAATACGATTTGATCTCCTTCGTCAGCAGAACTTGGAAGTGTAATTGTACAAGCATTACTTGTAGTGTTAATAAAATAACCTTTGCCAGAACTAACTGTTACAGTCGAAGCTGTAACTACTGATTGCCAACTAAGACCGCCAGCTACAGCTGCAATCGATCCAGATGCTCTAAATAGATTATCTTTTACTAAACCACTCATAAGATTTTAAATTCCTATAATGTTTGCTCTAAATAACTAACTACAACATCAACATCAGCTGCTCCACCAGTTATAAAACCTAACATATCACCTGCTTCTAAAACAATTCTAGTGGTGTGTTCAAAAGTTGCATTAGCTGCTAGTGCCTGTGTTTTGTAAATATAATGATCTGTTCCACCATCATCATCATCTACATATAAGTCAAAAGTTTCAGCATTTCCAGCTGTTTCGCAAATTGTAATTGATAAAATAGTATAAGTTTTTCCACTTGCACCATCAATCAATTTAACTTCTGAATTTGAACATGTTGGATGTAATGCTACTTTTAATAGTTCGCTTGCCATATTATTTTCCCCTTATTTTTTATTAATTAAAATCCAAAAACTAAAGCTTTACCAGTGCTTGTAATATCTGGAGCCATCGTCCCTGCGTTTGTAATAGCACCACCTGCAGCAATAGCTACTGTAGAACCTGAAGGAATTGTAAATGTATTTGCAGTAAATTGAAAATCATCTGCTCCTGCAATTCTAATGTCTATTGTGTCATCTGTATCTGCTGTAATTGAAGTATCTGCATCAGCATCTAGTATTAATTCTGTTCCATTTAAGTCTATTTTTGCACCTGCTATAACTAATCCGCTAGCAGTTAAAGCAGCAACTGTTGTTGCTCCAGCGACATCAACAGCACCAGAAAAATCACCTGTTGCAGCGTCTATCTCACCAGAGATTGTTAAATTTCTTTGTCCTGTTGTATCTATACTTGCATCTGTTGTAACCACTTTAGAAGCAATAGCTGTACCAGCAGTTAAACCATCTAATAATTCTAATTCTGCTTCAACAATTGCAGCTGATCCTATTGTAAATCCTGTTGCAGTAACTGTTGAATTAAATGTAGCTGCACCCGCTTCACTACCATCGAGAGTAAGCATTGTAATATCAGCAGTTGCATCTGTACCCTTAAATATAATATCGGTATCATTTGCTGCTGCATCTATTGTAATACTTCCAGAACTTGTTGTTAAATTAATTGCTGCATCACCAACTGAAATATCATCTGCTGCACTTGAAGCTGCTGCTGCCCAACTTATATCTGTTCCATCTGAAGTTAATACTGTGTCAGCACTACCTTGACCTAAAACTGCTGTTACACCACTTGAATTACCATAAAGAATACTTCCTCTATCTAAGGCATCAAGAAGATTAAGTTCTGTTGCTGTAGAAGTTAATGCTACACTTCCTAATGTAAATTGACCAACGGGTACAATAAGACCTGCACCTCCGCCTAATATTAAATCATCAACAGAAGTATCCCAAAGCATGTAGGCACTCGCTGTGTCCCCAAATAATTTTACATCATATCCTTGATCATCTGCACCAACTGTAAGTGTTGCATCTAATTGTACTGCACCATCAATATCAACAACATCTAAATTTGTTGTTCCAGCTATATCTGCGGCTCCACTAATATCTAAAGTTGTTGCATCTAACTCTCCTGCAACTGTTAAAACAGCACTAGTAAGTGTTAATAAATCTGTATCACTAGTATGCCCAATAGTCGTTCCATTAACAATAACATTATCAACTGTTAAAGTTGTTAGAGTACCTAAACTTGTTATATTTGATTGAGCTGCAGTTGTTACTGTAGCTGCTGTACCACTTGCATTACCTGTAACATTTCCTGTTAAAGGTCCTGCAAAAGCATCTGCAGTTACTGTACCATCAAAGAATGCATCTTTAAATTCTAAACTTGTTGTTCCTAAATCTATTTGATTATTTGTGACTGGAGATAATGCACCATCACCAATTGTTAATCTACCAGAACCACCTGTTGCTACTGTAATAACATCTGATCCTGAAAAAGTAATTGATGTATTTGTGTCTCCATCACCTGCAATTGAATCTAATTGTACTGCACCAACATTTGATAAAGCTGCATCACCAAAGTCTACTGCACCAGCAACTGTTAAAGTTCCTGATACATCTACATTACCATTAATATCAATTGTAGTTGCATTAATTTCTATTTCTGTATCTGATACTAAATCTAATACACCATCTGCTGATTGATGTATATATGTTCCCGTGTCTCCAAAGAGTAATTTCTCTGTACTATTCATTAGGACGTCATCAGAGAATTTAAAGTAATCCTCATCTTCCATCCATGTAAGTACACCATCTGCCGTCTCACCATCAAAGGTTACAGCGATGTCTGTGCCCGCAGTACCATCACCAATGGTAAGTGCAGTGCCTAATAATTTTGTAATTGGTCCACCTTCTGCAGCTGTACCATCATGGGTATGCCCTGATGAAACTGCGAATGCGGCTAAAAGTTGATCAAATTCATTGTTAAGATCTGATGCCTCAATAACGGCACCATCCGTAACACCTGATGAACTCTGTCTTGTATATGTTGCTCCCATTTATCTCCGTCCTCCTGGTACGAATTCTAGTTGAAAACCCCGAATCGACCAGGGTAAATTAGTACTTGTGTCTGTTATTTTTACTGCAATGGCAAATCCTGATCCTTCTACTGATTTTCTTGTAATTGGTAAATCACCTTGACCATAAGCTGCTGTTCCATAACTCCCTGCTCCATAGTAAGCACCACTTCCTGAAGAAGTTAACGCAATTAAGGCTGGTTGAGGGGTATCTATATCATTATAATTATATTGTAAATATAAACTTGCACTGACTTCACCTTCAGGTTTCCAGTTTAAGTTTACTCTTTCCATTGATTTTCTAATTCCAGGATCACCCATTGTCATATCGGGGGATCTATATGTTGAATCTAAAGCTGCTGTACTGCTAGCCCTTGTCCAAACATTTCCTGATTCTTGTTTATAAACATATCCATCATAGCCACCATGAACAACGGTTTCTACATTACTAATATAATCTGAATCACAACAAGAAACTTTTAAACCTTTTATGTCCGCATATTCATAACCTAATTGCCCTGTATTAGGATTAATTTTAATGCAGGCTAGAAGTCCCTTTGAACTACTTTCAGCTCCATCAGTAGGATAAAATAAACGATATTGTGATTTATCTCTTATAACTAATGCGGTTACATTAGTATAAGTAATATCATTAATTCTATCTTGTACTTGTTTTGAAATAGTACCAAGTTCAACGTCACCAATTCTTGTTGTACCTGCAATAGTTCTCAAACCATCTGCAGATAAAAATATTAAATCTCCACCTATTTCCTGAATAGATAAATTAGAAATAGCACCAACATTTTTAGCAACTTCCGCTAATGCAAAGTTACTTGAACTTGTTCCTGTTATTTTATAAATTTTTCTTTGACAGAAAATAAATAATTCATCACGAAAAACTTTTAATCCTGTAACAACGTCACCAACTTTAATAGTTCCTGCCCCTGTATCAAAATCATCTTCAGTATAGGGTCCTGAAAAAATAATACTATGGGTTGCATCAGACATTCCTGCATAGAACATATGATTAGCAAACGACTTTATATATTTAGGTGCCGTAGGTGCTGTTCCACCCCCTGTTGCATTTATAATATCTTCAGTATAGCTTGTGTTTAGTGTAAATGCATTTGTAGATCCTGTTGCAATTATAATTTTGTTAGTTCCATCATAATTAAATTTATCAAAGTCATAAGTATAGGTAGTTCCCTTACTTGTTCCTCTTGAAGTCCAAGACCCACTTGTTGTCCCACTGTATATGGTTCCACCACGTCCTGCTATAATAATATCGTTAAAAATTGCTGATAATAAAACTCTTTCACTTGAAGCAGAAACTTGTGGTACAATTGTTGAGTTATATTTTGTTGTACCATTAAGTCGCCTATAACCTCCTTTAACAGAAGGTTCAAAATTACTTAATTGTAGAGCTTCACCAGGTTGCATATTATATACATCCTTGTTTAATATAAGTCCACCACCACAACTTGCTGTGTAAGGCGTTATTTGTGAAGGATCAGCCATTTAATTAACTTCTTTTTTTTGCAAGGTTTTCTAATTGTTTAAGTTCTTTTTCTGTTCTTTTCATATTATGATTTTAGTGCTTCTTCCAATTTTTTAAATGTTAAAGCTGGATCAACCTCGACTCCTACTTTTTTTTGAAATTTTTCTCTAATTGTTTGTCCTGGTAATTTTTCAATTTCCTGCCAATCTGTTTTTATTCTTGCAGGTTTTTGCAAATTAACCTTTTCAGTCTGTAATCTTTTAGCGACTGGGTGTTCATTCCCTATTATTTTATTTGGATTTCTTAATACCATTTGTTCTCCTATTATGCGATTCGTGTACCTACATTAGATACAATACTTTCAGTAACAACATCTGTTCTCATATAATCAGCGTGTGTCCCGTAATCTGTTTTTAATAATCTTAATTTTCTTTGGTAATCTCTATCTGCTAACTGTGCATGTTGTGGATCTGATCTTAGCATATATACATAATATTTTGCTCGATCAATAATTAATGTTGAGAACCTATCAGGTAATCCCATACTATCTCCGTGTGCTGATAAATCAGTATGAGTTGTAAAATAATCATAGCTAATTGTATATTCACCTAAGGTTGGTTTAGGTACTACAATAAAAGAACCATAATCAGGTTTTCTTACAATCTTTGCAGGAACCCCATAGGCACTACTAGCATTTACATCATCTGCAGGTTTGTGAGATGCTAAATAAGTATCATAAGTAATATGGGCTAATTTTACAGGTGTAATATCACTTCTAGAAACTCTAACATAATCAACATCCATATTTGTTGCTGTACTAGTATTATTTATTGTTACATAAGTTGTTGTTGCTGTAGCAGTAAAAGTTGTATCTAAGACTTTACTTTCACCAAAATTAGTTACTGTTAATGTTGTACTTAAATTTTGTGTACCTTCTGCAGCTGTACCTACTTGCACTTTAAAAGCCTGTCCTGTACTAGCAGTATCATAAGCTCTTACTTGAATTTTATAAGTTTTATTTTTTACAGTAGATATAGCTTGATACATAGCATAATCGTTTAATCTTGCTCTACCATTGCCACCGCTATTATATGCAGCACTTCCAGCACCAGCAATTGTTGTCCAACTGGTTATATTAGAAGTAAATTCTCCGTTAGTAATTAATTCTGTTGGCTTTAAAAAAAAAGACTCAAAATCTACAGTCCGCATGTCAGATGGAAAAGTATATTCCCCATCCCCTGCTTGTAGAATTTGAGTCGTTGATGAATGTAATAGAGGAATTTCTGCTCCCTCGTTGTAAATATCGTGTACTGCTTTATTAATAAAATCTTTAACAGCTGTTTGGATACCTCGACTACTAGAGAAATTTACTGAAGTTAACTCAACTTCATTCAATTCTCTTAAGACTCTATTTGATAAAACTAAATATGTTGTAGCCATAGGTTATTAATTTTTTTTAGGTCCTAAGGATTTAGTCCCTTTATAGTTTTTTGATTTATCTTTATAAACAACACCTGAAGGTAAAAGATCAAAATACTTTTTCCCTTTTTGTATATTTGCATACTTCTTTTTTCTTTTTGAGTCTGTATCTGACATTATTTTTCATCCCTGTTATCGTGTTCAAATTGTTCCAAACGAATAAGTAATCTTTTTATACGAGATTCTGCATCGTCTAATTGTTTGTGTAGGTCTTCGATCTGCTTTTTTAAGGCAGCGTTATCAGACTTGTATTCTTGAACTATTTCAAGAAGTTGATTTCTTTTCTGATAACTCATTGAGTAACTTTGTAATGTGATCTAATTTATCACCTTGAGAAGTAACTTTGTTTTCTAAATTCTGTAACCTTATTTCTTGACGAGAAGGTGCAGCTCTTGAGCCTGTACTAGCATTAGTTTTTTTAGTTAAATCATAAGTAGCCATTTTATTCTCCTAGTTAATAAGGGGTATTAATTAAGGGGGATATAAATACCCCCCTTAAAATTAAACAGTATTATTATTATACTGCTGTGTCGTGTTGTGTACTTGTATTATTATCTGTTTCGCTAATACCTGCAATATCACATAGTACTGCCCAAACACGGATTTTACCCGCACTCGAAGCTGCACCAGCTATTAAAGCATCTATTGTATCTGCTACTTTGCATTGAAGCATAGGTGCTGCGTCAGCAACATCCCTAGGTGCATAACTAGCACCCGTAGCATCGTAAGCATCTACGTAAGCATCAGGATCAGAAAACCCTGCTGTACTTCCCGTGACACCAATATCAATAACTACAGAGCTCGAACATGCTGTTAGCACTTCCACGCCTGCTGCCATTATTAATGTTTCTGCAGGTACATCGATACACTTAAGAACATCATTTTGTGCTGCTCCTGAGTCACCGTTGACTGCTGATACGTCAATTGTATTTTCTACCAGATAAGGTGTTCTACCATTAGACGGATGTCCAGTAGTTCCACCTACACCTGTTACGTTATATGTAGCCATAGTCTATCTATCTCCTTCTAATTAACCTATTGTTATAACACCAGAGTAAGCTGCTTCTGTTCTCAGAACTTTTCTTCCGAAAACATGTAAGCCTCTCACGATGTCTGAAAATGAATCAGGGTCTCTGATAAGTTCCGTTTTCGCAATATGGTTTGCCGTAGCAATTGCACCTTGGTGCCCATAAAGGAATGCGTACTCATTAGATCCTGCTGATCCAAACGTTTTAGATGCTGCTGCTCCACTTGAAACTGCTATAGAATTAGTAGAGTAAAGTCTAAAACCAAACAAAGGTCTATCCGTTACCATTCCGTTTCTCATATCAGATGAGCCGCCATCAGCCATTACTGACTGATCCATAATTTTCGCACCTGCTTTTCTCAATTGTTGATAAAAAGCTGGTGGTGCAACAAACCATCTATTTTCTTCTGGTACATCTTGACCGTCAAGAACTGTTTTAGCTGCTGATATAATATTTGCTAGTGTATCAACTGCAGCGTCTCCATCAATTGGCGTACCGTCTGTTCCTGTGTTCGCTACTGATGTTGATGCATTGTCATAAATGTATTTTAATACATTATAGTCGTAGTTCTTTTTCAGTGAATAAGCTCCTGAAGAAGTTGCTAGTGCTTCCCAATTTACGTGTGATTGTCTTTCTTCGATGTCATCTACTTTAAACGCAAAGTACGAACCTTGGTCGACAGTAAGTTGTAACTTATCATCTGCCAAAGTTTGTGTATTTACAGTTTGACCTCGAGCGTAGTCGCTCACAGTAATGGAAGGTTCTTTCACGATATTTACCGTGTCGCCAAAATTTTCAATTTCTCCAGCGTAATCAGTGTTAGTAATATCTTCAACAACTGATGCACGTCTGAAAAATTTTTGAACCTTTTGACTATATACTGCTGGTACCCAATTACCTGATGGTAAATTTTGGTAGCCAGTAGCTAGTCCCATTGTAGCCATGTGTTAGCCTCCAATTATAGTTATTATTAAGGTTGGACTCTACCTTCTCTTACAGCTTTATCGATTTCTTCTTCGTACTTCGCATACTCACGAACATTCATCTTAGAAATTGCAGCATTAGACCAAACTTTCTTTGTAGGAGCATCTGGTGCTTCTGCCTTTTTAGTTTTACTAATAGTCTTAGCAGCTTCTTTTTTAGCATTCTGTTCTTCTTTCTTACTATACTTACCAAGTCCTCGATCCATTTTATATAGATCTAAAGCTCTGGCAGCAAGTGAAGCATTACTTGTATTCTCATACAACCAATCTTGAATAACAGGGTCTTGCTTTGCAGCCCATTCATGAAAATCATCTTTTGAACGAAGATCATTAAAATCAGGATGCAATTTTAAAAGTTCTACTTCGGCTTTTTCTTTTGTAATTTGTTCCTGTTGAACTTGGAGATTTTGGTATTTATCCTCCATCTCTTTTGCCCGACTATCCGCTTTGCTCATAGCAATGGTTTCAACCATTTCATAAACATCAGGATATTCCTTTCTCCAAGATTCTAATTCATCTTTAGATTTAGGTGGAACAAACTGCTTGGATGATTGCTCAAGTTGAGTTCTTAAAGTTCGAACTTCATCTTTATGCTTTCCAAGGGTAGAATCATAATGCTTTTTCAAATCGCCGTAGCGTTTCTTAAAAACATGTTCTTCTGCATTTTCAGGGCGTTCAGTTGAAGGAGTTGCCTTACCATCTAAGTTTGCAATTTCTTCTGATGCTTCAGTGTCCTTTTGAACGGTTGCTGTCTCTGCCTTCTCTCTATGAAATTTCTCTAACTCACCTTTAGCAAATGCTGTAACTTCAGGATCACTTTCGTCATCATGTTTTTTATACATATTAGCTTTGGGTATTTTAAATAGTTTCGGTTTTTCAATTTTAGTTTCTTTTGTTTCCTCAGAAACTTCAACTGTCTTGTCTTCTTCATTTTCCATTATTTTTTCCTCTTAAGGTTGAGTGCCTTATGGATAAGGGTAGCTCTTATACTGTCTCCATATTTTGTGGGCTGGTCATTAAACCTGTTGTTTCAGTAGGTTCTTCTGTTCCAGGTGGCACATTGTTTTGGTTTTCCATTTGTTGTTCTTGTAATGATGTAACATCTGCAATAAATGTATTTACTGCTTCTTGTACATCATCACCCCCATATCTTTGCATAGCATATGCTGCTACAGTAGATAATGGGAAAATTACATTAGGCTCATCACTTCCAAAAGCGTCCATTACTTCTTTGAACTCTGGTATGATTTTTACTAATGCAGTCTTAACAGATGGGGATAAAACAGATTGTAATGCTGCCTGATCCTCATCGGTTAAACTTTTTACCCGTTCTGCAAATTCCATTTCCATAGGAGTTGCATCGGGAAATTGTTCTTGTAAAGGATTACCTGGTGCTTGAACTTCAGTATTAGCAACTTCAGTATTAGCAGGAGCAACCTGTTGAGGTTGTCCTGTTCCCAAAGCACTTAAATCAGGTGCTGCAGGTATATTAGGTTTTTGATTCATTAAACCTGTTGTTGTTAATTTATTTCTTGGTCCTATTGCCATTATTTATCCTTTAATTGTTGATCATCTGAAATCCATTCTAAATCTGTATAGCTTTTTGTTAAATCCATTAAAAAAGTTTTTACATTATTTTCAACTAATTTCATATCATGATACTTTGTATATCTTTTATGCAATGAAGTATTTGCTGTCATCGAATAAACTAATTCCATATTATATTTTTTTGCTAATTTAAATATTTCAGTAATACAAATATTTAATCCTTTGTGTATACTTTTTATATTAGCTGTTTTATCTGCAACGATCCATTCCATTACAGAAAAATTCGAACCAACACATCTATATAAGCCACCAGCACATATAGGAATATTATTTTCTTCTACAATAATTCCATCAGGGGGTAAACATTTTTTTGGAACTATACCAAATTCATGCTGTTTCCACCAGTTAACTAAATAAGGGTAATCTTTATCTAAATCCCAGTCTCTAGCTTGCATTTAATATTTTTTTATTCTTATCACTTAGAATAACTACATGGTCTCTCCAATTATCAAAGTAGTTATCACCAACTTCACGTAATTTATCTTTTTCATCAACTTCAAAGTAATCTGTAAATAGGGTATTATTAATTAAAATTCTTCTTTTATCTGTCCCAAGTGTATAAACAATATACTCATCACTACCTAAAGACTTCCCATGCTTAGTATCTTTAACTTCTTTCCAAATACCATCTTCATTTACCATATGTGTACCTGAGACTTTAATTCCTTTATAATCATATAAGTCATTAATTAAAAATTTACCTAAGGCAAAAACAAACCCACCAACTGCAATATTATCTTTTAAATCTATATCTATAATTGGTTTAGTTGTATTATCCCCCATTGTAATTTGTGTCTCTGGAGAAAAACATCCTAATACATGTCCTATAACTCCACCAACAACTCCTCCAACAGGTCCGGCTGCAGCCATTCCTATTGCAGAGCCTACTCCTGCTCCTGTTTGTTGTTTTTTATCACCGCCTATTAATCCTGATACACCATATCCAGCTACTCCAGCCATTCCTACACCACCTAAGGTGCTTTGACCAATTGGGGTAGCCCCTTTCCACTTAAGTGGAGTTGCAAAATTACTAGCTGCTTTCTCTGCAGCCTTCTTACCAATATTAGTAAAATCTGTATAGGCGTTAAATCCTCTTATTGCTAAATCCGCCCCTTTATATAGGTTCTCAAGCTGTTGTGTTTGTTGATTAATCTTTTGTTGCCGTTCAATTAGTTTATAAGCCTTATTTAATCCAGCATCTTGTGTTCCAGCCCTTGGTTGCATACTCATAACCTTTTCTAGAGATGTCTGTTCTGTAGACTCAGGAGTTATTGCCCCTGGTATATAATCTATTTCTTTTCCTGCTACATTCGATTTAGTTTCAAACTGCCCTGTTGATTCATCAAATTCAGTTCTACTTAGACCAGGTGTTTCCCGAATAACTTTTTGTGTTTGCTCGCCAATATTTGGTGCACTCGCTAGTTCTTCTCCACCCTTTTTAGCCCCTTCATAGGCTTCAAAGTCAGTTAAATTAGGTGCTACCGTTTTTTTAGATTGAGTATCTACCTCAACATATTCGTAACTACCATCATCCTGTCTAACTAACTGTGCTGTCATTTAAAATTTTTCCTTATTACGTTTCTGTGCTTCCTGTAGGTTTAGTAGCTGTCGCACTAAAGCCAGCTTCCCCTGGCAACGGTACAGATCCCGTTCCAATGTTGCCACCTCCAGCTCCTGTTGGATCTGTTGGCGAAGCTCCTGTAGGTACTGGACCAGTTGGTCCCATTTGACTTTGTCCGCCAGTAGCGGCAGTATTGTTTTGATTTCCATTTGTTAACCCCATTATATGTGCATAGATCGCAGCTTTTTCTGGATCATTAATTAATTGATCTGGATCGATATCTAATGATTTAGCTACTTCTTTTAAGCATACATGCCATTTTACAAAAGGTGCTAAAGAAGGATTAGATGCTGTTTGCATAAACGTCATCAATCTTTGTGATCGCACTTCTTTTTGCATTAATGAAGATGTACCTTGTGCTTTTATTTCCAGATCACCTTTGATATGTGGAGCGTCATCATTAAATTGCATATTCCAATGAAATAATGATTCCCCTAGAGGTTTTATTAAATAGTCATCAATATTTTTAATAACTGTTTTAATACTTAAAGCTGCAGCTCCCATCAGCATTGACATACCTGCTGCAGTTCTTGTTGTTGTTTGTATTCCTGTTGCTCCGTGTGAGTAAGAGGGAATCCCTGTTGCTTCATCAGCAAGTTGTCTAAACTTATCAAACATCATTAGATTCTCATTAGCAGTATTTGGAAACTTAACTCCATGAATAGCTGCTCCTGGTTGTCCACTTTGTCTTCTAAATATTTTACCAGGAAAAACTTTCATATCTTGACCTGGTACTAATAATGTTTCATCAATATCAAAAACTAAATTTCCTGCTAACGCCAAATTATCAATAGCCATTCTTGCATGACCATTCATAACTTGTTGTGAGTCTTCCATATTTTCTGGAATACCTACTCCAAAAAATTGATATGGATTAATTTCGTAAGGTGATACTAAGTATGGTAATCGTGTTGGCGTAAACGGATTTTCAACCATTCGAATAACATGCCCACCACAAATCCAAACATTAACACTAACAACATCATTTGTTGTTTCATACGAAATCTTACATTCATCTGCTAGCTTCTTATCAATAGCTCCCCAATATTCTAAAATTTCAAATCTATTTTTATAAAGTGTTGAAATATTTTCTTTATCATATAGAGATGATTCATAACCTCTCGTTTGATAGTTAGGTCCCATTTCAAGACAAGCACGAATTGCTCCTTCGTTAAATAAAGGTTTACTAATTAAATTTTCTAATTGTTGTTTATTATAAGAATGTCTTTGAATAACATAATCACAATCATTAATATTAGTTGCATTTGGGTCTGGATAAAAATCCCAACAAGATACTGCTTCTATTGATGGAATAGCTTTAGTTTTTGCAACATAAATATTATCTACATTTCCTTCTTCATCTTCCATCGTATCATAACTATGATAAGTTTTAGAATCTGTAAAAGGTCCTTTTAAAATTCCTGTTCCTAATAACGACATCTCAAAAAAGACATGGCGTAAAATAGTAATTGCTTTGCTTTCTTCTAATTGATCATGAATTAGTTTTTCCATTTGTTCTGCAGCTAATCTTGCAGGCTCAATTTGAGGCTGACCCTGCTGTGCAGGTCCCGCTTCGAAACCTAATTCTTCATAATCTTGTGCAATATCTTTAATTAAATCAGTGGCTGTTGCCCCTGGTGATAAAGCTTTTCCATCTCCATCAAAACCATAAATATCCTTTACAATATCTTTAGTTTTTAATTCATCAGAAGATTTTTGACCATTCATCTTTCCAGCTTGTGGATTTAAATGGGCATACTTATCAATATTTTCGGGAACAGCAGTAGGTCTTACCCCTAAAGGAAACTTTCCTTGAGAGAATAAAACTTCTATAATTTGCCCAAAGGCTGCTAATACTTTAGTTTTTGTTATTTTAACAAATACTTTTGAGTTTTCGTTAGTACGAAAAGCCATTTCAGGTCCATAAAGACCTCTATAGTTTCGGTATGACTTTAGCCATCTCTTCTCGTCATATAATTTTGAAGTCTCAGATTGCTGAAACTTCTGTCTTATATAACCGACTAAAGGACTAACTTCCTCTGTGTACGGTGTTTTAGCCATTATTTTTTCTTTAAATTTTTAGTAATCTCTTTCTTCTGCTTTTTTAAAAATAGATGCGTCTACCTTTTCTTTTTTACCTACTGAACCTGACTCAGATCCTAAATCACCCTGTTTAACTTTTTGATTAGGGTTCATGTTTAATTTGTCATTGGATCTTTTAGCAACGTCAGGTGAAAGATCACCTTGTTTTACTTTTCCTAAAATTGCTTCTCCTTTTGGGTATCCCATTCCTTCTGGCATAGTTTTCTCCTTTTGTGTTTATAATTTATTAATAATCTTTTTCGTCAGCTTGTTTAAACAATGAATCTTGTACATGTTCTTTACCAGACTTTGTAAGATACTCTCCGCTTTTTTCCAAATCTAAATAATTTTTAGATTTATATTTGCCAGGAGCATGTTTATCAAAATCAATATTCTTCACTTCCTGATTTGGCTGTTTGCCATCAGGTGCAGAACCAAGATCCCCTTGCTTTACTTTTGCTTTTGGGTCGAAGTTTTTTTCCATAATTGTTTCCTATAGTTTTATTTTTTTAATAGAGAGTACATTTTTTGTTGGTATTGTTGTGTACCCACCACCCTGTTTTATTTTACTACTATCTTCAAATATAAAATCTGCCATAATAATAGTAGTCTTCTCATCCTGCTTAGCAAGCCATCCAACACTACAGCAGACTGCTGTTTTAGCTTTTTGAATATCAATAATATCTGCCCAACTGGCATCACTAACGATATCTTCCCAGTAGCAAGCTACTAATTGATAAGGAAAGTTTTTCTTATTAAGTTTTGGTAACTTTATTTTTAATCCCATTAATATCCAAATATTCTATCAACAGGGGTAAATTGTGTTTTAAGTGTCTTATTAAATTTTGCAGCATAGCTTGTGTGCATGGGCCTACTCATACAGCCGTATCTTAAAGCATCATAAGCGTGATCTTCTGCGTGTGTATTAATATCTTCAGGATTATTATCATCTAAAGGTAATGCAGGTAATGTTCTAATTAAATTTCTGCAGTTAGAAAATATTCTAAGTCCTGGTTCTTTCTTAACAGTATCTGTTAATTTTAATCTTTTATGTATTTCAAGCTTACCACTGATTCTACTTCTGGGTGTTCTATCAGAAGGTCTCCAATGACAGCCTGTCTGAATCATTGTTTCTGCAATACTTGGGCCTATGTCTCCACGTTTTGCCCATGTACTAGCGTCTAAGACACCATAGCGTATGTATTCACCACGCTCTAGCTCTAAGACTTTTCGTGCAAATACATCTGCGGTAATCTTTTTGGTATATAATTCTCGATATATCCATAAGTTGTTATCATAATCAATAGCAAACCAAAGCACACAAGCAGGAGAAGCGTAGCCCCAGTCTGCAGAACGAAACTTCTGCCAACCTTTAGGAATTTCAAAAGGATCGACTACATGTGTGTTCTTATTAAATTCTGGAAAAGATGAATGATCAAATGCGTCCCAATCACCATCTAAAAATTGTTTACGTTGTACGTCTGGTAATGATGCCAGCATCGCATAGTAATCATCGGTCTGCATTAGATACGGATTATCTTGTAATTTTGCAGGAATAAATCTTCTTGTAATATACTTAATACCCTTAGGTGTTTTAATTTCTATATTAAAAGCTGTATTAGGAGTAATAGGATCCACAAACATTTCTCTTACCCATTGTGAACCTACGTTTCCTGGATTTCCTGTGGCTCGCATATATACAGGTATACTAGGATCAACAGAACGTAATGATGATCTTAAAAAATTATATATATCTGGCGAAGGATATTGTGGAAGTTCGTCTATTCCTATCCATGTGTATGATTGCCCTTGGTAACGTAAAACATCGGTCATGTTCTCTGCGTAACCGAACTCTATCTTTGCTCCCGATGGGAATCTCCACTCTTTTTCTTGTTCTCTCCATTTGGCTCCTGGAAAAGCTCTGCCATATAACCGTTGAGAATGAGTTATTAAGTCTCTCAACTCAGGCATTGTTCTCCGTAGTAATAAAGCTCTGTGGTGTTCCTTATGGCAATAACGTAAAGGATCTACTAACATTGCGTAGGATTTTCCTCCACCCCTTGCTCCACCGTAAAATACTTCTCTTTCTGAGGACGCTAAGAAATCTGTCTGTGGACCCGAGTTAGGTTCAAATACGACTTCTTGGTTTTTAATATGCTCCTTAATGTTGGGAGAAGATGTCTCTATTACGTCTTTCGTTATTACTTGTTGTTCTTTTCCGTCTAACGCTTTATCAATGGTTAACAATTTAGTTTTAACATTTTCTGCGTGACGTTTAGCTGAACGAAGTGATTGCTCTGCTTGTGCAACTTTTGTGCGTGTTCGTGCTAATATTAATTTAGCTGATTGCTTGGCTTTGGTTTTGACCTTCTTCTTTGGCTTTGGGGGTGCTATCTCGTTTAACTCTTTTTCTAAGTCCGACATAAGATATATACCTGCCTGCCTTTTTGGTTAACCATATTGCAACTTCTCTGTATGAACACGTTTTTAAAAATTTCTTTGCCTCTTCTAATGCTTGTAATTCTAATTCTATTGGTTCAATGTATTTTACATCTTCCGCTAGTTTATATCCGAAGGGAATCGTTCTGGCTTTTCTTTTAATCTTCGGTTGGAGTAACAATTGATTCCTTTGGCTTCTCTTTTGCAGGTAGGATAAATATCCCGTGTACTGCTTTCATAGTGATATCAAGTTGGTCTTTCTTAACGATACCAATTCTATCTAAAATCTGTTTCGCTGCCTCTAGTCTGATATTAGCATGGGGAGTTGTTCCATCCTCATCTAACATATTAACCATCTTAGTTGCAGCCTTTGCCGAATGAACGGCTAAATAATTCTCTGCTCTCGAAACAATCTCTTGTTTCAAGTTACGCAAAACTTTAGGATATGAATGATCTGAATATCCTGCTAACTCTCCCGCCTTTTTCGGATTGCCTTGTGCTTCTCCGAACAATGCGTCTAGAAACTTTTCCTGTGTATCGGTCAAGCTTTTTTTTTGAGTCTTTAGAATAGTAGAATCCGTGTCTTGCATTTATAATTTCCATTAACTCCCTAAAGGGAGCATCTTTTAATCCAGAATCCATTATGGGATATAGTCACCCTTGGCATCTGTTTTCCAGTCTTGATTTTTATCAGCAAGTATATTTAAATCTATCTCACCCAAGCTTACTTCTTTTTTCTTTATCTCATGTCCTTTTATTTTAGCTTGCTTTATTTTTTGTTCCCTTTCCTTTTTCAAAGATTCCGCCTCATCCTTTTTTATGTCTTCATGTATACTTTGGGCTTTTTTTGTTCCAAAGTAATAGGCAGGATATTGAACTATGCTTTGTGCTTTCTGTTTAACAACACTAGGAAGTAATATCCTCCTTGTTTGTTCTAAGACCTTTCCTACCTTAGTTTGTTTAGTAATACCCTCAACAAGCTTAGCTCCTTCTGCAGCAGCCTTTGAGTCAACCTTAGGTTTAGGAATTCTAATTTTTAAATTCTTAAGAACCTTATTCTTATCGGCAAGCTGTAAAATCTTATCCCCCTCAAAAAACTCATGAGATTTCTTAAAGTTCTTTTTTGTAAGTTTCTTAAAGCCTTTTTTTATTAAACCCTTAGCTACCTTCTTAGCAGCCATAGTAACAAACGTTCTGCCTGCTACACTTATGACGATAGGGGTTAAAGCTAACAATGGTACTGGCATAAATTAAATTCCTTTTAATAATATTAGTAAGGGAACCCTAGGGTATTCCCAAGTATGTAGGTGCATATTAGTGATGACCGTTTGTGCATGTCCTATGCGTCTGTATTTGTGTGTCCTTTTAATGTGCACCTGATTCTATTATACACACGAATATCAATTTTGTCAAGCATTATTTGTGGGTGCGACATTATGACTACATAAATAGCTTGACAAAATCGTTAATGAGGTGTATAATATACCTATTAGGTATGGGGGGGTCTTATGTCTATAGTATAGGTAAATATACAGTTACCCCCTAGGGATATAGTCGGGAGATTTAAAGAATAATACCCTAGTATATAGCCCCGAGTATGGTTAACAGGGAACTTAGGGATTTTCTGGTGTAGCTATATAAAGAAGGAAGAAACCCCCCCTAGCACCCTGCATACCCCCTATGAATAATTTTAAATATTTTGTTATGGGTAAATAAAAAATTTCCCCCTAGTGTAAAACTGGGTATCACTCATAGGTAAATCTTAGGTGTTAAGTTTTTGTTACAACAAGCCCCCCTGTAAATCACTTGGTAAAATTTATAGAACGCCCATAAAAAAACCCAGTACCAACTCAATGATACTGGGCTAATTCTTTTTAGTATTGCTTATGCTGACTTTAATTCTTTACCGCTTAAGCTTTGGCTATCCATTGTTTTAATAAATGCCGTTCTAATTACATCATCAGCAACTATTATTTTAATACTTGCAATAGTCCCAACATCTTCGTCACTAATTTTTTCAATTAGTTTTTGTGGATTATTGTTTGCAAGTTTGTGTAAATTCTCAAGTATTGCTAAAGTATCATTTAATAATTTAGAAATATTTACAGATTTACCTTTTTGACGTGGTGTTATGTTAGACGGATATTTAGTGTTCCATACTTTGTCTATAATTCCTGTATGCACAGGAACTAATTCAACATCAGTATTTTTTATTTTTTTAGTACCACCCTTAACACCATCTAACTTTTGGACTTTAAAAGGTACAGCTACCATTGATTTAACAAACACTTGATTGTCCTTATCAATGTTAAACTCATCATTAAAATCATTTAACATTAAACCAAGTTTCACACCTCTAGTTACCGCCATCTCAAAAGCTGAATTGACTTCGTTTTTTCTATCATAATCAGCTAAATCGTAACAATGTTGACGTAAGAATTTAATTGTATTCCATTCTTTCAACTTTGTTATGTTTTTATTATTCAACATCTCAGCAACTACATTTTTTATACTCGTTGCTAATTGCGGAACTATATTTGTCATTAAAGTAGTACTAATATTTTTTGCTTTAAATAATACCTTTTTTAATGATTCATTAGATTTTAATGATTGTAAATAATTCTCATTATCCTTTTGAGTTTCGTCTACTTCCATTTTTTCTAGTTTTTTCATGTTTACCTCGTTATAGATTAAACCCTTAAAATTATTTTTAAGTTTTAATTTAATCATGCCTAGTTATAGCATGAATAATACTTTGATTGCAAATAATTTAATTATTTTATTTTAGACTTAACACGTGTTAACTATTAGAACATTATAAGAACACGCCACAACCTATAATTGTGTGATATTAATACAACTGTGATATATTTGACACATACAACTTATAATGGTATAATT
>Ga0209501_10002453_pt1 | contig 19414 bp, 14 predicted proteins | sample ArcticOcean_MG_C_4_FD_187434 | JGI IMG/M metagenome (GOLD analysis project Ga0209501, IMG submission 187434) | Marine microbial communities from western Arctic Ocean - ArcticOcean_MG_CB4_134 (SPAdes) (version 2) | ecosystem: Environmental > Aquatic > Marine > Oceanic | place: Arctic Ocean...
GCTGCCCAAGTACCTGTATCCGTATAAGCCGCAGAACCTCCTTCAGGGATGAGGTTGTATGCTGTTGTTAAAAACCCCAAGCTCGCTCCACCCTGCAAGTATAAAATCTCGAACCGCTCAGGAAGGCCTAGCAACTCTTTCGTTATCGCTCTAGCTTCCTCCATCACATCGATGAAGGGCTTGGATCTATGAGACATTTCGATTAGCGAAAGACCGTTGTTTCCCCAGCTTTTTACAGCCTCTGAAGCTTCTTTTAACACCTCCGGTGGGAGAATGCATGGGCCGGCTGAAAAATTGTGTATTTTAAACATATTTAAAATGTCTTAAAGGACTTTCGATGACTATAATTTAGAGTGATTCTCCGTTTGCAAAACCTGTGATCTCTTTTGACAACGGCTTGACTCCACTTTTTAATGATGCTGACAAATGACCTTTCTCGTCAATTAAAAACTTGTGGAAATTCCATCTAACATTGTGGTCAGCCACTCCATTGGATGTTTTGTTACTAAGCCAAACATAGACATCACTCATCCCCTTTCCTTTCACACTTACCTTTTCCATCATCGTAAACTCCACTCCGAAATTCTTCTGACAAAACGTTCCTATTTCCACGGAAGTTCCCGGCTCTTGTTTTCCGAAATCATTACAAGGGAAGCCAAGGATCACAAATGAGTCTCCTCCGTAGGTTTCGTGGAGCTTTTGAAGTTCTTCATATTGAGGGGTGAATCCACATTTAGATGCGGTATTCACAATAAGCACTCTCTTTCCACGAAGTTGCTCGAAAGAGTATTCCTCCCCTTCAAGTGTTTTACACGACAAGGAATAAAAATCCACATCGGACTGTTCTGTAGTTGCGGGGTATTTAGAGATACCACCGTAGAAATTCCAAGCAACTAGTCCCAATCCCAATAGGATCAAGGCTGTAGAGAATAAAATTATCATCTTCATTTTTTAGACAGTTAAGCGTGATTTAAGTTTTCCTGCAGGAAGTTTTTCGAAAAATGTTCTGCGCATATTAGGTGACCCTCCATCGTATATCCTCGGGTAAGCACAGATAAGCACAAAGGCAAAAACTGACGATGCGATAATGTGAGTAAGGACGTAAAGACCTCGAGAAATTTCAGGAATTTGAATCGCATTCGAGAGTAAGTCGTTTATCGGTATGATGTTAATTGTGAAAGCACCTAAAACAACTGTGGCACTTAAATAGATGCCCGGAAGCACTTTTGAGCTAAGGGTATTTACTCGAATTTTTAAACTGAAAATAAGCCAGGCTGCGATTGCTAATGCTTGGGCTAAAGTAAAAAAGGCCACTATCCAAGCAACCCGCAGCACGTTAGACTCCGACATAAACCTCCACGCTCCAACACCTACACATATCAGAAAACAAAGCTTTATGATAGCGCCTATAGTGAGGTGGTCAGTAGCACGCATAGTCGCATCTCCAATCTTTATGAAACTCCTCAAGGCGACACAGCTGAATAAAATTGTCACGATAGGAACTGCCTCTAAATATGAGGTGCCAAGTAGAATTACGGTGAAATCTTCTGCGCGATAAATCAAAAGTGCGGTGAGAGGAAGTACTAGAAGTATCACTCCGTGAATGGCACTTAATACAGTTGCTTTAAGTCTCACTCGGTTATCTTGCATCATAGACATGCCGCTAAATAGCACGCTGTCTCCGAGCTTTCCTATGACCGTTACAGGAAGTCCCATCAGGTAGGATGATCTGTCATAAAGTCCCGTTAATGTCCAGTTCGAGGTGGTAGCTCCTACGACCATGGTGTCAATTTTATATGCGGAGTAATTGAGGATATTGAACACCGTACTTCGCCCTCCGTATCCCACCATTTCTCGGAGGGCCTTTTTATTCATAAAAACTCCTATAGGGCTAGGAGCGACTATCCAGTAGCCGATGCCTAACAACGTGTTTTGGGCTAAAAGAGCTATTACATAAGCCCAAATGCCAGCTCCATTATACGCTAAAGTCAAACCAACAATCAAGTTTCCTATGATCATCGCTGTCGATGAACAGAAAAACAAAGATTTAAAACGCATTTCCTTAATCAACATACTCCTAGGAACAACGGAGGCTCCTGAAATGATGAAGCTAAGAGCTATCCACCTGAGCACGTCAGTTAGAAGAGGTTGGTTGTAAAAGCTTGCTATATATGGAGCGGATAAGTAAGTTCCAACAAAGAAAATTATCCCAAGTCCCAAGCTGAAAACAAAAGCTGTGCGCTTATGCTCTGCTCTGACATTAGAATTTTGTATTAAAGCGGGACCTATTCCCACCTGAGCGAACATCTCAATAACGCCTACAACTACAAGAGCTATAGCCATCACACCGAAAGCGTCAGTAGGAATTAATCTTGCGAGCACAGCAATAAAACACAGCTGCAGAATAACTTGAGTTGTGACGTTAACACTCTGCCATTTAAGCGAAGTGCTGAATTCCGGTTCAATTATTCTTTCGGTCATGTTACCTCGCTATACTTACGGCACGCTTTTCACGAATAACGGTTACTCTCACCTGACCAGGGTAGGTCATCTCATTCATGATTCTGTTGGAAATATCAAGAGATAACTGGTCAGCATCTGAATCACTCACTTTGTCACTCTCAACGAGAACTCTCAGTTCACGACCGGCCTGAATAGCATATGACTTTGTAACCCCAGGATATTCAAGTGCGAGATCCTCTAAGTTTCGTAGTCTCTGAATATATGCGTCTACCATCTCACGACGAGCTCCAGGTCTCGCACCAGAAATAGCGTCACAAACTTGAACGATAGGAGAGATTAAAGTCGTCATCTCCATCTCGTCGTGGTGAGCCCCAATAGCGTTAAGAATATCAGGTTTTTCTCCACATCGCTCAGCGATTTTCATCCCGAGTAACGCGTGTGGAAGTTCACTTTCTTCGTCGCTTACCTTTCCAATATCGTGGAGTAATCCAGCTCGCTTAGCCGCCTTGGGATCTACACCGACCTCTGCAGCCATAGTGGCACAAAGGTTAGCTACTTCGCGAGAGTGTTGTAGTAGGTTTTGACCATAAGATGAACGGTATTTCATACGTCCCACCAAGCGAACTAGCTCACTTTTGAGGTTATGAATCCCTAAGTCGATACAGGTTCTCTTTCCAAGTTCCATAATCTCCTCCTCTATTTTCTTAATCACCTTAGCAACCACCTCCTCAATACGAGCCGGGTGGATACGTCCGTCAGTTACAAGTTGGTGAAGAGATAGTCTAGCGATCTCTCTTCTGACGGGGTCGAAACAAGAAAGTATAATAGCTTCAGGTGTATCATCCACAATGAATTCCACTCCAGTAGCAGCTTCGAGTGCACGGATATTCCTACCCTCACGCCCGATAATTCTACCCTTTACGTCGTCGCTTTTTATTTGGAAGACAGAAACAGAATTCTCAACCGAATGCTCTGTAGCAACTCTCTGAATCGTCTGAATAACGATTTTCTTTGCCTCAGTATTCGCCCTCTGTTTTGCATCGTCTATGATTTCTTGGACCAATGTAGAAGCTGTAACCTTAGCGTCTTGCACGGTTTGTTCAACCATATTTTTCTTGGCGTCTTCAGCAGACATTCCAGAAATTTTCTCTAAAAGCTCAATAGCTTTAAGTCTATTGTTCTCAATATCTATCGTCTTCTTTTCAATAGCGTTAAGACGTTGGCTCAGCTTATCCTTTTCTTTGTTAAGGTCATTTTCGATCTCCTTATTTTTTTCGATTTCCTTATTGAGGTTCTTTTCTGTGTTACGAATTTTATCCTCTCTAGAGTGGAGATTAGAGTCGAGGTCTTTTCTCTCGCTTTTCTGCTTTTCTCTAAGTTCAAAGAATTTCTGCTTAGCTTGAGATATTTTCTTCTCTTTAATGCTCTCTCCTTTGAGTTCTGCTTCTCTGATTATTGCATCCGATTTGGTTTTTAAACCAACTTTTGATAAGAAAAATCCAGCCATTGCTGAAGTTATTGCAATAATTCCATAAATTAGAAATTCCATATTTTGGTTGCCTTATTGCTTACTTTTTCATGGCTGAGGTCATTCGTTTGATAAGGTCATCGACTAGTTCTAAAGTAAATTCTTCTTCGCCGTCCTCATCAGAAGCTATTTTTGCTTCTGTATTCTCGAGCTGCTTAACACGTATGGAAAGCTGTAGGGCTGTCATAGCAAATAAATCAATCCTGTCCTGAACAGCAAATTGAGATTTCAATTCAGTGAGTCTTTCATCAATAGCCGATGCAGCGTCCTTAACACCCTCGACCTCCTCTGGGAGAACTGATAGGGGGTAGGAGCGTCCAGCAATGTTTACTTCGATGGTTTCTTTAGACATATCTGAATTAATAGTATATTTATGATAGTAGAGATAAACAAGAGTCGATTTCCTTTACCAAAGCGTCGATTTCCTCAGCCGAAAGGTCGGCAGTGTCGTGGCTTTGAATTAAAGGGTTAGTGGTGTTTGTGCATGCCTCAAGTTCTTTCGAACACTCTTTATTCTCAGTAGTTAACTTTTCAATCTGTAGTAAGGCAGTAGAAAGTTTCTCTTTAAACTCATTTATTTGAGCGTTGAATTTCTCTTCATCTGCTTTACGTTCAGCACTTTCCACCTGAAATCTCTGAAGCAACTTTTCTGTTACATCAACAAGTTTATTTGTGGAATCTTTGAGTGTAGGCATGAGGCACGATATCGTGACAAATATACTAAAATGAATGTAATGATTTTCAATTTTTTATATGATTTACACTCTTTCAAATTGTAGTTTTACACCATGACTCACATTTTTTATTTATTTTCTTTTTTTACTTTTTTTTTATCTCCGTTTTATCTTTCTGCCCAAACCCACATACCCCTTTATGCCACTCAATCAGGGTTCATTGCTCCACTTGATATTCCACTTGTTTTAAGTGGAAATTTCGGAGAGTTCAGAGGCGACCACTTTCACACGGGTCTTGATTTTAAGACTCAGGGAAAGGAGGGGTTTCCTGTTCTCGCAGTTGCTGACGGAGTAGTGTCAAGAGTTAAGGTGAAACCTTGGGGTTATGGCCATGCTTTATATCTAAAACACGCAGATGGGACGACTACGGTATACGCACATCTATCTTCCTACGCTCTTCCTATTTCTGAATGGCTTTTAGAAAGGCAATACTCGAAAAGATCGTTCAGCATAGATAGCCGTCCTGCAACAGAGATTTCATTTTCAGCTGGTGACACCATTGGTTGGAGTGGGAACTCGGGCTCCTCAGGGGGACCTCACCTGCATTTTGAAGTTCGTGATGAGAACGAGAAACCCATTAACCCCCTTCAATGGGGCTTCAATATCGCGGATTCTCAATCCCCTAAAGTGGGTTCGCTTAGAGTGATTCCCATAGATTCTCAAGGTCTTGAGAATAGATCTCGAACACTCGAAGTGAAATCCGGTGGAGTTTTTGAAATTCCTTCTGGACATGTCAGACTCGCCGTAGAAGCAAATGACCAACTCGACGCAGCTTCGAACGTTTGTGGAGTATATTCTATAGAAGTTTTCGTAGATGGTGATTTGTATTCTTCCCTTTTTATAGACACTCTTGATTTTTCTACGAATAAGGATATGAACGCTCACTCGTATTACCCGGAGTGGAAATCTTCAAGAACACAAATACACAGATTTACACCTCTTCCAGGAAATAGATTGCCTATTTATGATTTCACCCCTGTCGTAAACCTTGAGGTGATTGAAGATTCCACAATGAACATATCTGTGAGATGTAGCGATGCTCATGGAAACATAACTACAAAGTTGTATACACTTTTAGGGGGGAGCTCATTCGAGCAGGTACTTGAGAGTTCACAAAGTGCAAGCGTCCTTTGCCCGGCGATGCCTTCCACGGAGGCAACTTTAGAGGATGGAGGTGTTAAGGTGGTTTGGCCTAAGAGATCCTTCTACAACAGGGAAACCGCAACCTTGCAAGTTTTTTCAAACAAGGAGTTTTTCATTGGGCCAGAAGACGCAGCATTGGCAAAATCCTTTAGAGTGCATTTAAATGATCTAGAGGGGGACTTGTCAAAATTGGTGGCGGTTAGGCTTTCTGAAAAAGGCATTAGGATGGGGGTGGAAGTTTGTGAATTAGAGGGAGATTTAGTTACTTTTTCATCGAGAATAATGGGGAGATATAAGCTTGTTAGAGATACCATTGCGCCGAGACTTTTGCCTAAATTTTCAGCAACCCCATTAGTCTCTAATGGAAACCTTGTGTTCCACCTCGAAGACGATCTCTCTGGAGTATCTAAAGTGGAGGGTTTTATAGACAAAGAGTGGGTGCTGTTACGTTGGAATCCCAAGAAGAAAACAGCCGTTTATAGTGCGTCTGATTTACACCATGTTCCGGGCGTAAAATCTCAAATAACGGTTCGAGTTGAAGATGCGGTAGGGAACGAATCCTTTTGGATTGGAAGTGTGGAAATGGGGAAATAAATATTTTTATTTATTTCTTATTGTGCTGTAATCTAGGTAGTACAATGCTTTTATAGACAATGAGTTAACAAACGTTTCTTCAAGCATTTGTTCCCAATTGTCAAAGTATCCAGATGGCAGTTGTTCACCTCTAGATTGGAGGGTGTTTTTCCAAACAATACTCAGTAGGCTGCCTGGAGAGAATTGCCATCTGAATCCGAAGTCGACACTCCAAGCATTGAAATTTACATCGTACTCAGAGGTGTTGTTAGGATCGAGATTGACAAGCTCAGTTTCATGGAGTTCAGAGTCTGTCCCCAGCGTGTAAAATTGAAGGTAATCTACCGTGCTCCAGTAGTGTCTAACTCGGAGGTCAAAACTCGCTCTGTTGGACAAGATATACGACCCTGAGAGCACATGTGTTTCACTCTTGTTGTTGCGTTTCCCGAAGAGGCTTTTTGTTTCGGGGATGATGCCTATCGAGAGCGTGTCGGCAAACCCAAGTTCTCCAAACTGACCTTGATAGCTGTAGATGTAACTACAGGACAATTTGTCATTTATTCTAAATCGGGGTTCTATTCTGAAATCAAATCCATTCCAATCTACGTCCTCAGTAAATGCAATGCTTCGTGCGATTCTTAGGTCAAGGGCAATTTTCTTTCTGTAATCCGTAGAAATGATGAGGTCGGCCTCGCCCCATGTAGGCAAATTAAAAGAATACCCATCAATGCGAGGTTCAAAAAAATCAACCCCTCTCACAGGTGACCCCGCAAACCCCAACCGCGCAAACTGAAATTTTTTTGTGATCGCCCCACAATTTCCTGAAATCATGAGGTTTGTAAATGTTCTGGGAGCGTATAGTTGAGTATGGATAAAATCCAATGATGAGAAAAGTCGAAGGAACCTCCCGAAAGGTTCCACGATTTTATATTCAAGACTTAATGCGTTCACCACCTCGTTTGGGGCATCTAAATATCCCAAATCGTTCGGGTCATAAAACTCACTTTCTTCAAGATGAGAGGCGTTAAATGTGAAATTTCCGGAGAGTTTTTCTGTTCCCAGTTCCCATTTGTGTCCCTCGGTGCTATATGAGGCTTGGCCATACACCGCTTGAGAGTTTTGTTTGTTTCGAAGTTCAAAATCGACACTTTGAACGAGGGCCGACTCTCCGTCATTTGTGACAAATGTGCTTATTCCGTGTACGTATCCATTGTTAGGCAGAGTTTGGTCTAATACAGCGACAGAATATGATGTGACAGGCGTGTTGTCAGTCGTGTCACTCGCTGCAGCATCTATAGCAAAAGCTTGTAATGCGCCTATTCCTAATCCTCCTTTCGTCCTGCCAGAAAATTTTGATGCATTGATCAGTTGAAGGTTTTCACCTATTCTGCGACTATAGAACAGTCCGCTCTTGTTAAAAAGTTCAGTGCCTTCTGTGAAAAAAGGTCGATTGTCCTGAAATTCAATTTCGTAAGCACTTAAATTAAGCACAAGATTGTCAGCTACCACTTGGCCGAAATCGGGGATTAAGGTCAAGTCTAAGGTAAAGGCATCACCTATTCCAGCCTTTAAATCCATTCCCCCATTGATACGAGTTCCTAAGTTCCCGTCTACATTGTTTTCAGCATATGCGGATACGTATGGAAAGAGAGTGATTCTTGGGGGAGGAGTGATTTCACTAAACCCATGAAGCTCTCCATTTTCTCTCATTCCTTCTACAGTGCTTGTGGGGTCCATGGGTTCCCAAACGGAAAACTCTCTAAATCTTCTAATTTTCCTATAAAAGTTTACTCCCCAAACAATGTATTCTCCTTTCTCCATTTTCGAAAATCTCAAAGCGGACCATGGGATTTTAAACTCTGCAGTCCATCCGTTTTCATCAACGACAGTCTGAACATTCCAAACAGCATCCCAATTAAAATCTTGCCCAGTAGGGGAGATGTTAACATCAACTAAGATGCCCGCTGGTGTTGTCGCAAAAGCGACGCCATTAATTCCGTCATTGTAGGGCGAGAATTGTATTCCGAATTCGTCAGAGTTCTTCACTTGATCTCTTTGTGAATACTGCATCAATATTGAATCTGGTGCTGTGTCGAACATTCGAGCTCCTACATATATGGCTTCATCATCATACAGAATTCTTATTTCTGTTTTCTGTGAAGATTTGTTACCTGGATTGGGAGAAAATTGAGTGAAATCGGATATCACCTCAGCACTTCCCCAATCTATTTCATTTAGTTCCCCATCTAAAACGATGTCACCAACTTTTATGCTTGCGTTGGCAACTCTTTGGGCTTGGACATCATGAATACAATAAATGGCAACGAAAATGAAGTAAAATAAATGAACGACAAGTCTCATCGATAGATTTTATTTCTATTCAGCCATTTTTGGTATTTCCTTGCATTTTTGAGATGATCTCTGTATCTCTTTTCGAAAACATGTTTCCCTGTACCTCCTGGCTCGGCACACATATATAGATAATCATGTTCAGCGGGATTCAGAACAGCATCGATAAAGGTAGGCTCAGGCGTTCTGATGGTCCCGGGGGGAAGTCCAGTATTCTTATATGTATTGTAAGGCGAGTCTATTGCCTTGTGTATATCCAGAACCCGAGTAATACTTATATCATCCCATGCATAAATTAAAGTAGGGTCAGCTTGAAGAGCCTGTCCAATTTTTAATCTATTTAGGTAAAGCCCAGCTACAATAGGCGCTTCGGATAGAACAGATGTTTCAGCTTGAACGATAGAAGCTAAAATCACAGCCTCTTCAGCAGAAACACCTTGGTTTTTTGCTTTTTCCAGCCTTTCAGACGTCCACCAAATTTGGCTCTCATTGATTAATCTATTTATTGCTCCTTCTGCATCAGTTTCCCACCACATGTCGTAGGTATTGGGAATAATTTGCCATCTAATACTATCAGGGCTTATTAAATTTAGTACCTCTACACTGTCAGCAGCAATGCGTGTAGCTATTTTACCTGCGATTACATCAAGATCTCTTCCAGCAGGAACAATTACGCGAACAGATTCTCTGTCACCAGTAGCAATTTTATGAGCAACGTCTCCAATTGACTCTCCTTCATTTATTTCATATTTACCAGGAACAATACGTTCGCTCCAACCTCTCCAATATAAAACCCGAGAAAGTCGCTCCCCATGCCCGTCATACTTTTTCACTTCCTCTTCAAGAATCAATAAGTGTTCTTCTACAGTATTTTCTGGATCTAGATAAATCGTTATATTTCCTGACTCTTCAGGCAACATTGTGCCAAACCAATGTCCGTAAATTCCAAACACGCATATGATTGAAGTTAGTTTTCCCAATCCCCCAATTATGACCAAAGGCAGTCCATATTTTTTTATATACTTTTTAAGCATGTTCAATTCTTTTAGGCGAAATTTTTACGATTAAAAAGCTGCATCAAAACGACATCTTCCCATCCATCTACCCCCTTAATCCACTGCTTTCTTACTTCACATTCTTTAAATCCAGCACGAAGGAAAAGTTTTCTGCTAGCTTCGTGTTTAGTGGGGACTTCCGCATAAATAAGATTTAACCCCAAATGCTCGTCTGTATAATTAGCCATAAGATCTAGCCCCACACTAGCATGTCCTTTCCTCCTTTCTTTATTATCTACAATCACACCTATACCCGCCCTTAGATTCCTCACATCAAAATCGTAAACATCAATAGCCCCTACAGTATACCAATCTCCTTGTGCATTTTTGTGATCTAGCATAAACCTCAATTGTCTGTCTCGATACAGATCGTGATCACCAGTGGCAAACTTGAGTAAAGTAGCTCTGCTAAAGGGAGTTATACTTGCTCCTAACCACCAGTGGTTTGAATCGTTTTCCCATTGTAAAAGCATGTCAACATCTTCTGGCTCTAAAGCTCTTAATCGATGTGTTGCATTCTCTAGCATATTGCAAAGTTACTCTCCTTATCTTGCGCTTAAACGAACTATTCTGATTTTTAATTATTTAACTTTATGGAAATAAAAACAACCTTTATTGATGGGCTACTTTTAATCCGCCCTGCAGTGTTTAAAGATAAAAGGGGATGTTTTTATGAATCTTGGAACGCCCATAAATTCAATGCTTCAATAGGTCAGGAAATCACCTTCGTTCAGGACAATGTGAGCATCTCAAAGGCTGGCGTTATTCGTGGTCTTCACTACCAGACTTCTCCTTCGGCCCAAAGTAAACTTATCCGTGTCGTATCCGGATCAATCCTAGATATTGCTGTCGATATCCGTCCGGATTCAAAAACCTACGGACAACATTTCTCTGTAAAATTAGATACAGAGTCAAGATGGCAATTGTGGATACCTGAGGGTTTTGCTCATGGATTCCGTGCGATAGAGGTTGATACTGTAGTGATGTATAAATGTACCGATTTCTATGACCCTGCTTGTGAAAGATCATTGAAATGGGACGATACAGATCTAGGTATTGATTGGGGTGATTCTCCACAAGACATCATCCTATCAGACAAAGATTCTGCAGCCTTATCTTTTAAAGATTTGGAACTATAAAGTGTGTATAACCACTTGAGTTAGGCCTCTCATTTTTTTTTAATAGGTGTACCTTTCGTGTTATGCCTAATTCCATAATCCCTGCCCTTATTATCAGCGCCTCTAGTGTGCTGTTCATAGCTGCAGTATCACCAGATACTGGCACTACAAGATTAAATAAAACTCTACCAAGTACAGTAGTCTCACCTCCCATTCCTGAATCTGTATTCTTAGCGGGAGAGCAGGTACCTATAGAATCTTTCAGTGTAAGAGAAAAATTGGATAAGGAGCTTATCATTAACACGTATAGACATAGCTCAAGCATTCTCTATCTAAAGAGAGCTTCAAGGTGGTTTCCTATAATCGAACCTATTCTACAAGAACATGGCATCCCAAACGATTTTAAATATTTAGCTGTAATTGAAAGTGGTTTAACCCAGGCCGTTTCGCCGGCAGGGGCGAGTGGCTTTTGGCAGTTTATGAAAAAAACTGCCCCAGAATATGGATTAGAAGTAACTTCAACGGTAGATGAACGGTATCACGTTGAGAAAAGTACTCATGCGGCCTGCCAATACCTTCAGGAGTCTTATGAGAAATTCGGGAACTGGGCTTTAGCTGCGGCATCATATAATATGGGTATGACTGGGGTTGAACAAAGATTAGAAGCTCAGGGAGTAGATAGTTATTGGGAGCTTCACCTGAATAGTGAGACAGGCAGGTATGTTTATAGAATTCTTGCCGTAAAAGAGGTGCTATCAAAGCCTGAAACTTATGGATTTCAATTGACTGAAAATGACCTGTACCATCCTCATGAAGTAAGAAAAATTGCGATAACTTCAAGCATAGAAAACCTAAGTGATTTCGCTCTGAAAAACGGATCTAACTACAGGGAGCTAAAGGAGTTAAACCCTTGGCTTATAAAGGAATCGTTTGTAGCTAGCCCAGGAAAAATTTATACTGTGTTATTCCCGAAGACTGTTACTGAGTAAGCAGTGGTTAGAGGTTTTCGTACCATTCGACTGGATCCGTCTATTTCTTCTTGGATAACAAATTTTGCTCCAGGTGATCCCGGTGCAAAAACTTCTTTTAAATCTTTAATCGCACCAGCGGGAACGCCCTTGGAGTGAAAAGAATTCAACAAACTATTTCTTGAGTGAGCCTTTGCTAAATTCTGTAGTTCTTTTATGAGAATACTCCTATTTTTCACCCTCGATTGGTTGTCACAAAATTTCTCATCGGTTTCTAATTCTTCGCTACCGAGGATTTTACACAAAGCTGAAAATTGCGAGTTACTACCCACTGCAAGCACGATACTTCCACCCTCTAAGTGAAGTTGCTCACCATACGGGGCGATATTAGGGTGCAGTGATCCCTGGCGTTTGGGGATGTTTTCATTCATGAGGTAGTTCGTAGCTTGATTCGCAAGAGCAGAGATGCCACTTAGCTCAAGGCTTACTTCAGCAAACCAACCACTTCTGCCTTTTTCCCTGGCGTAAAGTCCGCTTAAGGCGGCAGAGCGGATTTGGTGTGAAGCAAGAATATCCATCAGGGCAACGGGCATCTTTGTAGCCTCACCGTTCTCCGCTCCATTCATGTGCATAAATCCAGTCTCAGCTTGGACCACCACATCATAAGCTAACCTTTCTGGTTGGGAAGCAAACCCTAAAAGCCTTATGTGAATCAGTTGTGGGTATTTATCAGCTATTTCTGAGGGGACTAAGTTGAACTTTACAAGATCTTTTTCCTTAAAGTTATGAAGCAGAATGTCACATTTCCCCAATTCTTCTAGAAGCCAAACCTGTCCTTCTTTAGTTGTCAAATCGACTCTATGAACATTCTTGTATGTGTTTGCCGCAGCGTAGTATGCAGATATATCATCCTCTTTATCTTCGTTTTCAGATCTCCAAGACCTTGTGATATCGCCGTGTGTCGGATGCTCTACCTTAATCACTGTTGCACCTCCTTCAGCGAAAAAAGTTCCTGCCAGAGGTCCAGCCAGAACACTAGCTAATTCAAGGACTCTAACCCCTTCAAAGGGTATATATGTTTTAACGTTAGACATTTTGCTTTGCGAGCATTGCTATCGTGGTCTGTTAGGCAACACTAACCTCTTTTATTATGACTCTATTTTTGTTTTCAATTTTATCTATTGCTTTAATTGTTTTAAGCATAGAGTCTGGGGTTACTGAAATAGTGTCAATGCCTTCTTCTACTAAAAATTGAGCAAAATCAGGATAATCGGAGGGGCCTTGGCCACAAATTCCAACTTTTGTTTTTGTCTTTTTTGCTGTTTTTATAAGGTTAGAAATTGAGCGTTTTACAGCGGGGTTTCTCTCGTCATAAATGTGAGCAACAAGTGAGGAATCTCGATCTAATCCCAATGTTAATTGTGTTAAATCATTTGATCCGATTGAGAAACCATCAATATGCTCTGCAAACTCCTCTGCCATTAATATATTTGAAGGAATTTCTGCCATTAAATATACCTGTAATCCATCTTCTCCTCTTTGTAATCCATACTTTTTCATGACCGTATAAACTTTCTTAAGTTCCTCAACAGTTCTGCAAAAAGGAATCATAATTGTAATGTTGCTAAGCCCCATTTTTTCTCTTACTCTTTTGATAGCTTTACATTCCATACCAAAAGCGTATTCGTATTGTTCAGAATAATAACGAGATGCTCCTCTCCAACCAATCATTGGGTTTTCTTCCGTTGGCTCAAAATAATTTCCCCCCAAAAGATTGTAATATTCATTGGATTTGAAATCGGACATTCTTACAATTACTTGCTTTGGATAAAAAGCGGATGCAATTTTTGCTACTCCATAAGAAAGTCTTTTTATAAAGTAAGTCTCTTCATTTTTAAAGCCTTTAGTCAGTACTCTTATTTTTTCTGTTAACTCCTCGTCTTTTAAGCTTTTGTGTTTTAAAAGAGCCAATGGATGAGCCTGAATATAATTGTTGATTATGAATTCTTGTCTAGCTAGACCTACCCCCGCATTGGGAACTTTCGAAAATTTAAAAGCCAGATCTGGGGAAGCAACATTGAGCATAATTGGAGTTTTAGTTGTTGGGAGATTGTCCAATTTTGTCTTTTTCAATTCAAAAGGAACGATGCCTTCATACACTTTTCCGACATCTCCTTCTGCACAACTCACAGTAAACTTCTCTCCATTAAATAACAATTCCGTTCCGTTTTCCGTACCAACTATTGCAGGGACTCCCATCTCTCGAGCAACAATAGCAGCATGGCAAGTTCTACCTCCCTTGTTGGTGATAATTGCTGATGCTTTTTTCATAATTGGCTCCCAATCTGGATCGGTCATTTCAGTAACTAAAATATCTCCTTCCTTAAAGTTAGCCCCATCAAAACTTCCATCTCTACCGTCTAAAGAATACAATTTCTGTACCATTCCCTGTCCTATTTTGTCCCCTACGGCAATTCCTGATAATCTGACCTTTGTTTTTTCAGAATTGTCCATTATATATTCTGTCAGGGAATTGTCTTTCTTTCTTGAATGAATCGTTTCAGGTCTTGCTTGTACAATAAATAATTCTCCTGAGATTCCGTCTACAGCCCATTCCGTATCCATTGGGCACCAATGCCCTTTTAGTTTTGTGTAATAATCTTCAATTATACAAACCCATTTTGCCAATTTTAATGCTTGATTGTCCGTAATGCAAAACTCATCTTGTTTCGTGTTTCCAACATGTACTGTTTTTACTAATTTACCTGGTTCAGTAGAGTAAATCATTTTATTTTCCTTCTTCCCCAGTTTCTTTTCAATAATGGAGTCAAAGCCATCTTTTAAAGTAGGTTTGAATATCAGAAACTCATCTGGAGACACGGTTCCTTGTACGACACTTTCACCTAATCCATAAGCACCATTAATTAGTACTACATTATTAAAACCACTTTCAGTATCTAAGGAGAAAGCAACCCCTGAAGATGCTAAATCTGATCTCACCATTTTCTGAATACAAACTGAAAGACCAATATCAGTATGCTCAAAACCAAAATTATCTCGATAGGAAATCGCTCTGTCGGTATAAAGAGAAGCAAAACAGTTTCGGACAGAAGTTAAAATTTGTTGTGGCCCCCTTACATTTAAATAAGTTTCTTGTTGTCCAGCAAATGAAGCATCAGGTAAATCTTCTGCAGTTGCTGAAGATCGAACAGCTACATCCGTGATGTCAGTGCCATATTGCTGTGACAATTTTGTGTACCTAGCTTTTAATTCTTCTTTTAATTCTTCGGGCCATTCTCCATTTCTTATAATTTGTCTTATTTCTAAACCTGTCTTTCTTAAAGAAACTAAATCATCTTTCTTCATTTTTTGAAGGAGACTCCTTATTTTTTCATCTAACTTATTATAATTGATAAATTCCCAATAAGCTTCAACCGTTAGAGCAAACCCACCTGGAATTTTGACGCCCAATTCCCCCAGATTTTGTATCATCTCTCCAAGAGAAGCGTTTTTCCCTCCGACTAAATCTAAATCGCTTAGTTTCACTTTTGATAAGTCTACTATGTACTTTTTTTCCATTATTTGGGGGGGGGTTGTTGTTTAGATTTCAGATTTTTATAAGATTTAACTACAACATCGGACAATCTAACACTCGGTGACATCACAAAGTCGTTGGAAGTCAGGATGCAAAGATAAAAAAATTAATCACAAATACTGAATTACATCTGTGCTTATATCCTTTTATTTTAAACATCTTGCTTTGCTAGCATTTCAGAATAAAGACCACCTTTTTCAGACAAATCTTTATGTGTACCCCTCTCGATTATTATGCCCTTGTCAATAACCAGGATTAAATCGGCATCTTTAATTGTACTGATTCTATGACTCACAATTAAGGAGCTTCTATTTGCCTCATTCTTATTCAGGCTTTTTAAAATGTGTTTTTCTGTACTGATGTCAACAGCAGAAAGACAGTCGTCTAAAATCAGGAGTTCAGGCTCGCGTATTAATGCGCGGGCGATGCAGATACGCTGCTTTTGGCCTCCGCTCAGATTGACGCCACGCTCACCTAAAATCGTATCGTAGCCATCTGTGAAACCATCGATATCGCTAGAAACGCCTGCGGCTTCGGCTGCTTGGTGAACCATTTCAAGGCTTGCACTCTCTTGCCCGAAAGCGATGTTGTTCGCAATCGTGTCTGAGAAAAGAAAAACATCCTGGGGGACATACCCAGTTCTTTCACGAAACTTTCCCAAGTGTAAATCCACAATGCTTTTGTTTAAAAATTCTATGCTTCCAGAATCAGGATCCATCATCCTCATAGCGAGTTGGGTGATGGTGGATTTACCACTTCCAGTTCTGCCAGTAATAGCGACTGTAGATCCAGGCGCGATAGTGAAGCTGAGATTTTTCACGGCCTCAATTCCAGTTTCTGGGTAAGTAAAACTCACGTTCTTAAATACAAGTCCTGGGTGATCACTTTCCCCACCTATAGTGCTGCCAGAAACCACTTCGGGTTGAGTGTCTAAGAAATCCAGTATGCGGGCCATGGATGCCTCAGCTTTTTGGACCAAAGAAGTAACCCAACCTACTGAGGCAAAAGGCCATGTCAGAAGGTTTACGTAGAAGATGAACTGGAATATGTGGCCTAATTCTAGTGAGCCTTCGATTACTTTCAGGCCACCTATGTATATTGTGAGAACTGTGCTTAGACCCACTAATAAGACGACTATAGGGATGAATAGGGCTTCTACTTTCACTAGGTCAAGGGAGTGCTTTTTATACTCGTCTGATACGTTTTCAAACCTGTCCGATGCCTTTGATTCTCTGTTATATGATTGAAGAACTCTAATGCCTGAAACGTGTTGCTGAGCGAATGAGGTTAAGTCGCTTTGCTTGCTCGCCACATCATCGCTTAGCTTGTTAATCTTAGAGGAAATAAAGTATATCCCAATCGACATAAGTGGAAGGGGAAGTAGGGTGTAAAGAGTGAGCTCAACGTCAATCGTAATCATTACTCCCACGACGAGGATGATCAATGCAATCAGATTAAAGGTATACATAACGGCCGGCCCCATATACATCCTCACTTTACTGACGTCCTCACTTATCCGGTTCATTAAATCTCCAGTGTCGTGAGATTTATAGAAGTTGGCGTCAAGAACGGAGTAGTGCTCATAGATTTTCCTCTTAAGGCTGAACTCCATAAGTCGGGAGTTGACGATAATGGTTTGGCGTGTAAAATAGAGGAATATACCTTTTATTAAAAAGGTGAGCATATAAAGGAGCGCCTGGAAAATGGCAATCGCAATAACAAGCTTATAAAGATCGTCAGTGCTATTAATAGGTCCTAAATTCGCCTCAATTTCCGCCATCGCCCTCATCATCACTTTAGGGATAGTAATGGCATCCTCTTGCTGGAAAATCTGAACTCTCTCGGCATCGGAAGCTGCGTCAGATAGCGGTTCGAGGTAATGAACATTAGCATCACGCAATGAGTTCACTCCCTCAGCAACAAGGGCAGGGGCAAAAACGGCCAATATGTTCGTTATGGCGATATAGAATATACCCGCAAATAGTTTGCCTTTGTGTTCCCAAAACAATGGATTGAGAGTTCTTAGAGCCTTTAAAGATTTCACCTACCTTAAAATTTAAAGTTCCATGTAAAAGACGGAAGTATGGGGAAGAGAGAGATTTGTTTTGCATTAATCTGAAGACTTCCGTCGGTCAATGAGCCTTCAGTATCAAAAAACAAAAAGTATGGATTCGCTCTGTTGTATAGATTGTAGATACTGAAAACCCAAGACGATTCTAAGTTTTCTCGCTTTTGTTCAGGAGTGTAAGTCGCGCTAATGTCAGCTCTGTGATAATCACTCATTCTATATCCGTTCCTGTCTCCATACAAATCTGTGATTCGACCTTCGAGCATGTACCTCTGAATGGGGAGAGAGATAGCATTTCCTGTGGCGTACACGAAAACTCCACCAAGCCTCCATTTCTCATTAATGGTATAGTCAAGGACCACGCTTAGATCGTGGCGCCTGTCAAATTTCGCATCGAAAACTTCCCCGTTGTTAAGGTCTTCAAAGACTCTTTGAGTTTTACTCCAGGTATATCCTACCCAACCGTTAATTCTTCCTGTCCTTCTTTTGATGAAAAACTCAGCACCATAGGACCATCCCTCACCGAAAATTAAGTTGTTGTCCGTATTGGTTCCGATGTTGTCTGTAGGTAGGGTGTTCTCAGCGTATTCGATTAAGTTTTCTAAAGATTTATAGTATCCTTCTATGGAAGCTTCCCACGATCTGTCCTCGCCAAGGTCGGTAAAATACCCCGCGCTCCACTGCCTTCCCCATTGGGGTTTAACAATGTCACTACTGGGAAGCCAAACATCAGTTGGCGCTGTAGAAGCTGAAAGCGATGCCAAGTGTACATATTGGTAATTCTCACTAAATCCAGCTTTAATACTTGAATAAGTTCCAGTTTTAATCCTCGCGCTTATTCGCGGTTCGAACCCACCATATTTCTTTACCAATTCGCCTTTGCCGAATACAGATGAATCAAGGTCTGTATAATCTGAAGGATATCTTGTAAAGGGTCCCACGTGACGAAAATCGCTATAACGAAGACCGCTGTAGATTTTTAAATACTCATTTACCTCAAAGTCGCTTTCAATAAAAGCCGAGCTTTCATGAGAGTACGTTATCTCAGACACGCCAACTTCTATAGGTGTGTCGCCGTTTCTTGCGAAAAAATCAGTGGGCATAAATTCGTGAAAAACATACTCAACTCCACATTTTATTTCGTGACGTGAATTGGGGTAATAGTTCATAGTAGACTGATAACTCCAATCCTCTATGCCGCTATTAAACCCGAAGGTAAATTCCTCTTGCTCACCTTCAAAAGCAAAGTTGTAATCGGTATATGATACATTCATATTGAGAAAAAGTTGGTCATTAAAAAGGTGATTCCACCGAAGAGAAGCTATAGCATTTCCCCATGGAATAGAAGTCCCGAAGCCAGCATCTGTATTTTTGTAGCTAAAGACATCTCTACCGAAATATCCACTTAGATACACTTCGTCTTTTTCGCTAAACCTGTGATTAATCTTTGCGTTAAGATCATAGAAATAGTAACCCGATCCTTCAACAGAAGTGCCCTTTGCAAACGGACGAGTGAGAACGTCTATATAGGTCCTGCGAGCAGAAAAAATAAAACTAGATGTGTCTTTTTTAATGGGACCTTCAACGGTAAATCTTGCGGAAATAAGCCCCACCCCACCATTCACTTTGTGCTCACGTCTATTTCCTTCCCTCAGAGAAATGTCTAAAACAGATGAAATTCGACCTCCATATCTCGCAGGCATAGTACCCTTGTGCACTCCAACATTACTTATCGCATCTGCATTAAATACCGAGAAAAACCCGAATAAATGCGATGCGTTATAAACCGCCGCGTTGTCCAACAAGATTAGATTTTGATC